>Ga0070698_100005026_pt1 | contig 14491 bp, 17 predicted proteins | sample KBSK1502metaG_FD_65477 | JGI IMG/M metagenome (GOLD analysis project Ga0070698, IMG submission 65477) | Corn, switchgrass and miscanthus rhizosphere microbial communities from Kellogg Biological Station, Michigan, USA - KBS K1-50-2 metaG | ecosystem: Host-associated > Plants > Roots >...
CTACGTCGCGACGTTCTTTGCCTCCTTCTGCCTCTTCGCCACCTTCTTCTTGCTGACCTATTACCTGCAGGGCACGCTTGGCTTCTCGCCGGTCGCGTCGGGCTTGGCGTTCTTACCGATGTCCGCCGGCCTGGTGCTCGCGTCCAATCTCTCGACGATCGTTCTGCTGCCGAGGGTCGGACCACGACCCGTTGTGCCTGCTGGTCTGGCGGTCGCGGCGGGGGCAACGGCCTGGCTTGCGCAGCTCGGACCCCACACCGGCTATGTCGAAGGCGTGCTCGGCCCGCTCGTGCTTATCGGCCTCGGTCTCGGCTCGGTCATCGCGCCGTCGCTCAACGCCGGGACCTTCGGCGTGCCGCCACAGGACGCCGGGGTTGCCTCGGCGACCGTAACGGTGGGCCAGCAGCTTGGAGCCTCCATCAGCACGTCGCTGCTGAACTCGGTCTTCGCGACCGCGGTCACGTCTTACCTCGTAGCGCATGCGTTCGCGGGGCGAGCTGCGAACGCGTTAGCGCTCGCCAACGGTTACGACACCGCGTTGTGGTGGACCGCCGCGATCGCAGCCGGTGGAGCGGTCGTCGCCGCCATCCTCTTCCGGTCCGGGCCCCTTTTCCAACCAGTGAGCGTTCCGGCCGTTCAGCGTCTAAAACAGTCTGTTTGATAAAGGAGGATTTATGACTGCTCAGAACAACCTGGAGGAAAACAAGCGGATCGTTCGTGCGTTCATCGAGACCGCGTTCAACAAGCACCAGGCCGATCGAGCTGGAGACTTCATGACGTCCGACATCAAGTGGCACGGCGGCACGCTCGGAACAGTCGAGGGTCGCGAGAACTTCGCCGGGCTTATCGGCGCGATCGTCGCCGCCCTCCCCGACATTCGCAACGTCGAGCAGGACATCATCGCGGAGCGAGACATCGTGTCGGTGCGTGCGGTGGTCGAGGGAACTCACAAGGGAGACCTTCTTGGAATCCCCGCCTCGGGCAAGCTCGTTCGGTGGGATGCGGTCGATGTGTACCGCGTGGAGGACGGAAAGATCGCCGAGGAGTGGGCTGCAGACGACCTCCTTGCCTTCGTGTACGGGGTTGGCGCGTACACCCCTCCATGGCTGGCGAACAAGACGTAGCGCACAAAGCAGAAGGAGGAAGACCGACCACGGGCACCAACGTAAGCCTTCAGACATACGACAGCTTCGATCCGAGGCCCGGAGCGAGCGTGACCGGGCGCACATTTAGCTAAGGGAGGAATCAGGTGGCATCACAAGTGGAATCGCAACAAGCAGAACCAAAAGAGGAGCTTCTTTTAGAGCTCAGAGGAAAGAACACGACCAGAACTATCAAGGACTTCTCGCCGGCGGGCATCAGGCTCGAGAACAATCTCGAGGGAGAGGCCAAGGGCATTTACAGCGCCACTTACTACGCCACGATCGACGCCCTCGTAAAGCCTGATGGAACCATCGACTACGAAACTCGACAGATTCACACCACCGACGAAGGCGAAACTGTACTGGTCGACTTCAAGGGGAAGAGCATCCGAGAGAGCCCCACGCACAATCGGTTTGTGGGCGAGAACACTTTCCAGACGCCATCAAAGAAGTTCGCATGGCTGAACGGGCTCAAGTCTCGCCACGACGGCGAGTACAACCCCGTCACGGGTGAACAGAATCTTCGGGTGTACGGGACAAGGTAGTGGACACGAGATTGACGGTAGGCGTCGCTGATCAAACACATCCGTCGCGCTGACTCCGGTGCGACCCCACCGTATTCGTGGCCCACAGGCGGCAAAAGGCAGGAGGTAGGCATCAATGGCTACTGAAGTGGTTACGTCAAATCCGACGATCCGTGACCAGGTAGGCGACCACCTGATCACGCCGAAGAATTCCGCGCTGGTCCTGATCGATTACCAGCCGAGCCAGATCGCCGCGGTGCGATCGATGGACCGCGATCTCCTGCTCACGAACATGGTTTCGACTCTGAAGTTGGCCAGGCTCTTTGGCCTTCCGATCGTGCACTCCACGGTCAACGTCAAGACAGGACGTGGCAAACCGACATTGCCCGAACTTGCGGAGCTCCTGGGGGACTATGCGCCCATCGATCGCACGACGCTCAATGCCTGGGAGGACGCCAGTTTCCTGAGTGCAGTCCGGGCGACCGGTCGTCGCAAGCTCATCCTCTGCGCCCTCTGGACTGAGATCTGCATGGCGTTTCCCGCGCTGGACGCGCTACGCGAGGGCTACGAGGTCTATCCGGTCGTCGATGCGATCGGCGGCACCTCAGTCGAAGCGCACCGGAGTGGGATGGAGCGCGTCGTCCAGGCCGGCGCCCAGCCAGTCACATGGGTCGCGCTCGCGTGCGAGCTGCAGCGCGACTGGGCACGCCTGGAGACGGTGCAGCAGGTCATCGAAATCGTGCTCACGGAGCGCTTGTTGAAGGAGTGATCCGAAGGAACAAATGACAACGGGTTTGCGCATCGAGGCCGGCGGCGACCCTCACGCGTTTGGTGGCTTGAACGGCCGCCGGATAGACACGGGCGGGGCGGCACAACGCCTCGCCTTGTCGAAGGTGTGATTGCTAGGCATGGCCACCTTCACTGAAAAGGAGCTCGAGTACCTGCGCAGCCAGCGTCTAGCTCGGCTCGCCACCGCTGACCTGCACGGGGCACCCCACGTGGTGCCCCTCGGGTTTCGGGTGGCGGAGGATGGGGCCGCCATCGAGGTTGGCGGGCGCAGCTTCGCCGGCAGCATGAAGTATCGCAACATCAAGTCGAATCCGCAGGTCGCGATCGTGGTCGACGACCTCGCAAGCGTTGACCCCTGGACACCGCGCGGTATTGAAGTTCGCGGCATCGCGCAGCTGCACGAGGGAGACGGACGGGGCGTCGGACCTGGCGCATCAGATCTGCCATGGGCCAGGATCATTCCTGAACGAGTCGTGAGTTGGGGGATAGACGCGTCGCTCGGCCGCCAAGCAAGATCAGTCAAGCGGGGCTAGCCCGGTGTTGCGGCCGCGAAAACCGTCCGCGTGCCCGTAGGGAGACGCTCGACTCCTCTATTAGGGCTAGACAACCAAGCTGACAGCCAACTTCGCGAACGTGGGCAAATATCGGCGGACGTCAACGGAAGATGTTGGCTGGTATCGATCTTGGATGGACGTCAGCGGACGGTGGTAGGCGCAGAAACGCGGTCTTCAAAACCGTCTGCGGTCGTCCGCGGACGTCCGTTCAAGTTCGCGTTGCTCCGCCAGCGTCCGCCGCCGCCGAGGATGACAGCCAATGACAGCCAACCCCAAGCCCCAGACTTCGGGGCACGGCTACTTGATATCGGTTAGCGGTGGGTCGCTGCCTCAGACGGTCTTCTGACCTTTTACGGAGGCGTTCCAGAGTTCAACCAGGACCTTCGAGCACCTCCACTACCTTCATGCGCGAGCGCCCACGCGAACGCATTACCACCGCCGAAACAGGCACATCAAGCTGATCCGCTACCACCTTGATGACGGCCTTATTGGCAGCACCGCCAACAGGGGCCGCTGTAACCCAGACGTCAAGCAGATTTCCGCTCCAACGCGCTTTCGAATGCGATGCTCGGGGGTGCACCCGCACGGTGATGATCACGGCTGCAATACGTTATCGGGCGCGCCCTTCATCAGCTGATTGCCGTTGGGCTGATTTAGGTTATTTAGGTTAAGGACGCGCGTGCGCGCGAATACCACAGTCGGCCTCGGGTGCGCCAGCCCGACCAAGACAAACAGTGTCGCCGCCCAGGCAGTGCCTCGAGCGTGTCGTGAGCTAAGCATCGCTCTAGACAGTGAATCGCGGCAAACATTGAGAACAGCACCCTGACGAGAATTGAGATGTTCGACCCGGTAGTTCCGGAGAGGCTCCATTCACGCTTGGTCAGCGCGAGATTCGTCTGGCAAGCGAGCGCCGCGCTGAGAGTCGGTCCCCCGACCAGCTTCAGACCAAACTGACTAGCTGACGACAAGCATTCGCTGGAGTTTGGCAGCGCCTTCGAGTGAGAGAACCAGCGAATATGTGCCCGGATCGACCAGCATTGCAATTGCGTGGACTTGTGTGACATCACCGGACACACTCGCGCGATACGGCATATTCTTCGCGGGACCTCCGTCGATTGGAGCCAGCCGGACATCAAGACTCGGCCTCGGCTTCACACTCGCTTCGCTGGGCGGGTAACCACCGACGACGGAGACACCACGTACCTCGAAGCCGATCGCAACGACGTGGGCGCCATAGCGCGCGTCGATGAAGGTCACTTCCCCATTGGCAAAGGAGCCCGACGCCGGGATCTGCAGCCGTGACGCCGTATTGAAACGGACAATACCCTTGACCGTCGACGTCCGAGTCGCCGAGGTGTCGGACGGTTGTGTAATGGTCAGGGTGTAGCGCATGCCGGCGAGTGTTGTGAGCCACGTGGCCGGTTTGTAGTTCAGGGCCATGTCGCCGGCCTTGCTGGCTTCGGCGTTCTCCTCCGGATACAAGTTTCCGAACTGGTCGTTCAGATAGGTCGCCCCGAAGACCACTCCAGGAGGTGCGCCCTTGAGATCGATGACGGTGTTGAAGGAGTCCGCGTAAGCGCCGGCCAACTCTACCGTGTAGCCGTTGAAGTGGAAACTCTGCGCGGCATCGGTCCTCCCGATAGCAGTCCCAAGTGCATCCGCAGCCGATGGGGAAAGGTAGAGCACAGCCCATGCGACGAACGGAGTGGCCAGCAAGACCACTGCGACGATAGCCGCACGCTTCAACGCCTGCGCATGCAGCATTTCCAGTGGCAACGCTTCTCGCTACGCTGGGTAACGGTATTCCGAGATTTCGCTTAGCTATCCCATCAAACGGAGCTGCTCCAAACGATGAGTTTCTGTCGCGTTAGGCTGAACAGCGCACGAGATGTCGCGACAGGCGCGGCTCATCGTGGGCGGATCTTCCTGACAGCCAAGCTGACAGCCAATCTGTCGGACGGTGGCAACCGCCAGCGAACCTCAGTGGATCCCAGGTGGTGACTTTCCATCTTGCGCGGACATTGGTGGACGCTGGCGGACGGTAGAAATGCGGTCTTCAAAACCGCTGGAGTGATCTTGGCGAATTGGCGGGTCGACACTTGCAGCCGCCGGACTAGCAATGGATTAGAGACCCTGCCAGCGCCTGGTCGCAGCTAGCCGTGAAATTCTTGGGGCAAAGTGCGCCCATGAAAGCGTATATGTCCGTGGCATACCCATCAGATCGCGCCGCGTTTGCCGATCTGATCGCGGCGGAGTACAACGCGGCATTCCGACTCGCATTCGCCTTGCTCCACGATGCCGGCGCGGCGGAAGATGCAGTCCAGGAAGCTGCTTTCAAAGCCTGGCGCAACATCAACCAGCTTCACGAGGGTGCGCCCTTCCGACCGTGGTTGCTTGGAATCGTGGCGAACGAGTGCCGGTCGGCTACGCGGCGTCGCTGGTGGTCGGTGATACGCGTCCCAAACCCGCGACCTTCAGCGGAACAGGACTCATCCGAAGCGCTTCCGTCGATAGAGCTGCGGGCAGCGCTCAAACGTCTTTCCCACGACGAGCGAGTAATCCTGCTCCTGCGCTACTACGTCGATCTCCCATACGAAGAAATCGGCCTGCATTTCGGCATCTCAGCCAAGGCCGCCCGTACGCGAACCGAGCGTGCACTGAAGCGCCTGCGGCCAATGCTGCGAATGCAAGAGGTGATCGCATGATCGACGATAAGGACGTATCGGCGCGCTTCCATTTGGCTTTCGACGCCCAGCCATCGCCCGGAGCTGCCGAGCGGCTGCGCTCCGCGCTTCTGGCGACTGATGGAGCGCGCGGAAAACCATCGCGCACGACGCCGGTCGGCCTTCACGTGAGCCTCAGGATCATCGCCGCCCTCGCTCTCGTCGTGATCGTGCTCGCCGCAAGTGGTGCTTTCGTCGCCCTTCACCGCGTCGTAACCAAGACGGTTCCGACCAATCCGCCGATGTCGACCCGTCCCATAGCACGGTCATCGTCGGTCGCCGAGGGTGAACAGGCAAGCACGGTGGGGATGGTGGACGCCACAGTCGGGTGGGAGATTGCGTCCGCCGGGATCCGGCGCACGACTGACGCGGGTGCTCACTGGACGGCTGTGGGTCCGCCCAAGGACATGCTCACCCAAGCGCCGAAGAGCTTCTACATTCTCGACGGTGACCACATGTGGCTTACCCAAACTGTCTCGGCCGCATCTCGCGTTCAGATCTTCACCGTTTCGACGGCCGACGGCGGGGCCAAGTGGAAGAAAGGCGCGTCAGCCGCGGTCGACAGCCTCGACTACTCCAGCAGCAGTCAGTACTTCAGCCTCAGTGTGTACTTCCTCGACGTCGGCCATGGATGGATGCTTGTGCAGCCGTTGCAGGACGGGACGCCCACCGGTCCGGGGCCTCAAACGGCTCACCTGTACCGCACAACGGACGGCGGCGACACTTGGCTCGAGATTGCGCATGTCGAGCTCGGCCCGTCCTTTCAGGCAGATGTCAGCGGACAACCAGTGATGCGAGAGGGATCGGCGTGCTGGTGGGATGCGATGGCTTTTGTCTCCGTCACCGACGGTTGGCTTACACAAGACGGCCCTTGTTTGGAAAGCTCGCCCGCTGGCGGGCTGCCGCAGGCCGGACCCCCATGGTATTCACTCCTCGTAACCCATGACGGCGGCGTGACGTGGTATCCCGATCTGGCGCCCTTAGGAGCCCTCTGTGCTTGCAATTGGAATTGGCCGCCGGTGGTCTTCGATCAGACTCACGTGATGCTGGAAGCGAGGGGGAACGGTTACGTGAGCCGCGACGCCGGCCACACATGGACCAAGCTGACACTTCCGACATCGACGGCGAGCACCCTGGCAGACTTCATCGATCCAATGCACGGCTGGCTCCAGGACGGATCGGGTGGCCTTTACAGCACGACCGACGGAGGAACGACCTGGTCAAAGGTCAATGCATCGCTTCCGTTCAACGATGCGGACCTTCAATTCGTTGATGCAAGACACGGGTTTGCAATCGAGCGACCGGCTCTGAGTTCGACTGAGACGAAAATGTGGAAAACGACAGATGGCGGCCGCATATGGATGCGCGTCGGTCCCGTGCCGGCTTAACTGCGATGATCGCCCTCCAATGGTTGTGCTCGCGCAGGGAGTCGAACCCTGAACCTTGAGATAAAGAGTTCCCAGGTTCCTGACAGCCAAGATGACAGCCGTTCTGTCGGACGGTGGCAACCGACAGCGAACGTCAGCGGATCCCAGCTCTTGACTTTCATCTGCGCGAACGTTGCTGACAGTGGCGGACGCTGGAAACGCGGTCTTCAAAACGGTCTGGGGCCTTGAAAACCCGAGGGTGCCTCGCGCGTCCTCTATATATGGGTGGGGTGTGACGGTCTCGCCAAACGATTGCTGCCGCTGAGCAACGACAAGCGCCTTCATGGCCAAAGTGTGCCCAACAGCGGAGACCTGATGGCTTCGAACGTGGTGCCGTCGAGCATTTCGCGGAATCGCATCGGAATCCATCCCGTTAAGAGCCGCATGAAGCTCGCGAGGCTGGCGCTTCTCGTCCTAGCTGATGGACCCCGCGACAGGCGCGATCAAGCAGGTGGCCGACCAGTGGGACGTTCAGGGAAGCTCGGGGAACGAGATCTTCTGGACAGGCGCCGTCAGCCCGGCCGACCCTCAACCGATCAACGGACTCGCGCCGGACGAGGTCGACTGGCTGAACCTGGGCGACGGCGTTCGGACTCCGTGGTTCTATCGACCAGGAACCTCAGCCCACTTCGTGACCCAGGATGTCGACGGCGATCCAGTCATCGTCGCCAGCGGGGTGAGCGGTCCTGAAGAGCTGTGGCTCGCGCCCAGCCCTGGTGTCGCCCGTCCGATCTGGACCTCCGGAACAGGGATTCCTTCGATCAGTGCCCGATAGCCGACAGCCATGGCGTGTGGTTTGGCGGCCCCGACGGCATCTTTCTCTATTCCGAGAACGGAGGCGTCCAGAAGGTGTCGAACCAACCTGGCTATCCAGGCAACGGCTGCATCTGAGAAATGGCTTTAACCACCGCCGGAACGCCAGGGTGGAAGGTCACGCCTCCTCGAGCAGTCGCTTGAAGGCGCCGAGGTACCGCGGGTCGCCCAGACCGGCCCTGAGAATCCAGTATTCGGCCCCCCAGAAGAGGTAGGCGTATAGAGGAGTCTGCGGCGAGGACCAGCGCACCGCCGCGTTGTAGTTTCTCGATCAGGTGGTGCGGGCCACACGTGAACATCGCTTTCCCATCCGGGCTGGGCGGCAGGGTCGTAGTCTCCCAAGGCTCGGCTTGGCCCTCCGCGACCATCCATCGCTTGTCGTGTGCACGCAGGGTGTCGAAAAGGGCGCTCGGCGAACGCCCGGTCGACCCGTCCGCGTATAGGGTCGTGGGCCCCAATCTCAGGAGCGCATGACGTGGGTAGTAGTCGATTCCGATGATGTCGGCGAGCTGCCTTGCGATCGCAAGCGAGTCTCCTTGGTCGCGCGTGTGCCACCACTGCGAGAGCTTGACCAGAGGTGCAGTGGGCAAGAACCCATTCATCATCACGGGTCGCGACGGATCGGACTCACGCAACGCGGCCAATTCGCCCTCGACGAAATCGCGCCCCAGACGCCACGAATGTTCGAACCCGAGGGGATCGACCGCTTCGTGCTCTAGCTGCCACGCGACCAGCGACTCTCGACCGCGATACCGGGTCACGATCTGCGAGATGAAGCGCCTCGCGGCCGAGTGGAGAGCCCTGTGGGTGCGCGGCGTGACGAGCGACCCTTCTCGCAGCGGTTCACCAAGGTGGTGCCGTGGAACGTAGAACTCCGGGTAACCGAAGTTCTTGACCGCTCCAACCGACAGGATCACAAGCTTTCCAGCTCGCTCCGAGGCGTCGAATTGCCAATCGAGCTCAGAGGTGTCGAATTCGCCCGCCCCGGTTGCGATTCGGTCCCAGTAGGCAGCCAGCCGGACGATCTCGTACGGGTAGGCAAGCAGCGCAGCAAGGGTTGCGCGACCGTCCAGTCCGAAGGCCTCAACCTGGCGGGGCCGGAAGCTGATTCCGAGCTTCGCCTCGTGGCGTGGCCGAACGGAAACCTGGCGCCAGTCGTCCCTGACGCGTTGGTGCGGCCGCGCGAGCTTCAGTCCGAGCATTTGGCAGCTCCCGATTCTCGGCCGCTGGTACGCAACGCTAAGTCGAGCTTAGAGCCGCCGACAGCGCTCTTTTCGACCAGGCCGACAGGCGCGTCGACCTTAAGTGCCAGTTAAGGGCTGTAACCGACGCTGCGACAACACCAATGGCCGGCTCTAGTTTCGCGGAGGCTGCGAATAGTTGTGTTCCCTGCAGAGGGGGGCTTATCGGCCATCCCCCGAGCTTGCTGTGGGACTGAGCGTGGCCCAGAATGGCCCGGGGCGCAAATGGAGGTCTTGCTGCTGGGCCCGCTCGACGTGCGCGACCAGGGTCGCTCGCTGAACGTGCGCGGCAGCCGCCCCCGGGCACTTCTTGCTTTGCTGGCGTTGAACGCCGGGCGCGTGATGCCCGCCGACCGTCTGATCGAGCTGCTGTGGGGCGATGAACCACCACCGTCCGCAGCCAACGCCTTGCAGGTACACATTTCGGCACTACGCAAGGTTCTCGAGCCGCAAGGGCCGCCGTACCGACTGCTGATCAGTGATAGATCGGGATACGCGCTGAAAGTCGACGCCGAACAGGTCGATTTCGCGCGCTTCGAACGGCTGGTCGAGCGTGCCCATCACGCACTCAAGCAGGGCGAGCTGGAGCAGTGCGCCAGGCTGGTGGGGCAGGCGATCGATCAGTGGAGGGGCTCCGCTCTCGCCGACATGTCCGATCAACCGTGGTCTATCGGAGAGGCAAGGCGGCTGGAAGAGCTTCGCTTGGCTGCGGAGGAGGACCGCATCGAGGCCTCTATCGGGCTCGGCGGACACTCTGAGCTCATACCAGAGCTGGAGTCTCTGGTCACCAAGCATCCGCTTCGCGAGCGCCTGAGCGGCCAGCTGATGCTTGCTCTTTACAGATCCGGACGGCAGGCAGAGGCGTCCGACGTTTACCAGCGGACGCGCGAGATGCTTGTCGAAGGTTTAGGGATGGAGCCCGGTCACGAGCTTCAACAACTCCTGAAAGCGATCATCAACCAGGATCGCTCACTAGGAATGCCAACGCAAGAGCGCCAGCCTCCGCGACTCGACAATCTGCCGGCGACGCTCACAAGCTTTGTCGACCGCACCGAGGAAAGGGCTCAGCTCACCTCGCTTCTGACCGAGACTCGAATGCTTACCCTTACCGGCCCAGGTGGCATAGGCAAGACTCGGCTCGCGATCGAGGTCGCACGCGGGCTGGTGAACAACTACGAACGTGGTGTGTGGCTTACGAATTTCAGCTCCCTTGCCGATCCTGATCTCGTGCCACAAGCGGTGGGTTCCGTGCTCTTGGTCAGGAGTTCGGGCGGGGTGGCTCCCACGGAAGCATTGATCAGCTATCTGAGCAACCGCCATTGCCTGCTCCTCTTTGACAACTGTGAGCACTTGATCGATGCCTGCGCGACATTGGCTGAGGCTCTAGTCACATCGTGCCCACGCGTGACGGTCCTCGCCACAAGTCGCGAAGCTCTCGGAATGGCGGGCGAGGTGGTGTGGCCCGTGCCGGCGCTGGGTCTGCCAGATCTCACTGAAGACAGGTCAGTTTCGCCGGCGCGCGAGTGGGGGGCAGTCGAGCTGCTGCGGCAACGCGCCGAGAGCGCCATCGGTACTTTCCGACTTGACGATGGTGGACTGCAGATGGCAACGAAGGTGTGCCGCCAGCTGGATGGGATCCCACTGGCCATCGAGCTGGCCGCCGCAAGACTAAAGGTCATCTCACTCGACGAGCTGTCGGCTCGGCTGAGCGACAGGTTTCAGATCTTGATCGGTGGAAGCCGAACGGCATTGCCCCGACACCAGACTCTGCGGGCGGCGATCGACTGGAGCTATGACCTGCTGTCGCAAGACGAACGCTCGGCGTTGCGAATGCTCAGTGTTTTCGCCGGCACCTTTACGCTCGAGGCCGCCGAAACCATTTGTGGCGAAAGACCCCGCGGCGGCGTCGAGGTGCTCGATGTCGTAGCGAGTCTGGTTCGGAAGTCGTTGCTGCAGGTCGACAGAAGCGACCTGGAGGTCCGCTATCAGCTATTGGACACGATCCGCGAGTACGCATATCAGAGGCTGGGCGAGACCGATCAGCTAGGCACCGCAAGACATCGACACGCGGGGTTCTACCTCGATCTGGCCGAGCGAGCAGCGCCTCATCTGCGCGGTCCGAGTGCGACTGTCTGGATGGCCAGGCTGGCGCGGGATCACAACAATATTCGGGCGGCAGTTCGGTGGTGGCTCGAGGTCCGGGAACCAGAGCGGTTTGCCCGGCTGCTTGTCGCAATGTGGTGGTTCTGGTACGTGCGCTGCCTTTTCGATGAGGGTCGCCGGTGGCTCGATATCGCGATTACCGATCTGAAGACGTCGTCGCTTCCCACGCAAGTAGCACTCCTTCTTGGGGCTGGCCAGCTGGCTTGGGCGCAAGGAGATCACGAGACCGACCGGACAATGTTCGAAAAGGCGCTTTCGGTTGCTAAGGATGGAGGTGACGAGTCGCTGTTAGGTCATGCGCTGCTGCGAATGTCCCTGGCGGATTACGCAGCCGGCCGCATGAAAGTGGCGGAAGAACACCTTGAGGAGAGCATTCGCCTGCTCCGGAAGCATAGTCAAGAATCATTGCTGGGCGAAGCATTGAATAATCTGGGCTGGATGCGCGCCTTCGACCTGAATGATCGCTCCAGTGCTGGCTTATTGCTCGACGAAAGCCTGTTGATCGCAAGGCGCTGTGGCGATCAGTGGACGCTTCAGGAGGTGCTCGACAGCATCGGAAGCTTGAAAACCGCCCTTGGCGAGGTGGACGCCGCCGAAGGTTTTCAAGAAGAGAGTCTGCGTATAAACAGCGACCTCGGCGACGCGTGGTCCCTGCCGCGCACCCTGACCGGGTTTGTGAGGATGGCCGTGGCGCGAGGGCAAGTCGAGAGGGCGTTGCGTCTGTCCGGCGCTGCAGCAAAGCTTCGCGACGATGTAGGTATGGTTCTCATGACCGTCGAGCAGGCAGAGCTCGATAGGTTGATAGAAGAGGCTCGCGCGCAACTTCCTTCTGAACTTGCAGATGCGGCCTGGTGGGAAGGATCGCGCATGACCGCGAATGATGCGGTGGGCTACGCGCTCTCCCACGAACCGGTGGTATTGGGCTCGCGCTGAACGCTCGTAAGGGCTTTGTCAGGCCGCTTAAGTGGTCGTTAAGCGCCTGGTCTCAATCTCCCGCCCGTAGCGTGTCATGACCGCGCGACAGATTGAGTCATACGGGAGGTACAGCAACCGTGAAGATTCTTCTTGGACCAATCGGTGTCTTGGGGTACTCGGCGCATTTGAGGCGCGTCCTTCTTGCGGCGGCGTTTGTCACGGCAGCGCTGGGCGCGCCGACGGCTGCGCTGGCGACCGAGGGTGCGGCGACGCCGTTCAAGGCTACATACACCGCACCGGCCCCAGTCGGCGTCTCGAACTGGACGTGCTCAGGAGCGCACGTCGTGAACAACGTCAGTGTCAAGGACAGCGAGACCTGTTTGATCAGCGGCAACACGGCCGGGTTTGTAGCGGGTACCTACATAGGGAACCCGGTGGTCAACATCCCGCCGTTCGGAGTGACCGGATGGATCTCGGACTTCAACGGCGTTGAATCGACCGGCTTCATCGCGACGCTGGTCAACAATGGTGACGGGACATTCACCCTCGACATAACCGCCTACTACCCCTGAACAACTCCGGCGGCGGATGGGCGCTCGTCCGCCGCCAACCGATTCTCTGGCCGAAGAGTAAATTCGAACACCTGCCAGACGCGTTGCGGTCTACGAGAACGGCGTTATCGGGCGGTCCTGCAAGACCCCGTCGACATACAGGTCGACCCGCTCGTTGTAAAAGCTGAGCAGATTCTCGATCTTCGGACACTCTGCGATCGGAGCCGGATAACTCCAGACGACATCCTGGATCACCTCGTCGCCGATCGGTCCTGACCAGTACCGCGCGACCCCTTTGTATGGGCATCTGCTAACCGATGAAGTTGGCACGAGCAGATCCATACGCACGTCCTGCTTTGGGATGTAGTAGCGCGTAGGCAGCCCTGTCTCGAAAAGCAGGACCGGGCGATGCGTCTCGGCCACCACCACGCCGCGGATCTCGACCCGGACATGTCGGGAGCTGTGAACAGTGTCGACTCGACTGTATGGATCTCGCGGGTGGACGAAGACCTCCTCGTCCTCCTCGAACCACGCGTCCATCTCGTTCCAGTAGAACGTGAGATGGCCCTCGAGAGCGACCCTATCGCCGGCGGGCTTTGCGTACGCGCGGGCGGCATTTTCAGCGATGCGGTCGTTGACTGCGAGGCGCCACCGAATGGTCTCCTGCGAGGCGTCAGAGGGGTGTTCTCGATGGAGGCACTCCATGCGAACGTCGGCAATCGGAAACCAATACGCAGGCGGGCGCTTCGTCTCGTAGACGAGGAGCACCCGATTGCTGTCGGCGATCAGCTTGCCACCGAAGTAAGTCCTGACTCGGCGAGGGCTCAGCTCGATGTGGACCCCGTCCTTCAACCTCGCCCGCTCGGCCGCCAGGTGCACAACATTTGTTGCTTGCAAATCAGTCGTCTCCTCTTGCTCGGTTTCCGGCCGCATGAACGTCATGGATCGACCTCGGCCAATCTCGATTCCGAAGACCAGGGTTGGAAATGGCACGGACCCGGGCAGTCCGGATCCGTGCCGAAGGAAGGCGTGGTTGTCAACGAGGCGGGAACTGCGAGTTAGGCGCGGGCGTGACGAGGTTCTCCGTGGGGGCCTTCGCCGTGAAACCGATCACAGCGCAGTTGATGTCGATGCCGACGGTCCCATAGGGCGCGCCTCCCGGACCCGTCAGCAGGTCAGGGCGAGTCGCGGCAAGGTTGAAGACGACGTTCTCGTCGATCTGGCGCTTGTTCAGACCCTCGTCGATCGCCTTCTGGGTCCACTGTCCGAGCTGCGCGTCCCACAGCGGGCTGTAGGCCTGCGCGTGCCTTGGGTCCGCCAGAGTTGGAAAGTCGCCGAACACGTTGAGCAAGTCGCCGCCATTCCGCAGGGCGTTGATCAGCGCCGTGTTGCCAGCTGAGGCGTCCTGTGAGGCGTGACCGTCAAGCACGATGTTCTGGAAGCCTTGCGCTTGCGGGTTGTCGGCTCCGGTCTGTCCGTTGATGAAACCGAAGAGCCGCTCGCGCGACGATCCCAGGAAGTCGTCTCCGCCGTTGTACGCGGCTTTCGCGAGGGCGGGCACGTACGTCGCTCGCTCCAGGACAGAGGCCAGCGGATCGTCAGCCTCCGTGCTGAGGTACAAGATGGGCTGTCCGGCGTCGAATCCCTTC
>Ga0070698_100005027_pt1 | contig 14485 bp, 10 predicted proteins | sample KBSK1502metaG_FD_65477 | JGI IMG/M metagenome (GOLD analysis project Ga0070698, IMG submission 65477) | Corn, switchgrass and miscanthus rhizosphere microbial communities from Kellogg Biological Station, Michigan, USA - KBS K1-50-2 metaG | ecosystem: Host-associated > Plants > Roots >...
CGAGGTTGCCGATGGTGGAGCCGAGGAAGGCCAGCAGCCGCCGCCCGCGCCGCGGCACCCTCGGCAGGTCCGCGGTGAAGTCGCCGACGAACCCGTCGAACTCGAGCCATGGGTAGCTGGCGGTCAGCGCCGCCGCGGCCCCCTGGAGGGCGTCGGCGCTGACGTCCAGCGGGGCATAGCGGCGGCCGCCGCGGTGTCGGTGCATCGCCTCCAGCAGCAGCCGCGTCTTGCGGGAGGACCCGGAGCCCAGCTCGACCAGCTCGCCGGGGCGCAGCCGCTCGGCCAGCCCGTCGGTGATCGCCTCCAGGATCTCGCTTTCGGCGCGCGTCAGGTAGTACTCGGGCAGGCGGGTGATCTCCTCGAACAGCTCCGAGCCGCGGGCGTCGTAGAACCACTTGGGCGGCAGCCATTTGGGGGTGGCCGCCAAGCCCCGGCGGACGTCGTCGGCGAGCTGCTCCATCCGGTCGGCCCGCGGGGAGAGCCTTGTCATCGTCGGCAAGGTGAGCACGGTCATGTCCTGGGATGCCCTTCAGTAAAGCGGCCGGGTCGAGGTCCCGTCCGCGTCCAGCTCGACCAGGTGGCGGTCGGGGACCTCCACCCAGCCGGGGTCGTCGTCCAGCGGCTCGGAGGCGGCCAGCGCCACCCCGCGGCCGCAGCGGGTGAACAGCGTGTTCGAGGCACGCCCCAGGGCGGCGCGCACGCCGGCGATCCGCCGGCCGTCGGCCGCCAGCAGCGTCAGCGTGGCCGCCTCGCCGGCGTCGGCGCAGACCTTCTCGACCGCCGCCACGGTGGCGCCGAGCGCGCCGGCCAGGCCGCGCTCGGGGCGGTCCCGCAGCTCGGCGGCGACCAGCGCCGCCAGCACCGCCGAGTCGGTCAGGGCCGAAAGCTCGGCGTGCAGGTCGTCGGGCAGGCGCTCCAGCAGGCGCCGGCCGGGGATGCCGCGGAAGCCGCCGACGCGGCCGTTGTGCGCCACGGCCAGGTTCCCGTGCACGAACGGCGCCACCGACCAGGCGCCGTACGGCAGGCCGGGGGTGGCGGAGCGGACCAGTGCGAGCTGCATCGCGCCCTGGAGCCTGCCCGCCAGGCCGAGCAGGTTCGGGTCGGCCCAGGGCGGCAGCTCGGTCACGTAGCGAAGCGGCGGCCGCTCCCGACCGCCGTCCGGCCACCAGACCACCCCGGTGCCGTCGACGTTGACGGCGTTGGCGGTGGACTCGGAGGGGCCCGGGGAACCCCGAGGGGGAGCCCCGGCGGACCCTGGCATGCGGGCCCGCCAGGCCTGCTCGGTCAGCGCCCAGGGCGGGTCGCTGAGCAGCACCGACAGTGGCGCCTCCGGGCCGGCGTAGGCGGCCATCCGGCACATCAGGGCACCTCCCACGCCAGCCGCAGCCCCGCGAAGATCTGCCGGCGCCGCGGGTAGTCCCAGTTGCGGAAGGTCGTGCGGGCCACCCAGCCGGCGGTGGCCCAGGACGCCCCGCGCAGCACGCGGTAGCCCTGGTCGAAGAACACCTGGCTGTACTCGGGGTACGGGAACGTCGAGTAGCCCGGGTAGCCGCTGAACGGCGAGGTGGTCCACTCGTAGACGTCGCCGAGGAGCTGCTCGACGCCGTAGGCGCTGGCGCCCGCCGGGAAGCTGCCGACCGGCGCCGGCCCGAAGGCGGCTTGGTCGAGGTTGCCGCGCCGCGGGCCGGGCGGCGCCTCGCCCCACGGGTAGGTGCGGCCGCGCCCGCTGGCCGGGTCCCACGCCGCCGCCTTCTCCCACTCGGCCTCGGTCGGCAGCCGCCCGCCGGACCAGCGGGCGAACGCCTCCGCCTCGAAGAAGTTCACATGCTGCACGGGCTCGCGCGGGTCCAGCGGCTCCAGGTGGCCGAAGCGGCGCACCCGCCATCCGTCCGGCCCGGCCGCCCAGCCCTGCGGCGCGCACTCGCCGCTCTCCTCCAGCCAGGCCCGGCCCTCCGGTGACCACAGCTCCGGGCGGCGGTAGCCGCCGGCGTCGACGAAGGCGGCGAAGCGCCGGGCGGTCACCGGGAAGCGATCGATCGCGAAGGAGCCGACCTCGACGGTGTGGCCCGGCCGCTCGTTGTCGTAGGCGGCGGAGCGGTCGTCGGTGCCCATGCGGAATGGCCCACCCTCGATCACCACCCGCTCGGTGTCGTCGACCGGGCGGGCCAGCGCCGGCAGGCGCCGCCCGCCGGCCGGCGGGTACGGCGCGACGCTGGCGGCCGGGTCGGCGCCGCGCAGGTCGAGGGTCTGCAGCATGGTCTCCTGGTGCTGCGCCTCGTGCTGCACGATCATCCGGTAGACGTAGCCGTCGGCCAGTAGCGGCCGGTCGGGTCCGAGCTCGACGGTGCGCAGCACCTCCAGGGCCTCGGCGCGCACGTCGGCCAGGTAGGCCCCGGCCTCGGCCCGCTGCAGGATCTCCAGGTCGGCGCGCACCCAGCGGGGGTTCTCGAAGGGGTTGTAGACCCGGTCGAGGCCCGGGTCGTGCGCCGGCCGGCCGGCGACCTCGCGCAGCAGCCACAGCTCCTCGAAGTTGCCGACGTGGCCGACGTCCCAGACCAGCGGGCTCATGATGGGGTCGTGCTGGCGGTGCAGCGTGTCGTCGTCCAGCGGCGCGGTCAGCCGGTCCAGGCGGGTGCGGACGGCGCCGAGGTCGCGGGAGAGCCGGCGGCGCAGGACGGTCGGGTCGGTAGGGGTCTGGGCTGGGTGCATCACGGACCTCGCTGACGAAGGGTCGGGGTTGGGGACGGGCTCGCAGGCCCAGGCCAGCGCGGCGGCGGGGCCGCGGGCCAGTGCCGCGCGCAGCTCGTCGGCGGGGCAGCGGCCGCGCAGGGTGTAGCCGTCGAGGAACCCGGCGGCCACGCGCAGGTGCCCGGCGTCGAGGTAGGACTCCGGCAGGCGGGCCGCGCCCTCCAGCGCCAGCGCCCAGACCTCGGCGGCCAGCGCCCGCAGGGTCGGGTCGGCCAGGCCGGAGGTGGCGGCCCGCAGCGCCAGCTCGGGCAGGGCGCCGCGGTGGCGCTCCAGCGCCGCGGCGGCGTTCGAGCGCGCCAGCGGGTCCTCGATCAGGCCGGCCAGCAGCACCACCGGCGCCGGCCGCAGCGGCGCCGGCAGGGCGTCGATCGCGCGCAGCTCCAGGAAGCCGCGCGGCCGGACCTCCAGGAACAGGGTGGACAGGTGGTAGCGCAGGTCGTCGTCGGTGGGGCTGCCCAGGCGCGGGTGGCCGTCGCGGAGCCAGTGCTGGAAGGTCCAGCCCGGCCTGCCCGGCTCCCACGGCCCGTCCGGGTGGCGCAGCAGCAGCACGTCGGCGGCCATGGCCGCCCGCATGAGCTGCTCGACGGGGTCGGCCCTCGAGCCCTCCAGCAGGCCCCTGGGAAAGCCCGTCCTGGTCGGGTCCAGGCGCTGCCAGGCCAGCGCCCGCGCGGACACCGCTCCGGGCCCCGGGCTGCACGCGAAGGTGGCGCACAGCAGCGGGGCGGCCAGGTTGGCGACCAGCCAGCGCTCCGGCAGGTCGGCGGCGGCGCCGAGGTCGAGGTTGACCTGGAGGGAGCAGGTGTGGCGCATCATCGCGGCGCCGTAGGGCCCGCGGCGGTCGAAGTAGGCCGCCATCGCCGGGTAGCGCGGCGCGCGCAGCTGCTGGGGCACGTGCCCGTCCGGCAGCCAGACGTCGGCGCCGGCGGCGGCCAGCACCATGCCGTGGCGGCGCAGGAGAGGCTCCAGCGAGCGGGCGACCAGGTCGAGTTCGGCCAGGGCGCCGGCCGGGCCGGCATGGATCGCGGTGGAATGCTCCAGCTGCCCGCCCGGCTCGAAGTTCAGCGAGCCGCCGCCGTCCAGCCGGAACAGCGGCGTGGAAGCCGTCTCTCGCCGGCAGCCTGGCACCGAGCTGGCGCCCGTCTGGGGGTGGAGCAGGCCGGCCAGCAGGTCGAGCGGCACACGCCCGGTGGGCGTGCCGTCCGCCAGGACCCGGACAGGGAACGATTCGGATTCGAGCCCCACCCTGCCCGGGACGGGTGCGCTGGGCTCGACCGGGAAGCAGGTCTCCGCGACCACCTGGCGGACGTGATCGAGATCGCGAAGTGCCTGGGTACAGCCGTCGATCACGGCGCGTTGGTCTGCAGGCTCTCGATGATCCGCTTGGGTCTGCCCTCGCGCATGGCGACCTCCCCGATCCGCCGCGGCCCCGCCGCGGCCCCCTGACACGTCCTCCCATGATCCCCGAGAACTGTGACAACCGCTCGTCGGTCCGGCGAACGCGGGCCCTACTCCGCGCGCGGTAGGAGGAGCCGGCACGGCTGCGCCCACCGGCCCAGGAGCAAAGCCTCCGGCCAGGCGACGACGCGCGGCCCCGCGGGCCGGACCATCGAGGAGTCCAGGAAACCGGAGCGGGAGAGCGTGCGAGATGGCAAGGAACGTGACGATCGAGCCGGCCGATCAGACCACCGGCGTGGAGCCCGGCGGCGCGGTCGCGCGGGCCGTGCGGGCGACCAAGGTGTACGGCTCGGGCCCGACCGAGGTGCGGGCGCTCGACGAGGTGACGGTCGACCTCGAGGGCGGGCGCTTCACCGCCATCATGGGCCCGTCGGGGTCGGGCAAATCGACCCTGATGCACTGCGTCGCCGGGCTGGACTCGCTCACCTCCGGCGAGGTCTTCCTCGGCGGCGTCGAGCTGGGGTCGCTGTCGGACCGGGAGCTGACCATGCTCCGTCGCGAGCAGGTCGGCTTCGTGTTCCAGTCCTTCAACCTGATCCCGACGCTGAGCGCGCTGGAGAACGTGACCCTGCCGCTGGCACTGGCCGGCGCCCGGCCCGACCCGGACTGGCTGGACACCATCATCGACACCGTCGACCTGCGCGAGCGGCTGGCGCACCGTCCGGCCGAGCTGTCCGGCGGCCAGCAGCAGCGCGTCGCGGTGGCGCGGGCGCTGGTCACCCGGCCGCGGATCGTCTTCGCCGACGAGCCCACCGGCAACCTCGACTCCCGCTCCGGCGCCGAGATCCTGGCCTTCCTGCGCCGCGCCGTCGACGAGCTGCACCAGACGATCGTGATGGTCACCCACGACCCGATGGCGGCCGGCTACGCCGACGGGGTGGTCTTCCTGGCCGACGGCCGCGTCGTCGGCCACCTGGCCTCGCCCACGCCGCAAACCGTCCTGGACCGCATCAAGTCACTCGGGGAGTGAGGCCCGCCATGCTCGCGATCACCCTCAGAGGCCTGTGGAGCCACAAGCGCCGCCTGGCGGGAACCTTCCTGGCGGTGCTGCTCGGGGTCGCCTTCCTGGCGGGCACGCTGGTGCTCGGCGACACCCTGCGGGCCAACTTCGACACCCTCTTCACCAGCGTGACCGGCGACACCGGAGCGGTGGTCCGCAGCGCGACCAAGGTCGATTCCAGCCCGGCCAGCCCGCGCGGCCCGATCGATGCCTCGCTGGCCGGGCGGCTCCGCTCCGCGCCTGGCGCCGCGGAGGTCCAGCCGGTCGCCGACGGGATCGGCCAGATCGTCGTCAGCGACGGCAAGGTGCTGCGCACCCTGGGGCCGCCGCGCGCCAGCAACTGGATCGCCGACCCCAGCCTCACCCCCTACCGGATCGTCGAGGGCCACGCGCCACAGGGCCTGGACGAGGTGGTCATCAACCGTGGCGCCGCCAAGGACGGCGGCCTGCGCGTCGGCGACCGCACCACCATCGACACCCCCAGGCCGGTGCCGGTGACGGTGGTGGGCATCGTCACCTTCCAGGGCGCCGACGGGTTCGGCGGCTCCAGCTACACCGGCTTCAGCGCCGCCGGCGCGGACCGGTACCTGGCCGGCAGACCGGGCCAGGTCAGCAGCATCCTGGTCAAGCCGGCGCCAGGCGTCTCCCAGCGGGAGCTGGTCGGGAAGGTGCGGCCGCTGCTGCCGGCGGGCGTCGAGGCGATCACCGGCCAGCAGCTCAGCGACGAGAGCATCAGCGCCATCAACCAGGGCTTCCTCGGGCTGTTCCGCACCTTCCTGACGGTGTTCGCCGGGATCGCGCTGTTCGTCGCCATGTTCACCATCGCCAACACCTTCTCGATCATCGTCGCCCAGCGCACCCGCGAGTCCGCCCTGCTGCGCGCCATCGGCGCTTCCCGCCGGCAGGTGCTGTGGTCGGTGGTGGTGGAGGCACTGGCCGTCGGGGTGGTCGCCTCGCTGGCCGGCCTCGGCGGCGGCATCGGCATCGCCGTCGGTCTGAAGGCACTGTTCAAGGGGTTCGGCTTCCCGCTGCCCACCAGCGGCCTGGTGCTGCAGGGTGGCAGCGCGGTCTCCTCGGTCGGCGTCGGCGTGGCCGTGACCGTGGTAGCGGGCGTGCTGCCGGCCCTGCGCGCCTCCAGGGTAGCGCCGCTGGCCGCCCTGCGCGACGTCGCCGCCGAGCCTCCGGCGGCACCGCGCACCAGGGTGACCGCTGGGGCGGTGCTGGCCGTCGCGGGCGTGGCCACGACGCTGGTCGGCGTGCTTGCCGGCGGCGACGCCACCACGCTGCTCACCGGCGTGGGCGCGGTCCTGCTGATCGTCGGCGCGGTGGTGCTCGGCCCGGCGGTGGCCAGGCCGGCGAGCCGGCTGATCGGCGCGCCGCTGCGGCGGCTTCGCGGCATCACGGGGGCGCTGGCCAGCCAGAACGCCATGCGCAACCCGCGCAGGACCTCGGGTGCGGCAATGGCCCTGATGATCGGCGTTGCGGTGGTGACCCTGTTCACGGTGTTCACCGCCTCGATCCAGGCGTCGATCCGCCAGACCGTGTCGCAGTCGTTCGGCGGCGACCTGGCGGTCGTTTCCAGCGGCTTCGGCGGCGCCAACACCGCCAGGCTCGACCCGCGGCTGGCGGGGGAGATCGGCAGGCTGCCCGAGGTCCGGCAGGCCGTCGGGATCGGCGCGGGCAGAGCCCTGGTGGGTGGCTCCAGCCAGGAGATCACCTTCGCCGACCTGGCGCGCCTGAACGGCGTGGTCGGCCTCCGGGTGGACGCGGGCTCCCTCGGCCAGCTGTCCGGCCCTCGGTTCGCGGTCGCCTCCAGCGTGGCCGACGACCGTGGCTGGCGGCTCGGGCAGAGCGTCCCGATCCGTTTCGCCGACGGCGCCACCCAGCGGCTCACCCTCGCGGCGATCTATCAGGGCGAGGAGGGCTCGATCGTCGGCAACTACCTGCTGCCCCGCGACCAGTGGACGCCACACGCGCCCGGCGCCGCGGACCGGACCGTGCTGATCGCGCTGCGGCCGGGCACCGGCCTGGAGACGGGCAGGGCGGCGGTCGAGCGGGTCGCCGCCGGCTACGGCCGGCCCGACGTGCAGGACCGCGCCCAGTACACCGACTCGCTGGCCAGCGTCCTCGGCCCCGGCGTGTCGGTGGTCTACGTGCTGCTGGTGCTGGCGATCGTGATCGCGCTGATCGGCATCGCCAACACGCTGTCGCTGTCGATCCACGAGCGCACCCGCGAGCTGGGTCTGCTGCGGGCGGTCGGGGAGACGCGCGGGCAGGTGCGGGCGATGGTGCGCTGGGAGTCGGTGATCGTGGCGCTGCTCGGCACCATCGGCGGGCTGGGGCTGGGCGTGTTCCTCGGCTGGGCCCTGGTGCGTGCCTCGGCGGCGGGCGGCACCGGCACGTTCGCGGCTCCGCCGCTCCAGCTCGCGATCATCCTGCTGGTCGGCGCGATCGCCGGCGTGCTCGCCGGGCTGCGCCCCGCCCGCCGCGCGGCGAAGCTCAACCTGCTGGCCGCCATCGCCAGCGAGTAGCCGGGGTGGGACCAAGGCCCCGGGGCACGATCGCCCCGGGGCCTTGGTCGCGCCGCCCGCGGAGCGATCGTGCCCCAGGCCCGCCGTGCCGCGCGCCGGGACCCGCGCCGCCCAGCGGGAGCCCGCTACGACTGGGATGGGGCGGCGGGTTGCGGTGGGCCGGCCGCGGCCGGCCGGCGCCAGCCGGAGCGCTCGGCGGGGGCGAGCGGGGCCAGCAGGCGCCAGCCCGCAGCGGCGAGCACGGCCAGCAGGGCGAACCCGGCCGGCCAGCCGACGTGCTCGGCGATCGCGCCGAAGACGACCGGCGCGATCGCCCCGGCGGTGAACAGGGCCGTGTTCTGCAGGCCCATGGCGCTGCCCGCCCTGGCCTGGCCGGCGATCTCGCCGGTGGCGGTGAAGGCCAGCCCGTTGGAGCTCATCGAGACCACCCCGCAGAGCACGATCACGGGCAGCAGCAGGGCCGCGGGGCCGTCGGCCAGCGCCGCGGTCACCGCGAACAGCACGGTGCCGGCCAGTGCCAGCTCCCGCATCGGCGCGATCCGCACCCCACGCCGGTCCGACCAGCGGCCCGCCAGCACCCGGACCAGCGCCCCGCCGAGCTGCACCACCGCCAGCACGCCGGCGGCGCCGCCCGCCGACCATCCCCGGCGGTCGTGCAGGAACAGCGTCAGGTAGCCGACCAGGCTGAGCTGGCCCGCCACCAGCAGCGCGCCACCGGTCGCCAGCCGCCAGATCCGCCGGTCCCGCAGCGGCGCCGGCCCGGCGCCCACCGCCACCGCGGCCCCGGCGCCCGCGGGCGCTCCAGCGGCCTCCCCGGCCTTCGGCGCCCCGGGGGCCCCACCGGCCTTCGGCAAGACCTCGTCCTCCACCCTTGGTGGAGTCCTGATCCACAGGGCGGAGGCGACCGCCGCCGCCAGGGCGCAGACCGCCAGCGCGAGCAGGGCGGTGCGCAGGCCGCCATGGCCGGTCAGGGCCGGCAGCGTCAGGGCGGCGACCCCGCCGCCGAGCGGGGTGGCCATCTGGCGGATGCCGAGGGCCGTGCCGCGCTCGCCGCGCCCGAACCAGCCCATCACCGCGCGGCCGGTGGCGGCGTTCGAGCAGGCGCCGAGCATCCCGGCGCCCACCAGCGCCGCCGCCAGCGGCCAGAACCCCCGAACGAACGCGGCCACCACCAGCATCCCCGCCGCGCCGGCCAGGCCGGCGGCCAGCACCGGGCGCTCGCCGACGCGGTCGGTCAGCAGCCCCCACGCGTAGAGCGTGACCAGCACGCCGGCGCTCGCGCTGGCCAGCAGCACGCCGGTCTGCGTCAGCCCCACCCGGAACTGCGCCTGCAACGCCGGCCCCAGGGCGGGCAGTCCCAGGTTGTAGGCGGCGAACGCGCCCTGCGCCCCGACCCCGACCGCCAGCACCGTCCAACGACCCCTGGGACCGCGACTCAGCGTCCGCGCCACACGCCCTCCGCTCGACCAGGTGGCTCCAGATCCCCCCAAACCACCGTAGCAGTGTGGTAGGTTCCGGCCCCGTTGCTCCGCTCCGCAGCCCGTCGATGGGGGAGTGATGCTGGAGTTCCCGACCCTGGCCAAGGCGCCGGCCGCGATCAGCGCCGTGCCCGTGGCCGTGCTGGTGCTCGCGGGCCTGTGGGCCGTCCGCAAGCTCGTCAAGCTGGCGCTGGTCCTGTTCCTGGCCGCCGCCGTGGTCGGCGGCTTCCTGTGGGCCCGGGGCGGCCTCTGAGGCCGTCCCGGCCAATGGGAGGAACGCACATGACCAAGCTCGACCTCGGCCCCGTCGGCGTGGCGGTGACGCCCGCGGAGGGGAGCGCCTTCCTGGACGCCATGACCGAGCTGGAGGAGCTGGACTACTCGACGATCTGGCTGTCCGGGGGACCGCTCAGGAGCCTCGCGCAGATCCGCGCGGTCGTGGAGGCCACGCGGGACGTCAAGGTGGCCAGCGGGATCATCTCGGTCGACCGGTTCGATGCCCGCGCCGTGGCCACCAGCTACGCGGAGATCGAGGCGGCACACCCGGGACGGTTCGTCGTCGGGCTCGGCGGCGCGCACGGGCCCCAGCCGCTGCGGACGCTGGCGGCCTACCTGGACACGCTCGACAGCGTGCCGCCGACGGTCCCGGCGACCGCGCGGATCCTGGCGGCGCTGGGGCCCCGCATGCTCCAGCTCGCCCGCCAGCGCGCGGCCGGCGCGTATCCCTTCATGGTCACGCCCGACTACACCGCGCGGGCGCGGTCGCTGCTCGGCCAGGACGCCACGCTGGTCGTTGGACAGCTCGCGGTCCTCGATACCGACCCGGAGCGAGCCAGGGAGCTCGCCCGCGGGCCGCTGCGCTTCATGACCGGGCGCGGCGGCGGCTACGCGGCGAACCTGCGCCGCATGGGCTTCGGCGAGGACGAGATCGCGCGGCTCTCCGACGGGCTCATCGATGCTGTGGTGGCCTGGGGCGACGTCGACGCGGTCGCCGCCCGGGTCGCAGAGCAGCTTCGCGCCGGCGCCGACCAGGTCGCCCTGAGCGTGCTGCACGAGGGGCCGCCGGGCTCCCTGCCGCTCGAGCAGTGGCGCCGGCTCGCCGCGGCGGCGATCGCCTGAGGCGACCCGCCGTCCAGCGGCCACGCCAAGGCGACGCCAGGGCCGCGCCAGGGAGCCGCTAGGGTATGAGCTCCAGCGGCTCGGCGAAGTGGCAGGCGGCCGGGTGGCCGTGGCCGCGGTCGGCCAGCTCCGGCTCCTGCTCGGCGCAGATCTGCTGCGCCTTGAAGCAGCGGGTGCGGAAGCGGCAGCCGCTGGGCGGGTCGGTGGGGCTGGGGATCTCGCCGCCCAGCACGATCCGCTTGCGCTGGCGTTCCAGGGTCGGGTCGGGGATCGGCACCGCCGACACCAGCGCCTGCGTGTAGGGGTGCAGCGGCTGGCGGTACAGCTCCTCGCGGGTGCCGACCTCCATCACCTTGCCCAGGTACATCACCGCGACCCGGTCGGCGACCTGCCGCACCACCGACAGGTCGTGGGAGATGAACAGGTAGGTGAGGTCGAAGTCCCGTTGCAGGTTCGCCAGCAGGTTGAGGATCTGCGCGCGCACCGACACGTCCAGCGCCGAGACCGGCTCGTCGCAGACGATCAGCTTGGGCCGCAGCGCCAGCGCGCGGGCGATGCCGATCCGCTGCCGCTGGCCGCCGGAGAACTCGTGCGGGAAGCGGTTGGCGTGGTCCGGGTTGAGCCCGACCCGTTCCAGCAGCTCGGCGACCTGGGCGGCGCCGCCCTTGCGCCAGCGCCCCCAGACCACCAGCGGCTCGCCGACGATGTCCCGCACGGTCATGCGCGGGTCGAGGCTGGCGTAGGGGTCCTGGAAGATCATCTGCATCTCCTGCCGGGCCTGGCGCAGTTTCGCGCCGCTGGCGGCGGTGATGTCCTGACCCTCCAGCTCGACCCGGCCGGAGGTCGGCTCGAGCAGCCGCAGGACCAGCCGTGCGGTGGTGGACTTGCCCGACCCGGACTCGCCGACCAGCCCGAGCGTCTCGCCCTTGCGGATGCTGAAGGAGACGCCGTCGACCGCGTGGACCGCGGCGACCTGCCGTCGCACGACCACCCCGAGGGTGATCGGGAAGTGCTTGACGAGGTCGGTCGCGCGGACCAGCTCCCGGGTGGCCCGCGGATCGACCTGCTCCCGCTGTGTGGCGACGCTCATGTCACCTCCTCGGTGCGGCGCACCAGGTCGGCGGCCGGCCGGCCCGGCCCCCAGTCGTCCAGGTCGACGAAGTGGCAGGCCGCGATGTGGTCGGGCTCGGCCACCTCCCGCAGCTCCGGGTACTCCTCGCGGCAGATCGCCTGCGCCCACGCGCAGCGCGGCGCGAACCGGCACGCCGGCGGCGGCGCCAGCAGGCTCGGCGGCGCGCCGGGGATCTGCGCGAGCTGGTCGAGCCTGGGCTGGTCGACCCTGGTGGTCGAGCCGAGCAGGCCCCAGGTGTAGGGGTGCTTGGGGTTGCCGTACAGGGTGTGGACGTCAGCCCGCTCGACCTGCTTGCCGGCGTACATCACCATCACCCGGTCGGCGACCCCGGCGACCACCCCGAGGTCGTGGGTTATCAGCACGATCGCCATCCCGAACCGCTGCTGCACGTCCAGCAGCACGCGCAGGATCTGCGCCTGCACGGTGACGTCCAGCGCCGTGGTCGGCTCGTCGGCGATCAGCAGCTCGGGGTCGAGCGAGATCGCCATGGCGATCATCACCCGCTGGCGCATCCCGCCCGAGAAATGGTGCGGGTAGTTGCGGGCGCGCTCGGCTGCGTTGGGGATGCCCACCAGCTTCAGCAGGTCGACCGCGCGGTTCCACGCCTCGCTGCCGGGGACGTCGCGGTGCGCCTCGATCTGCTCGGCGATCTGCGCGCCGACCCGGTGGACCGGGTTCAGCGCGGTCAGCGGGTCCTGGAAGATCATGGCGATGCGGTCGCCGCGGATGGCGCGGCGCTCGTCGGGGTGGATCTTCAACAGGTCCTTGCCGCGGTAGCGGATGCTGCCCGAGGTGATCCTGCCCGCCGGCGCCTGGATCAGGCCCATGATCGACAGGGCCGTCACCGTCTTGCCGCAGCCGGACTCGCCCACGATCGCCAGCACCTCGCCGGCGCCGACCGCAAAGCTCACCCCGTCGACCGCGTGGACGATCCCGGCCTCGGTCCGGAACACCGTCTTCAGGTCCTCGACCTCGAGCACGACGTCGCCGGCCGGCTCGGGGGCAAAGGGAGGGAGCGCCGGCGCGCGCTCGGCCGTCATGCGCGCACCCGCCGCTGGGTCGGGTCGAGCGCGTCGCGCAGGCCGTCCCCGAGGAAGTTCACGCACAGCACGGTCAGCAGGATCGCCGCGCCCGGGAACCACACCAGCCAGCCGGCGATGGTCATCAGGCCGCGGCCGTCCTCCAGCATGTTGCCCCACGACGGGGTGGGCGGCTGGATCCCGAAGCCAAGGAACGACAGCAGCGACTCGGTGAGGATCGCCAGCGCCACCGTCAGGGTGACGTTGACGACGATCACCCCGAGGCTGTTCGGCACCAGATGCCGGAAGATGATCCGCCAGTTGGACGCGCCGATCATGCGGGCCGCCTCGATGAACTCCTTCTCCTTGAGCGACAGGAACATCCCGCGCACGATGCGCGCCAGCGGCATCCACAGCACCAGCGCGAGCACGATCACGATGTCGAGGGTGCCGCCGCCGGTCACGCGCGAGGCGATGATCAGCACCACCAGCAGCGGGATCGACAGGAACAGGTCGGTGACCCGCATCACGATGTTGTCGAGCCGACCGCCGTAGAAGCCGGCCGCGGCACCGATCAGGGTGCCGAGCACCCCCGCGGACACAGCCACCCCCAGGCCGACCAGCAGCGAGACCCTGCCGCCGTACAGCAGCCGGGAGAACTCGTCACGGCCGAGCGTGTCGGTGCCGAGCAGGTGCTTGGCGCCGGGTCCCTGCAGGGTGTCCTCCAGGTGCTGCTCGGAGAAGCCGTAGGGGGCGATGACGCCAGCGAGCGCGGTCGCGAGCGCGAGCAGCAGGAGGACCGCCAGGCTCGCCATTGCGAGTCTGTGGCGGCGGAACCGGCGCCAGGCGAGCGTGCGCTGCGACAGGCCGTGCTCCTCCAGCCCGAGCGACTCGAAGGTCGGAGGCGCCTGGGTGCTCGTCGCCACTGGGCTGAGGACCTGCCCCGGCGGGTGGTCGATGGTCCCGTCAGGCATAGCGGATCCTTGGGTCGAGGACGGCGTAGAGGATGTCCGCCACCAGGTTGAACACGATCACGAACGCCATCGTGAGCATGACCCACGGCAGCGCGATCGCATAGTCGCCGTTGTCCATGACGCGAACGAACAGTGCGCCCATTCCCGGCCACTGGAAGATCGCTTCGGTCGCGATCAGCCCGCCCGCCAGGCCGCCGAGGTCGATGGCCGCCTGGGTGGTGATCGGGATGAGCGCGTTGCGCATGCCGTGATGGACGATCACCCGGCGCTCCCGCACACCCTTGGCCCGGGCGGTGCGCAGGTAGTCGGAGTTGAGCACCTCGAGCATGCTGGCGCGCATGTAGCGGCTGTAGACCGCGATGAGCTGCACGGCGAGCACGACCGCGGGCAGCGCCAGGTGTCGCACCCGGTCCAGCAGGTCGAAGCCGACCGAGCCGGGCTGGACCATGCCCGCGGTGTAGAAGATCGGTTGCTCGAGGTGCAGCCAGCGGACCAGGTACAGCCCGAACAGCAGCTGCAGGATCAGCGCGAACCAGAACACCGGGATCGACAGGGCGACGAACGCGCCGCTGGTCGCCAGATAGTCGAAGACCGAGTACTGCCTGACCGCGGCGATCACCCCGATGGTCACCCCGAGCAGGAGCGCGATCGTGAAGCCGGTGACGCCGAGCACCATCGAGTTGACCAGCGCCTCACGGATCTCCCCGGAGACCGAGGTGCTGGAGAAGAGCGAGTGGCCCCACTTGCCCTGCACGAAGTTGCCGAGCCAGGCGAAATACTGCGCCGGTCCGGAGCGGTCCAGGCCCAGGTCGTGGCGGTAGCGCTGGACGTCCGCCGCGCTGATGCGCGGATTGACGCGCACCCCGGCGGCCGGGTCGATGGTCAGGTGCAGCACGGTGAAGACCAGCACGCTGGCCACGAACAGCAGCGGGACGGAGATGAGCAGCCGCCGAAGAATGAACCGCAGCATCTTGGCTCCCAGCGCCAGGCCTGGCGGGCGGCTGGTGACCGCCCGCCAGGCCGAGGAGA
>Ga0070698_100005028_pt1 | contig 14485 bp, 13 predicted proteins | sample KBSK1502metaG_FD_65477 | JGI IMG/M metagenome (GOLD analysis project Ga0070698, IMG submission 65477) | Corn, switchgrass and miscanthus rhizosphere microbial communities from Kellogg Biological Station, Michigan, USA - KBS K1-50-2 metaG | ecosystem: Host-associated > Plants > Roots >...
AAGCGGAAGAGAAACGGTTGCGCGCCAAGGCTAAAGAGTTGGGCCTCACGATTTCGGAATACCTGCGAAGTGTGGCGATCCCCAAAGAGTAGCGAAGGGAGTAATCCTCAATGGCCCAGCATGGCTTTGTATTCAGGAAGGGCAGTAGTTGGTTTCTGCGCTATCGAGACAGCTTCTTGGTGGGTGGTCAACTGGTCCGCAAACAAAAGTGCGTGAAGCTAGCAGAGTATGGGGACCGCTACCGCTGCCCCAGTGACCTCGATGATCTGGTAGCGGAGAAGATGAAGGGCGTTCGCGAAGCTGCCAAGTGTCCTCATTCGTCTGATTCATTCGTGGATTACGTCGAGAGCACTTACTTGCCTTTTGTGCTGCACACTGTGAAGCCATCGACCTTTGCCGGATACAAAGCGCATTTTGAGAGATACATCAAGCCCAGAACCGGAGAATACGCACTGCGAGACTTCACGATCGCCATTGTCGCGCGGCTGCTCAGAGACACGGCTAGCATGCACAGACTCAATCACGGCACGGTCACCAAGATTCGCTCTATCCTCTCGGGCATCTTCAGTTACGCAATAAGCGAAGGGCATTATCCAGCACGGTCAGCGACTGACAATCCAGCATCACGCGCGCGCATTCCTGAAACGGCCAGCGACCCGAAGCGCACTGTCGCTGCTACCTTCGAGGAAGTACAGGCCATCCTTCGAGCTCTCAAGGATATGCCGCTGGAACGGGCGGCGGTTGGAATTATGGCCTTCACTGGTGTGCGGCCGAGTGAAGCGCGAGGTTTGCGATGGGAAGAATGGGACCGCGCCAAGCAGCATATTGCCGTGAAGCGCGCCGTCTGGCACAAACACGTGGGAACCACCAAGACGGAACAAAGCGAGCGCTTCGTCGCTGTAACCGACGAATTGCGTGAGATTCTGCTCGATCTTTGGAGAGCGCAGGGTTCACCGATTTCGGGATATGTACTTGCCGGACGCAAGGGCCAACCAATCGTGCTCGATAATATGTCGAAGCGCTCACTTCGTGATGCGCTCAATCGCTGCGTGATCTGCAATGAGCCGGAATCCGCGAAACACAAAGGCCACCAATTTCAACGCGACCAAAGCCTACCCGAATGGCATGGGTGGTACAGCCTGCGGCGATTCCATGGCACGCAAGTGCGGCAGAAAGCTGGCAATACCGAAACGATGTCTAAAGCCTTGGGCAACTCCAAAGAAGTCGCTGATCGACATGATTTGAAACCTACCGAAGTGCTGCCTGATGTCAGAAAAGCGGTAAATGAAGCCTTCCGTGGTTTAACCGATGTGCAACGGCTGTGCAACTAATCGGAACGCGAGAGCCTGCAAGTGGTTGATAATATGGTGGGCGACAAAGGACTTGAACCTTTGACCTCTCCCGTGTGAGGGGAGCGCTCTAACCAACTGAGCTAGTCGCCCTTGACCTGCGCTGGAGACCGCGAACGCAACAGCTTGCATCCTAGCGCGTTGCGTGCCAGCGCGCAGCGCAACAGCAGGTAGGCTATTTGTAACAGGAAGGGCCCGGGTTTTCAACCATGACGGCGGTTACCTCTCAGATCGTCACGCAGCTCCAGCGCTCCATCGCTCGCGCCATCTACGGGAAAGAAGAGGCCATCCAGCTCGCGCTGATCACGCTGCTCGCCCGCGGCCACCTACTCATCGAAGACGTGCCCGGCGTCGGCAAGACCACCCTCGCCCAGGCGCTGGCAAAATCTTTTCACTGCAGCTTTCAGCGCATACAGTTCACTTCGGACCTGCTGCCCAGCGATGTGCTCGGCGTAAGCGTCTACAATCCGGAATCCCGCGAATTTGAGTTTCGCTCCGGCCCCATTTTCGCCAATGTTGTCCTGGCCGATGAAATCAACCGCACCACTCCGCGCACACAATCCGCCCTTCTGGAAGCGATGAACGAGTCCCAGGTGACCGTCGATGGCCGGACCTTGACGCTTCCCCGGCCGTTCCTGGTCATCGCCACGCAAAATCCGGTCGAGCACCACGGCACCTATCCCTTACCGGAATCTCAGCTCGATCGCTTTCTCATGCGCATTCGTATGGGCTATCCGTCGCACGAGACCGAGCGCCAGATTCTGCGCACGCGCACCCTCGAAGATCCCATCGAGTCGCTCGAACCTGTCGCGGACGTTCGCGATGTCCTGGCCATGCAAAACGCGGTCGCGCAAGTCCGAGTCGACAGCAGCCTGCACGATTACGCGCTCGACATCGTCGCGCGCACCCGGCACAGCGAACAGCTTTCGCTCGGTGTCAGCCCGCGCGGCACGCTCATGCTGCAACGTGCGGCGCAGGCGCGCGCGTTCTTGGATGGGCGTGACTATTGCCTGCCCGACGATTTCAAGCAACTCGCTGTTGCGGTCTTTTCTCATCGCGTGGTGGCCAGCTCCCGGCACGCCTCGCTGCAAAAAAGATCGGAAACTACCGAAGCCGTCCTTCGCGACATCATCGAGTCCGTTCGCGTACCGCTGTGAGCGCCGGGTCGATTCTCGCGGAACTCTGGGCCAAAGCCGACCGGCCCGGCGTTCGCGCTTTCTTTGTGTCCATCGCTTCGCTGGGCGTAGCGTTGCTCTTTGCGCTGTACTCCGGCGTTGCATCGGAGCTTGGTCACTTAGGCTTGTCGATCGCCGCCGCGCTGGCTTCGCTGGTTGTGGCCGCATGGGTGGCGGTCACACTCGTGCCGGTTTTGGCCAAGCGCACACCGCTTCGCTGGATCGGCTACAAGATGGAGTACAAGGTCACCCGCGAAGGCTGGATCTACATCGGTGGCGTTCTGCTGGTTGCGCTGGCAGCCTTGAACACCGGCAACAACCTTTTATTCCTGATTCTTGCGAGCCTGATTGCCATCATTCTGATGTCCGGCATTCTTTCTTCGGTCACGCTTTCCGGCGTGGCCATGCGGCTGGAGCTGCCGGAGCATATTTTTGCAGGCCAGCCGGTCCGCGCTTTGGTCGAACTAGAAAATGAAAAACTGACACTGCCGTCGTTTTCTCTGCGCGTCGAAGCCGCGGAATCCAAGAAGTCGCCGACCAGCGCTCTGCTCGAAACGCCTGTCTATTTTCCCTACCTGCCGAAAAGAGGCCGCTTGCAACAGAACATCCCCATCACTTTTTCGCGCCGCGGCGTTTACCGCCAGGACACTTTCCGCGTCGTCACGCGGTTTCCGTTTGGCTTCTTGCAGAAAGCGCACCGCGTGGAGCTGCGAACCGAGGCGCTCGTATATCCATCCGTCGGGCCCGCGCAAGAGTTCGTTGAAATCTTGCCGGGACTCCACGGCGCTCTCGAAAGCCTTAACAAAGGTCGCGGCCAGGACCTCTACGCGTTGCGCGATTATGTTCCTACCGACAGCGCTCGCCACGTTCATTGGAAAGCGTCGGCGAGATCGGGTTCGCTGATGGTCCGCGAATTCACGCGCGAAGATGACTGCCGCGTGCTCTTGGTCTTGGACCCGCACACCGCCGAGCGCCCCGCAGCGCAAGGCGCGACCTCACGCAGCAACGATGCCGACCGCTTCGAGCGCGCCGTGACCCTCTGCGCGGCGATCGCCTGGCATTTCTTCGAGCGCGCCGCACAGTTGCAATTTCACAGCGTCGGAATGGAAACCTCGCTCGCGCCGGCGGAACAAAACATCTTCCAGATCTTGCGCCATCTCGCGCTGATCAAGCCGCTTCCGCCCGATCCGCGCCACCAGCTTCTCGCTGATCTGGCGTCCTCGCCCGATTTGTTCAAAGTGATTGTCACCAGCCAGCCTCCTGGGTCCATTCCCGAGGCTCTTTGGCATTCGTCTTACGTTGTTTTTCTGGATGAATTGCTGGCGTGAATACTGAGACGCAAGTGCGACCCGTGCGAGAATGTGACGCAAATATGCTGCAAGGCCGCCGGCTCACTGAATTTCGCGAACAATTACTAGAATGGTTTCGCCAATTCCAGCGGGACTTGCCCTGGCGGCGCACTCACGATCCCTATCGCATCTGGCTGTCGGAAATCATGCTGCAGCAAACGCGCGTCGCGGCCGTCATTCCCTACTACCAGCGTTTCCTGGAGCGCTTTCCGAATGTGCAATCGCTCGCAGAAGCTTCAGAGGAAGAGGTTCTGCGCTTTTGGTCTGGACTCGGCTACTACAGCCGCGGCCGGAATTTGCAACGCGCCGCGCAGGTGATCGTGGCCAAGCACGGTGGAGCTTTCCCTCGAACCGAGCCCGAGCTTCTTGCGCTGCCTGGTATTGGGCCGTACACCGCGGCAGCGATTCTGAGCATCGCGTTCGCGTCGAAACATGCCGTCCTCGATGGCAATGTCGCTCGCGTGGTGGCGCGGCTGGGCGCCATCGGCGGCGATCTTCGCGATTCGCCTCGCTGGCAAGAGCTGCAAAGCACCGCCGACCATTTGCTGGACCAGAGATCGCCAAGCGACTGGAACCAAGCGATGATGGAGTTAGGCGCGATGGTCTGCACGCCACGTTCTCCGCAGTGCTTGCTCTGCCCGGTCACGCGGTTTTGTCGCGCACGCCAATTGGGTCTCGCGGAATCGATTCCAGAGAAGCGCAAGCTGCGCGAAAAAATCCAAATCACGCTGGCCTCCGCGGTGCTCTTGGATGGCAATGGACGGACATTGCTGCTCCCGCCGCCGCAAGCCGTGCCGGAACATACGACTGCCGAAGAAGTGGCTGCATTGGTCTCCAAAATGTGGCATTTCCCTACCGTTTCGGTCCAAAAAAATCCCGTCGCGGAATTGCGGATCTTCTTGAAGGAGTTGTCCCTCACGCCGAAACGCGAGGCAGCCAAACATCTCGCGCCATTACCAAGAGTGCGGCACACGGTTACCTATCGCGACATCGTGCTCCTGCCGTTTCGCGTGCTGGTTACCAAACTGCCGCGCATGCACGCTGCGAAGCGTATTCTGCTCCCGGAGCTCGCGTCTCTCTCTTCGTTGGCGGTTTCTAATCTGACGCGCAAAGTGGCGCGCGCCGCCCTTTCGGAATCCGTTTCGTAAGGACCTCCGCATGGCTTCCGTCGCAACTTCCCCCGTAAAAGACTTATCTCTTCCGGCCGAGCGGTTTTTCCGCAGCTCCCTCTTTTTCCTGATTTTCACTTCCGCAGGAATGCTGATCTCCACGGACAAGCTCGACGCCGTCACCTGCGTACTCACCTCCGGAGCGCTGCTGTACAAAGGATTCCGCTGGTGGCAAGGGCGGCCGCCGGAGCTTTCCCACCGGGCGGCCACCTGGCTGGTGCTTGCGTATTTGATTTTCTTCCCCCTGGACGTCATTTTCTTCTCGCGTTTTTATGTTGCGGCTTCCACGAATCCCGGGCTGTACGCGGCTCTTCTCGGCGCCGTGCATTTCTTGCTGTTCGTGATGCTGGTGCGCTTGTTCAGCGCGCGCAGCGACCGCGATGCGGTGTTTCTGGCGATGCTGGCGTTCGCCGCGGTGCTGGCCTCAGCGATCCTGACGGTGGATACATCCTTTCTGATCTTGTTTTTCATTTTCCTTCTGTTTGGCGTAGCGACATTTGTCGCGATGGAGTTGCGGCGCGGAGCACGCGGAGCGATCGCGCCGCTGGACGCTCATCCGGCGCGCGAGCGGCAAATCACAAATGCGCTCGGCCTCGCTTCGCTGAGCGTCGCGCTTGGCGCGATCGCCATGGGCGGCGCTTTGTTCTTCTTCTTTCCAAGATTCAGCGCCGGCTATCTTGGCCGCGCCAGCATGCAACCTTCGCTGATGACCGGGTTCAGCGAGGACGTCGAATTAGGAGCGATCGGCGAAATCAAGAAAAATTCCTCAGTCGTGATGCGCGTCAAGACCGGAAAACCGGTTGCCGATCCGCTGCTTCGCTGGCGGGGTATTGCGCTCTCCACTTTTGAAGGCAAGCGCTGGAGCACGCCCCATCGTCGCTCCGCTCAGCTCATGCCCAATGCCGATGGCTGGATTTATGTCGCCGATCCTGCTCAATTCCAGGATGGCTCTTCGGCGGAACTAAAGTACGAGATTCTGTTGCAGCCCATGGCCACGGACGCAATCTTCGCGCCCGTGAATGCCGTTTCGTTGCAAGGAAATTTTGCCGGCGAAAATTCAAATTCCGGTTGGAATGGGCGCCGCAGTTATCTGCTTCGCGATTTTACCGACTCCCTTTCCAATCCATTTCACAACTACACGCCGATCCGCTATTACGGGTTCTCCCGGCTTCCCAAAGTAAACCCTGCAAAGCTAAAGTCGGCACCCGCCAATTATCCAAACGATATTCGCGCGACGTACCTGCAGCTTCCGGAACTCGATCCTCGCATTCCCGAACTCTCCAGGAGCATTACTGCGCGCTCTCCCTCCGCCTACGAGAAGGCCTCCGCGATCGAAGCGTATCTCCGCACGCGCTTCACGTACTCCCTGAAACTAACGGGCAAGCCAGGCGCAGACCCGCTGGCGCATTTTCTGTTCGAGACTCGCGCGGGGCATTGCGAATATTTTGCTTCGGCGATGACCATCATGCTGCGCACGCTGGCAATTCCCGCGCGCGAAGTCAATGGCTTTCTGCCGGGCGAATACAACGACCTTGCCGGCGACTACATCGTGCGTGCGAGCGACGCGCACAGTTGGGTGGAAGTGTATTTTCCCGGCTATGGCTGGGTGACATTCGATCCCACGCCGGCCGCGCCGGAAGAGTTCGGACTGATGTCGCGGCTGGGCAAGTACCTCGATTGGATGGAGCTGAGTTGGAACGAGTGGGTGATCAATTACGATTTCGCGCATCAAGTGCAAATGGCGCAGCTCGTGCAGCGCGGCACACGAAACTGGGCGGAATCGGCGCGCGCGTGGTTCGCGGCAGAGCAGCGCAAGGGCAAACGCTGGATCCGATCGTGGCTGTCCCGGTCAGGCGCGGTCACCTTCGCCGTGCCGCTGGGCATGATCTTGCTTCTGGTGGCGTTGCGGTACGGCCTGTTGCAGTCCGCTATTCGGCGACTGCGGCTGCAGTGGCAGGTTCGCGCGGCGGACGCAGCGCAAGCGAATCCGCAGCTTGCCACGCGCATGTACGACGAATTGCTGCGCGTCCTACAGCGCCGTGGCTTTGCGCGCCGCGCCTCGCAGACGCCACTGGAATTTTCCGCTGGCGTTACGGAACCTGCGCTAGCATCCGTGGTGGGCGAGTTCACGCGGGCTTATGGCGATGCGCGCTTCGGCGCCGCACCTTTCGACGTCACGCGGCTCCGACAGCTGCTCGATCAGGTTCGCGCGACGCTGCGCTCACGCGGATAGCTGCGCTGTGGAATAGCGGCTTACGCCCTGCGTGGTACACTAGAGGATTGCGACGCACCTTAGATTCGTCGCAATAAATACCGCAAATGACCAAAGTCGGATTCGTCAGCCTGGGATGCCCGAAGAACCTCGTCGACAGCGAGGTGATGATGGGCATTCTCGCGCGCGAAGGCTACGAGCTCACGCCGCGCGCGGACGAAGCCGAGGTCCTGGTGGTGAACACCTGCAGTTTCATCGAGCCGGCGCAAAAGGAATCCGTCGACGCAATTCTGGAAATGGCGGAGCACAAAAAATTCGGCGCGGCGAAAAAATTGATTGTGGCTGGCTGCCTGGTAGAGCGCTTCCGCGAGCAGATTCTCGATCAGATTCCGGAAGTCGACGCGGTAGTCGGCACGGGTGAGGTCGAGCGCATCTTGGAAGCTGTCGAAGGAGACTTACGCGCGCTTCCGGCGCAGCCGCCTGCGTTCCTCTATCACGATTTGACGCCGCGCGTGATCACCACGCCGCGCCACGCCGCGTACATAAAAATCGCGGAGGGCTGCGACCATCCGTGCAGCTTCTGCATCATTCCGCAACTGCGCGGCAAGTTTCGCAGCCGGCGCTTCGAGTCCGTGGTGCGCGAGGCGGAAAGCCTGGCGGCAGCCGGGACGCGCGAAATCACGCTTATCGGGCAAGACACAACATCGTACGGCGAAGATCTGGGCCCGCGCGACGGCCTGGCGCAGCTATTGGAGAAGCTCGCGCGCGTGGAAGATCTGCTGTGGGTTCGCTTCTTGTATGCATATCCGAATCGCGTCACGCAGCGATTGCTGGACACGCTGGCTGCGCATCCGCGGCTTGCGAAATATATGGACATGCCTCTGCAGCATGCCAGCCGCAATGTTTTGGCGCGCATGAAGCGCGGATCGCACGGCGACGCTTTTCTGAAGCTGCTCGAACGCATCCGCAGGACAATTCCAGGCGTGGCGCTCCGTACTTCTTTCATCGCCGGCTTCCCGGGCGAGACCGAGGAAGATTTCAAGGAGCTGTGCGATTTCGTGCGCGCCGCGAACCTTGATTGGATGGGCGTATTCGAGTACTCCGATGTGGACAATGCCGCCAGCTACGCGCTTGCCGAAAAGGTTGACGCGGAGACGATGACGCATCGTCGCAATCGATTGATGGCCATCCAGAAGAAAATCTCCCGAGAGAAATTGCGCTTGCTTCGCGGGCAGACGGTCGTGGCGCTTGTCGAGGGCCCATCGAGGGAAAATCCGTTGGTTTGGGAAGCGCGCCTCGAGGGCATGGCGCCGGATATCGATGGCAAGGTGTATCTGACGGACATCGAGTTGAGCGGCGGCGAAGTGGCCTCGGCGGGCGACGCCGTCCGCGTAAGTATCACCAAGACCGACGCTTACGATGCGATCGGCCGCGTAGTGGACATCCTGCCGCGTCCTGCGCGACGCGAAATAAGCGCGCGTTCCGCGGCGCCCGGTCCGGAGGCGCTCACCCGCATCGCCACCGGGGCGCCGCTCCGCGAGCTTGCCTAAGCTATACTTGCGATGGAAGGTCGCGTCCGCCCCGCGGCGCTCGGATAAACGCCAATCGCAATAACCCGGACCCTGTGCCCGGTACACAAGATGAAGTAGACATCGCGCTTCACATGCAACATCGCTGCCCAATCTGCAAGACGCCGACGGATTCCGCCGTTCACTCGGAATTTCCGTTTTGCAGCGAACGCTGCCGCCTTCTGGATTTGGGCAATTGGGCGGCAGAAAAATATGTCGTCTCTGAGCCGATTTTCGACGAAGATGACGAGGAATTGAACGAGTTCCCGGAGCAACCAGATCACGATGACAACAAGCGCTGAAGTCGCGCCCGCGACGCAAACTGGCAAGAAGCCTCGGCTGGCTTACGCCATCGCTACGGTTTTTGGCCTCGGGCATTTGCCCAAAGCGCCGGGGACGTACGGATCGATCGTTGGCGTGGCAACAATTGTGCTCTGCGCAATTTTTTTCCTGCGCCCGACTTCGCTCGCGGGATTGTCGCCGCTGCACGTTCTCTCGGACGCCAGGTTCATGGATAAGCATTTCCTGGTTCCCGGCAGCGACATTCACAATACCGTGCTGTGGTTGCCGATCGCCTCGGCGATCACCCTGTTTGTGATCCTGGGCGCCATTGGAGTGTGGAGCGCCGGGAAGACGGCCGCCTGGGCTGGGATCAAGGATCCTTCATTCATTGTCATCGACGAAGTGGCAGGTCAGCACCTGACCTTGTTGCTCCCGCTGATTCCGATTGCGCTGCCCAACCTAAGATCGCACATGGACCTTTCTGAATTTGCGATTTTCTTCGCGCTTAGCCTGGTCAATTGGAAATACCTGATGTTTGGCCTGGGCTTCTTTCGCGTGTTCGATATCTGGAAGCCCTTTCCGCTGCGGCGACTCGAAAAGCTGCCGGGCGGCTGGGGGATCATGGCCGACGACTGGATGGCGGGCGTGTACGCTGCAATTCTGTTGCGCCTCGCGCTACACTTTAAGCTGATATGAAATTCGGATTCAGTTCCCCGGCGGAAAAGAACGGCGTGCCGCGGATCGATCGAGTGGCGCCGGCGGCGGCCATCCCTGGCGGCGAAATTGTGATTTACGGCAGTGGTTTCGGCTCGCGCACCGGCGCGCGGCCGGTGGTGCGCTTTGGTGAAGCCGAGGCCAGCCTTGTGCTCGCCACGGACAGGCGAGTGATCGCGCGAGTTCCCGACAGCGCCGCCGGAGGCGCAGTCCGCATAGCTAACTCGCAAAGCGAGAGCCAGCCTCATCCGGTTTCGATTGGTTTGCAGATCGCGGACAATTTGCATCCGGTGGCGAACCCTGCCGTGGATGCGGAAGGAAATATCTACGTCACGTTCAGCGGTCCGCGGGGCCAGCGCGTTCCCGTGTCGCTGTACAAGGTCACATCGAACTACAGCATCAAGCCGTTTGTTACTTCGCTAGTGAATCCGTCGGGACTGGCATTGGACCGGGGTGGCAATCTTTATGTCTCCTGCCGCAATGACGGCACGATCCATCGCATCACGCCGGACGGCCGCGCCGAGCAGTGGATCGAGGGAATGGGCATCGCTACCGGCATTGCTTTCGACCACGACCAAAATCTCTATGTGGGCGATCGCAGCGGCACGGTGTTCAAGATCAGCCGCAGCCGAGAAATTTTCGTATTTGCCACCCTCGAGCCGTCCATCGCCGCGTATCATCTCGCGTTTCATCCCAGCGGCGATCTGTATGTGACCGGTCCGACCACCTCTAGCTTCGATCGCGTGTTTCGCATAAGCAAAGGCGGCGAAGTTTCCAGCTTTTACCGTGGCCTCGGTCGTCCCCAAGGCTTGGCCTTTGATCGCGACGGCAACCTCTACGTTGCCGCTTCTTATGGAGGGCGCCGGGGTATCGTGCGTATTACGCCGCAGGGACACGCGGAAATTGTCCTCGGCGGTTCTGGCCTCGTTGGGCTCGCGCTGCTGCCTTCCGGGCGCGCCATCCTCACCACCAGTGGCGCTCTGTTTACGCTCGACTGGGACGTTCGCGGCCTCCCGCTCCTCGGATAAACGAAACGATGAAAGCTGAGATCATCGCGGTGGGTTCGGAATTGCTCACTCCGGACCGGATGGATACGAACTCGCTCTTCGTGACCGAGGAGCTCAACAGCATCGGCATCGAAGTCTTGCGCAAGACCGTCGTCGGCGATCAGCGCGAGCTGCTGGCCGAAGCATTCCGTGATGCACTCAATCGCGTGCCGCTGATCATTGCCTGTGGCGGTTTGGGTCCAACCGAAGACGACATCACGCGCGAGACGCTCGCCGAGCTTCTCGGCCGCAAGCTTCTTCGCAGTGACGAAATCCTGCGCTACATCGAAGGCCGCTTCCGGAGCCTGGGCCGCGAAATGCCCGCAGTCAACGTTCGCCAGGCGATGGTTCCGGAGGGCGCCGAAGTCCTCGAGAATCCTCGCGGCACCGCGCCCGGCCTTTGGCTGGAACACTCCGGCCACGCCATCGCGCTGCTGCCGGGTCCTCCTCGCGAGCTCAAGCCGCTCTTTCGCGAGCAGGTCTTGCCGCGCCTGCAGCGCCGCGTTTCTGGCGTTCGCCTGTTCCATCGCGAGCTTCGCGTCACTGGTCTCGGCGAATCGCACGTCGAGCAGCGCATCCTCCCGGTCTACAGCCGCTTTCCCGAGGTGAAGACCACCATCCTCGCCATGCCGGGTGAAACGCAGATTCATCTGCGCCTATGGACCGACGATGCGCAGGGCGCCCAGAAAACGCTCGACGAAATCGTGCAAGGCATCGAGATCGCGTTGACCGACCGGATTTTCAGCAAAAATGGCCAAGCGCTGGAGGAAGTCGTCGCCCACGAACTGACCCTGAACAAGGCCACCATCGCGGCGGCCGAGAGCTGTACGGGTGGATTGCTCGCGCAGCGTCTGACCAGCATCGCGGGCAGCTCGTCTTATTTTCTAGGCGGCGTGGTTTGCTACAGCAACGAGCTCAAGACTGCCTGGGCGGATGTCCCGCCGGAAATGATCCTCGCGAAAGGCGCGGTCAGCCCGGAAGTTGCCATAGCGCTCGCGGAAGGCATTCGTCGCCGCGTGGGCAGCACCTTTGGCGTTGGAATCACAGGTGTTGCCGGCCCTAGCGGCGGCTCGGACGAAAAGCCCGTCGGCACCGTTCATGTAGCTCTTTCCTATGCCGGCGGCATCAAAGACCGCGGCGTGCGTTTTCCCGGTGACCGCGAATCCATTCGCTGGCAAGCTTCGCAGGCAGCTTTGGACTTGGTGCGCGTCCATTACCTGTACAGCAGTCAAAACGCCGCAAAATCCAGTTCCAAACGAGCGTGACCCGTGCGGCTGTTCGTCGCGCTGGAGATTCCTTCTGAGGTGCGCAACCTTCTCGCCGCATGGATCAAAAACCTGAGCGCGGTGCAACCGTCATCTGCGCAGAAAAATGTGCGGTGGGTCCGGCCGGAGAATCTTCACGTGACGCTTAAATTCATCGGCGAGATTCCTGTTGATAAGCTCGATTCCATCCGAGGTGAGCTAAATGCTGTTGGATCTGATCACCTGGTGGAATTGCGTTTCCGCGGCGTTGGCTTTTTCCCGAGTGAGAGGCGGCCCCGTGTTCTTTGGGTAGGCATGGAAGCGCCGGCGAATCTCGCGTCGCTCGCAGGTGAAATCGAGCAGCGCCTGGAGAAGCTCGGAATCGAAAGAGAGCGCCGGCCGTTCACTCCGCACCTTACGCTGGCGCGATTCGACCCGCCCGGGATCTCGGAAGGGCTTCGGAACAAAGTGCAGGAAAATTTGGCCTACGATTTCGGCTTGCTGCGCACCAGCGAATTTCACTTGATCCAAAGCAAACTGAAACCTACCGGAGCGGAATACACTGCGCTGCAATCATTCCGCTTTGCGGCAGAGGCCTAGCCAAGCATGCCTGAAATCTCGATGCAGTTGATATGGATTCCCTTCGCTGCGTATCTGCTCGGCTCGATTCCTTTTGGCCTGCTCTTATCGAAACTGTTCGGGGGCGGCGATGTCCGCAAAGCCGGCAGCGGCAACATTGGCGCAACGAATGTCGTGCGCGTCGCGGGGCCGCTGGCAGGCATTCTGACCCTTGCCCTGGACGCCGCCAAGGGCGCTGCTGCCGTGTGTCTCGCCATGCGCTTCGCCAACCAGAGTGCCGCATGGATGATTGCTGCAGGGCTCGCTGCACTGATCGGTCACTGCTTTCCTGTATGGCTACGCTTTCATGGTGGAAAAGGCGTCGCAACCGCTGCCGGCGTGTTTCTTGTGCTTTGCCCGCTCGCGCTGCTCGGCGCTCTTATTCTTTTTATTTTGGTCGTGGTTTTCTGGCGTTACGTCTCTCTAGCGTCCATTTCCGCTGCAGCCGCCATACCTCTGCTGGTCTATCTCCTGTGGGCGCCGCATCATGCGCCGCCGCTGGTAGTCACGTTTGGCGCGCTCGCGGCGGCGATTCTCATCGTGTACAAGCATGATGCGAATATCCAGCGTCTCGTAGAAGGGCGCGAGCCGCACTTCTCGTTCAGCAAGATCAAAGACAAGGACCAAGCGTGACGCGCCTCGCCATCCTGGGCGGCGGGAGCTGGGGAACCGCGCTTGCGATCATCCTTTCGCGCAGCGTTCGCGCGCACGAGATTTCGCTGTGGGTTCGCGACGCCGCGCTTGCGGAGTCGATGCGCCGCACGCGCGAGAATCAGACCTACTTGCGCGGACAGCCGCTTCCGCAGCACGTCAACATCACCGATGACATCGGCAAGGCTCTTGCCGGCGTGGCAATCGTTTTAGGTGCGATCCCCGCAGCACATGCGCGCGCCGTTTATTCGGCCGCGGCGTGCCATGTGGCTGCCCGCGCAATTCTCGTCAGCGCCACGAAAGGGCTTGAGCCTGCCACACACGAGCGAATGAGCCAGGTCATCGCACAGGTGATTCCTGCTCCGCTCGCGCCACGAATTGCGGTCATTTCGGGACCCTCGTTTGCGCTTGAGGCTGCGCGTGGCGACCCCACGGCGGTGGTCGTAGTGTCCCCCGACGCCGCGCTTGCCGCCGAATTGCAGGAAGAATTTGCCGCGCCAAATTTCCGCCTCTACACGAATGACGACCTGCTCGGCGTCGAACTCGCCGGCGCCATGAAAAACGTCATCGCCATCGCTGCTGGCGCGTGCCAGGGCGTCGGCTTGGGCTCAAATTCGCTCGCCGCGCTGATTACACGAGGGCTGGCGGAAATGTCACGGCTGGCTCTGGCGGTGGGGGCACGACCCGAGACGCTCAGCGGCCTTGCCGGTCTGGGCGACCTCGTGCTGACGTGTACAGGCTCGTTGAGCCGCAATCGGCACGTGGGGCTGGAGCTCGGCAAAGGCCGGCCGCTTCGCGAGATTCTGGCCGAAACGCGTACGGTCGCGGAAGGAGTTGGTACCACCGCAGCGCTGCTGGAGCTCGCTCGTGAAGCCGACATCGACCTGCCCATCACCGAGCAGGTCAACGCCATCCTCCATCAAGGCAAGTCGCCTCGCGATGCTATCCGGGACATCATGGACCGTCCGTTGAAAAGAGAATAGCCACGGTTGTAAGTCTCTTTGATCAAGCCTGCGGTCTGACTGGCTCGGTCGCCCTTCCGTACCAAAGCCGCATAGTACCAACGTCCCAGTTGCAGATGCGCGACGCCTGTACTTGCCAATCCCCC
>Ga0070698_100005029_pt1 | contig 14484 bp, 21 predicted proteins | sample KBSK1502metaG_FD_65477 | JGI IMG/M metagenome (GOLD analysis project Ga0070698, IMG submission 65477) | Corn, switchgrass and miscanthus rhizosphere microbial communities from Kellogg Biological Station, Michigan, USA - KBS K1-50-2 metaG | ecosystem: Host-associated > Plants > Roots >...
GAGCAGGTCCTTCACGCTCGCGTAGGGGACCTTGGCGTTCACGACGAGCACGTTCGGGCTCTCGGAGAACACCGACACCGGCACGAAGTCGCGCAGCGCATCGAACGGCAGGTTGCGATACAGCGCCATGTTGATCGCGAGCGCGCCCGTGTTCATCAGCAGCGTATAGCCGTCGGGCGCGGCCTTCGCGACCAGCTCGTTGGCGATGTTGGTGCCCGCGCCCGGGCGATTGTCGACGACGAACTGCTGTCCGAGATACTCGGCAAGCTTCGGCGCGAGCAGCCGCGCGTTGATGTCGACGCCGCCGCCCGGCGGGAAGCCGATGACGAGACGCACGGGACGCACCGGATAGCTCTGGCCGAACGCTGCACCCGCAGCGGCGACCAACGCCGCGAGGGCGAGCAAACGAATGACGAAGCTCATGCCATCCGACGCTTGAGCTCGGTGTCGACCGCGTCCATGAACTCGTCGGTGGTGAGATACGGATGGTCGGGCCGGATCAGCGTGGCCAGGTCCTTCGTCATCCGTCCCGACTCGACCGTATCGACGCACACTTTTTCCAGCAGCAGCGCGAACGCCTCCAGCACCGGCGTGTTGTCCATCCGGGCGCGATATTGCAGTCCGCGAGTCCACGCGTAGATCGAGGCGATCGGGTTCGTCGAGGTCGGCTTTCCCTCCTGGTGCAGGCGGTAGTGGCGCGTCACGGTGCCGTGCGCCGCCTCGGCCTCGACCGCCTTGCCGTCCGGCGACATCAGCACCGAGGTCATCAGACCGAGCGATCCATAGCCCTGCGCGACGGTGTCCGATTGCACGTCGCCGTCGTAGTTCTTGCATGCCCACAGGTAGCCGCCGCTCCACTTGAGGTTCGAGGCCACCATGTCGTCGATCAGCCGGTGCTCGTACGTAAGGCCGGCTGCGGCGAAGCGCTCCTTGAACTCGGCGTCGTAGATCTTCTGGAACAGGTTCTTGAAGCGGCCGTCGTAGACCTTGAGGATCGTGTTCTTCGTCGAGAGGTAGACCGGGTAGCTGCGCTGCAGCGCGTAATTGAAGCAGGCGCGCGCGAACCCCTTGATCGATTCGTCGAGGTTGAACATCGACAGCGCAACGCCTGCGCCCGGCGCCTTGAATACCTCTTTCTCCTCGGGGGCGCTGCCGTCCGCCGGATGGAACGACAGCTTCAGCGTGCCCGCGCCTTCGAACCGCAGCTCGGTTGCGCGATACTGGTCGCCGAAGCCGTGGCGCGCGACGACGACCGGCTTGTACCAGTGCGAGACGAGCCGCGGCACGTTGCGGCAGATGATCGGCTCGCGGAAGATCGTGCCGTCGAGGATGTTGCGAATCGTGCCGTTTGGGCTCTTCCACATCTGCTTCAGGCCGAACTCCTTGACGCGCGCTTCGTCCGGCGTGATCGTCGCGCACTTGACCGCGACGCCGTACTGCCGCGTCGCGTTCGCCGACTCGACCGTCACGCGGTCCTCGGTGCGGTCCCGGTTCTCGATGCCGAGGTCGAAGTACTTCAGGTCGACATCGAGGTACGGAAGGATCAGCTTCTCGCGGATCCGCTGCCAGATGATCCGCGTCATCTCGTCGCCGTCCATCTCGACGATCGGGTTGCGGACGGTGATTCTCGCCATGCGCTGTCTCCTCAGGAAGGCGGTGCGGTTGCCGCGAACGAAGGTCGCGCCGCAATCGGGTCAAACCACGCGCACAGCTTCGGATGGCCGGTGCGCCAGCGAAAGCCGGGATTGCGCGCTTCGAGGCCGAGCGCGCAGGCGAGGGTCATGCTCGCCCGGTTGAGCGGGCCGCGCATCACGGGGTGGTCGATCTCACGCTCCCAGAGATCCGCCAACCGCCGGGCGCGCTCTGTCTCGTGCTGGATCACTCCCGGCGAACGCTCGTTCTCGGGCCGCAGGATTTCGCGCAACCAGACCGAAAGTCCGTCGACCAGGCTTCTCGCCAGTGCTTCGAGGCGGTGCGCCTCCCAGGGCGGATTCTCCCCGGGCAGATCGAACGCCGGCTTGCCGTCCAGGTGATCCAGATAGGCGCAAACGAGCGCGGATTCCTCCAGCCCGACGCCGTCCTCGAGAATGAGATAGGGAACTCGGCCCGATGGATTGATTGCGTAATACGGACTGTCCGCGACGCGCGTCTTCGCGACGATGATCTGCACGCGGCTCTGCAAACCTTTCTCCAGCACCACGATTCGCGCCATGCGCGCGTAAGGAGAACCCGGAGTGATGTAGAGCTTCAACATGGGGAGACGCCGCCCGCATGGTGCCACGCCGCCCGGCGTCCTGGTGAACCTATCCGGCCTCGGGGCCAGTTTCGATGTCGCGAGCGAAGATCTCTATGGCAGTGCGGGCAACCTGCGCAGTGTCGTAGTAGGCATAGGCGCCGATGCCGACGGCGCCGACGATCGGGATCCAGCGCGATACGGCGCTGGTGGCGGCCCGCTGGGTCACCCGCACGCCGATTCGTCCGGCCACAGAGGTGAGGACCCGGATGGACGCCTTCCTGACGAGATATCGCTGGCCGACGCGCACCACGAGGTCGCGAACGGCTTGTGAAGCGGTATGGCGAAACAGGCAGTACAGCATCTGCTCGCGGTTGAGCGACCCATACTTGCCGTAGAGCTTCGCGATATCGGCGACCATTTGCGATTGAATCTGCCACACGCGCGCAATTTCAGGCAGCACCGTGAACCAGCCCCAGGGCCCCGGCGGCAGCGCCAGCGCGCCCGCCGTCATCGCTGCCTGCGCCGCGGCCGCATTGGCAATCGAGCGAGCCTTTTGCCGCGGCGTATTGCTTGCGTGCTCTTCGCTCTTCGGAATGCGACTCACGACCTTCAGGATGACGTCCGCGACCCGCGCAGTGAGATTCTGGGTGCTTGGAGTGATTGCCTGATTTGCCACGGGCCGATGGACTATCTGCGTGATTCCCGCCACACCATGACCGCGAGACCCGCTGCGACTACGAAAGCAATTGCGCTCGCCCACACGGGAATGCCCACCCCATTGACCGTCACCTCCCAGCCCAGGACGAATCGCAGCAACTGCATCAGCGCGATCAGTGAGAAGAGGACAACTGCGATCAGGGTGAAGGGCTTGTTCATCGTCCGGTCTCCTTTTCGTTGCGCTTCAGTGCATAGCGAAAATCACAGTGACTGGCGCCCTGCATGATGGTTTGCGTCCGGGTGAGGTGCACGCCGGCACCAAAGCCCTCCGCGTGCGAAAAGTCCGCGCTGCAGGTCAGCAGGAATCCTAGTTCCGGTGCGCCGATCTTCTTGTAGAACTCGGCGTAGCGACATTGAGTGACGTTGAGCTCGACCGCTTCGGATGTTCTCTTGACCACGTCGTATTGCAAGGCATCGCCGGCCGCGAACATCTCGAAGGCTGAAGCAATCTTTTCATCGAACCTGCGCGCTCCCTGGCTCTGCCACCACCTCTCGCCATAGCTGCGATACAGGGGTCCGAGCGCCTTGCGGACGATCGCGTTGGCCCGCTCCTCGCCCAGTTCTGCCTGCAGCGCCTTGACGAGCGGAACCAGGACATGGGCTTGTATCTTGACCGTCTCAATCAGCGCAATGTCCATTTTCTCCTCGTCATTCATCTTGCGACGTCGATCATGCCGAGGCATCTGCGGATCTCGCCGACGTCCCGGGGTCGAATCAGGCGCGCCATTTCCCGGCCGTCGCTCAGCAACACCAGCGTCGGCCACAGCTTGACCTGGTATGAACGGCCAAGGAGGCGGCCGCTAGCGTCCGCAATCTTGATATGACGCACGCGAGGGTGGTCCGCAAGAGCGGCTGCGAGCAGCGGTTGGACAGCGCGGCAGTGTCCGCATGTGGGGCTGCCAAATTCGAGCAGCGAAGGCCCGTCCAGCCGATCGACCTCCGCGCGCGAAGGTTCGACCGGCGCATAGGTCGCATTCATCGCCATCAGTCAGGATATCTCGTTCCGCGAGTTCGCGGTGTTGCCCCACGCACGGCGCGTTCGATCCGGGGCCAGACCTCGTTCGCCATTAGCTCCATGGAGCGCCGCGCGAGCGCTGGATCGGTCCAGTCGTGGCCGGTATAGAGCAGGGTGCCGAACGCGCCGACCTCGTCGCGGAATGCGAGGATCTGGTCTGCCACGCTCTGCGCGGTTCCTGCGATCACGAGACGCTCGATGCACCGCCTCGTAGAGAGCTCGGAATCCGGCTGGCCGGGGAAGTCGCGCATCACGTCGAGGGCGCCGGCCTTCGCGAGCTTGGTCTTCATCACGTGGAAGTAGAAGCCGTGCGTACCGTCCTCGCGATGCGCATAGCGGCGTGCCGTGGCTTCGTCGTCGGCGACGAAGACGCTGCGCGCGACGCGCCAGCCGGAGGAATCGACGCACAGGCCCGCCGACCGTCGTCCTTCGAGGTAGCTCTGGATATGGGCGCGGACGACGTAGGCGCCGATATAGCTCGCCGAGATCCCGCTCCAGCCGCGAGCGCCCGCCGCGTGCGGCCCGCGGCCGTCCGGGCGGATCGAGGTGATCGCGATCGGCGGATGCGGCCTTTGCAGCGGACGGATCGCGGCGCCCACTCCGATCTGCGGCTCGAACGAGCGCTCCGTGCAGGTCCGGTAGAACTCGCCTTCGATCCGGTACGGCGGCTCTTCGCTCCAGATCCGGCACATGTGGTCGAGCGCTTCCTGGGACTTCTTGTTGCGGTCCGAGCCGAGGTCGCCGATCGCCTCGGCGTCGCCGCGAACGCCGGGCCCGATTCCCAGCACGAGCCGGCCATGCACCAGGTGGTCGACCATCGCCACCTGCGCCGCCGCCATCGCCGGGTGATAGTTGGCGAGCGGAAGCACGCCGGTACCGAAGGTGATCGAGGGGCACGCATCCGCGAGGCTCGCGATGAACGCGAGGCTCGACGTGATCGTCTCGGCGGAGTCGACGAGGTGCTCGCCGATGAAGGCTTCGCGATAACCGAGTCGATCGGCGAGCACGACCGCTTCGCGATCCTCGCGGAGAACGTCCGCATAGGAGCGGGACGGCGGGTGGACCGGCTGGATGAAGAATCCGAGCTTCAGAGCGTGCTGCATGACGGGTCTCCTTGTCCGTCGGCTTCACCGGAGGGGCCCCAGAAAGCAAAAGCCCCCGCCGGCTCTGCCGACAGGGGCTTGGTGTGAACAGGCCAAGCGCTAGTCGGCGCGGTCCTCCCGGACGACGATGACTACGACGCTTCGCTGACCAGTAGTACGTCTCATGCAGCGCACGCTATCACGCGGGATTGCGACGCACAAGAGATCACAACGCGTTACGCCTCAGCTCCACGCTCGCGCTGGGCAAATGCAAACCGGTTCTTGCCGCTCACCTTCACCGAGTACATTGCAACGTCGGCCGCCCGCCGCAGCGTTTCCGCGTCGTCGGCGTGATCCGGGAACAGACCAATGCCGATGCTGGCGCCCACCGAAATCGGATTGCCCTTGTAGTGGATGGGCGCGGAGATTGCGGCAATGGCCCGCTCCGCGATCTGAGCGGCCACCTTGCCATCCGCCAGGTTGCCGAGTATCGCAATGAATTCATCGCCGCCGATGCGCGCTGCCGTGTCTTCAACCCGCACGGCGCTCAAGAGGCCGGCGGCGACCTCTTTCAGGACATGATCGCCGGCATCATGGCCCAGGCTGTCGTTCACTCTCTTGAACCCATCCAGATCGATGAACAGCAGCGCTACTTTCTTGCCCGAGCGGCGCGCGGCGTGGAGCGCGATCTTGAGCCGGTCCGCCGCGAGCGTCAGCAACGGCAGGCCGGTAAGCTGGTCGTGCGTTGCCAGCTGCTGAATCAGATCGCGTTGCTTGTGCACCTTGTCCAGCAGATGGAGGGTCGTCTGCTGGTACGCGGCAATCGCGAGGAAAACGATGAAGGGCGTCACGGTCGTCGCGACCAGCAGGGTGGCCCACGACGGCACGCTCACGATATAGGCGTTTGCATCCACGGGAACCACGAGCGCTCCGCTGATGAAACCGGCTCCAGCAGCAGCGAGAGTCGCTGTTACGACCGCGGCGCAGACGATGCCGGCTCGTATCGAATAGAGGGTGCTCACGAGCAGGCTGCTCAATACGAGCCACCAGTAGGCGGCGCCGAGAATGCCGAGCGTGAATACGCCCGCCAGGCCGATCCCCCAGAAGGTCAGCAGAATCAGCGCCGATTTCACGGCGAAAGAAATCTTCGCGCGGAACCAGTACAGGACAACGACCAGGCACGCCACGCCTAGGTGAAGGGTGTAAAGAGCCATCCAGCCGGTGAATATGGATCGCGAGGCGGAAAGTGGGGCACCCACCACTCCCACAACGACCAGTCCCAGCCAGATACGGTCGACCAGCGCGTGGCGAATCTCAAGCAGCTGCTCCTGCGGCGTGTCGGCCGATTGAAGATCTGCCGGATCCATCGTGCGCGGAGCAGCGTTTTCCTAGCCGATGCGACCGGTATTCAAGGCTTCGGGATGCGAATCGTGCTGATCATCAAAGTTCCGGAGGCGGCAAACAGCAGCACCAGCGGATGCAATTGCCACGGTCCCAGCATCACAGCGCCGCCCCAGAGCTGGTCGCCCAGCCGGCCCTGCCAGACGGCGAACGCGAGGATGAGGACCAGCAGCAGCGACGTCGGGATCGGCGTGCCCTCGTAGTACTTCACCTTGCCGCCGTCGCCCGCCAGCTTCTCGGCGGTCACGTTGTAGCGCGCGAGCCGCGAGACGCCGCATGCGACGAAGTACAGCAGCACGATGCGGTCCCAGAAGCCCTGCATGCCCGCCGCATACGCGAGCACCGCCGGCGCCACGCCGAAGGAAATGACGTCTGCAAGCGAATCGAGTTCGCGGCCGAGCACCGACGTCTCGTGCCGCCAGCGCGCGACCTTGCCGTCGAGCACGTCGAGCACCAATGCGAGCGCGATCAAGCCGCTCGCGACCAGCAAGTGCCAGCGCTCGGCCGGCGCCTGTAGGTACGACATTGCCGCGAACAGCGCGCCTGTGCCGCAGGCAGCATTGCCTACGGTGATCCAGTCCGCGAGATGAAAGCTGCGGATCATCGAGAATCGGGCGTTCATGGGTCGCCGTCCTCCATGGGCTCAAAACCAATAGTCTGCGACACATCGCCCGTCTCGGGGCAGGTCTTCAAAGGTCCCAAGCCCGTCGAAATGGTCGATCGGAAGGTGCGCCACGGACTCCGGTTCGGCCAGCCGCACGTTGACTGCGAGGCGACGCCGCCCCTCTTTGTTCGGTTGCAGCGCCCGCCAATACGCGACGCAGCCGCAGGTCGGGCAGAAGTGGAATCCGATCTCCTTGCCCCGGATGTACGCCTGGGTCGGACCCGACACATGGACGCCTTCGCCTTCGTAGTCGTAGATCCACAGCACGCCGTAGCGGCGGCATATTGTGCAGTTGCACGCCGTGGCCGACTCGGGAACGGCCTCGAAACGCCAATGCACCGCGCCGCAGTGGCACGATCCCTGGATCATTTCAGATCAGATCTATCGACCGATCAGGATCAATACGCCTGCGGCAATCGCGAGGATCGCCATGATGATGCCGGCTCCTGAGAAGCTGATACTGAACAGCGGCATCAGCCCGCCGAGGATCAGCCAGACACCCAGCAAGAGCATGCCAAGATTCTTAGTCAATGTCGTTGCCATTCGAGTCTCCTTTACGTTGCCAGGCCATGACTGAGTTTATAGATGGCAGAAATGCACGGGAGGAGCGAAACGGTCATTGCGGCCATCAACGTAGGTGATGGGGATGCGAGAGAGCTCTTCGTCCGATACGTCTTCCAGGCAGCCAAGGTTCACGCCGTACATCTGTCCGATGGGCGTGTCGGTTCCCACTCCAAATGCGCGTACGCCACACACCTTGCAGAAGTAGTGCTGGTTCTTCCTGGTGTTGAAGAGGTACTGGGTCAACTCAGACTCTCCGGACAGCAGGCGAAACCCTTCGGGCATGGCGACAGCCGGCCAGAAGCGTGTGCGACTGCAGATAGAGCAATTGCACCGGTAGGAACTCTGCGTGAGATCGAGGTCGGCTTCGAACTTCACCGCGCCGCAATGGCAGCTGCCTCGGTAGGTTTTCAACACTCGCGGCTCCTCGACACCAACACGCGCCTTATCGGCCTGGTCGTCTCTTTCGAGCCTTCGAAGCTCTGCGTTGTGAACGCTCCCACTCGTCCCATCGGTAAACGGATATTTCCAAGCCAATATTCGAAGGAGCGCATAGCGCGATCAGCTCACCGGGGAGCGGAAAGAATTGTCCCATGGACTCTTCTTTCATGTTCACTCCAAAGTCGAGCCGGATATCTTGTACCCCGGGAAATCTGGACAGTCGCTTGAGTTCCCGGCGATGTTTCCGCAGAAAAACCAACGCGGGGCGAATCTGGTTCCGTAGTTCCCACGTGTCGGGTCCAATCCGGACAGTGAAGCCGGACCGTGTATAGCGCTTCGGCCACTTCGGCAATGTCGGAAATCGAGTGTCGCCGCGGTAGTAAACGCGTCCGGGCGGGAGCATCGAGCGCCTCAGGAATGCCTCGACGTCGAACCGCGAACCATTCACGCGAAAATAGCACGTCATTCAACCCTTCCCATGCGCCATTATTTCGCCAAGAGTTCCAGCGCGCTCTTCGCGCGCCTCCCGTTCGACGCGTCCTGCTTACCAGCCGTTGAACCGCTCCCACCGCTCCAGCACTTCGCGCCCGGCATCCACCACATGGTAGCCATCGTGCTGTGCGCCGGTCGCGCAAGCGTGATTGGGGAGAATGCGCAGGCGCGTGCCGACCGGAAGCGCGGGCGCCTTGCCGCCGGAACGGTGGGCGATGATGCCGTGCTCTTGGTGGGAGTCGACCACGATAAGGTCCGGGATCGGGCGGCCGTCGATATCGCAGACGACGCCGTACCCCTGGTCGAGCGGTTGCTTCGCCGTGCCGCGATCGCGCGAAAGCGCCATCCACCCTGCATCGATCAGCGTCCATCCCTTGTCGGCGCGGTACCCGTTGACGGTCGCGAGCACGGAGAGCGCAATGTCTTCCACGCGGCACACGCCGATCCCGGCCATCACCAGGTCGAAGAAAACGAAGACGCCGGCGCGCACCTCGGTGACCCCCGAGAGATTTTCGGCATGGTGCGCAGTCGGCGTGGAGCCGACGCTGACCACGGGCGCGTCGAATCCGGCCTCGCGCAGGCGCGTGGCGGCGCGCACGGCGCCCGATCGTTCCTGCTCGGCCATGGCGCGCAACGCCGCGTCGCCGCGGCTGTTGTAGGACTCGCCCGCGTGCGTCATCACGCCGGCCACGGTGTTCCCTGAATCTCGCAGTGCGCGCGCGAGCGGAATCAGCGCTTCGCTGTCAGGCTTGACGCCGGCGCGGTGGCCATCGGTGTCGATCTCGATCAGCACGCGGGCATTGGAGATGCCACGCGCGGTTTCGAGGCTGTCCGTGACGACCGTGAGCTGCGCGCCGCGGTCGATGAGCTTCCTCGCGCGTGCCTGCTTGTGCGGGGCGAAACCGACCGCGTAGAGGATGTCGCGGTATCCGCCATCGAAAAACTGCTCCGCCTCGCGCAAGGTCGACACGGTGATCGGCGGCCTGCCGGCGCCGAGCACGACGTCCGTGGCCGCGAGCGACTTGGCGGTCTTCACATGCAAGCGGAGCGGCACGCCGAGCTTCGCCAGGCGCGATTTCAGCCGCTCAGCGTTCGCCGCGACCTTGCCCCGATCCACGACGAGGCAGGGCGTGTCGATCCCGGCGAGGTTCGAATTCATTTCTCGACGACCTCGATTTCCAGCGAACAGGCGGGCGGATTCTGCACCGTGCATCCGACCGGCGAGTGCGCCTCTCCCCAGGCCGCGATTTCGCGCAGCGTCTGCGCGTCCGCGCTGCCGCGAATCTTCACCGTGGTGCGCACCGCCTGCTGCCCGGCCCCGATGCTCTCGTCCAGGCCGAGGATGCCGCGCAGGTCCGAGTCGCTGTCGACCGTGACTTCCAGCGTCTCGAGCGCAACGCCCAGCCTCGCAGCGCGCATCGCGATGACCGAGGCCGTGCAGGAGGCCCACGCGCAACGCAACACCCAGCCCGGGTTCGGAGCCGAGCCTTCGCCGCCGAGCGCGCGCGGCATGTCGGTGACCATGCGCTGCCCGCGCGGCCCGGTCACTTCGCACTTGAGCCCTTCGCGGAGTCGCGCGGTTGCGGGTGCGTTCTTCGCCTTCGCCTTGCTCAGGTCCGCGGAAATGGCTGCACTGATGTGCTCGATCGCTGCGCGTGCGTGGGTGCTCGTCATGGTCTCACGATCCTTCGCCGCGCGCCGGATCGCCGGCGGGCAGCACCTCCTTGAATTGCGGCCACGTCTTCCATTTCGGCACGGGCGCGGCGCATCCGGCGCGCGGCACGTAGGGCGACGGCTCGACCAACTGCATTTTCGGGATGTACCGCGGGCAGTTCGGAAAGACGTGACGCGGAGTGACCCGCACCAGCAGCTGCGCTCCCGGGAACTGCGCCATCGCCGGGTCGTCGGCGCCCACGGTTGCCGTGCCGTTCACCCGCAGGCGATTCGGCTTCTCGAAGCTCAGGAAGAGCAGCCCGACGCCGGGATTGGCGCGCAGGTTCCCCAGGCTCTTGAACATTCCGTTGCCGTCATAGCTCGGAAAGACCAGCGTGCGCTCGTCGAGCACGCGCACGAACCCCGGATCGCCGCCCTTGTAAGAGCAGTCCGGGAATCCGTCCGCATCCGTCGTGGCGAGAAAGAACATGCGCTGGCTTTCGATGAAAGTCCGGTCCTCCTCGTTGAACGTCGAGCGCACGAGTCTCTCGACCAGCCGGTCCGCAAGGCGCCGGGTGTCGAACTGATCCTGCAGCTTGCGGCTTTCCTCGTGATACATCGGCTGATCAGCCATTTCTCCTCCGTTGTCCGCCACCCGCCCCTTCGATCGCCCGGTCGGCCGTAAGCGCCTCCAGCCGCAATCAGGTCGCCGTATCCGGCGGAGGCGGCCGGTGCAGGAATAGCTCAATGGTTCGGACAAAAATGAATCCAAAGATGCAAAGGGCCCACGTGAGGACAGCGGCGTACGGGCCTACGCTCGGTGCGAACGGGAGTCCTGCGACGTTGAACCACAGACTCGCAACCGCGACGATGGAGAGGGCGTAGATCAAGACGACCCACAGGGGAAATCGTCCCGGCTCGATCGTACGGCGCCGGCGGAATTGGATCAGCAGAACGAAGGTGAAGATGGACCCGGCGGCTGCGCTTGCCAGCGGCCAAATGACTGCATCCGGCACATGAAGCAGGTTAAGAAGCGTGGGAACCAGTGCAAGAGCGGTAACCAGAAGGCCGCCTTCAATGTAGAGGCGCACGAGGCGAAGGTGACGCTCTGAGAGCTTGCCTCCCAGCGCACCTCGCAGTGTAACTACCACGGCCGAAAAACCGACAAATGACAACGAGAGGGCCGCAAGGCGAAGGAGGTAATCAGATTCTGCCGGCGTCACGGTCGTGTCCTGATACACATTTGTCAATAGGGCGTTCCATTCTTGTGCGCAAACTGGCGACGCCCGTCGATCGTAGCGATCTGCAGGTCGTCGTCGGGATACGTGACCTCTTCGCCCGGTGCCCGGTCGCCGATCTCGAGATAGACGACATCTTCCGTCGTTTCGTTGATTAGATGATGGGCATTACCGTTGCCGCTCGCAAACCCCGCGCACATTCCCGGCCGGAGAACTGTGCGGCCTTCGTCCGTTACCAGGGTCGGCTTTCCCTGCAGTACGTAGACAAACTCATCCTGCTTGGAATGCGCATGGCGTAGTGCCGACTGTGCGTGAGGGGCTAGCCGCGTGAGGTTGACGCCATAGTTCTTGAGGCCGAAGTACTCGCCGAGCGGACGCTTGTCCCTGCCCGCCACGCGAGACGCAAACTGAGCCGGGTAGATGGATGGCCTGGTGCGCAGCGGAACGTCCGTGGCAACTACCGCTGGCGGGACCTTCGTTTCGGACATTGACGGTCTCCACAGGTGATCGACGAGGACTGACGCCGCTGGAAGGGTCAGGCGCTGCCGTCAATATACCGGACGGGATCCAGTTGCGCTTCCCGAATTGTGCCGAGCAGATAAGCCCAGATGTTCATGAAGTGCCCAATCTAATGTGATGTTGAGCGACACGCTTCAGTGCGTCCGCTGCGACTAAAGTTAGTTGTCACGTAATTTGGAACCACACAAGGTCGGTTAGGGTGTGTCCTATTATGAGCGGCCATAGATTGCGGATGATCACAAACAGGCTAGCCGCTACTACGCCGACCACATAAGTTGCAAGTACTTCCGCCATCCCGTTTTCCCAATGGGCTATCGCAAATAGAAATGGAGAGAGGGCAAGATATCCGATCAGTGGGCGCGAAGAAGCCGCAGATCTTGAAAAGGAAGCCTCGGAAGTAAAGCTCCTCGACTACGCCCGCGGTTACGGCCAGATAGGTAACCACCGCAGCCCGCCCTAAACCTTCCGCTGGCACAAGCGACTGATAGGCAAAGAAGGGCTTACTCGAAATGATGGCGTAGGCGATTTTGGCCGCCAGTGCGTACACGAGCAGGAGAAGTGCGCCGACGATAACACCCAGGATAACGAGGGTAATCGGTCTGCGCCGGCCGCCGACAAGCATATGGACGCCTAGGTCTGACCAGCGTACGCCCCCCTTGTGTATCGCAACCCAAAAGACTGCGGCAGGCATCACGAGCCACATGAAAGTTTCCCAAGCCCAGAAGAGCGCAGGCAGCGGCGCAACTAAGGCGTTTACGACACCGTTAAAGAAGCAGGGAAAGATTCCGGTGATGAACAGCCCGGAAATGAGTTTTTTATTGACCACGGTGTCCACGGCGACAACTAACGTTCCGGCTTTGCCGCGCAGTGCATTGGCGCGAAGTCCTAGGCCGTGTTGGGTTCGTGCGCCTTGAGGAAGCGCCGCGCGTCCTCTACGACCTCGTCGATGTGCTCCTGCGAATCTTTCCAGGGATAGAGGGTCACCTCAGCGTTCGGGGCGAGGCTCGCTACCTCCATCGCGACCTTGTACGGGTGCGCGGGCACGTCGTCCGGCGCTACCAGCAGCGGTGTCTGGATGGAGCGCACGAAATCGCGCGACACGGTGAAAACGAAGTCGGCGCGATTGGTGTACATGCTGGTGAGGAAGTCGTGGACCATGTCCATCGTGACGTCGGGGCGCTTCTCGCAAAGCGGCGGTCCCCAGCCCTTGATGTTGTTCTGGTAGAAAAGGTCCGGTATCTCAGGCCTGAAACCGCTGGGTTGCATCATCGCGGCCGCAACGACGCGCTCCGGAGCCCGCCTGATAAGGTTGTGGATCATCGGCCCGCCGATGCAGAAGCCCATGACCATGAACTCCCGGATGCCGAGGTGGTCCATCAGCCCGAGCTGGTCGTCGGTGTAGGCGTCCCACGGGCGGTCGATCTCCAGCGGGCCGCTGGACTGGCCGGGGTTGGCGTTGCGCAGGTCAGCACAGATACAGCGGAAGTCGTCCTTGTACCGCTCCATCGGGTTGAAGGGCGAGGCTGTTTGCCAGGATGAGAGGGCTGAATTGAGCCCGCCGCCCGGGATGAGCAGCAGCGGGAAGCCGGAACCGACCTCTTCGTAGTGGATGCGGACGGGTCCCCTTTCGTAGAACGGCATGGCGATTCTCCGTTGGCGGCTTCTGGCGCTCGCTAGCTGAGCAGCCGCTGGCTCTCCACTGCCTTGGGGTAGCGCCGCGCCTCGATCGCGTAAAAGGCGCGCAGCAGGTCCTCCTCTACCCCGACCGCCTTGCGGATGCGGCGCATGGACCACTCCATCATCGGACCGAAGCGGATCTCCGCGAGAGGCTGGCAGTCCGATACGTACCCGAGGCGTACGGCGTCCTTGTACACGGCCACGTCTTCATCGTCGAAGCGGTAGGTCTTCGGGTACAGGTAGCGGGCGATCAGCGTGAACAGCGTCTCCTCGACCGCGCCGACCCGGTTCGTGCTGCCCATCGTGAATCCGAGGACGAACGCCTCGTCTTTCGGCAGCAGCCCGCGGCCGAGCAGGATGTGCAGGTAGTCGTGCGTGCGCAGGTTGGTCGCGCCTGAAAAGATCTCGATCCCGGGCAGGTCGAACCGCGGGTTTTCCACGAGCTGCACGAGCAGCGGGACCTCGCGCTGCCGCAGGGCGATCGTGCGAAGCGAGCCGTACGCCGCCTCGAGCGTGGTCGTGCCGCGCGACAGCGGCACGTGCCACCTGCGCCATGCATCGGGTTGCGATGGAGCAGGGGTCCTTCTGCCCATGCTCAGTCCGCGCTCACGGTGCGGCCCTGCGCCCAGGCGCGCAACCATGCGATCTTCTCGGCCATCACCACCGAGAGCGGCTTGGTCCGCCTGGCTTCGTCGAGCAGGTGCGACGTGGCAAGCGGTGCGCCCGCGGCGCGCGCTTCGTAGAGCGCCCCGACGACGACCTGCTCGATCTCTGCGCCCGAAAATCCG
>Ga0070698_100005030_pt1 | contig 14481 bp, 12 predicted proteins | sample KBSK1502metaG_FD_65477 | JGI IMG/M metagenome (GOLD analysis project Ga0070698, IMG submission 65477) | Corn, switchgrass and miscanthus rhizosphere microbial communities from Kellogg Biological Station, Michigan, USA - KBS K1-50-2 metaG | ecosystem: Host-associated > Plants > Roots >...
CCAAGTTTGATCGGCTCGTCGAGCAGCCCGAAGAACGTGGTTTCGGCGCCAAACGGCACGGTGGCGAACGCGGTAAAAGCGGCAACCACCGAGATCACCGGCGCCAGCGTGAAGAGCCACCTGTCGGCGCCCTTCGGCCGCAATTCCTCCTTGAACAACAGCTTGAGGATGTCGGCGATCGGCTGCAGCATCCCGTGCGGCCCGACCAGGTACGGACCGTACCGCTGCTGCATGAAACCCATGATCTTGCGCTCGGCGAGCACGAGGATCGCCGACGCGATGATCAGCGCGTTGAACACGACAAAGATCATCAGGCCGATCACCGAAGGCCGCAGGTAAGGGTCGAACGACGCCCAGAGGGTTGCGAGGCCCATCAATGTGCTCCCGCGACGAGCGGCTGCCTTGCGCGCCAGTCGGCCGGGAGCGTGCACCGGCCCTCGCGCACGTGCGCCTCGTACTCCGCCCGGAACAGCTTCATTGTCGACAGCACCGGCGTGGCCGCGGCGTCGCCGAAGGCGCAGAGCGTCTTGCCGATGATGTTGTTCGCGACGCCGAACAGCAGATCGAGATCCTTCGCCTGCCCCTCGCCGCGCTCGAGCCGCAGGAGCAGCTTGTACAGCCAGTCGCCGCCTTCGCGGCATGGCGTGCACTTGCCGCACGACTCATGGCGATAGAAATGAAGCAGGTTCATCGCGAGCCACACCATGCAGACGGTGTCGTCCAGCACGATGAGGCCGGCGGAGCCGAGGAGCGAGCCGGCCTTCTGCACCGCGTCGAAACTGGCGGGGGTGTCGAGCTGATCGGGGAGCAGGAGCGGTACCGATGAGCCGCCCGGAATGATTGCCTTCAGCGAGCGATCACCGCGAATGCCGCCGGCGTAGTCGTAAATCAGCTCGCGCAGCGTCGTGTCCATCGATGCTTCGTACATGCCGGGCTTCTTGACGTGGCCGCTGACGCAATAGAGTTTCGGGCCGCCGTTCTTCTCGGGACCGAGCTTGGCGAACCACTCCGCGCCGTTCAGCATGATGAGCGGCACGTTGCATAGCGTCTCGACGTTGTTCACGGCGGTCGGGCACTGATAGAGACCGGCAACCGCGGGGAACGGCGGCTTCAGCCGCGGCTGCGCCCGCTTGCCTTCGAGCGATTCGATCAGCGCCGTCTCCTCGCCCGCTTCGTACGCCCCGGCGCCGCGATGCATGAAGACGTCGCAGTCGAAGCCGCTGCCGAAGATGTTCTTTCCGAGATAACCGGCTTTGTACGCCTTCTCGATCTCGGCCTCGAGGATCTCCTGCACATGGTAGAACTCGCCGCGGATGTAAATGTAGGCGACCTTCGCACCGATGGCGTAGCAGGAGATGGCGCAGCCTTCGATCAACAGGTGCGGGTTGCGCTCCATCAGCACGTGATCCTTGAACGTGCCGGGCTCGCTCTCGTCGGCGTTGCAGCAGATGTACTTCGGCTTCGGCGTGTCCTTGAGCACGAACTGCCACTTCATGCCCGTCGGGAAGCCGGCGCCGCCGCGCCCGCGCAGACCGGACGCCTTCACCTGCTCGATGATGTCGTTTGGCTTCATGGTCAGCGCCTTGCGCAGACCCTCGTAGCCGCGCTGGTTCTTCATGTAGAAGTCCAGCGTGTAGGCGGTCGGCTCGCCGACGTGTTTGGTCAGGACAGGTTCGTAGGCCATTTGATTCCAGGCGGGTCTAAAGGCCCGCCTCTACGCCAACTTTCGCGATGATCTCAACACGACGGCCGCAGAGGCGGACCGTCGGGTCACCACAACAACCGTAGAGGCGGACCTTCAGGTCCGCCTGCGTTCCTTGTCCAGATGACATCCGGTGAACGCGGCGCCGCCGCGCGAGCGGATGTCATCGATGAACCTCGAGCACTGCTCCGGCGACAGACCTTCGTGCCAGTCGTCGTTGACCATCACCACGGGCGCGCGGTCGCACGCGCCAAGGCATTCAACTTCCATCAGGGTGAACGTCCCCGTCGGATCGGTTTCGCCCGGCTTGATCCCGAGCTTCGCGCTCAGCTCCTCAGTGACGCGTTCGGCGCCAAGCAGCGCGCATGACAGCGTGCGGCAGACGTTCAGCACGTACTTCCCGACGGGGCGCGTGTAGAACATCGTGTAGTACGACACGACGTCCTCGACCTCCGCGGGCGTGCAGCGGATCTGCTCCGCCACGTGCCGCATCGCCGCCGCCGTCAGGTAACCCTGCTGCTTCTGGGCAAGATAGAGCGCGTAGAGAATCGCCGACTTCCGCTGGTCCGGCGGATATTGCGTGACGTTCTGATCGAACTTCGCCTGGTTCTCGGGCGTGTACTTGAACGGCTCGCCCGGCACCGCCAGCTTCCGTTCCGACCTGTGAAACTTCGCCGGCGCATATTCCATCTCGGGATGAAAGCTCACCGGTCGCAGTCTCCCATCACGACGTCGTTGGAGCCGATGACGGCGACGACGTCGGCAATCATGCCGCCTTCGATGATCTTGGGCAGCGCCTGGATCGCCATGAAGGACGGCGGCCGCATCTTCACCCGCCACGGCCGGTTCGTGCCGTCCGACACAATGTAGACGCCATGCTCCCCGCGCGGACCTTCAACGGGCACATACGCCTCGCCCGCCGGCACGGTAAATCCCTGCGAGTAGATCAGGAAATGCTGGATCAGCGCTTCCATCTCCGTATAGACCTTGTCCTTCGGCGGCGGGACGACGCGCGTGTCGTCGCAGGCCCAGGCACCCGACGGCGTGATGCGCCGAATCGCCTGCCGGGCGATCTTGACGCTTTCGCGCATCTCCGCGACGCGGACACGGTATCGCGCGAAGACGTCGCCTTCCGTCGCAGTCGGGACCGTGAAGTCGTAGGTCTCGTAGCCCGTATACGGAAAGTATTTGCGGACGTCGTAGTCGGATCCGGATCCGCGGGCGATCGGACCGACCAATCCCCAGGCCAGCGCATCCTCCTGCGAGATAACACCGACACCCTCGGTGCGCCGCAGGAACATGTCGTTCTTCGTCAGCAGCCCCTCGAACTCGTCGATCTTCTTCGGAAAGCGATCGAGGAAGGCGTTGACCGCCTCGTGGAAGCCACGCGCCAGATCTTCGCGCAACCCGCCGACGCGGATGTAGCTCGGGAAGAATCGGAACCCGGCGATAAGCTCGTTGATGTTCATCAACAGCTCGCGCTCGCGAATCGCGTAGAACAGCATCGTGACGGCACCGATTTCCATCGCGTGCGTCCCGATCCACACGAGATGGCTTGCCAGCCGCTGCAGCTCCGCGAGCAGCACGCGAATGTCTTTCACGCGCTGCGGCATCTCCAGCCCCAGCAGCTTTTCGACGCTCAGGACGTAGCAGAGGCTGTTCGACTGAGCGGCCAGGTAGTCCATCCGCTCCACGAGCGGGACCACCTGCTGCCACTTCTTCTGTTCCGCGGTCTTCTCGATCCCGGTATGCAGGTACCCGATCGTCGTCCTGGCCGACTGGATGGTCTCGCCGTCGAGCTCCAGGATGAGGCGCAGCACGCCGTGCGTGCTGGGGTGTTGCGGCCCCATATTGACGGTCATCGTTTCCGTGCGGAGTTCGGCCATCGGCTACCGAACCACGAAAACACGAAGACATCGAAGGTCACGAAAACCACTCTTGGTTTCGTGTGCTTCGCGATTTTCGTGGCCTTCGTCGTTTAACAACATTCAGTGCGCTCGCTTGAGGCGATCTCTTTCGAGATTTGCCTTGAACTCGTCCTGGGTCACTTCGAGCGGCTCGTAGGTCTGCGCCGCCTTCCGGATCTGCACCGGGTAGTCCTTCCGCGCCGGATGTCCTTCCCAGTCCTCCGGCATCAGCAACCGGCGAAGGTCGCCGTGTCCATCGAACACGATGCCGAACATGTCCCAGACCTCGCGTTCGGGCCAGCCGGCGGCCGGCCACACGCTCTGGACGGTCGGGACGACACCGTCAACCTCGGTGGAGGCCACGCGCACCTTCAACCTGAGACGCTGCCTGGTCGGAATCGAGAGCAGGTGATAGACGACCTCGAACCGCGGCTCGCGCGGCAGGTAATCAGCTGCCGTGATCTCGATGAGGACATTGAAGCGGAGCGAGGGCACGTCGATCAGCGCCTTGCACGTCGCGACGAGGTGGCGGGCGGGCACGTAGATGGTGGCGAAGTCGACGCTTCTCCCCACCTCGTACGAGGCGCCCGGGACAAGCGGCGTCAGCGTGTCGATAATTGAGGAAGCGTCCATCACGGGATCAAAGCTCAATGCTCAATGCACAACGCTCAATGCACAACACCGTGCGCGCAGGACACTTGCCATTGGACAGCGGGCATTGGGCGATGAGCCTTGAGCATTTTGGATTACGCGCGCGATCGGGCGATCTTCTGCTGGAGTTGAACGATGCCGTAGATCAGCGATTCGGGACGCGGCGGACAACCCGGAACGTACACGTCCACCGGCACCACCTGGTCCACGCCCTGGACAATCGCATAGTTGTCGAACACGCCGCCGACCGAGGCGCAGGCACCCATCGAGATAACCCATTTCGGATCGGGCATCTGGTCATAGACGCGGCGCATGGCGGGCGCCATCTTGCGCGAGAGACGGCCGGCGACAATCATCAGGTCCGACTGGCGCGGCGAGCCCCGGAAGACCTCGGCCCCGAACCGCGCGATGTCGTACCGGCTGGCGGCCATCGCCATCATCTCGATGGCGCAGCACGCGAGGCCGAACTGCGCGGGCCAGATCGCCGAGCGTCGAGCCCACTGGACAAGCCTCTCGACGGTGGTCGTGAGGAGCGGAAGCTCCGGATCGAGCCCGTGTTCGTGTCCGTGCTGGTGATTGTGCGCGTCCATGGGCACCTACGCCGCCTTGCGGGACGCCGGCTGCCTGCGGCGCGCCGATCCCCAGTCCAGCATGCCCTTGCGCCAGACGTACACGAACCCGACCAGGAGGATCAGGAAGAAGGTCACGATCTGAAAGAATCCGGGCCACCCGAGATCCCGGAGCGCGAGCGCCCACGGGTACAGGAATGCGATCTCGATGTCGAACAGCAGGAAGATCATCGCCACCAGGTAGAACTTCACCGACTGACGCTCGCGGGCGTCGCCGACGGCCGGCATCCCGCATTCGTAGGGGGCAAGCTTCTCGGGTGTGGGGTTTCTCGGGCCAAGGAGGATTGAAGCGCCGATCATGGTGCCGGCAAACCCCACGCCGAGAGCGACCATGATGACTACGCCAAGCCAGCCGTCCATCTGTGCGCCCCTACCCTGGAGGAAACGCGAGGAACCGATTCGAGCGCAGCGGCGCTCCCTGCCGCGCTTGTGAAGAGTTTCGCAACCTGTTCATGCTATAGAAACCCACGGGGAAAGGTCAATTGCAGAACCGCTTGAAATGAACATCGCTTGGTTCCGACCGACGACACCCGATGCCTCCGATCCACTCGACGACACGGCGGCGCTGATCGATGAGCTCCGCTCGACGCACGCCATAGACGTCATCGTCGAAGCGGGGGCTCACGATTTTGTCTGGCGTCACTTCCAGAGGCCATGGGACCTGTGCGTGTACGAGCTGGACAACACCAGCGCACATCAGTTCGAGTGGGCATACCTGCTCAACTACGCCGGCGTCGTCATGCTCAAGAGTCCGGTCGCGCACAACAGTTGGGGCGCCACGCTCAGTCGAGAAGGGCGCCTGGACGAGTACATGGCTGGATTCCGCTTCGAGGAGACGAACGCACCACTGGAGGTGCGTGTCCCGCTGCTCGCGTCGCGATGCGTCGTCGTGCCGCATCGCTCACTGGCTGAATCACTCCAGGAGGGATATCCGGAGGCACGAGTGAGATACGCGCCTATGGGGGTTCAGGAGGTTCGGGGGGGTCGGGGGGGTCGGGAACAAGTGATATTTGGACTGCTTGACCGAAGCCGCCGCGACGTCGTCGAGCGCGCATTTCAGCGAGCGCGCGATGCCGGCGCGAACATCGATTTGCTCAAAAACGATTCCGCCGCTCGCATCCTGGCGGAGTGCGATGCCGTGGTCGCTCTGACCTGGCCGCCGTTCGAGACGCCGCTCACCCCGGCGCTGGCAGGAATGGCGGCCGGCAAGGCCGTTGTGGCCATGGAGATCGAGGCGACGGCCCACTGGCCGGCGTTGGATCCGCAGACGTGGCGGCCGCGCGGCCTGGGGGCGACAGCAGCCCCCATCGCGGTGACGATCGAGCCTCGGGACGAGGAACACTCGCTGATGCTGGCGATGCGTCGTCTCACGACGGATCTGCCCCTGCGTGAGCAGCTCGGACACGCGGCGCGTGCCTGGTGGCAGGCGCACGCCACGCCCGCGCATGCGGCCGCCGCGTGGAATCCGATTCTGCAGGAAGCCGGATCGCTGACGCCGCCATTGCGACCGTCCGACTGGCCGAAGCACCTGGGCGCCGACGGCACAGAGCTCGCCCGCGCAATCCTGAATGAATTCGGGCTGACGAGCGACATCTAATCCTTGGGAGTTGGAAGTCGGGAGTTGGACATTGACGTCATCTCCCACTCATAACCAGGCTCGCTCGTGAGCCGGCTGTCTTCGACCGGCAATCCCATGGAGAAGTGATACAGGCTTTGCCAGCCGTGCCCCGAGAGTCCAAGCAGCTCGTGGACCGGCTCGTCGTAGTAGCAGCCAATCCCGGTCGCGCGGCCGCCAGCAGCTTCCGCTTCGAGATACAGCACCTGGCCGATCAGGCCGCATTCCCAGAACAACCGGCGGTAGAACCACTCACCGTGGGTGCGGAGTGGTTCCTCAAAACGCGCGAGCATGCTGAGGCTGAAGAAACCATCCTCGGCAATCTCCTGATCGCAGGAGAGCCGGTTCGCGATGGATCCGGCGTCAATCGGGACGAGCAAAAACAGGTTTGCGGAGTGTGCGGGGTGGTCGGTGCGCGGGCTTTGGTTCGCCGGTTCGACAGGTTCCCAGAGGAATTCTCCGCGCATCGCTGACTTCCATTCGCCGAGCACGTTGACGTCTCGCAGGTAGGCGTAGATGCCGGGCGTCATGTCCTGCACGCGATGGACGAAGAGGACGAGATGAACCTGCGGCGACCAGTCGATGACGTCCCACGGCGGAGCGAATGTCTGGAGCCGATTGAGCATCGAGAACAATGCGTCGCGCTGGAGAACGCCGCGTGGGTCGAACGCGAGCGCACTTCGCCGCCGAAGAATGACTTCGCGCGCAGGCTGCAGGGAACCAGGATCGGGGATCCGGGATCCGGAAGTTCGTGGTTCTACGGTCGCCGCGTCCCTGTTCCCGGATCCCTTATCCCCGATCCCCGGATACCTCGTCGCCCGCGTGACCGCCTCGATGAGGGGCCATTGGACGTGGTCGGAGCTCAATCGATTGGCGCGACCACGCCACGTCGCGCGCCTCGCCGCATCAACCAGTACGTCCGGATCCGGATCGAGTCCTGAGTCCCGAATCCCGTATCCCGGCTGCGTAGTTACAAGAGCAATGCACTCCGGCTCCTCGCGTTCCGCGCCTGCGTAGTCGGCGTCGCGATCGAGGCCAAGCAGCGTCGCGATCTGCGCGTCCGACCAGGACGCCAGCAGCTCCATCCGCCAGCCAAGCATCGCAGCGGCAAACCGGAGCGCGCCAATCGCATGGCCGGTGTCGTGCTGGCAGTAGCGAAACGCGCGCTCGCCATACTTCCACGCCTCGCGCCAGGTGATGGAGGTGAGGGCGACCAGGAAATATTCCGCTAAGGTCCGTGATTCGAAGACACACCGTTCTTCCAGGGCATGCTCCCGTGGCGCGTAGTGACACACGCGGCCGTCGCGAACAATCCATGCTTCGGTGGGATGCAGGTTGCCACTCGAGGGGTTGACGCGCAGCGCCCATCGGGACTGGCCGTGCTGCTTCCAGGCGGACAAACCCATCGAGCAACGAAGAAACTCGCCTATCGATCCGTGGTCAATCGCCTGCGGCACGAGACCGCTTGCCTCGTCGACGCGTTGCGAAGGCGGGTCATAGAGGGCTGTGTAGGGAACGGTGGTCGCAAGCGAGGCACGTGGAAGCTCCCGCACGACCGCGCCGTCGTAGCGTCGAAATGGATTGGGCTGCGTCGCCCAATCGAGGTACCCGAGCGACGGCGCGAAGCGACTGAAATGGTGTTTCGTCGAGTCGTGGTAGCGGATTGCGATCAACCCGGATTACGACAACTGCTTGATGCGCTTGTCGATTTCCGCGACCGCCTGCGTCAGCTGCTGCTTGCGCCCCTGGTGGGCCGTCAGCTCGAGCTGCCGCTGCATCTCGACGCGCGCCAGCTTCAGCGACTCGACCTGGCGGGCGCGTTCTGGATCGGTGCTCTTGCCGGCCTGGCGAGCCTTCTTCTTTTCTTCTTCGCGTTCTTCCATCCGCTCGGCGAGGCGGGATTCCGCGTCGACAAGCCCTTCTCCGGCGTCACCCATGTTTGTCCCTGCTTCGAGATCCTGTTTAGTGTGGGAGGGAACCCACATTATACGCAATGCCGCACCGTGAATTACGAATTCCGAACGACGGTTCCACGCGCAATGGTCGGTGGCGCGCTCGCCGAGTCCGAATCCCGAATCCCGAATCCCGAATCCCGAATCCCGGTGATGTGACTAATATCGGGATCGTGGGACGAATGGAGGTCCTCGACCTGTTTGATCCGGCGGTCCGCGAATGGTTCAGCGGCGCCTTCGACGCGCCCACGCGATCCCAGCAGCTCGGGTGGCCGGCGATCGCCCGCGGCGAGTCGACGCTCATCCTCGCGCCGACCGGCAGCGGCAAGACGCTCGCGGCATTTCTCTGGTGTCTCAACCGCCTCATGTTCGAGCCGCCGCCACCGGCGAAGGAGCGGTGCCGGGTGCTCTATGTCTCACCGCTCAAGGCGCTTGCCGTCGACGTCGAGCGGAACCTTCGCGCGCCGCTCGCAGGCATTGCCGACGTCGCGCGCGCACGCGGCGTCCCTGTCACCGCGCCGGAGATCGCCATACGGACCGGCGACACGCCTGCGATCGAGCGCGCGCGCTTCGGTCGCGAAGCGGCCGACATTCTCATCACCACTCCGGAATCGCTGTTCCTGCTGCTCACGTCGAACGCGCGCGAGCGGTTGGCCTCGGTCGATACCGTCATCATCGACGAGATTCACGCGCTCGTCCCCGGCAAGCGCGGTGCGCACCTGGCGCTCTCGTTGGAGCGATTAGAGGCACTCCGCGGTGTAGGGGCGGGTCTTCAGACCCGCCTCCCCCGCCCCAACACCAAGGGGTTGCAGCGCGTCGGCCTTTCCGCCACGCAACGTCCGCTCGACGAGGTCGCCCGCTTTCTCGCCGGTGCGGAGCCGCGCGCGCCGGGCAAGGCACGCTCCCTCACGAAACGATCGTCGTCGCGCAAACGCGACGTGCAGGCCGTCGAGGAAATCGAGAGCGAACTGCACGAGGAATTCGCTGGCGATGACAAGAGTCCGACCTACCGTGCAGTCACCGTCATCAACGCCGCCGACCGCAAACAGCTGAAGATCCACATCGAGGTGCCGGTCGAGGACATGGCGAAGCTGCCGCGGCCGATTGACGTGCCGAGCGGGCCGGCGTTGCAAGGGACCGTTCGAGCCTCGATCTGGAGCTCCATCCATCCGCGGCTGCTCGAATTGATTCGTGCGCACCGCTCGACGCTGCTCTTCGTCAACAGCCGCCGCCTGGCCGAGCGTCTGGCGGGAGCGCTCAACGAGCTTGCCGGCGAGCCGCTGGTGCGCTCGCACCATGGCTCGCTCGCGCGCGCCGCGCGCAGCGAGGTCGAAGACCTGCTCAAGGCCGGTCGAATCAAGGCGCTCGTCGCCACCTCTTCGCTCGAGCTCGGTATCGACATGGGCGCCATCGATCTTGTCATCCAGATCGAGGCGCCGCCGTCGGTCGCCAGCGGCCTTCAGCGTATCGGACGATCCGGTCACCAGGCGGGCGGGGTCAGCGAAGGCATCATCTTTCCGAAATTCAGAGGCGACCTCGTCGCCTGCGCGACCGTCGCGCGCGCCATGCACGATGGCCGCGTCGAGTCCACGCGGTACCCGCGCAATCCGCTCGACGTCCTCGCGCAGCAGATCGTCGCAATGGCCGCCATGGACACATGGGAAGAGGATGCCCTCTTCGCGCGCATCAGATGCGCGGCGCCCTACGCGACTCTCAGCCCGCGGATGTTCGAAGGGGTCCTCGACATGTTGTCCGGCCGATACCCGTCCGACGAGTTCGCCGAGCTGCGGCCGCGCATCACGTGGGACCGCGTCCGCGGCGCGATCGCGGGCCGCGAGGGCGCGAAGCGCGTGGCGATCGCGAACGCCGGCACCATTCCCGACCGAGGTCTTTACGGTGTCTTCCTCGCCGGTGCCGATCGACCCGTGCGCGTCGGCGAGCTGGACGAAGAAATGGTCTTCGAGACCCAGGTCGGTGAAACCTTCACCCTTGGCGCGTCGACCTGGCGGATCGAGGAGATCACGCACGACCGCGTGCTCGTGTCGCCCGCGCCGGGCGAGCCGGGCAAGATGCCCTTCTGGCACGGCGATCAGCAGGGCCGTCCCGTCGAACTGGGATATGCGATCGGCAAGCTCGTTCGCGATCTGCGCGCCACGCCGCGTCCGGCCGCGATCGATCGCCTGGTTCGCCAGCACGATCTCGACGCTGTGGCCGCCGAAAACCTGCTTCGCTATCTGGACGATCAGGCCGCATCCGGCGCCGTCCCCGACGACCGGACCATTGTCATCGAGCGCTGCCTCGATGAGCTCGGCGACTGGCGCGTCTGCCTGCTGTCGCCGCTCGGAAGCCGGATCCACGCGCCATGGGCGATGGCCGTCACCGCGCACATCCGCAATCGCACCGGCATGGACGTCGAGGTGATGTGGGGCGACGAGGGTTTCGTCGTCCGGTTTCCCGAGATCGAGAACCCCCCGGATCCCGCGTTACTGCTGCCCGACATGGACGATGTCGAGGCGCTCGTGCTGCGGCAGCTGGGGTCGACATCGCTGTTCGCGGCACGATTCCGTGAGACGGCCGCCCGCGCGCTGCTGCTGCCGCGACGGCGGCCCGGCATGCGCACCCCGCTGTGGCAGCAGCGGAAGCGCGCCTCCGATCTGCTGGCGGTCGCCTCGCGCTTCGGGTCGTTTCCTGCGCTGCTCGAAACGTATCGCGAAGTGCTGCGCGATCACTTCGATATGCCCGCGCTCGTCGAGACGCTCAAGAAGATCAGCGCGCGCACACTCCGAGTGGCGACGATCGATTCGCGCGTTCCCTCTCCGTTTGCCGCTTCACTGCTATTCAGCTACGTCGCCAATTACATCTACGACGGCGATGCACCGCTCGCCGAGCGCCGCGCGCAAGCGCTGTCAGTGGACCAGGCGCAGTTGCGCGAGCTGCTGGGCGACGCAGAGCTGCGCGAACTGCTCGACGCCGACGCGATCGGCGCTCTGGAGCGGCAGCTGCAGCACCTCGACGAGAAGTACAAGGTCCGAACCAGGGACGGCCTGCACGATCTGCTGCTGCGAATCGGCGATCTGACGCTGGAGGAGGTCGGAGCGAGAAGTGTCGTGCCGGATACGATCACGGCCGTGCACCAGCTCGAGAACGACCGGCGAGTGGTGTCGCTGCCGATCGCCGGAGAACGCCGGTACGTCGCAGTGGAGGATGTCGCGCGCTACCGCGACGCGCTCGGCGTTCCCCTGCCACCAGGGCTGCCTGAGTCCCTCCTCGAGCCTGTCCGCGACCCCGCAGGCGATCTCGCGCTGCGCTATGCGCGTTCGCACGGACCGTTCACCGTGCGGGAGGTCGCCGCGCGGTACGGTCTGGGCGTCAGCGTGGCGACGGCGCTCGTGCTCCAGCTCACCGCTGCCGGCAAATTGATGGAGGGCGAGTTCAGACCCGGTGGCAGTGAGCGCGAGTGGATCGACCCCGACGTGCTGCGGAACCTCCGGCGGCGATCGCTCGCCCGTCTGCGGCACGAGATCGAGCCGGTCGATGCCGATGCACTGGGCCGCTTTCTCGTCTCGTGGCATGGTGTCGGCAGCGGCCGCCGCGGGTTGGAGGCGGTGCTCGATGCGATCGAGCAGCTGCAGGGCGCCGCGGTGCCGGCGTCGGTGCTCGAAGGGGAGGTCCTGCCGGCACGCGTCGACGACTACACACCCGGAATGCTCGATACCCTGATGAGCGCCGGCGAGGTCGTGTGGATCGGGGTCGAACCGCTGGGTGAACGCGACGGTCGCGTCGCGTTGTACTTGACCGACCACATGGAGCGCCTTCGCCTGCCGGTGGCGGCCAAACCAGAGCTCGAAGGCCGCGCTGCCGAGATCTTCGAGTACTTGCAGGAGCATGGCGCCTCGTTTTTCACCGCGGTGCACGACGGCACTGGAGGGGGGTTTCCGACAGAGACCGTCGATGCGCTGTGGGATCTCGTCTGGCAGGGGCTCGTGACCAACGACACCATGCAGCCGCTGCGGGCCTACGCCCGGACCGAAGAGACGCGCCACGCAAGGAAACGAGTGCGCGGAGCGCCGTTCCGCTCCCGCCGTCTGGTGCCGCCGCGTGCCGAAGGACGATGGTCCCGGGTCGGCGCTACTCGGGTCACAAAATCCTCCGGGACGGAGTGGGGCGCCGCGATGGCCCGGCAACTCCTCTCCCGCCACGGTATCGTCACGCGCGAAACAGTAGCGGCCGAATCTGTGGCTGGCGGATTCTCGGCTGTCTACACGGTGCTGAAGGCGATGGAAGAGGCCGGGAGAATCCGCCGCGGGTATTTCGTCGCCGGCCTTGGTGCCGCGCAGTTTGCAATGCCTGCCGCGCTGGATCTGCTCCGCTCGATGCGTGACGTTCCGGAGACGCCGCGAACAGCGGTGGTCGCCGCGACCGATCCGGCAAATCCGTACGGGGCGAGTGTGAAGTGGCCGGAGCTGGCTGACCCCACCGCATCAGGCCGCGGTCCGACGAGGACTGCCGGCGCCCTGGTGGTGCTCGTCGACGGACACGCGGCGGCCTATCTGCGCCGCGGCGAGCGTGAGCTGCTGCTGTTCCTGCCGGAATCGGAACCGTCGCGTTCGCGGGTCGGCCGGGAGGCCGCGCGCATGCTGCTCCATCTCGCCGCCACGCGCGAGGGACGGCGTGGAATGCTGATCGCTGAGATTAACGGGGTACCTGCACCGACACACCCTGCGGCACGCCTCTTCATCGAAGAGGGATTCGCTGCGACCGCGATGGGGTTGCAGGCGCGAACGGACCGGCTGCGGCCCCGCGGATACGAATCACTTGAATTGCCGGGTCCAAAGGGGCCCGGCCTAAACGTACCGGATCCGGAAGGACCCGGCCCACACTTCACTGGCATCGGCATTGCGGCCACGGACCATGGAGGTGGGTTCATGGCTGAGCAGCGCCGCAACAAGTCCGAAGAAACGCTCGAGAACACGCGTCCGAGGGCGAACGAGGACAGCGAGCTCGAGCACAGTCGCGTGCGGTCCACGAACGATCGCGACCAGGAAATGGAACGCGAAGGGATCGAATCGACGCGGAATCGCGGCTATGACGGAGCAGTGCGCGGCGAGGACCTGGGCGACGTCGACGACCGCGACATCGATCCCGACAGCGCCACGTCTGAAAACGACCGCGAGGACATGACGGACGAGTAAGAAGATCCCAAATCCCAATTTACATCAGCTTCCCGACAGGTCCCAGGTCGAGATTGAGATCCCCGGGCAACACGCCGAACTTCGCGCCGATCTCGACGACCGTTTCTTCGAGCTTCATTAGCGCGCGGCCGATCTCCTCGGTCTGTCGATCGGTGATGGTGCCCGCCTCCATGCGGCGGATCGCCTGTCGCTCCAGCACCCGTCGGATGAATTCGACCAGCGTCAACACCAGCTGCGCGACGGAGCGCTGCACATCGTCGGGATCCGCGTTCCACCGCAGCGGGGAAGCTCCTCGGGCCGAACGCTCGAGCTCACGGCGCAGATCGTCGATCTTTGACACTTCGGTGACCGTCAGCGCGCCGCGCTTGGCGACAACCTTCGACTTGCGCACGGGCTTCTTCGAGCGTCGACGGTGTGGGGAGACTGTCTTTTTGGCCACGGGTGTCCTCGTCACCAATTCTCTGCGAACGCGTACGGCGGAAACGGACCGGTGACCACGACCCGGAGACCAGCGCGCTCAGCTGCACGTTCGACTGCGGAGCGATAGGTGCCGACCGAGCTGCGTGGGATGAGGTGATTCACGGTGGCCACGCCTGCCCGCTTCTCGACACGTTCATCTTTGACCCAGCGCTTCACCGCCGCGCGAATCGGCGCGAAGCCGGGAATCTCACGCGCCCGTGCAGCGGTTATTGCGCGCCGTTGCAAATACTGCGTACCTTGAGTCGACTGATCCCCGGGGTCTGACCCCGGTGATGGGTTGTCACCAGGGTCTGACCCCGACTTCCCCAGCACCACGCGGATGGTCATCTGGCTGCGGCCTCGAACCGCGCGCA
>Ga0070698_100005031_pt1 | contig 14479 bp, 18 predicted proteins | sample KBSK1502metaG_FD_65477 | JGI IMG/M metagenome (GOLD analysis project Ga0070698, IMG submission 65477) | Corn, switchgrass and miscanthus rhizosphere microbial communities from Kellogg Biological Station, Michigan, USA - KBS K1-50-2 metaG | ecosystem: Host-associated > Plants > Roots >...
ACGTCGCTGACCAGCGATTTCGCCTCGATCGATCAGTTTTCGATGGACCAGGTGGTGTCGGGATCACTGAGCTCGGCGTGCAACCCATTCGTCAAGTAGGCGAGAAAGACGGGCGAGGGAGGGCCAGTCTGCTGGCCCTCTACAATCGGAAATGACGGGGTATCGGTTTGGTCGGCTCGGTCTGACTCTCGCCATCTTGTGGGCGGGCTGCGTCGCGATATGCGCCCTCGGTGGTTGGGTGGAGGCGTTTGTCCACGCCCGGGCACTCAGAATATTGGTGCTGGGCTCCAGTATAGTCGGGGCGGTTCCGCTACTCTTCGCCGTGACACCCGGCTTTACCGGTCCGCCCTTGATCTGGACGGCTGGATTATTTTCGCTGGCGGTGATCCTACTTTCCCAAACGGTGCTTTCGGTCTTCCTCAGCCAACCATTCTTCGGCAGTTCCGCCGCTGCGGCGGGTATAGCAATCCTTCTCGCACTGTTGTCTACCTGGCTGGGCCGGCTTCTTTGGAGAGCCATCAGCTCGTAGGGCGAGGTGGCATTCAACGCTGTGGCCGAGGCGCCCTTTACGCGGTTGAGCCCAATCACGGCGAGGTGGACCGGGTGACGATCGGCGGAGACATCTCGCGCCTCGTCGATGTTTCCGCAGCCGCGTTTCCGCTTGGTTTGGGCGCGCCCTAAGGTCACATCGTCCCCACCGCCATCACCTTTCACGGCCACAACTTCTACCTGACGAACTTGGACGTCTTCGACCCCGGCTTCCAGAATCAATCGCGGGTCTTTCGGATCACGCCGGATGGTCAACTCGAAACGGTCACGGGCGGACTCAACGCCGCCGTTGGCATTGCCTTCGACGGGCAAGGCCGCCTGTACGCGCTCGAGGCGTTTACCGGATTCTTTACTCCGGCGCCTTCCACCGTGAACAGCGGAATGGTCGTCCGCTTGAACAAATCGGGAGGATGCGACACGATCGCCTCGGGCCTGAACTTCCCAACGGCGATGACGTTCGGTCCCGACGGCAGACTGTACGTTTCGAATTGTGGTTTCGGATGCCCGGCCGGCGCTGGTCAGGTCGTCCGCATCAACATCGGATCATAGTCGCAAGCTGACGGGTGGAGAGCGGGCGCAACGGCGCCCTCTCCCGGACACCGTTACTCCCACCGGGCGATGGTGGCACGGGCATCCTCGAGCAGGCGCTCGATCCGCTTGCGCGAGCCCACGAAAACCGTCCGGCCCCCCAAGCGTCGCGGCTGTACCAGCCCGGCTTCACGGAGGATCTTGAGATGCCCGCTCACAGTCGGCTGGCTCAGGTGCAGCACGCGGGCGATCTCCATGACGCCACTCGGCGCGGATAACAATTGGATGAGGATGTGGACGCGGCTCGCCTCGGAAAGTACCCGGAGCCGGTAAGCGACGAAGGCCGCATCTCGCCCCTTGCGCACAGGCAACAGGTCGTTGGCCGGCACGCCGATGTGAACGTACGAACCGAGGTCGACGGCATGCCCACCCGACATGCAGAAGTAGAGCGGCGACACAACGAACTCGTCCCGCTGCAGGAAGAGATCCTCATATCCGAACTCGTCGGCTCGGGTGAGTGGGTGTCGGGGCGGCACCAATTGGTCGATCGTCGAGCCGGCATTAAGCCGGGTCTGCCAGATTGCGCAGGCCTCACGGACCGCCGCACGCCCGTTTTCGGCCCACCTCGCCACAGCCGGTTGCCAGGCGTCCAGGAGCAGCACGCGGTATGCGCCGCGCAGGACGGCGTCACGACGGAGACGCCCCAGTCGTGTGACGATCGCCTTTCGATCCTCTGGTGACTCGGTGAGCAGCTCGAGGCCGGTGGCGGACGCGATTCGGCCCGCCAGCAGGGAGGCGAGCAGGGGTTCGACCCGGTCGTCCAACAGGCAGCCGGCGAGGTGAGCGAGGGGCAGCAGTTCCGGGCACCCTGGAAGTCCGTCGCCCCAGAGCCGTTGCGCCCGCTCCATCAGCCGGCTTCGCAGGCCACGGGCTCCAGGTACCAAGCTGCCGTCGAGCTCCGCGAGCGCCGGCTCCGCATAGCGCGCAGTTTGAGTCACCAGGTCGAGGATCCAGGCGAGCTCCGAGGGGGCCGACGGGGTCACCGCGCGACAGATCAGGGGCGCGGGCTTTGTCGGCATAGCTCGCTCCGCAATCTTACTCGGGTAATCATCGGTCTAGCCCGATGATCCGTATTGACAACCCGGCTTGACGTATCATCACGGACCGATCTACGCTCGCCGCGGTGGAGTCTTGAGATCGAGCCGCCTGCGCATTGGTCTGATTGCCGGGGGCGCCGCCACCGCCCTCGCCTTGGTGCTCGTCGGCATCGCCGTGCTGCTCATCAGGTCCCACACCGCCCCGGCTCCGCTCACACTCACGTCTCCGGCTGCTGCCTCGACGCCCGACGGACTGCAGGGCACCTGGAAAATAAGCTCGGGTTCAGAGGTCGGCTACCGGGCGAGAGAAAAATTGATCAACCAACCCGAGCCGACCGAGGCGGTGGCGCGAACCAGCCATGTAACGGGAGGGCTGGTCATCACCAGCTCAGGCTCTTCGCTCCGGATTACCGGCATCCATTTCACCGTGGACCTCTCGACCCTACAGAGCCAGGACAAGTACGCGATGTACCAGGCCTATCAGCGCGACTTCTTCGTCAAGACGATCTACCTGCACTCCGACACGATGCCGAATGCGGACTTCAAGGGCGACCCGGTCACGGTCCCGGCCAACATCGGGGCGGGGCCTGTCACCCTGTCGGTCACCGGCAAGCTGACGCTACATGGCTTCACGAAGCAGGTCACCTCGCCCGTGCAGATACAGATGAACGGTAGCCAGATCGAGGCAGTCGGTTCGACGAGCGTCGATATGCGGGACTTCGGCATCGAGGTGCCCGTTATCGGGTTCACGACCGCCGAGCCAATCGTCACGATCGAGTATCACCTGCTCCTGGCTCACGCTTAGGCTCAGCGGCTAGTCCCCGCAAAGCGGAGATCTGCGACGCAAGGTCCCATATCGCGGCATCCATCCGAGCCGAATCGAATGCGGAGGGAGAGGGATTCGAACCCCCAAAGGCTTGCACCTAAATGGTTTTCAAGACCGTAATTTCTCTCCGCCACTGTTCGTGGACTATCGCCAATGTCCGCCAACGTTTGCCATCGTGTGCCGCGGTTGCCGTCACGGTAGCCGTCATGCGTGGTCTCGATGAGAAGCTTCATCTGGATGAGGGAAGATGATCGAGACGCCTGGACGAATTCTTGACGATCCCTTAACAGAGCCTCTCGACGCCCTCGGGGCAGCCCGGCGCAAACACTGATGGGACAATCGATTTTGGACAGTTTCAGCGAGAGGGCCGCATGGGGTCCGCGCAACGGGATGTAAGCGGGCCGCCCTGTAGTGAGGCCGAGGTCTGGGTGATGCCGTCTTCGGATTTGAGGCGAGCGATTATCGATTCGCTTACAGCGCCGCGCGGACAGCTGATCTCGCATGGTCCCTCCTCTACGGGCAGGTTGAGTGGTAGCCCATGGCGGATTCGAACAGGCTAAGGTCGCGCCACGCGAGTTAAACGACGGGGACATGCCAAAGTCGCCAGATACGCCGTTCTGGCTTCAGACTCTTTCGAGATGGGGGCCCCGCCGCAGGGGAGCGGGCCGAGGCCGTGTCCATGTACATATGGGGACAGGTAAGTGGCTAACCCTCGCGAGCCGCGGGTAATGATGGACCGTCCAGGATCGGCCAAAAACAGACGGACGAAGCCTTGATGGCCGCCCGCGATGCAGCCATCGATGCCTGGGTGCGCCGCGCGGTCGAAGCCGTCCGGGCTGGAGGCAGTTTGTCGGCGCACCCGGGTGAGATTCTGGACGCATCGGTGCCCACCCAAGAGGCGCTTGCCTTCGGGAAGGAGGCCTTTATGCGGCTCGTTCCCTTACTCGAAGGAAGCCATGGTGTGGCCTATCTGATGGTGTCCATGGGATTGGCTCCCATCGCTCCTGGCGCCCTGACGGTCAAGGCCACCGAAGTTGAAGCCAAGGGAATCGAAGGCTTCGTGCTGAATCAGCTTGACGTTGCCGTCGGCGCTGCGCCAGCCGATGCTCGCTGGAAGAACGTCGAGGTGGTCACAGCACCACTGACCGCCAGCGTGTTCAAGCTCCCAATACAGGGGGCGGTCGCCTACATTCGCGGGATGAGTGAGCAAGAGGACACCGAATGGAGTCTGGATGCCGTGCTTAGTTTCGAGTGGTTGACTCAGAGTTAGGTATGCGTATCGATGCACTCGTTGCGACCAGCTCACCGTCTCGCCGGATTCACCATAGCGGTTTTCCGCATGAGCTGGGCGCGGGCAGCCCTCGGAGAACCCTGCCGGCGGCGCGCTTTTTGACGATCGAACTTACAGCCGAGGGTTTCTTTCTATTTCGATTTGCCGAAGACGGCGTATTCGCCGGTCGGTGGCGCTTTATTGAGGTGACGCTCCCTTTCTGTTCACAAGGAGGGCACTCTATTTACCGTTACCAAAAAGGTTAGGACGGTTGGGCCATGAAGACAGAAACGATTTACATAGAGCTCATGGATGAAGGGGTCGAGGTCTGGCGTCCTGTCACGGCCGAGCGTCGCCAAGACGGTCTCTTCCGAATTCTCAGCGAACCTCCCGACGAAACCGAGGCCTGGAAGTTCCCTCAGGGATCGGTGGTGCGGTGCGAAGAGAAGACATTTTCCGGCGGAAAGAAGGGCCTTGTCGCCCGCGCGAGGATCAGCTAGACCGTTCGCCAGGCGCAGCCTTCCCGCCTCGTAAGCCTGTAAAGAGTGCGAGCCAAAACCCGTTATAGGCCAAATGATCCGCGAAGCGACCCGAAACCGGGCCGAGTGGAGGTAGTAGTCCATGGGTGACGACCTAGAACCTGGTGATCAAATATGGATTGGCCCCGTTGGTCCAATCCGCATCTGGGACGAAAACGATCCAGAGTTCACCGCTGAGCGGGCTGCCTGGCACGAACCTCGTGCGCGTGCGCAGGCCATGGTGACAGTCGACGAGCATCTAGCCGGACTCGCCGACCCGGACTGGAGATGCCGCCATGAGATCATCGATCGCCTCGTCGCGCGGGGTAAGGATGACTCCCGCACCCTGCCCGCACTCTTGAATGTCTTGACGACCGATCCGGCCTGGCAGGTGCGCGACGCGGTCGCCATGACGCTCTACACGTTTCCGCCAGCAGACGTAGAGGCCGCCCTCCGTAAAGCTGAAAACGACGCCCATCCGGATGTGCGGTGGTCAGCACGGTGGTCGCTGTCTCAGCTTCGACTGAACCCATCGATTGACGCCGACCCGACATAAACACCAATCCAAAGACCCTGAAATGAGGTTCGCTGCGCAACTCCCCACGATATGAGATAGGACGCAGCGGAATCATGTGTCGTCCTCGGCTGTGAACGCCCCACTGAAGTCTTCACTGACATCAATAACCTGCTGGCTGATGTCGAAAACGATGATCTCTCGGCCCATGGGTATGGCTCGGCCCAACGCAGAGTCAGCGTCCTCATCGTTTCCGACCACTAATGTCGCCGAGTGCCGTTGGCGGTGGCACATTAGCCGAAGCCGTGTGCCGGGAGTCGCGTTGATAAGGGTGGTGCGGATGCCTTTCATGATCCCCCGAACCAGCTGCACGCTGAATTTCTTATCGAAGAGGAATTGAATCACCGCAGCCTGCACGGCGTCGGCCTGCGCGACCTGCGTTCCCACCTTGACGAGGAGGCGCTTGGTTGCCCACTTGCGGATCGCCCCTTCGGTGACGCCCAGGATCTCCGCAAGTGCACGCGTTGATATTTCCCGTCCTGCCATTCTGCGTACCGATTTGCGTACTCAGTACGCACTTTGGTACGCAGACATGCTATGCTTCCAGCCCAGAAAGAAGCCTGACGGGATGACGGAAACGGCGTTCCGGCAGCTTAAATAGAGTGGGTGGCAGACCCGAGTCGAACGGGCGACCCCACGGGAACCAACCGGGTGCTCTACCGTTGAGCTACTGCCACCTATGCAGGGAAGGCCCACCAGGGCCTTCCTTCGTTTGGGCGGCATTATAACCCCGCCATCTTGTACCCGCGAGAGTTCTTTTCCACAACCTGTAGGTTTCCTGTGCAAAAGTGCGCACGTTTGTTTGCTGATGCCACCGGAGGTCGAGCTAAGGGAAACCTAAGCTATTGTGCGCGTGTTCGAAGAGGTAACTGAGGGGTCCCCATAATCGGTCGTCACGACGAAGGATCCGGCCACTTGGTCGCGGGGATCATCCGCGCCTCAATATCTCATGGGCTCGGCGGCTTGACCGACCCCAGGAAGAAGCCAATCCGATCGAGCACGTTTGCCCGGAGCTCGTCGTCGAGACTGTCGACGGCAGATTGGATCTCCGCGAGATCTTGCGCCGTTGGCTCGACAAAGGATCGGTTCCATGCCAATTTCCAGAGATCGATTTGGCCAAGCCCGTCGGCACGGATATCCGGATCGGTGTCGGACACGGCGACGAGGCTATATCTGAGCCACGCCCATTTGCTGGCGGCCGTCAGGACTTGAAGGCTATTACGCCGAACACTCGAGCGACCGTCTTCCTGGAATATGGACAGCACAGCCTCAAAGTCGACGCCCTGGGGCCTCCTGACCAGGACTCGTCGTGCCGCCTTCGAGACAGCCGGAGCCGGATCGCCTAACGCCGAAACGAGGAGGCTCGCACGTTTGTCACCGCCAAGGCGATCGATTGCATGCACGGCGGCGATCCTCATCCGCTCATCCGCCGCCCGTATGTAGGGCTCTACCAGGATTGTGTCCTCCGGAGACCCAACTTCGCCCAGACCGACAATCGGTTCCGGGGATTGGAGATTTGCGATCCGGCCTCGATAGAACGCGACCACGTCGAATCCGCCTCGGCGTAGTTCAAATTGAGCGAAGCCTCTAACCGTGGCGAGGCGATCGAGAAGGGCCGCAACCAGGCGATCGTGCGACTCTTCCGGAAACCTGGTGACCCAACCGATGAGAGCCTCCTGTCTGACACGGGCTGACCGGTTCCGGCCAATTTCGTCCAAGGCTTCCCGCAGATCCTGGCCATCGAGCACCTTCCTCGCTGCGGCAGCAGCCCACGTCCGAACGACCACATCCTCGTCCTGAAGAGCTGTCTGAAGGAACGAATGAAGTGATTCGCCACCAGCCTCGATCAAGAGCCGCAACACACGTCGTCTGACCCCGACATCGTTTGACCGGAGCCCGCTGAGCATCGCGGGGCGAGACTCAGCCGCTGACAGGACCTCGGTGATCCGAGACTCCATGTCATCTGGTGCTCGGCTCCAGCGACCAAGGAGTCCAACCAATGGAAGCAGTTGCACCAGGCCTGCTGCTGACCTCGGGGTGAGCCTCGCGGCAATCGCCGACTCGGCTAGTCGGTGGATCTCGACGACCCAGTCATTCAGGCGTATGAAGATGTAGGGCAGCTCCGTTCCGTCCTTTGACTCCGCCAGCCGCCGCAAGGCCGCTTCGCGAACGTACCCGCTGCGGTGCATCGATAGCACGGCAAGGCTGGCCCACGTCGTTGCTCCCTCTTTCAGTCGGCGAACATCGGCGGGCTCGATCCGATCCCAGGAGGCCCACCACGGCCCGTATCCCCGCATCTGGTCGTCAAGCGTGGGAAGCTCTGATGGCCGCAATGATCGGAGCAGCAGAGCCAGGATCTCTTCTGCCGGCTGATTGACTTCACGCCGACGACCGGGGAGCAACCAACTGATGTATGGGATGGCAGCGCGAACGCCTTCCTTCGCGACTCGCACCTCGAGGTAGTCGGACGTAAGGCCGGACGGAAGGGGAAGCTTACCGAGCAAATTCCGGGCCTCGTCGGAGAGCGATGGCATGCCCACGATGTTAGGCAAGCACGGCGCCTCGCCAACCAGAGGCCTTAGCCGGGAAAGGGAGCGGTTCCAGGGAAGGGCGCTATGAAGAGAGCTAAGCGTTCACGAACGGCTGAGGGAACCTCTTCTGACAGTCGTACGCCAAACAGTGCATAGCGAAATGCCCGATTCTTACGAGCTGATTCCTCGATCCGATCAACAAACGCAGCGCCGTGCCAGTTGATCAAATCCTCCAACGGCCCTGCTCCGACGTAGTTCAGAGCGTCATCGTTCGGAGCCGAAACGACTAGGGCAAGGACTAGATCGAAGACATCCGGCGAGGCTGCACGCACGGAGTCTTCTACTTCGATCCATGCCCAAAACCACTCATCGGCCTGTACCCGCTCCTCTCTGCTGCCATGAGTCAAGGCATAGTTCTTCCAATAGGCATCCACTAAGTGCTGCCGGTCCGACGGCATCGCCCTACGTCCTCATGCCCTTTCTGGTCTTGCGGTTAGGAGGTGCGCCGTCATATCCTCGCGGAGCGCCGTCCCGAATTTCCGCCACTTTGTCTGGTAGCCACAAAGGCAGGTAGCGGAACCTTGTTTTGGCTGGCTTCCCACCTTGGCCATGCTCTATCGGGCCAACGCGTTGGACCTTGAAGCCATGTTCTGGGTGCTTAGTCACATCGGTTCGATGTGCCATAGCTGTCCCTCACTTGATCGCTTCGATAGCCAATCTCCAACCCGCCCCGGGAAATCCCAAGGGAAGATGTGTTTGAAGGGGTTTGTACGATCCTCAAGTTCCTCACGCCCAGCCGGTTCAGTCTGCTCTCGCCTTTTTGAGGCTTAAGCCGCCTCTCCCGCTTGAGACAGGTCACATCTAAGCACACCCCTCGCACGCTGTTAAGAAGCGATCAAGCCTTCGTCTAGTCGCGCCATCATCTGGATGAGGGCCGATGATCGAGGCGCCCGGACGAATTCTTGCTCGTCCTTTAACAAAGTCAGCGCGGTTTGCGTCCCGCTCGTTCTTCGCAAGACCTGCGCGCGGTCGGGTGCCAGCCCTATGGCCCTTCGTTGTTGTCGAGCACCTCGTGCAGTTTGCGCGCGAACTCTTCAGGCTTACCCGCATATCCGCCCATTTCGGGGCCCACGAATCCGCCGTGGTGGCTCGGGAAGACTGTCGCCCGCTGACCGAGCAGCTCGGCGGCAGCCAATGACGTGCGCCAGGTCACGGTGCCCTGCGACTCTTCGCCAACGGCAATCACGATCCGCGTCGGTGCCCCGACCAGCGCTTTGAAGTCTGGACGGTAGGCAGTAATCGGCCGGGATCTGCCTGATAGCAGCGGGTCGTCACGCGTGCCGTCATCGTCTGCGGGCATCCCGAACTGAGTTGGATCCGCCGCGGGCTGCGCGAAGTACTTGTCGTTGAACTCGCCTTGCCACGACGTCATCCTCATGAAAGTCGCCATGCCAGCCCATCGCCCATTGGCCTCGTAAGCGTTGCGAACGCCGTCCTCGGCCCGGTCGGCCTCCTTGGCGTCCGGAAGAAGTGCGAGGAGCGGCGGCTCATGTGCCACCAGAGTGGTCAAGTCCCTGGGATGGGCCGCTACGAGCGCGAGCGCCGTCACGGCGCCACCACTGCTGGCGAACATCTCGACCGGGCCGGCCCCTAGCGCCTCGATCAGCGCGTGAAGGTCCCGCGCCTGGAGGTTCGGCGCGTTCTCGACTCGACCGTCTTTGCGTTTGCTGCGGCCGAGGCCGCGCGGGTCATAGGTGACAACTGTGCGGTCGGGGAAGTGTGAGGCCAGCGTCTGGAACCCGCCGGCGTCCATTGGCTGGCCGATCATGAAGAGCACTGGTCGGCCATCAGCGGTGGGCAGCGGCCCGTGCACGTCGTAGACGATGTCGGCCTCGGGAGTTTCGAGCGTATCCGTCGTCTTGATTCCAGCTTCGGATGTCCCCTGTTTCATAACAGGTCCGATTTTACGGAGTCTTGGCTAGAACCGCTTGCCCGCTGCAGCCAGCTGGGGCATCGTGGGGCACAGACAATGTGTACCCGATCGGTCAACGGTTGACAGGCGAGAATGATCGCCTAATGGGTCAGAAGCGGAATGGAAGAGAGACAAAGCGACTTCCCGAGTTGCTCGTCCGAGACGCCAACGGCTGGCGACGGTGGCTCATGGCGCATCACGCAGATTCCAATGGCGTGCGGTTGGTTCTCTCGAAGGGTGGCGCAACGAAGCCAACGAAGCTGACTTACGACCAGGCGCTCGAAGAGGCTATCTGCCACGGGTGGATCGATGGCCAGGGCAACCGCCGGGACGACGCGACGTATCTAGTACGCTTCACCCCTCGACGAAAGCGCAGCGTCTGGTCGAAGCGCAACACTGAAATCGCGGAACGCCTCTTACGTCAAGGACGCATGCGTCCGGGCGGCCTGGCTGAGATCGAGCGAGCGAAATCGGATGGCCGGTGGACAGCAGCGTATGCGGGCATGGCGAGCAGCGTCGTTCCGCCTGACCTGGCTAGGGCTTTGGTTGCGAAACCTGCGGCGAAGGTGATGTTCGCCGGCCTTTCGGCACAGAACCGCTATGCCATCCTGTATCGAATCGCTCAGGCAAAGCGGCCGCAGACGCGAGCCTCTCGGATCGAAAAATTCGCAACTATGCTTGCGAGGGGTGAAACGATCTACCCCAAGCGCCCCGTCGGTACCAAGTCAGGGCCGTTAGGCGAACTCACACTCGGCTAAGGCGTCGGGACGCCAGCAAACCGGGCCTCGATGTTGCTCGCCGCGCCATCGCTTGGCGACGCGACGAATGCTTCGAGAGACTTCCGGGTTCAGTGGCCAGCAGCCGAACGCGCAGCCTCGACGACGCCCCAGATTGCTTTTTCGATGCGCTGGGCGGCGCTTGCACGATCGGGCTGGCCAACCTCCAACCAGGCAATGACGGCCTCGACCGCCATCGCGGGGAGGAGGGTGGAGGCCCAACGGGCCCAGGTTGGGTCGGGGACCCTGCCCGCCAGGGCGCGGCGAGTCACCGTGACCATCTGGCGGCGTCGTTGGTCCATCTCCTGACGGAACTGGGGTTCGCGGGCTGCGTGGTGGAAGAGAAGCCGGAACCCGTCCGGATCCTCGGCCGCCGCCGAGAGCAGGCCCGCGACGCTGGTGGCGCTGAACTGGGGCGCCCCGGTCGCTGCGGCGAGACGATCACCGGCACGCCGGAGGACAGCCAGGTACAGGTCGGCCTTGGACGCGAAGTGCCGATAGAGAATGACCCGGTCGACTCCGGCCTCGGCCGCGACGTCATCCAGGCTGGTCGATGTGAACCCCGCCCGGGCGAAGGCGTGCGTGGCCGCGATCAGGATCTGCTCCCGTCGCTTGGCGCGCGGGAGCAACTGCCGTCGGGTTGACTTCGGGGGTGTAGCTCGCTCGCCTTTCTGGCGCCTCACCAATGTCACCCATTCTGGCATATTGTCAATTCTTCTGTGTCTATGATAAAGTAGACACTACTGAATAGACAGAGGGGGGAAAGGCCATGGAGACGGTCCTGCAGACCCGGGGCCTGCGCCGGAGCTTTGCCAGCCGACGCGGGGTGGTAGAGGCAGTCGCCGGGATTGATCTGAAGATCAAGGTCGGCGAGATCTTTGGATTCCTCGGTCCCAATGGTGCCGGCAAGACGACCACGCTGCGCATGCTGGCGACACTGCTGTCGCCCAGTGGCGGCGACGCCACGGTTGCCGGGTTCGATCTGCGGCGCGCGCCAAACCGAGTTCGGGAGCACGTCGGATACGTCGGCCAGCAACCTGGCGCTGACCCGAGCCTGACCGGGCGAACTGAACTGGTATTCCAAGGCCGGCTCTACCGGATGTCGGCGGCGGAGGCGGGGCGACGGGCCGATGAGCTACTGTCGATCCTCGAGCTGACGGACTGTGCCGATCGAGCCACGGAGACGTACTCAGGCGGGCAGCGCCGCCGCCTCGATGTCGGTCTCGGGCTGATGCATCGACCAGAGCTCCTTTTCCTGGATGAGCCCACGACGGGACTCGACCCTCAGAGTCGCGCTCACCTATGGGACGAGGCGCGACGGCTGCGGGAAGGCGGCACGACCATCTTCCTCACCACCCACTACATGGACGAGGCGGACGCCCTCTGCGACCGGATCGCGATTATCGACCAGGGCAAGATCGTTGCCGAGGGCACGCCTCAGGCGTTGAAGGCGGAGATCGCAGGTGACCTCGTTGTTATCGGCGTCGGTGATCGGAGCGAGACGGCGCTGGCTCTCTTGCGTGACAAGCCGTTTACGAGGGAGGTGCCCGACCGTATTCCCGCGAACGGCCGCATCAGCCTCTATGTCGACCGAGGGGAGACCGCGATGCCGGCCATCCTGCGGCTCCTTGATGGAGCAGGTCTCAGCCTGGAAACGATCGCATTGGCGAGGCCAAGCCTTGATGATGTGTTCCTGCACAAAACCGGGAGATCGCTCCGTGAGGTAGCCGGCTGATGGTTCAGGTCCTCCACGACCTCTGGCTCGTATTCCGGCGCTACCTGGTCAAGGCATTGACCAGTCCCATCTTCATGCTCGTGAGCCTCTCCCAGCCGGTCCTCTATGTCGTCCTCTTCGCTCCACTGCTGACGTCGGTGGCGCAGCTGCGAGGCTTTCCGCCTGGAGGCGCCTACAACGTCTTCATTCCCGGTCTCCTCGTCCAGCTGAGCCTTTTTGCGACCACCAGCGCTGGCTGGAGCCTGATCGCAGAGCTCAAGGCCGGGGTCACGGAGCGGTTGCGCGTGACACCGGCCAGCCGCGTGGCGCTGCTGCTGGGACGCGCCCTGGCCTCGGTCGTGACCCTGGTCCTGCAGGCGATCGCGATCATTGCGGTCTCGCTGCCGTTCGGCCTACGGATCGAGCCGGTCGAGGTCGCGGTGGTGCTCCTCCTCATCGCATTGATCGGCCTGATGATGGCGTCCGCGTCTTACGCGATCGCCCTCCTGATCCGCAACGCTGATACCTTCGGCGGCATTGCATTCAGCATCACGCTTCCATTGCTGCTGCTATCCGGTGTGCTGCTTCCCATGAGCCTGGCGCCGAAGTGGCTGCAGACGGTCGCCGCCTTCAACCCGCTCAGTTATGCGGTCGATGCGGCGCGAGCGGCGTTCAACAACCATCTTGGCGATGTGAGCGTTGTCAAGGGCTTTGCCCTGATTGGCCTGTTGGCCGCACTCGCGCTGATGGCGGCGGTGCGCTCCTTCTCCCGGGCCCTGGCCTAGAGGGTGAACAAAGAACGATGGCGATGAGTGGCTTGAAGGATGTAGACACCTTCCGGACAGGACTCCTTGGTCGGCTCGTCCGACTCGCCTTGGCTATTGCGGCCGGGCTAACTTTGGCGTCGATCGTCGACAGCCAAGGTTCGGCACGTTTCCGCAATCCGCACATCCTGACGGAGCCCAGCGCGTGGTTTCTCCATGCCTTGATGCTTATCGTGTTCATTTTGATCGTTGGTGCCGTCTCGGCCGCTGTCCTCGGTGATCGCGGCGCGAGGCGGCTCCAAGTGGTGTAACCGTCGCCATCGCCGGGACGGTGGTCGTCGCGGGCGCGCTTGGGTACGCCAGGACTGGATCCTACAGCGACGGCAATTCGTCAGTCACTCGGCTGTTGATGCCTTTGGTAACTGAGTGAGCCCGAGTGCCGATCGCGCCAGTGCAAGTTGATGAGGAAAGGCCCACGTTAGTACGCCTCGTCCGTTCGGCAACCCGCGCGGCGGTGAGGCGGTTAGCGTTGAATTCGACCAGAGCCAGAAGGGTCCGAGAGGAAGCCGGAAGCGCGACGCGGAATCCGATTCGGACGCCGAGCCAGAGAGACACCAGCCAGGCACAGTAGTCCGCCAGCTATCGCGAGCCATGGCGGTACTTCTCTGAGCAGCGCCCAGCCTAGCACGATCGCGACAACCGGAACGAGGTAGAGAAATGATCCGGTTCGGCCGGCGCTGCCGCGGCGCAACGCAAATGTCCACGTGATGAAGCCCAGGGCGGTTGGCATTGCCCCGAGATAGATGATCCAACCAAGGTCTGCCGGATGGGATCTTGCAATATCGCCAAACAGCGCAGGCAAGAATGGCAGGCATACCAGCGTGGCCGCCGCGGAACCCAGCCAGGTGACCTGGAACGGACTGACTCTCCTCAAGACTCGCTTCTGGATGACGACGGCGACGGAGTAGGCCAGCACGGCGACCGCACAGAGGAAGATGCCAATAGCCTTCGGGTTGCCGCCGTCTGCAGTCCCGAAACCGATCAGCAGGCTGCCTGCGAACGCTACTGCGGAGCCGAGGAAAAGACTCCTTGGAAAGCCTTCGCCCAGGAAGAGGCCACCGAGTAGCGCGATCAGAATGGGCCCGCTAGCGATAAGCATCGCCGCGGTGCCGGCATCGACCAGGCGTTCTGCCGCATTTAGCGCCACGCTGTAGACCCCCAGCCACAGCACCCCGTAAAGCGCGATGCCCACAAGATCACGACGCGGGCGCAGCGGCTGACGGCGGAAGAGCGCCACGGCGCCGAGCACCGCTGTGCTGACGAGCAGCCGGCCGACGGCCAGACCGCCGGGCGAGAAGGT
>Ga0070698_100005032_pt1 | contig 14478 bp, 17 predicted proteins | sample KBSK1502metaG_FD_65477 | JGI IMG/M metagenome (GOLD analysis project Ga0070698, IMG submission 65477) | Corn, switchgrass and miscanthus rhizosphere microbial communities from Kellogg Biological Station, Michigan, USA - KBS K1-50-2 metaG | ecosystem: Host-associated > Plants > Roots >...
CTGGAGGTTCGCCGGATCTTCGGTCGGACTTGCCGTGGCCGTAACCGGCATCTGGAACCAGTTCGCGCTGCTTGCCTTCCCCGCGGTGTCGCTCGCGCTGCTGACGCTACAGCAGGAGAAGAACGGGCTCCTCCAGACCGTCGCGACGATCGCGTTCGCCGTCTTCGTCCTTGCGGCAGCCGGCTTCGCAGCCGCCTTGTCGACGCCCAAGCTCGCACGTCTCATCGGGGAGCTGGCTGCCCGGCTCGTCAACTGGGCCCTCGGGCTTTTCCGGCGCGGGCCGGTCCGCTGGTCGGGCGACTCATTCGTCCGCTTCCGCAACCAGGCGATCGGGTTGCTGCGCCATAGGTGGCTCATCCTGACCCTGTCGACCCTCGCCGGGCAGCTTTCGGTCTTCTTGCTCTTCCTCGTCTCGCTTCGCGTCCTCGGCGTCTCGGCCGGCGAGGTCAGTGTTGTCGAGGCCTTTGCCGCCTGGTCGCTCACCCGGCTGCTCGGCTCGCTGCCAATCACCCCGGGTGGGATCGGCGTGGTCGAGGTCGGGCTGACGACCGCGCTCGTCGGTTTCGGCGGCCCGAACGCCGAGGTTGTCGCTGCGGTGCTCGTCTACCGGTTTCTGAGCATCGTCCCCACGCTGATCATCGGCCTGATCGCGGGAGCGATGTGGCGGCGCCTCACGCCGGCTCGGCCCCAGCCGAGGCCGACCTAATGGCAGTTGCCTGGGCGGCCGCTCTGCCGAGGTGCGATTCCAGCCGCCAGAGATTGTCGAGGTGCTGGTTCGCCCACACCAGGACGAGTGCAGACCGAGTGTTCGTGCGGCCACCGCCTGACACTGCTGCGCGGACGCACTCGAGCAGACGGGTGCGGCCCTCGGCGTCCCGGATGTGCGGCGGCGGGATGGCGGTCGAGTGTAGGAAAGAGTCGCCGAGAGTGACGTACCACGCGCGCAGCGCGTAGATCTCGTCATCGAGGTTCGCGCCGCAGCGGGTGAGTTTGGTGTCGCCCTCAGCCATCCTGCCGAGCGCTCCAAGCGATTGTGCTGCACGACGCAGGCGCGCGGCGCCCGCGACGAGCGCCCCGACCTCTTCCAGGTTCACCCCCGTGGCCGAGCGCTCCGCGAGGTACTGCCGAAAAGCGTCGTCGAGCCGGTGGAGTGCGGTGGCTGCGGTCTGGGCAACCTCAGCGGAGGAACCGGGGCCGGTCTCATCGATGATCTCGCGAGCCATCGCGACGACGTAGTCGGCGCCTCGTCCGTAGGCGGCGGCCAGGTTCTCCCGCAGCAAGGTGGCGGCGCCCCGCGGCCAGAACAGCAGCCCGACGCCGAGGCTGATCGCAAAGCCGATCGCAACGTCTTCGATCCGCACGACTCCGACTCTCCAGCCGCTGGGCTGGATGATGTTGAAGAGCACGAAGAGGACGACTGTGAACCCGGCCTGGCCGGCGGCGAACGAGATTGCCCGAGGTGCATAGGCCGCGAGCAGCACCGCGACGGGAAGCACCGCCCAGAGAACGAGCTCGTGCGTTCCGATGGCGATCACAAGGACGGCGCCGATCAGGATCCCCACCGCTGTCCCGGCGAGCGCGGTGAGGACGGACCACCCCGTGCTCAAGGCGTTCGAGCGGAGGACCGAGAGCGTTCCGAGAACGACCCAGAAGGAATGCTGGAGACCTGTCCGCTGAGCGATGAAGACGGCGACGGCGAGTCCCGCGGCACCGCGGAGGCTGTTGCGGAGCCAGACCGAGCCGCCGCCGGCATGCTCGACGGCGAGCCGTTCGGTCGCCTCCACCGCAGCTCGTGTAGGCCGGCTCGAGAAGTCGGCGCCGGCGACGTCCAGCTCGTCCAGGTCAGGCGCGGGCTTGCCGCTTACGAGAAGGGCGTAACCGGCCACCTGCCTGGCGGAGTACGAGATGGCGCGGATCCTGAAAGTCGGCTCGAGCGCAGAACCGAGCAGCTCGTCGTCGATCGCCGCCGGCGAATCCGAGATTCGGCGTGCCAGCGCCTCGGCGACGGCATCTCTCGCTGCGTCGAGCCGCTGAAAATCGGGCCGAGCGTCGCGGCCCGCCAAGATCGCGGCGCTCGCCTGCAGTACCGAAGCCGTAGCCGTTAGAGCCTCGACGTTCTCCTCGCCGCTCACGTAGAGCGAAGGAGAATCCGGCGGAGGTACGAGAAAGGACTTCAGCCAGTCCAACTCGTCGACGAGCGAAGCCAGCGCGGCCATCGGCCCCAGGGGGCCGCTCGGACGGTGCGGCGCGCTGAGGTAGCCGCGGCGGAGACCGCCGACCGCGTCGCGGGCGGCCTCCGCGCGGATCGCGATCGCCTCGAGGTCGCCGGCGAGCTCGGCCTCCAGGAGCTCCGCGAGCGAGCGCGAGGCATTCCCGGCGTCATGCCGAAGCCCGGCTCGCGGCCGGGCGGGCCAGAGCAGAAAGTGAGCCAAGATTCCCGCCGACGCCGCCAACCCCCAGCCTTCCAGACGGGCCGGCACGTCGGAGAAGGGGACGGGGATCGTCACCGGGAGGATGAAGGTGAGCAGCGCCGACGTCCCGGCGGCGGCGAAGTAACCGTTGATCACGCCCGAGAAGAGGATCACGAACCCGACCAGGGCCATCGCAGCCGCGGCCAGCCAGGCGTTCCGCGAGCAGAACGTGCCGAGAATGATGTTCAGGGCGCCCGCGAACGCCAGCCCGAGGTACGCGACGAACCGGCTGCGCATCGGGCCGGTGAAGTCGACCAGCACCAGCATTGCGAACGAGCCGAATGCGGCGAAGGTCGCCGTCTGGGGATTGCCGATCACCTTGTCCGCGAACGCGAAGACGGCGGGCATGACAATTGCCGCGCGGGCAGCGCTGCGCAGCGCACCCAGACCGGGATCTGAAAGGCGGAGCTGCGGGATCATCGCCCGAACGCCCTGCTCGATCCGCCCCAGCGGCCGCCAGGCCAATCCTGGGCTGAACGAGCGGCCCGCCACGACCCTCGATCTTAAGTGGCCGTTTGGTTCGAGCCCTGGCTGGGAGGGTTTGGGGGAACGGCGCTCGTCGTCGGGGTGCGATGGTCGTTCCGAGGCAAGGACGCAGGGAGCGTCAATAGCAGGAAGCTATTGGCGCGACTGCGATATCAGGGCGGAGCCGGTGGCGAGCAGCGCGGCCCGACGGCACAGACTCTGTTTCGCCAAACCCTCCTAGGGTTCAGCGCGGGCCTGTTGCGGGAGCGCACTCACCGCAGGCACCGCGCAGGACGACGTCGTGGCCGGCGACCGAGTAACCGGTTCGCCCTTCGACCTTCCGAAGTGCTCGCTCGAGCTGGTCGTCGGCGAAGGCCTCGACCTTGCCGCAGTCGTCGCAGACGAGGTGGTGGTGATGCTCGCCGCCGGCGTGCACCGGCTCGAAACGCGTGGTGCCGGCGCCGATGTCGATGCGCTGCACGAATCCGTCCTTGCTCAGCTGCTCGAGGACGCGGTAGACGCTGGCAATCCCGACGCGGCGGCCCTCCGCGCGCAACTGGTCGAAGATTTCCTGGGCGGTCAGGCAGCAGTCCTGTCGCCCGAGCAGCTCGACGACCGCTCGACGGGCACCGCTGTTTCGGTGCCCCCTCGCCTGAAGCGAGGCGATGGTCGTCTCGGCCCAGGGGCTCGTCTCGGTCGAGGGGCTCACGGCGCCTAATGATAGCGCCTCTCGGAACGCAAGCGATAGCGGGAATGAGTATTGTTAGCGTGTGGCTGCAGCGCGCAAGCTCAAGAACCCAAGATCGGCTCTGGCCGCCGCCCTATTCGCCGGGCTCGCGCTCGTCGGGGCCGGGTGCGGCGGACGCTCGCAGAGCGCTTCCGTAGCGCCTGGCGGCGTTCTGCAGGTGGTCGCGGCGGAAAACTTCTGGGGAAGCATTGCTTCCCAGCTCGGCGGAAGCAGGGTCCACGTCACGAGCGTGATCGCAAGCCCGGCGACGGACCCCCACGACTACGAGCCCACCGCGACCGACGCGCGCACCATGGCGGGAGCGCAAATGGCCATCCTGAACGGGATCGGCTACGACCCCTGGGCCCAGAAGCTGCTCGACGCCAATCCGGTCCCGGGGCGAATCGTTCTCAACATCGGCGGTCTCGTGGGGATCAAACGAGGCGGCAACCCCCACCGCTGGTACTCGCCCTTGGATGTGCAGCGGACGATCGACGCAATCGTCGGCGACTACAACAAGCTCGACCCGAAGAACGGCGGCTACTTCGCACGGCAGAAGGCGCGTTTCGAGACGAGCGGGCTGGCGGAGTACAAGCGGTTGATCGCGACGATCAAGCGCAAGTACCACGGCGTGCCCGTCGGCGCGTCCGAGAGCATCTTCGCGCCGCTCGCGCAAGCCCTCGGGCTGAGACTGGTGACCCCTCCCACCTTCCTGAAGGCGATCAGCGAAGGGACCGAGCCGACCGCAGCCGATAAGACGACCGTCGATAGGCAGATCGCCGACGGGCTGATCAAGGTCTGGGTTTACAACAGCCAGAACAGCACCCCGGACGTCAAGCGGATCACCGAGGCCGCCCGCAAACGTGGGATTCCTGTCACCACGATCACGGAAACCCTGGTCCCGCCGTCGGCCGGCTTCCAGGAGTGGCAGTCACACCAATTGGAGGCGCTTTCCGCTGCGCTCTCCCAGGCGACAGGCCGGTGATCGACCCGACTGCCGTGGCCACTCCGGCGAAACAAGAGGCTGAGGCCCGCAGCGAGCCCGCGGTCGCGTTTGACAGCGCCGCGGTGCGCCTCGGCGGCCGCACGATCTGGAGCGACGTCTCGGTTACGGTCGGCGAGGCCGATTTCGTCGCGGTTCTCGGGCCGAATGGAGCCGGCAAGTCGACGCTGATCAAGGTGATCCTCGGCCTGCTGCCGCTGGCCGCCGGTAGCGCCTCGGTGCTGGGACGGCCGCCGGGCGACTCGAAAGGCAGGATCGGCTACCTGCCGCAGCGGCGGAGCTTCGACACCGGCACGCGCATCCGCGGCGTCGACCTCGTGCAGCTCGGGCTCGACGGAGCCCGCTGGGGGATCCCCCTGCCGGGCGCGCCGAGCCGCAGGCGCGACGCCGCCCGCGTTCACGAGGTGATCGAGCTCGTCGGCGCGACGGGTTATGCCCGCCAGCCGATCGGCGAGCTCTCGGGCGGCGAGCAGCAGCGGCTGCTGATCGCGCAGGCGCTCGTTCGGCGGCCGAAGCTGCTCCTGCTCGACGAGCCGCTCGACAGCCTCGACCTTTCCAACCAGGCCGCCGTCGCCGCACTCATACGCCGGATCTGCGAGGAAGAGCAGGTGGCCGTCCTGCTCGTCGCGCACGACATCAACCCGATCCTCGGCTACCTCGACCGCGTCATCTACCTCGCCGGAGGCGGCGCGATCGAAGGTTCGCCCGAAGATGTGATCACGAGCGGGACCCTCAGCCGTCTCTACGGAGCGCCGATCGAGGTGCTGCGCGCCTCCGACGGGCGGCTCGTCGTCGTCGGCCAGCCCGAGGCCCCGTTCGTCCACGGTGACCGCCATGGTTGAGGCGGCGATCTTCCAAGGTCTGTCGTGGAATCCGGTCACCGACCTCCGAGAGCTCTTCACCTACCCGTTCATGGTCAACGCGCTCGAGGCGGGCACGATCGTCGCCGTCATGGCCGGAGTGACGGGCTGGTTCATGGTGCTCCGCAGACAGACCTTCGCGGGGCACACGCTCTCGGTGATCGCCTTCCCCGGAGCGGCGGCTGCAAGCCTCGCCGGCGTGCCGCTCGCGGTGGGCTACTTCGGCTTCTGCGGGCTCGGCGCCCTCGCCCTCGCCGGGATTGCCGGATCGCGCCGGAGCCTGAGCGCCGAGTCGGCTGCGATCGGCTCTCTACAGGCCCTTGCGCTCGCTCTGGGGTTCCTTTTCGTCAGCCTCTACCACGGCGTACTCAACGGGGTCGACTCACTTCTCTTCGGCACCTTCCTCGGGATCACCAGCGGACAGGTTGCCGTGCTCCTCGTCGTCGCGACCGCTGCGGTCAGTCTTGTCGCGATCGCAGCCCGGCCGCTCTTCTTTGCGTCGGTCGACGCAGAGGTCGCGCGGGCGGGCGGCGTGCCGGTCCGCCTACTCGGCTTCGGATTCCTGCTCGTCCTGGGCCTGTCGGTGGCCGAAACGAGCCAGATCACGGGGGCCCTGCTCGTGTTCGCACTGCTCGTGACGCCGGCTGCGACAGCTCATCAGCTGACTCCCCGTCCTCTGCTCGGGATCGCCCTCTCCATCTCGCTTGCACTTGCCGTGACCTGGCTCGGGCTTGCGCTCGCCTACTTCTCGATCTACCCCGTCGGCTTCTACATCACCTCGCTCTCGTTCGGCGTCTACGTGCTCGTCCGCGGTGGCCGCGCACTCCGCAGCAGGCGCCGAGCAACCGCGGGGCTTGCCCTGGAGGCCGCCTGATGTTCGCGCACGAGTTCATGCGCAACGCACTGATCGCGGGCAGCTTCGTCGGCCTCGCTTGCGGCCTGGTCGGCTACTTCGTGGTTCTTCGCGCCCAGGTCTTCGCGGGCGATGCGCTGAGCCACGTCGCCTTCACCGGTGCCCTCGCCGCCGCCGTCCTCGGCCTCAATATCCTGGCAGGCCTCTTCGCCGCGACGATCCTCGGGGGGATCGTGATGGGCATCCTCGGAGACAAGGCCCGCGCGGACGACGTGACGATCGGCACGCTCTTCGCCTGGACCCTCGGTCTCGGCGTCCTCTTCCTTTCGATCTTCACGACCCAGCGCAGCGCCGGTAACGGCACCGCCGGAGTCCGCGTTCTCTTCGGCTCGATCTTTGGGCTCAGCACGGCCAACGTCCGCCTCTCCGTCGTCCTGGCTGTCCTCGCGTGCGCGCTCCTGCTGGCGATCGCGCGGCCCCTGCTCTTCGCCTCCCTGGACATCGCCGTCGCCGAAGCCCAGGGCGTCCCGGTGCGAGCGCTCGGGCTCGGCTTCCTGGCGCTCGTCGGTCTCGTCGCGGCGGAGGCGACGCAGGCCGTGGGGGCGCTCCTGCTGCTCGGCCTGCTCGCCGCTCCGGCGGGCGCAGCGCACCGGCTCACCACTCGCCCGTACCGCGGCCTCGCGCTCTCCGTCCTCTTCTCGGTCGGTTCGATCTGGATCGGGCTCGCCCTCGCCTACGTGTTTCCGACTCTTCCGCCCAGCTCGATGATCATCGCTGCGGCAGTCGGCGTCTACGCCCTTGTTCTCGCAGCGACGCTTCGTGATCCACGAACCGGGTGGTTCCGGCTCGCAAGCGGTAACGTGGCGTGATGGATCCCGGGCGGGCCCGCGAGTTGCTGGCGCAAGAGCGCGCACGAATCGAGCAGGCGCTGCCGAGACTCGCCCACGAGGACGACGCGGAGGAGGCTGACGACCTCGACCCGGGCAACCTTGCCGCCGACCTCTACCAGGACGAGCTCGACGAAGGTCTGGCCGACGATCTACGCGAAGAGCTCGCAAGTGTAGAACGGGCCGAGGCGCGGCTTGCCGCCGGCACCTATGGTCTCTCGATCGAGAGCGGCACACCGATTCCGGACGAGCGACTCGAGGCCTTCCCGACGGCCGAACGTACAGTCGAAGAGGAAGCCCGCCGGCCCTAGGAGGGTTTGCCGTCCGGGAGAAGTTCGCCGATCAGCTTTTGCACGCGACCGTCGAGCTCGTCGCGGATCCGGCGCACGGTCTCGAGGTCCTGGCCCGCCGGGTCGTCCAGCTCCCAGTCTTCGTACTTCTTGCCGGGGTAGATCGGGCAGGCATCGCCGCAGCCCATGGTGATCACGACGTCGGCACCGTGCACGACCTCGTCCGTAAGTGGCTTGGGGAACTCCTCGCTCAGGTCGACGCCGAGCTCCTCCATCGCCTCGACCACGGCCGGGTTGATTTCGTTGGCGGGGTCCGAGCCGGCCGACCGCACGTGGATGCCCCCCTCGGAGCGGAGCTTGACCAAGCCCGCAGCCATCTGGCTCCGCCCGGCATTGTGAACACAGACGAACAGAACCTCGGGCCGTTCCTTGGCGACGCTTCCCTCCCTGGGCAACCGCGTTCAGCCGCTCGCGGGCGTGATGTTCCGGTTCATGTTAGGCGGCGGTCGCGACGCGCTCGGCTGCGCACTCGCATTCGGCGGCGTGGTCGGCCGGCTCCTCACTCGCGAATCGTTCCGCAACCCGCACGACCTCGCGACCGAGCGTTTCGAGCTGGAGCTCGACGCTCTGATCCTGAATCCGGCCCTCGTCGTCGAAGATGCGCGCGGCAGAGGCAACCGGGACGACGTACGGCACTGTCCAGCCGCGGAGCGCCCGGGCCGAAAACTCCATGGTGTTGATCGCCTGCAGGCCTTGTGTTCCGCCCGCCGCGCTGATCAGGCCGATCACCTTGTCGTGCAGATACGACGGCTCGCGCGGGCCGAGCAGGTGCAGCCAGTCGAGTGCATTCTTGAACGCGCCGGAGATCGTCCCCTGGTACAGCGGACTGCTCCAGAGCAAACCATCGGCGGCGTAGCAGGACTCGATCACCGTCGCGGCAGCCTCGTCTGGCTCGTCGTTGTCCGGGTCGTACATAGGGAGGTCGAGCTCGCGAAGGTCGAGGAGCTCCGTTCGGGCACCGGCAGCCTCGGCCCCTTCGAGCGCCCTGCGCAGCGCGGCCCGGCTCGTGGAAATCTTCGCGAGTGAGCCGCCAAGACCCACGATTGTCAGCGTCTTCGACACGTGCTCAGATCGTCTTGATGAGGCCGCCGTCGATCAGATAGTTGGCGCCAGTCACGTTTGCGGTTCGCGGCGAGGCGAGCAGCGCCACCAGTGTGGCGACCTCCTCGGGCGTGCTGAAGCGGCCGGAGGGTATCTCCACCACGGCTTGGTCGCGGACGGCGGCCGCGTCGACGCCGGTGGCACGTGCGATTGTTGCGGCGACACCCTCGTCTCCGAGCCAGAGGTCGGTCCCGACCTGGCCCGGCGAGACCGAGTTGACGCGGATGCCCTTCGGGCCGAGCTCCTGGGAGAGCGCTTTCGCCACATTCAACAAGGCCGCCTTTGCCGCCCCGTAGTCGATCACCAATCCATCCGGCTGGAAGATCGCGTTGACCGAGACGACGTTGACGATCGCTCCCTCTCCTGCCGGAAGCATTGCCGCGACCGCGGCCCGCGTTGCGCGCAGAGCGGCGAAGAAGTTCAACTGCAGGGACTCCTCGAAGTCGGAATCGGTCGTCTCGAGGAACCCGTCGAGGCGTAGCTTCACCCCGCCGATGTTGTTGACCAGAACGTCGAGGCGGCCATGGCCCTCGACCGCGCGGCCGACCAGCTGCTCGGAGCCGCCGGGCTTCACCAGGTCGACCTCGAAGGCAGTGACCCCATCGATCCCGTCGAGCGTGTCGATCGTGCGAGCTCCCGCGATGACGTGAGCTCCCTCCGCCGCAAGTGTTCGCGTCACCGCCAGGCCGATGCCCTTGCTGGCCCCGGTGACAACCGCGATCTTCCCGGTCAGCCCGAGATCCACCGCTCGCGCCTCGCGTGGGAACACAATGGAGAGCAACTCGTCAAGAGCCGAGAGAGCGTATCTTCGCGCCGTGAGCACGCCGCAGAGTGGGATCTTCGCACTTGGGACGGCATCCCACGCCTACCTCGAGCTCGACGCTCGTGGTGAAGCGGAGCGGGAGCTGGTCACCGCGGTCGCCTCGCTGCGGGAGCCTCGGACGACGATGAACGGCGTCAACCTGGTGGCGGGCTTTCGTCCCGAGCTCTGGTGCGAGCTCGCCGCGGACGACTCCCCCACCGACGTCCAAGGCTTCAACAGCGCCCTGTCGGGTCCGGACGGGTACACGATGCCGGCGACCCAGCACGACGCGGTGCTCTGGCTCTCTGGAAGCGAGTACGACGTGATCTTCGACACCGCCCGTGCGGCGATCGCCGCGCTCGACCCGTTCGGCGCGGTCGCCGAAGAGACGTCGAGCTGGCCCTACCGCCACGACCGGGATCTCACCGGTTTCATCGACGGAAGCGAGAACCCGAGCCTGGTCGACGCGCCGGAGCTGGTCCTGATTCCGGAAGGGAGCCCGGGCGCGGGCGGCACCGTCCTCCTGCTGCAGAAGTGGAACCACGACGCGGAGGCCTGGGAGTCGCTCACCGTGGAGCGGCAGGAAGCGGTAATCGGGCGCACGAAGGACGAAAGCGTCGAGCTCGACCCGAAGCCGGACGATTCCCACGTCGCACGCACCGATCAGGACACGTTCGGCAACATCTTCCGCCGCAACATGCCCTACGGGACTGTGACCGAGCACGGCACGATGTTCGTCGGCTTCAGCGCCGAACAGCGGCCGTTGGCCAAAATGCTGGAGAACATGGTCGGCCTGACCGACGGCGTCCGAGACACGCTCACGATCTACACCCAACCCCTCACGGGCGCTTACTACTTCGTTCCGTCGACCCAGGGCTTACGCCGCTTCTGCAAGACGTAAGGCTCTCAGGAGCCTTTCGCTGCCCAGTCGCGCTTGGCTTCCTCTTCCATCCGCTCGAGGCGTTCGTAGTAGTCGGGGAATTCCTTCATGTGTGCGAGTGCGATCTTGCCGGTCACGATCGGATCGTCGCCTGTCACGTCGGTCTGCGGATCGTGGGACCCGTGCTCGAACTCGACGTCCATGCCGAACCGGAACTGCTCGAGGGAGAAGCGGCTCCAGTCGACGCCGATCTCGTCGCCGACCCGCCTGGCCTCTTCGCTCGTCGTCCGCCGGGTTTCGGTCATGTCCTCCGGGGCGCAGGATAGTAAGTTTGCCGTGCGAATCGCCGCGTTCTACCGGGAGGCTCGAAATGGAAGACGAAGCCCAGATCCACGGAAGGATCGAGCAGCTCGTTGCCGAGGAGCGGGAGCTCTGGGAGCGCGAGTCGGCCGGCAACGCCAGCGACGGCGACCGGCAGCGCGTGCAAGAACTGAAGATCGCGCTCGACCAGTACTGGGACCTGCTCCGCCAGCGCCGCGCGCTACGCGAGTCGGGCCAGGATCCAGAGGCCGCCGAGCTGAGAGGGCGCGACGTGGTCGAGGGCTACGAGCAGTAATCGCGTCCGCGAGCATGCCGACGCAAGAGCAGAAGGCGGCGGACTTCCGGGCGCTGCACGTCGGTGAGCCGTTCGTGCTGCCCAATCCATGGGACGCCGGCTCCGCCCGCGTGCTCGAGGCGCTCGGGTTCAAGGCACTTGCGACCACGAGCTCCGGTTTCGCGTTCACGCTCGGTCGTCTCGACGGTGGCGTGACGCTGGACGAGGTTGTCGGGCACACCGCCTCCGTTGACCAGGCGACCGGCCTGCCGCTCTCGGTCGACCTCGAGAACGGCTACGGCCGGGATCCGGAAAGCGTCGCGCGCGCGATCACGCGGGTCGCCGCCGCCGGAGCGGTCGGCGGGTCGATCGAGGACTACGATCCGGCCGGCCGGATCTACGAGATGAGCCATGCCGCCGAGCGGATCGCGGCCGCCGCAGAGGCGGCGCAAGGGCTCGGGTTTCCGTTCATGTTGACGGCCCGCGCCGAGAACCACATCCGCGGTAATCCCGATCTGACGGACACGGTCGCGCGACTTCTGGCCTATGAGGAGACCGGTGCGGATGTCCTCTACGCGCCCGGGCTTCGTAACGCCGAGGAAATCGCGACCGTGTGTGAGGCCGTGTCCAGACCGGTCAATGTGCTCGCCGTCCCGGAGCTTTCGTTTACCGAGATCGTTGGCGCCGGGGCGCAGCGGGTGAGCGTGGGGGGCGCGCTCACCTGGGTAGCTCTTGCCGCGATGACGGACGCGGCCGAGGCAATCCGTGAGGACGGCGACTTCTCGGCCCTGGCGGCAAGGCTCCCGCTCGACGACTGGTTCGCCGACCGAGCGAGAGGCTAATTTCGCTTGCGCTCGCGGGCGATCAGCAGCGCGACCGTGGGGCACTCGGCGACAGCCCGGGCGGCATGCACTTGGAGCTGACCGGTAATCGGCTCCGGGTCGACGATCGGATAGCCCCAGTCATCGAGCGAGATCCGTTCGGGAAAGAGCTCGGCGCAGAGCCCATGAGCCTTGCAGGCGATCGGGTTCACGCGCAGCTTCGAGCTCACCTCGAGACCTCCACCGGCAGGACCGTTCGGCCGTCACCGCTGCACCGGCGACTATTGGCATGCAGCTCGAACTCCCGCGCGAACACCCGCAGGCCGCTCTCGACGAACCGTACGGTCCCATCGGGATGCCTGCAGGCTCCGCGGCCGAGGACTTGCGACGTCCAGCGGAGGATCTGCTCGGCAGACCGATCAGGGCGGCCGGTGGCGATCCGCTCGAGCGCCGTCGCAATCGCGCCCAAGCCGTTCACGCACGGCCCACACTGGCCTGCGCTTTCGTCCGCGAGGTAACGGGCGACCCTCGCCGTCTCGACGACGCCGCAGGCGCCTTGCGGCAGAACGACCACGGCGCGCGCGCCCAGGCCGATTCCGCGCGGAGCGAGCTCGGCGTCCAGCAGCGAGAGCTCGAGCGCCGAACGGGCCTCGATCCAGCCACCGAAGTAGCCGCCGACGAGGAGCGCGGTCACGGGCTCGCTCAGTCCGCCTGCGCCGATGACGATGTCGCGGAACGCTGTGCCGAGTCCAACCTCGTAGACGCCGGGCTTCCGAACGCCGCCGCTGAGAGTGACGAGAGCCGAGCCGGGCTCGTCGTCACTGCCGAGCTCACGAAACCACTCCGCGCCGTAGCGCGCGATCAGCGCCAGGTGGGCGAGCGTCTCCACGTTCTGGACAAGGGTCGGCGCGCCGCCGACGCCGCGCTCGAACGGCCGCGGGGGCACGAAGAGGGGCTTGGCCGGTCCGCCGTTCAGGAAATTGATCAGCGCGGTCTCTTCCCCGGCGACGAACCGATCGGGTGCCGCCGCGATGCTGATGCGGATGTCGCCGTCGACGCCACCGGCGTCCCGCTCCTCGAGGGCGTGCTCCACGGCTGCACGCTCGTTTCGGGAACCTTCCCCGATCGCGACGATCGCTTCGGTCGCTCCGACCGCCGTGGCGGCGAGCGAGACACCGTCGAGCACGAGATGCGGGGCCCAGCGGAGGAGGGCCCTGTCCTTGTCGCTTGCGGGCTCGCCTTCCGCTCCGTTGGCGACCACGACGGGTCGGCCCCTCCCGCCCGCGACCGCCTCGAGCTTGCGCGCAGTTGGAAACGCAGCCCCGCCGCGTCCACGCAGGCCGCTGGCCGCGACGAGATCGATCAGGCCGGCGCGCGACAGCCGTGGCGGCGCGCCCAGCTGGCGGAGGTGGAAGTCCAGCGACACCGCTCCTCCGTCCGCACGGACTCCGGTGAGTAGCCGCGGCAAGGTGCCGCGGGCTCCGGCTGGATCGGCGTCGAAGACGGTTGCCGGCTCGCTCATTGCGACTGGGTGGTGTTGGACGCGTGCAGGGAGCCGGTCACGGCGCCGCTGGCCCGGTCGATGTTCAGGTCGAGGGTGAGCGCGAGCCCTGCGCCCGACGCGTTGTGCAGCGTGGCCTCGACCTGAGTTCCCTGCAGCGCGGTGATCTGTCCCGCGTAGGAACCGAATGCAACGCTGCTGGCGGTCATCTGGACCCCGCCGCCCTGGAGTGGCTGTCCGGCGAGCTTCAGGTCGAACCCGCCCCCAGGGCTGGCTGTGCCGCTGACGTCCACGGTCACGAGACCGCGAGCGTCGGTGCCGGACTGCGTGAATCTGCCACGCAGGGTCGCGTCGAACGGCGCCCGCGGGAAGGCTTGCGTGACGGCCTGACCGCGAGACGCTGCCGTCGCATTGCCGGCGAGCAGCGCCGCCGGGGTTCCGGAACGTGCTGCCCAGCCCGACTGGAGCGGTCCAGCCGTGTACCAAGCCCCGATTCCCACCGGGACGGCCAGAGCCGCGGCGGCGCCGGCAATCCGGATCGGCGCCCGGCCTCCCCCGACCAGTACCCGGGCAAGCACGGCCAGCGCGACCGAGCCGATGCAGACAACCGTCGAGATGATCATCCAGCTCGTCTTCGCATCGCTCCCCGTGCCTAGCCCGTGCACGAGCGCGACCGGCCACGAGACGTAAGCGAGCCAGTGCAGTCCGCGCCAGAGCCGCACACCGACGCGTGCCCGCACCAGGCTCGTGGCCACGAGTGCCAGGAGTAGATCGAAGGCCACGGCGCCGAGCCCGACCCAGATCGGCCGGTAGGCCGAGACGAACGGGATGAAGACGTCCTTGACCGCGATCGGTGCGTAGTTGTCGGCGACCGTCGTGCCGATATGGACTGCCAGAAACGCGAGTGCGAGCAAGGTCAGGTTGCGGTGGAGCCCGGCAACGAGAAAGCGTGGCCAGCGTTCGCTGCTCAACCGCAGGGAGGCGGTCACGCCGAGCACCACGACCGCGGTCAGCAGGAGCAGCGAGACGACCCCGGTCGCTCGTGTCAGGTACCAGAGCGGGCTCGGCCCCGCTGCCGCGAGCACCGCGCTCATGCCGCAGCCTCGTCGGGCCAGGCGGCCACGGTGTCGATTTCGCCGTCCGTACCGACCAGTCGCGCGGG
>Ga0070698_100005033_pt1 | contig 14478 bp, 13 predicted proteins | sample KBSK1502metaG_FD_65477 | JGI IMG/M metagenome (GOLD analysis project Ga0070698, IMG submission 65477) | Corn, switchgrass and miscanthus rhizosphere microbial communities from Kellogg Biological Station, Michigan, USA - KBS K1-50-2 metaG | ecosystem: Host-associated > Plants > Roots >...
GAGAACTTTCGGATGGTCAGCATCGGCCCGTCGAGCGCGATCGGCGAGATGACCGCGTTAACGCGCGAGCCGTCGAGCAGCCGGGCATCCACCATCGGGGTGCGGAAGTCGATGCGGCGACCGACCGCCGAGACGATGAAGTCGATCACCCGCAGCAGGTGGTTCTCGTCGTCGAACTTGCGGTCGGTGAGGAGGATCTTCCCGTTGCGCTCGACGTAGACGTTCTCATGGCCGTTGACCATGACCTCGGTCAAGCTGTCGTCGAGCACCAGGTCCCGGATGGGTCCTAACGCCTCGTAGTAACGGGCGAGCTCGTCCTGCGAAACCTCGGACGCATTGACCATCTGAGTCACAATCCCCCAAGACAGAGAATCCAGGGACAGGCAGACTGTCCCGGGCTATGTAACGACGACCGCCGGCAAAGTTTGCGCGACCGCCAGGACCAGGAAGGCCCCGATCGAGCCGCCCGCTTCGGCCACCGCCCGGGCGGCCGCCGTAAGGGTTGCGCCGGTGGTGCAGACGTCGTCCACGAGCCCCAGGCGTTGCGCCGGCGGCTGGGCGGCGGTCCACCGGAAGGCGCCCGCCAGGTTGTCACGCCGCTCCGCCTGGCTCAGCCCCACCTGGGCCGGCGTGGCACGCACCCGCGTCAGCCCGTCCAGCAGCGGAACGCCCAACGCGCCGGAGAGCTGGGCAGCCAGCCGCTCCGCCTGGTTGAAGCCACGCTCGCGGCGGCGTCGCGGATGAAGCGGCACGAAGGTGAGGGCCGGCAACGATAAATCGGCCGCCAGCACGGCGCGCCGCAGGGGTTGCGCGAGGACGGACGCCAGCTGTGGCCGCGGTCGGTACTTGTAGGTGTGGATCGCCTGCTGCAGCGGACCCTCGAGCCGGCCGGCCGCCACCAGCGGAATGCCGGCCAGTGTGCTTGCCGGAGGGGGCCGCACGCCCGCGGCGCATATGGGGCACCAGGCCACGCCATAGCGGCCGCAGCCGCCGCAGCGCGGCGGAAAGATCAGATCGAGCAGGCTCACCTCAGGCGACCAGTAGCTGGTCGCCCGGCTTGATGAGGTGGCGGCGAATGGTGCCGACGGGGAGCTCGGCGACCTTGTCGGCGCGCCAGACAAAGGGCACCATCCCGATCCAGGGCAGCAACCGCTCGTAGGCCTTGACGACAACGCCCTTCTTGTCGACGAAGACGGCATCGATCGGAAAGCGCATGAACATCATGTGGATCCCATTGCAGCCGTGGATCAGAAGGCCGCCGTTCTCCGGCAGGCCGCCCCGCCCCATCAGTCCCACGCCGCGCGCGAAGAAACTGCTCGCGACTTCGAGGGGCTGCGCCACGATCGTCCCGTCAGGTTTCGTTAGTCGCAAAACTCTTTGTCCGTATTATATCGCGCTTGCCCGACAAACGCCGTTACTTGTGCTGGAACGTGTGGATGATGATGATGACGGCGGGGCCCATCAGGACGATGAACAGGGTCGGGAAGATGCAGCCGATCATCGGGAAGAGCATTTTCAGCGGGGCTTGCGCGGCCTGCTCCTCCGCCCGCTGACGGCGGCGCCGCCGCATCTCTTCCGACTGGATGCGGAGCACTTTCGCGATACCGACGCCGAGTTGTTCGGACTGGATCAGGGCCTGGATGAAGGTGTGCAGCTCCTCGACACCGGAGCGGCGGCCCATGTCATCGAGCGCCTCCAACCGCGGGCGGCCGAGCCGGATCTCGTTGAGCACCTGCGCGAACTCGTCGGAGAGCGCGTTCTTGAACTTTTCCGTGAGCCGGCCGATGGCGGCGTCGAAACCCAGGCCGGCCTCGACCGAGATGGTCAGCAGGTCGAGGGCGTTGGGGAGTGCCAGGCGCAGCTCTTTCTGACGGCCCTTGATCTTGTTGTTGAGCCAGACGTCGGGGAGGAAGCGACCGAGCACGAAGCCGACGCCGAGGGCGACGCCCTTGAGCGGCAGGCTGTTGACGCCCAGCACGCCGGCCAAGGCCAGCGCGACCAGGGCGATCACGATCCCGACAATCACCTTGACGACCTCGAAGCCGTTGACGCTCAGCGCGTATGGCCGGCCGGCAAGGTTGATCTTGTTCTGCAGGACGATCTGCTGGTTCTTCCCCATGCGGGCGGTGAGGAAGCTGCCCAGCCGCTCCAGCACCGGCTTGATGAAGCGCTCGCTGAACGGGAGAGAGAGCTCGATTTCGTCGAGCGTCAGGTTGTGGTCGCGATACTGCGCCAGCCGTTCCGCGATCAAGTCCTGTCGGGGCTTGGCGGTGATGGCCTGCATCGCGATGATGATGCCGCTGAAGGCCAGGAAGGCGAAGACGATACTGAATATGCTCATTCGCTACACCTGGATGTTCGTGATTTTCGAGATGATCGCGTAGCCAATCGCGATGGAGACGAGGCCCATCCCGATCAGGATGTAGCCGAGCCATTCGTGGAAGAGTGGCGTGATATAGGTCGGCGAGATGAACGTCAGGATCAGCGCGAGCGCGAAGGGTAGGCCTGTGATGATGTAGCCCGAGGCGCGGGCCTGTGCGGTCAAGGTGCGGATCTCACCCTGGATCCGGATGCGCTCCCGGATGGTGAAGGCGATGGTGTCAAGGATCTCGGCCAGGTTGCCACCGACCACCCGGTGGATCTGCACGGCGGTGACCATCAGGTCAAAGTCTTCCGACTCGATGCGCTTGACCATGTGGGCCAGGGCGTCGTCGACCGAGACGCCCAGGTTCATTTCCCGGACGGCGCGGCTGAACTCGTCCGCCATCGGCGGTGAGGAGCTCTTGGCGATGGTGGCCATTGCCTGGGCGAACGAGTAGCCGGCTTTGAGCGCGTTCGACAGCAGGACGACGGTGTCGCCCAGCTGGTTATTGAAGGCCTTGAGCCGGCGGCGTTGCCGGAACTTGAGGAAGAACCCCGGCGCGAAGTACCCGACGGGGACACCGATCAAGGCCAGGATCGGGTTGTGGAAGCGCAAGAAGAGGATGGCGCAGAGAAGGACGATCAGCCCGACGATCACCATGACGTACTCCGAGACGCGGAGCTTGAGGTCGGCCTTGGCCAGCTCGTCGGTGAGGCGCGAGCTGCGCCCACCCTTGTTGCGAGTCAGGCTCTTGTTGAAGCTCTCCATGAAACCTTCGAAGGCGCCACCTTTCTTGGTGGCGCCGGCCTCGGGGTTGTAGCTGTCCATGTGCAGCTCGACCTCGCCCGACTGCCGGCTGTTGGACATGAGCGCCATCAGGATGACCAACGCGCCGATGGCAGCTAGCGCCGCGAAGGCGAGTTGTATGAAAGACACTTAGTTGCCTCCTTTGCCGGCAGGATCCGGCACCGGCGTGAAGATTTCCTTCGCCACGCCCTCGCCCGACGACTGCAGGTGGTCGAAATATTTCGGGATGATGCCGGTGGCCGTGAAGTAGCCCTGCACCTTACCGTCTTCGCTGACGCCTGTCTGCTTGAACACGAAAATGTCCTGCACCTTTACCTGGTCGCCGTGCAGTCCGAGCACCTCGCTGACGGCGATGATCTTCCGCGACCCGTCCCGCAAGCGGCTCTGCTGCACGATGACGTTTATGGCGGACGAGATCTGTTCCCGGATGGCCCGGGAGGGCAGTTCTGCACCCGCCATCAACACCAACGTTTCCAGACGGTTCAAACTGTCACGCGGCGAGTTCGCGTGAATAGTCGTCAACGATCCGTCATGGCCTGTATTCATCGCCTGGAGCATGTCGAGGGCCTCACCACCGCGGCACTCGCCGACCACGATCCGATCGGGGCGCATGCGGAGGGCGTTGACGACGAGGTCGCGGATGGCGATCCGGCCGCGGCCTTCCACGGTCGCCGGTCGTGACTCAAGCGTTACAACGTGCTCCTGGTTGAGCTGCAGCTCGGCCGCGTCCTCGACCGTCACCACCCGCTCCTCCTCCGGGATGAAGCTGGAGAGCACGTTGAGGGTCGTCGTCTTCCCCGAGCCGGTGCCGCCGGAGACCAGCATGTTCAGCCGGGAGCGGACGCAGGCCCGCACGAACTGCGCCATCGGATCGGTGATAGTGCCGAACTTGATCAGGTCGGTGATCTTGTAGGGGTCTTTCGAGAACTTTCGGATGGTCAGGATGGGCCCGTTCAACGACAGCGGCGGGATGATGACGTTGACACGCGATCCGTCCTTGAGGCGGGCATCCACCATTGGGGAGCCCTCGTCGATGCGCCGCCCGATGGTCGAGACGATCCGGTCGATGACCCGCCGAAGCTGGTCCTCGCTCTCGAACTGGACGGCGGAGAGGGTCAGCTTGCCCTTGTGCTCGACGAAGATCTGGTCCGGCCCATTGACCATGATCTCGGTGATCGTCGGGTCACTGATCAGCGCCTCGATCGGGCCGAGCCCGAGGAAGTCGTTCAGGACCGAGTCGAGCAGCCGCGCCTTCTCCGGCTTGGTTAGATTTACGCCCATCTCCACCATCACGGCGGTCAGAGTCTCGGTAATGTGGGCCGCTCGTTGCTCCTTGTCCTCCTCTCCGGAGTCGTCGGCCGACTCCTCGATCAGCCGCGCCTGCAGGCGGTTCTTGATCCGTTCGGCCATGAGCTCAGAAGGCGTCCGGGCGCGGGTCGCGGCGGCCAGGTTCTGGCGGCTGGTGCCCGCTTGCGGAACGTAAGCCCCGTCGGGGGCCGCGTTCGGGTCGGGAGCCTGTTGCTTTTGGACGCGATCCAGGAGCGACATCGCTCAGACCGTCCTTCCGACGGCGACAAATGGGACTAACGCGGTCACGGATCGTGGCACGGCAAGGTAGGCGGGAGCCCGCGAGGTCATCTCAACCTTTCTAACGCCGGGCGAACAGACCCTTGCGGGGTTTCTTCTCGGCGGCCTCCGGCGCCGCCACGGGAACCGCCGGGAGCAGCTTGGCCACCAGCTCCCGAATCCGCTGGCTGATCTCGGATTCCGGGTGGGTGGTCACGAAGGGGTTCCCCCGGTTGATCGAGTTGATGACCAGCTTGGGGTCGTTGGGGATCTGTCCGGCGATGGGGAAGCGCAAGTTCGCTTCCACGCTCTCCTTGTTGAATTCCGAGTGGGCGTCGGACTTGTTGAGCAGGAGGACGACGCGCTCCGGGGGGATGGAAAGCGAGTCAAAGATCTTCAGCGCCAGCTTCGTGTTCTTGATCGCCGGGATGCTCAGGGAGGTGACGACCACGACGCGGTCGGCGTGGTCGAGGACCTCGAGATTGATCTCGCCGAGGTGGGCACTGCTGTCGACGATGATGTAGTCGAACATTTTGCGGAGCTCGCTGAAGATGCGCCGGACGTGGTCGACCGTGACCAGGTCGGCCAGCTCCGGGCTGATCGGCGGGAGCAGCACCTTGATCCCGAAGGGCCCGTCCACCATGATCTCGCGAATGAAGTCGGGATCCATGTGGTCGATGTTCTCGATCAGGTCCGTGATCCCCTGCGAGTGGTCCAGGTTGAGGAGCACACCGATGTCGCCAAACTGCAAGTCCAGGTCGACGAGTGCCACCTTGCCCTTGGTTTCGTTCGCCATCGAGACCGCGAGGTTGGCCGCGATCAAGGACTTCCCGACGCCACCCTTGCCCGAATAGAAGAAGAAGACCTGGCCGTGTTCCCCCCGGCGCGGGGTCGCACCGTCCGCCGGCGCGGCGGGCGCCTTTTCCGTCGCAGCCGTGGTCTTCGCCAGGAAGGACTCCTTCTTCTGCTCCAGCTGATAGACACGCCGGATGCTGGCGATCAGCTCATCCCCGCTGAAGGGCTTGATCAGGAACTCACGGGCGCCCGACTGCATCGCCCGCCGCAGGTAGTCGCGCTCGCCCTGGACGGACATGATGATGACGGGTGAGGTCGGCACCTCCTGGGCCAGGGCCTCGGTGGCCTGGATCCCGTCCATGATCGGCATGTTGACGTCCATCAGGACGAGGTCCGGGGTCAGCTTCTTGGCCTGCTCGATGCCTTCCTTGCCGTTCATGGCCGTGCCGACGACCTGGATGTCGGGCTCGAAAGAAAGCAGCTTCTGGAGATTGTCCAGGGTGCTGGCGATGTCGTCCACGATCAGGACCTTGATTGGCTCGCTCATCTGATCATCTCGTTAAAGAAGGCACCCCGCGAAATCTTCCGATTTCGCGGGGAGCCTGTCAACGTTTATTCGTCTGGGGTCCTAGCGGATGTGATACGTGCTGGTGAAGCTGTCCATCGTGGTCGAGCTGGTGTCCGGGTCGGGGACATCGTAGTCCTTGACCGACTTGAGGACGAACTTGTAGTTGGTGTTGTCCAACGCCCATTTCAGGTCCTCAGCCTGCTTGAGGGTCACGATGACGGTCAGGCTCGAGCTGATTCCGCGGGTGTTGGCGCTGCCCGCCGGGCCAACGCGGATCACGTGGAGGTTGGTAAAGCTGGTCTTTGTCATTGGCTGCTGGGCGCCCTTCGGCTGATAGGTGACGATAACGTCGATCCGGTCGTCGGGCTGGATGTAACCGCCCGCGCCGACGAGCTCACCGGTCGGGATCTGCATCGCGACGTTGCCGGCTGGAATGGGCAGGAACGCCTGCTTCGCCGGCTGGACGCCGCTGACGTCGCTGACGACGTCGTAGTCGATGATCGCCGAACCGGTATGGATCGGGATCGCCGCGAACTTGCCGACGACCAGATCCTTCGCCCGGAATGCGTAGGGCGGCGCCTGGTCCGCTGAGAACTGCTGAATGTCGACCATGGCAGCCGTGATCTGGGTCGACGCCGGAATATCCTGTTTGGCCACCACCGCCGGCACGTTCTTCGATCCTCCTCCGACCGATACATTGCCACCCGAGGTTCTGCCAACGAGCAAGGCCCCTCCGAACGCCACAATGGCAAGGAAAACACCGAAGATCAAGAGGATGCGGTTGCTCTTCGGCTTAACCTCCGTCGCCAATCGACTCACCTCCTGAAACTCGGCGCCAGCGCTCCAAGGCGTGACGCTCCTTCGGGTCATGTATCTATTGGCGGGCGCCCTTCCTTGCGCAAGCCGGAAAAAGAAAGAGAGCCCGCTTGCGCAGGCTCTCTCTTGTTGCTCCCAAGAACGAAAAGGGCCTACTGGCCCAGGCCGCCCGAGATGTTGCAGAAGACGTTCTTGACCTGGTTGCCAAGAATGATCAGGACTACGATAACCACGACGGCGATCAAGACGAGGATAAGGGCGTACTCGACCATACCCTGCCCTTCCTCACGGTTGAGCAGAGCGCGAAGCTTGAGATAAAGGTTGGTCAACATGCTAGTTTCACCTCCTTGTGGAGCAGATCGAACACGACCCAGTTTCACACTGGCCCGCGTCCAAATCAACGAATCCCGGGCAGAGGAACGGCTAAGAACTTTTGACGAGCCTGTAACAGGAAACGCTCGCCTTACAAGCGCAATTACATCAGTGACTTAACCGGGCGGGTGCGTCGGCCTGCGGCCCACGAACGCCTCAAACGCTCGCATCGCACTAAAGCGCGGCTCGCGTGGGCCGGCGGGCCCGGCTAACCTCCCGTGGCCGTCAGCGCTTTGCGAGGGGTATCTCGACCTTTACCTCGGTGCCTCTGCCGGGTTGCGAGCGAATCTCGAGAGTCCCCTTCTCCAGCTCGGCGCGTTCACGCATGGAGAGGAGTCCCAGGTTCTTGTTCTTATGAAGGTTGGCCTCGGTGCGGGCCACGTCGAATCCCTGGCCATCGTCCTTGATCGTGACCGCGACCCGGGACGCTTGGAGGTTCATGGTGACCTCCGCCATCTTCGCCCGGGCGTGCTTGTGGACGTTGGTCAAGGCCTCCTGGATGATCCGGAAGAGGACACCCTCGGTGTTGCCCGGCAGCCGGCGCTCCTGGCCGACGACGTTGAAGCGGGTCGCCAGACCATAGCGATCGCCGTATTCCTTGATGAACTTTCGCAGCGTCGGGACGAGGCCGAGGTCGTCGAGGGTCATCGGCCGCAGGTCGAAGATCAGCTGGCGGGTCTCCTCCAGCGCGTTACGAACGCTGTTCTTGAATTCCGCCAGCTCGGTCACTAGCTGCTTGGGATTGCGGTCGAGGAGCCGCTCCAAGATCTCCGCCTGGAGCACGAGGTTGGCCATCGACTGAGCCGGTCCATCGTGCATGTCACGGGCGATGCGCATCCGCTCTTCTTCGATGATCTGGAACACCTGGCGCGAGGCGTCCCGGAACTGCTTGTCACCTTCGGCCGCCGTCGGCGGAGCGCCGTTCTCGCCGTACATCCGCTGCAGGTCGGCCAGGATCTGGCTGGCGGACCTCAGGAACTGCCCCTGGTCCTTGAGCTCGGCACGGCGCGCGGTGAGGAACTCATACTCGAGCTGCACTCGCTCCACGCTGAGCTGGGTCTCCCGGATGTTGGCGAAGGTCTCCTGGACCTCGGATGGAGAGAACTGCTTGAGGTTGTTGAGCAGGTGCTTTTCAACCACCCGCGATTCCTCGGCCTGGTCCCGGACCTGCTCCAGGGACGCCTCGAGCTCCCTGGATTTCGACTCAGCCGTCTCCAGCTCCGCCTCGACGATCTGCAGGCGGGCGCTGACCGACTGGTGAATCAACACGAATGGATCGAAGATCTCATCCGTGGCCTGGATCGCACTCATATAGGACTACGGAAACGGCCCCCGCTCCTGGCTGGAGCCCCGTTTGGCGGCCCAATGATAGCAGGAAAATCGACGAATTCACGCTGAATCTCCATACCAGATGAATGACAGGGTGTCCTTCATCGTCGGCCGGGCGCTCCCCATCGGCGTCTTTGGCTTCCTGGTGGCCATTCAGGCGGAGCTGGCCGTCGCCGGCGTCCAGAACGCCCTCCACGGCCAGCTGGACCGGACGCAGGCGATGTATCTGGTCAACCGAATCCTCACCTGCGCCTTTTTTGCCTTCCTGGTCGTGATCTATGGAGTGCGCAGCAAGGCGATCGCCAGAGATCACAACCCGGTAGCGATCGCGGCGGCGCTGGTTGGCAGCTTCGTCCTCTATGGGCTCCTCCTCATTCCCGGCCCGGGTCGCAGCACCGACATCTGGGTGCTGGCCGGCAGCGACATGTGCCTCGCGTGTGGCATCACCTGGGCCTTGTACTCGCTGAGCTATCTCGGGAGACGCTTCAGCATCGTGCCCGAGGCTCGCGGCCTGGTGACCAGCGGACCCTACCGGCTGACCCGCCATCCGATCTACCTGGGGGAGATCATCGCCGGCTTCGGCCTGGTGCTCCCAACCCTGTTCAGCTCGCACGCGGTAGTGTTCGCCATCTTCCTCGGCGCCCAGCTGATCCGCACCTATTTCGAGGAAGGCGTCCTGCGGAGCACCTACCCACAGTACGAGGCCTACGCGCGGCACACCCACCGCCTCATCCCCTTCGTCCTGTAGATTGGCAACCCTGGCCCGTTCCCCCGCCCCGTTCCCGCTCCAGCCAGGTCCTGATCGGTGGCTGAGCCGCGCCGTGCGCTGGCTCGACCTCACCCATTTCTTTACCATCGCCATCTTCCTGACCATGCTGGTCGCCGCCATCCAGCCGGTCACCGACCCGGACTTCTGGTGGCACATCACGACCGGCAACTGGATCATCAGCCATCACGCGGTGCCCCACCAGGATCTCTACACCTTCACGGTCCACGATCACCGCTGGATCACCCACGAATGGCTGAGTGAGGTCCTGCTGTCGGTGCTCTACGCCGCCGGCCGGCTGCCGCTGGTGAGCCTCGTGTTCGGGGCGATCACCGCCGCGGGCTTCCTCCTCGTCTATCTGGCGATCGACCGGCGCGTGAATTTCGTGATCGCCGGACTGACACTCGCCCTTGGGGTGGCAGCGGCCAATCCCATCTGGGGCCCGCGCATCCAGATGATCACCTTCGCGTTGACCGCCCTGACCTACCTCTGGGTCAAGCGCTTTTGCGAGGGCGGTAGCCGGGCCCTCTACCTCCTACCCGCCGTCATGCTGGTCTGGGTCAACCTCCACGCCGGGTTCGTGCTCGGCTACGCGATCCTCGGGATCGCGCTGCTGGTCGAGGCGGTGCGATACCTGCTGCGGCGTCCGGGGGCCATGGCGCTTCCCCGGCTGCGGGCGATGACCGCCGTCTTCGCCGCCTCGATCGCGGTCGCCATCGTCAACCCGAACGGCTGGGACATCTATCTCTATCCCTTTCAGACGGGTGGCAGCCCGGAGCAGCAGCGGTTGATCGTCGAGTGGTTCTCACCAAACTTCCAGATGTCGCAGATCTGGGCCTTCGAGGCGATGATCTTCCTGATCATCGGAGGGCTGGCACTGGCACGCCGCATCGAGGCACGCCAATTCCTGCTGCTGCTGGTCGGCCTCGGTCTCGCTCTGCACTCGGTGCGCAATCTCTCGTTGTTCATGCTGGTCGCCGTTCCGGCGTTGGCGGACTTCGCCCAGCAAGCACGGGAGCGAATTTCGCTGCGCTGGCCACGGCGTCTGCCGAAGACCACGCCGGTAACCTTTGCCTTGAACCTCGTGCTGATCGTCCTGGTCCTCGCCGTCGTGGCCGCGGCCAGCCTACCGAGCCTGCTGCAGCGCGTCGATGGCAAGTTGGTGGCGCGCGACTTCCCCATCAAGGCGGCGGACTTCCTGGTGCAACACCCGGCCCCCGGGCACATGCTGAACGTCTACGGCTGGGGTGGCTACCTGATCTTCCGTCTCTACGGGCAGACGCCGCCGCAGCCGGTCTTCATCTTCGGCGACGCCGCCCTCGACGGCGACCAGTTGTTGCGCGACTACGACCATTTGCAGTCGCTCGGCACTGACCAGGCGCAGCTCTTCGAGCGCTACCAGGTCAACTGGGTGATCTTCCACTCGAACGACCCAATCATCACCGAGCTGCGCCAGGACCATAATGCGCCGGGCCATACCGGGTGGTTCGAGCTAAAGACCTTCGACAAGGCGACCATCATGATGCGCGACACACCGGCGAACCGCGCCTACGCCGCCGCAGCACTTGAATGACGGCCGCGGAGCGCGGCATTCGCCGTCGGCGGCGGCTCTTCGTGATTTTCACGGCGGTCCTTCTGCTGGCCTACGCCCGTCAGCTCGCCGTCGCACCGACCGTGGGGCAGGACTTTCGCGCGTTCTTCGCGGCGGCGACGGTGGCGGCGCAGGGCGGTGGCCCCTACGACTGGCTGGCGCTGAGCCGCTCCGAGCAGGCGCTCTACAACGCACCCGCGCACATCCGTGCGGGCGACCCACGCTACTACGACTTTCTCCCCTATCCCGAGGGTCCCTGGCTGGCGCTCGCGCTGGAGCCGCTGACCGGTCTTGGCTGGCAGACGATCTATCCCCTCTTCAGTGCGCTGATGCTGCTGGCGATCGCGATCGGCAGCTGGCTCATCCTTGCGCGCTTGGGCTGGGACGTGACGCGGCGCCGTATCGCGGTCGCGGTCGCCACCCTCTCCCCGATCGCGTTCCTCAATATCTTCCAGGGCCAGGTCAGTGCGCTGGTGTTCCTCGGCTTCGCCGCGGCCTGGTACCTGGCCTGGCGTGGGCGGCCGGTGGCTGGCGGACTGGCGCTGACCCTGGTCTGGATCAAGCCGAACCTGGGGATGGCCTTGCCGGTGGTGGTCGCGCTGCTCGAGCCCCCCGCGGCCCGGCGGCTGCTGATCAGCTTCGCCGCCGGCAGCGCAGTGGCCTTTGGCGCCGCGGCCCTGGCGCTCCCGGGGGTCCTCATTCATTGGCCGACCGAGATCCTCTCGCACTGGCGCGCGGTCCAGGGGCCGCAGCCGGACATTGCCTCGATCCATAGCTTCTACTACCCGGCGGTGAGTGGCCCGGTCAAGACCGTCGCCCTGCTGCTGGTGCTCCTCGCGGGAGGCGCGTACGCCGGGTGGGCGTTGCGCCGCGTCCAGGCGCCACTGGCCCGCGGGTTGACCCTCCTCCTGCTCTGGTTCGTGCTGTTGCCGTACGTCCACTCCTTCGATGCCATCCTGCTGCTCCCGGTGCTCGCCTTTCTCCTGGCGCCGGACCAACGTGGCTGGGGGGATCTCGCCACGGAGGTCGCCGTCTGGGCCTTCGCCATCGTTCCCTTCGCCTACTTCGTCGGATGGCACCTCGGCTTCTTCAACGGTTTCACGGCCATCCCGATCGCGTTGCTGCTGCTCGCCTGGCACCGCCGGGTTGTGATCCCCCGGCAAGCCGTCGTTCCCGAGGTTCGCGCCGCGTGAAGCGCTGGTACGGCATCCGGCGCTTGTACGAGGCGTCCTTTCGCGACCGCGTCCTGCTGCTCCTCGTGCTCGGCGTCGGCGCCTACTACGCGTTCTTCTCCGTCGCCCAGTGGCTGACCCTCACACCGGAAACCCTGCGCTTCGACTTCGTCAACTACTACGGCGGTGCCCAGGCGGCGGCACATGGGACCGACATCTACGCCGATTTCAAGCGCTCGTGGGGGACGCAGGCCTGGGTCGTCGCCTACATCTACCCGCCCTTCTTCGCGCTGGTGCTCGCGCCCCTGACGTCGCTGGGCCTGCTGGCCGCGGCGCGCATCTGGCTGCTGGCCGTGCAGGCCGCCTTCATCGGTTCGCTGGTGCTCATCCTGCGGATCCACCCGGAGCTCACCCGCGGCGGCCGCCGCCTGCTGCTGCTCGCCAGCCTCGGCTTCATGCCGGTCTACCTCAACGTCAAGTTTCAACAGGTCGCGACCGTGTGGCTGCTGCTGATCACAGCTACGCTTTGGGCTGCGCTGCGACGCCAGACGGGCCTGGCCGCTGCCTTCATCGCGGCGGCCGCCTCCCTCAAGGTCTCGCCGATCTTCCTGATTGCGTTGTTCGCCCGGCTGGGCCGCTGGCGCATCGCGGTGTTGGGCGGCGTGATGCTGGTCACCATCACCGCGGTCACGATGCTGGCCGCGCCGGGCAGCTGGCAATTTTTTACCGTCGTGCTCCCTCGCATCGGGTTGGGGACGGCGAATTGGGACAACGGATCGATCGACGGATTGGTGAGCCGCATCGTGCTGCTCGCCCCGGATCTGTTTGGTGGCGCTACCCAGACGGTGGCTCGAGGGATGATTGCGGCCGCCGCCGTCCTCGTCATCGGCACCACCCTCTGGCTCGCTCGACGCGGCCGCGAACAGGCCTGGACGCTGCGCCTCAGCGTCGCGGCCCTGATGACCGCGCTGCTGATCGTGAGCAGCGTGACCTGGCAGCACCATCTCGTGACCCTGTTGCTGCCGATCGCGACGGCGATCGCGTGGATCACGGTCCGCCGGCCGGGCGCGCGCTACGGCTGGTGGCTGTTTGGCGCCTACGCGATGTGCTGGATGGATCGGCGCGCGTTCCCGCTACCCACCGACCTGCAGGTCCACTCTCCCGCGGAGGCGGCACTGATGCTGGCCGGTACCTCCGTCAAGCTGCTCGGCATGCTGCTGCTCTGGACGCTGTTGTTGCAGATGCTCCGGCAGGAGCGTGTGGCGGCCTCGGTCACGCGGCCCGACCAACCGGTGACTGGCGCCGTTGCGCAGCCCGCTGCCTGAACTGCCAGCCATACCACGCGACGGCCGCGGTCATGACGACGGGGCCGAGCGGCAGATCGAGGTTGGGCAGGTCGATCAGAAGCGCGAGGTCGATGGCGAGCAAGCCGGCCAACGGGTTTGGCAGAGCGCCCTGGCGGAAGAGGACCATCGCAAGCCACGCCGGCACCGCGAGAATGAGCACATCGTGGGGCAGCGCGTGGGGCGAGGCGAGCACCGCGAGCGCACCGGCGAGGGCGGCGAAGCCAACCATGGAGGTGGGCCGGCGCCACGCCAGCACGACGAGCGCGGCCAGCACCCCGAGATAAAGGATGATGGCGACCGCGGTCGCGACCCGCGCCGGAAGCGCGGGGCCGAGCAGGCCGATCCAGGATTCATTGAGCCGGACGGCGACAACCTGGTTGGCGCTCAGCGCGTTGTGGACCATCGCGCTCAGACCGTCGGCGCCGCCGGCCAGCGGGCTCAGCGATAGCACGCCGGCACCCGCGGCGGCCGCCACGAGCGACCGCCAGCGGCGAGCCGCGAAGAGGACGGCGAGGTAGGCGGGCACGTACTGCGGCTTGACGGCGAGCAGCAGCCCGGCGCCGGCCGCCAGCGCTGGTGAGTCCCAGCGCAGGACCAGCACCACCATGGCGCCCCCGAGGAAAAGCCATGCCGTCGGCTGCCCCTCGTTCATGGTGGACCAGGTGGGGATTGCGGCCAGCAGGCCGACCATCGCCAGGCCCGGTGCCCCCCGTGGTAGGGGAAGCGCGCGCTGCAGAAGGAGGACCGCGACCAGCAAGACGGCCAGGGTGAGGAGCTGATTGAGGTGAAAGGCGACCTCGATCGGCAGCAGCGACAGCGCGGCGTAGGGCAGCGCGGCGCCGAGGGGCAAGCTGAAGGGCAGCCGCGGGTCGATCGCCCCGCCGGCCACCCTGCGCATCATCGCGCCGAGCTCCGCCTGCTGGTAGGGCGCGACGAGATGACCCTCCCGGACCAGCACACCGGCGCTGTAATTGATGGTGAAGTCGGA
>Ga0070698_100005034_pt1 | contig 14478 bp, 12 predicted proteins | sample KBSK1502metaG_FD_65477 | JGI IMG/M metagenome (GOLD analysis project Ga0070698, IMG submission 65477) | Corn, switchgrass and miscanthus rhizosphere microbial communities from Kellogg Biological Station, Michigan, USA - KBS K1-50-2 metaG | ecosystem: Host-associated > Plants > Roots >...
TGCCAGAAAAATAAATGATGGCCTCAGGCGCATTGTCTCAGACAAAGGATTCGTCTCGCTTGATGAAGCCGTGGGGTCACGTGCAAAGGAGTTGGCCACTTGATGGAGGATCGACCGATATGAGAACAAACAAACTGATCGTCGCTCTCGATGTTGCCGACGCTCAGAAAGCGCGTGAGTTGGTCAGTGCGCTACGGGGTGTCGCCGGGATGTTCAAGATTGGCATGCAGCTGTTCACCGCCGCGGGTCCTGCTTTAGTTCGTGAGATCATCAGTTCCGGTGAACGCGTGTTTCTGGATCTCAAGTATCACGATATTCCCAACACAGTCGCTCTTGCAGGTGTTGAGGCCACGCGTCTTGGCGTTTCAATTTTCAATATTCATGCGAGTGGCGGCAGCGAAATGATGCGACGGACTGCGGAGAATGTGTCTGAGTGCGCGGCCGCCGAAGGACTTTCTCGCCCGCTGGTGATCGCTGTCACGATCCTGACCAGCGCCAATGAAGCTACGGTAGCTGAAGTTGGATTTGGGTCGGCGCCAGGGGAACTGGTACCTAGTCTCGCGCTGCTGGCCGAAGCGAGTGGAATGGACGGAGTAGTCGCCTCGCCACTCGAGGTTGGTATCGTACGCTGGTTTGTGAAACGGCCTGACTTTGTGGTGGTAACACCCGGAGTTAGACCGGCGGGGGCTGCGCTTTTTGATCAGAAACGCGTAACAACTCCTCGCGATGCAATCGCTGCCGGCGCAGATTACATCGTGGTGGGCCGGCCGATTCTTGATGCGCCTGACCCGGCTCGGGCGGCGCAGCAAATCCTTAATGAACTGGAGATGAATGAGGCAAACAGCGCAATAATTTGAAAGGAACCGGATTCTGCAGCCTGCGTGTACAATTTAGCCTGAAGGCTGCGCGATTTGTTCTGATTGCATTTTGCACTATCATTCAAAGGTGACCCAAAGTTTGAAATTCCCGACTGCTTGTCTTTTGTTGCTTCTGGGCGCGTTCGTCCTATCGTCTTCCGCTCAACAAACAAGTGAACTGACTTCCCAATCGTTTTCACCCGCTCCTTACCGAGTCGGGGAGAGACTGACCTACAACGTCTCTTTTTCAAGCTTTATTAGTGCCGCTCACGTGGAGTTTTTGGTTGCGGCTCGCGGGACTTTCTTCGGGCGTGAAGGGATTCAGTTAAAAGGTCATGTCGAAACTAACGGCGTGGTCAATGCAGCTGTCTTTGCCGTTAATAACGACTACATCACCTACGTCGATCCGGCCACTGGCTTGCCTTATTACGGTCAACAAACAATTCGTGAAACCGCCCGCACCACCGAAACGTCGGCTGACTTCAATCAGCCGGCGGGGACTGCCGCCATTCCGGACAAACGCACCGCTAGCGTACCCGGAAGTTACGATTTCCTTTCGGCAATCTATCGCCTGCGCGCGCTCTCGCTTACGGACGGCACCACCTATTCCCTGTCCGTTCGCGACGGAAACCAGAACTACCAGATCGACGTGAAGGTGAGCGGTCGAGAAGTGATTAAAACGAACGTCGGATCATTTACTACGGTCGTCACGCAGGTGCGCGTAAGGGGCGACTCGGACGCACACAGTTACTCTCTGAGGGCCCATTTCAGCGACGACCCACGACATGTGCCGGTTCTTATCGTAACGCGCCTTGCAGCCGGTGAGGTTAGGGCCGAGCTTGCGGGTTCGGGCTTCGTTCCAACTCCAACACCTCCTCCAGCACCGACCCCAACCCCAACCCCGGTAGCCGGAACGCCGCCGCCAAGGACGCCCCTGGTGATCCCCGGCACGCCCGCTGAAGACCCAGGAACGAGAGATTTGCCATTCAAGATCGGTGAACAGCTGAATTACCAGGTGTTTCTCCCGACCATTCAGTCATCGGTGGCCATGGCGACGTTTCAGGTGCGCGCCCGTTCGAAGTATTTCGACCACGATGGTTTCCAATTTACTGTCAGCGCACAGACGACAAACGCACTACAGCGGCTATTTGTGGCAAACGACAACATGAGCTCTTACGTTGATCCGAAAACGCTACTTCCCTTCCATACGGAAATGACCTTCAACGAAGGCCGACATCGATACAGCGGCAAGCTAACCATCAACCAGGACTACGGTGCAGTTACAACTGACTCGGGCACCCGGATCGAGATTCCGGTTGGAACACACGATTATCTTTCGCTCTTTTATGTGCTGCGGACTTTGAATCTGGCTCCGCCCAGGCGGACGGCCTTATCGATTCTGGTCAACAACCAGCCCAAGACACTTTTTATCACTGCATTGAAACGCGAGAGCGTGCAAATCGGCTCGCAAGCAATTCAGGCGATTCAGTTCTCGCTGACTACAGACGATGCCGAAAGCGACAAGTATCAGCTCCGGGGTTGGATTAGTGACGATAAACGCCGCCTGCCGCTGCGTCTCACCGCAGTGACTGAGATTGGCGCCATACGCGCTGACCTGGCAATAATTCCCGTTACTTCCCAGTAATCCTCAGTTCTTCCCGATCGCTGAATGGCCGCTCCTTTTGAAATTGAAAACTGTTTTCAATTAGACTATACTCGCCGTGGCGGCCAGGGATTGAGCTGAGCCAACCGTCCTGAGCCGAATCTATTTGGAAATTGGAAACATCCTCGATGCTTAATTCCTTCATCATCGTTTTGCGCGAGGGATTCGAATCCTTCCTGCTGGTAGCTGTGATTCTTTCTTATCTGCGCAAGTCCGGCCAAAAATGGCTAACGTCCGCAGTTTACGTCGGTATAGCGTTGGCATTAACGGCGAGTGCAGCCCTCGGCTATCTACTCAGACAAGGCGTTGATGAACTGGGGTTGGAAAGACTTTTCGGCACTACGATGGGCGGATACCTCAATCAGTTTTTGGGAAATGAGTCACTGCGCGAGGGCATTCTCGGTCTCGTGGCAATGGTTATGGTTGGCAGCCTGGTTATTTACATGTGGCGTACCGGACCCAAAGTTCAGGAAAGAATGCGCACTCGTTTGAATGCGGTGTCCTCGCGGCGTTCCCGATTAGCGGCTGTCGTTGGCGTATTTCTTTTTACCTTTCTAATGATTACTCGAGAAGGAATGGAGACGGCGCTGATGCTCTTGCAGGTGCGTGGTTCAGAAATGCTCTCTGGAGCGTTGCTTGGCCTCTGTGCTGCTGCGGGATTCGCGTGGGGCTGGGCAAAATTTGGGCATCTGATCAACGTGAAACGATTCTTCCAGGTTACTGGAATCTTCCTGTTACTTTTTATGGTTCAGGTCGGCATCTATTCTTTCCATGAATTCTCAGAAGCAGGACTGCTTCCAAACAGCGAGATGCTGCACGCCGCTACTGAAAAGTTCTCCCCGGATGGTGTTTACGGAAAATGGTTTTCGGTGGTGATGATTTCCGTCTGCGCCTTGTGGTTGATCGGAGGGTGGCTGATCGATCGTTTGCGACAGCCGTCGGCGCCAACTCTGACACCAGCCCCCGGCAATCGATAATTAAGCAGGCATCGAGAAACAAATTGGGGAGTGCAATCGCTGCACTCCCCAATTTCTTTTTATTAGCGGCTGCTTTTCAGTCGCTTCCCTACCCCGTGTTCCCTAGAAAGTAAACGGGCAGGGTGTCGGCTGGACGAAGGTCACGTTGTTATTGGCTTTGTCCAGAGCATTCTTCAACGCTTCCTGATAAGACCGATTTGGATCACCCGCAAGAGCAGTAGCATGCGAGCACAGCTCTGCTTCCGCCTCAGCCACCACAGCGCCAACCGTAGAGAAGCCAAGGCCATTTGCGCTGTTAGTCCCAGGCGCGTAAATCAAAGCGCCAGGCGCAACGAAACCAGCCTCGACGTTCAACTCCATGGCAGCCAGCTGCGCGGAGAGCATGTACGACATGTTTGTCGCGGTTGCACCCAATAGCCAGGTGCGGAAGTTTGTGTAATTGCCGGCGAAATTCGTGTCAGTGCCGCTCGAGTTCCGAAGGCATTTGCTATCAAGCAGGTTCAACTCCGGCACCAATGAACTACTGTCGTTCATGGTGGCCTGTCCGTTCTTGTTAGACCAGAAACCGAGTGTGTGTCCGCCACCTGGGCCCAGACACAAGTTACCGAACTCAACAGTCTTATTGTCGCCCGCATTAATCGTGACATTAAGAGGGTTAGTCGTTGTGTGTACCCAATTGGTCTCTGTCGGATCACCTTCAGTTACTACGTAATCGTCGGGATCAACGACAACTGAAGCGTGCGTGAAGCGAATGATGTCGATGCCGTCCTGAATTCTGATCTTCCAGCCGGTGATCAGTTGCCCATCGTTGTTAAGACCGTCGGCGTTTGCGTCATAAAACTTGTTGACGTTTAGCTGGCCATCGACAACTACCACCGGTTTGACCTTAAAGTTGTCAGTTTTCGTATCGCCGCCTGAAAAAGAGGCTTCCTTGCTAACCCAGACTTTGTATTCACCGCCGCCATTGGTGGTCTCATCGTATCCGGGTGTCGAATCACTTGCCTTAATCAGAATCGCAGACAATTGGTAGCAAACGTCAAAAGCTCCGTCAGTCACGTGGACTGGCGTCGGAATTGCACTGCCAAAACTTGTTCCCAGCAAGGTACCGCTGGGTTCCGTGACCTGTACATAGTAATAGCCATCGGGCAGTCCCGCCGCGCCAGGATGTGCTGGGCCACCATCAAGATAGACTTCCGCCTGGTTCGTAAAGATGTTGATGTTTGTTCCAGTGCAACTTACATCGGTGGTAAAGATTGCGCCGGTCACAGGAGGGGCAGTCAATGCGCCAGTGGCAGCCAGCGACACGGCCGCCAGCATAAGCGCGACAAATACGACGGGTCGGAAGCCGCGTTTGGTTCGAAGGTTTTGGGGGGCAATAGAATTCATTTGTCTTTCGGTCTCCTCAGTCTCTGGTTTCGTTTATCAGGGCACACTACTAGCGGGCGTGGGTCTATTCGAAGCAGTCCCAGGCCTGTTGCCGATGATTTATCTAACTGCAAAGAAAGACTACGAAAGACGGTCGTATTCCCATGAACTGCCAAAGAAAGCACTCAAGCGGGAAACCATTACTGCCGGTCTCGGCATGGTCCTCAAGTGATGCTGACTGACGGTTCAGGATTGGACGGGATGTGAGATCCATTGTTAAACGGACGACAACAGTGACCTCATTTCAATTTACAGTTGCGCCGACGCCAAAAAGCGTCTGCCACTGCCAACAAACTCCACCGCAAAGCTAGATTCAATCCGCTTGCTGTCTCGAAGATTTACTGGCAGGCCGAGAACCGATGAACGTGAATCGTGCGAGTTTGTAATTTAGGCTTTGGTTGCGTTTGCTGCTGGAATATAATGCGCCACCTAAGACGGAATACCACTCCGTGCAACCGAGACGGCTTGAAACTCCCACAAGTGGACCAGCCGACAGATGCAACTCGAGAATCCCGTTGACCTTCTTATGGGACTTGGAGAGTTGCTCGCGAAGAAGTACCCCAGGCTCAGTCTAGACGAGTCGTCCTGTAGTAAACATTCGGGTTTTCCTTATGACAAGTTCTGCGTCAAATCAGCTTAGGATCCTTATCGTCGACGATCAGTTGATGGTAAGGGCGGGCCTGGCCAGGCTTCTGGAAGATGCGGGCTTGAAAGTAGTCGGGATGGCCGGCAATAGAACCGAGGCGATTGCCCTTGCGGCTCGCGAAAAGCCTGATGTGATCCTTCTTGAACTAGAGGTCGACGGCGAAGACAGTCTCCGGTTTGTTCCCGAAATAAGAGAGGTAGCCAGTAATGCTCGCGTGCTTATTCTGACTGGGCCCAGGAAGCAGGAGGGTCATCAACGAGCGGTTCAAGCCGGGGCCGTAGGAGTTGTCTTCAAGAATCAGGCGGCTGAAGTACTGATCAAGGCGGTTCGGAAAGTTCATGCCGGCGAGGTTTGGTTAGATCGCACAACCATGGGCAACCTCTTTAGTGAAATGACGAGAAAGAAGTCGGATGGGCGCGATCCCGATGAAACCCGAAGGGACAGCCTGACAGAGCGAGAGCACCAGGTTATCAGCTTGATAGCTGAAGGTCTGAAGAACAAGCAAATCGCTCAACGGCTATTCATTAGCGAAACCACCGTTACACACCATCTAAGCTCCATTTTTTCAAAATTGGACGTTTCCGACCGCTTGGAACTTGTGATCTACGCTTTTGGCCATGACCTCGCCCGGTTACCGAAGTGAGAAACACCCAGCGGTTGAGACCTTTCGCACTTCTGTCCCTGGAGTTCTGGTCCAGTATTCAATAGGACCACATTTGCCAGCAGAATCCTGCCGTCCAAAAGGGCAGCCCTCCCCGATGTAACAAGTCCGCAATCTAATTATCATTCCAACTTAACAATCAAGCCGATAATTAGGTAGAGGTGAGTCAGTGGCCCAAGCGGGATCCGCGATGACGCAGAACACCGAAGACAAGAACACGCTCGATCAGCATATTGATGAGCTGATCGACGAAGGCGAGAGCACCGACTTCGGGTCGCGGACTCAAGAGCGCAGGCAAAAAGCGCGGATCAAAGAACCGTTCCCTGCGAGAATCTGGGGCGTCGACTCAGGTGACTTGCCCTTTAACGCTGACGCGGTAGTGGACAACATCAGCTCAACCGGTTTGTACTTGAAAACGCCAATCGCGGTGAGCGCCGGCAGAGAAGTGAAACTAATAGTCCACTTCATAAGTGGTCCTGCTTCTGGCGTGACAGCCTCTCTTCAAGGTCAAGTTTTGCGTAGCGAAGTGCAAGCTGATGGCCAGCGCGGCCTGGCAATTACGATTAGCAAACATCGGTTCCTCTAAAACTTCAACGACGCAGCCCCCAGTAGTTCCAACTAACTGCTTAATTGCGCCCGTGGAATAGAAAGCTCTCCTGACTATCCTCGATTCACTCAAGCATCATTCCCGACAGCAGAAAGCCCCCGGAAGTTTCCAGGGGCTTTCTACTTAAAACCAACGCAAGCGTGTTCGCCTTCTATCGATCAGGCTACTTGCCCGTGTTGAAATACTGAATACACTGGCCCTGATTCGAGAACGGGTCGCCCGAGGCTGTGGTAACCGTCTGCCAGCCGCCATTCTTGCAATTATCTTTGGTCAGCGGCGTGTTGGCGGCAAGAAACCGAGCGGCTGGGACCAAGCCCGCCCAGCAGGCGCTGGTCGGCGAATCGAGCCGAAACGTGCCCGTGCCCGCCAGCCCGTTGTCGCAATACTCAGCGGCGACAGGCGAGTTCTGATACACCGTGTTGAAGAACGGTTTCGTGCCCACTGTCACCACCGGAGCCAACCCAATATTTAGCGCGTCATAAGGACAACCTGCGGAACTGCCAACACAAGCCGCACCTTCCCCAATCGGAGCCGGACCGAAATGTGTTGTGTTGTAAACCACTCCGTAAACCACGGAGTTTGGTAGCAGGACATTCAGCGAGCTGAAATCGAGAGTGACGTTAACAGCCTGCCCGTTAAAGCAGAGGCCGCTAGCGGCGTCGAACCACTTGCCGGCATCGGCACCGGTACAATTTGTGTTGTCCGCTGAGGGCCGATACGGCACCGAAATGTTCTGTGTGCGCGTTGCGATCGGCGAGCCCGGAAGCGGGCTGCCGGCGTTATAGATATTAAAGGTAAGTGGAATGCTGAACGTGGCTCCGGGAGTAGTGACACAATTTCCGGAAAACCAGTTACCACTCTGACACGCAAAACTGCTCAGCGTAACAGTGACGCTGACGAGATTCCGTGACGTGCCGGCGAAAGTCACACCATCGCCGAACTCATTAAAAGCGAACGCTTCAGCGCCCACGCTAGGAAGGTTTCCGGGCAGCGGCTTAATGGTACTGTCGTAAATCACCTGGCCCAAAGCCTGGGATGCTCCCAGAACCATGAGCGCCAATGTGAAGACCAGGATTCTTGCTTGTTTCCTATTCATGCTTGTTTCTCCTGTAAGGATGTTGATGAAAACTCTGCACTCGGTACTGCGCAAAATCATCGTGTGTTCTGGGGGTTCGACGGAACGAGACCATAAAGCTCGAGGGCAAAGTTTCTGAGTCTGGAACTGCGAGGTGTCGATTAGGAATACCAAAGCGGAAGGGAGGAAACTCCCGCGGCCTTCTTCCTTGTAACACCACACTCTACCGTCGAGCGTCCGCACCCAAGCCGGCGGTGTGTAAACCGAAAATCATGAAACGCGGACACTTTATGCGAAAGCTAAGCCGTTGTCAAAAAAGAGGAAATGGTTCTAATTAGTGCTGGATCTCCAGCGTGGGGATAACGCCAAACGATTGACTTGCGGCTCAGCTTAAAACATTACCGACAAACTTATTGGCTAACTCGCGCTTGAGAAGTTTGCCGGTCGGTCCTTTAGGAATCTCGGTTACGAAGCGAACGGTCTTTGGACATTTGTAATCAGCGAGCCGCGAACGACAAAAAGAAATAATCTCTTCTTCCGTCGTTTCTCCATCCTTCTTCAGGACGATAAAGGCCGTCACTTCCTCTCCGTAAAGTTGATCCGGCACTCCGATTGTCGCAGCCGCAGCCACTGCGGGATGTTGATAAAGTATTTCGTCGATTTCGCGCGGATAGATGTTTTCGCCGCCACGAATAATCATATCGCTCTTGCGATCGACGATATAGAAGAACCCATCCGCATCGCGATAGCCGACGTCGCCGGTATGAAACCAGCCGTTGCGAAATGCCGTCGCAGTTGCCTCGGGATTTCTGTAGTACCCTTTCAGAATATTCTCGCCTCTCAGCACTATTTCACCGAGTTCGCCATTGGTGACTTCCTTATCATCCTCATCTACCACCTGCATCTCATTGCCAATCGGCATCCCGCAGGACCCGGGCCGGCGCCGCAGGTCCGGCGGATTGAAAGTCGAACGACAGGTTGATTCCGATAGTCCGTAACCTTCGATCACCAAACAATTGAAAGTTGATTCAAAGCTTTTCATTACCTCAGCCGGAACTGGCGCCGAACCGCACATCGCAAACCGGAGTTGTTCAGTCTTAAGTCCTGCCGGCACGCCATTCGGGTAGGTAGTCAACAGCATTGACAGCATGGTAGCAACCGACCCAAAAGACGTGATTTGGTAGTCGGAAATGATTTGCCAGAAGCGCGACGACGAAAACCTGGGACTAACTACCGTAGAACCGCCGGCGTAAAGCGCCGACATCGTGGTAACCGACACTGCGTTCATGTGGAAGAGCGGCATGATGGTTAACAAACGATCGTCTTTGGTGAATCCCAGCCATTGGCTGATCTGCCTGGCATTGGCGATCAGATTTCCGTGAGTCAGCAAACATCCTTTCGGTTTCCCAGTCGTGCCTGAAGTGTAGATGATTATCGCTTCCGTATCGCTGCTGATGTCCGCCACGCTCGGGGCAGTCAAACTTGAGGAACTGTCGATGTCTTTAGTGGCTGCTGCTGCGTCGGAAAAGTCGAGCACCTCCTGCAGTCCCGGCAGTTCGCTTCGGATGCTATCGATCGTGGGCAAAAAATCTGGATGAACCAGAAGAATCTTAGTTTCCGAATCGGAGACGACGAAAGAAATCTCCTGTGCTTTCAATAACGAATTTACTGGCCCCGCTACCGCACCTAATTTCCAACAAGCAAAATACGCGATGATGTACTCGGCGCTGTTTGGCATCAGCAAACTTACGACGTCGCCTTGGCTGACCCCGTGCGTTTTCAGCAACCGCGCCGTCCGGTTCACGATGCGATCGAATTCCGCAAACGTGAACCGACGGCCATCCGCCTCGCTTAAGAGGAAATGTTTCCCAGGAGCCGCAGCTACGCGACTTTCCAACAACTCGCGCAGAGTTTGCGGCTCAGTCTGATTTGTGTGCGTCACGTTTTGCATGTTCGACGTGTTGTGCTTCTCGTACGTCCTGGTAAAGTGCAGAACCGCGAGCGGTAACGCATCGCATCCTTAGGTTACCATCCTTAACTTCGCTGGCTGTGATCCAAGCCGTTTCAGATGATATATTAAGCAGCGTTTAATTCTACAACCAGCAGAAACGTATCTCCTTCTCTATGGACACCTATCGAAATTTTATCAACGGCCAATGGGTGGAATCGGCGTCTGCAAAGACGGTCAACAACATCAACCCGGCCAATACAGACGACATAATCGGAACTGTGAAGCAAGCCACGCGCGACGAAGCGAGAAGCGCGGTTGAGTCGGCCGCGGCAGCATTTCCCGGCTGGCGCTCAATGCCTGCCCCCGCGCGCGGAAAAATTGTCGCGCGTGCCGCCCGTCTGTTGGACGAACACAAAGAAGAGTTGGCGACAATTCTCACACGGGAAGAAGGTAAAACGCTGGCCGAGTCGCGCGGAGAATTGCAACGCTCAATCAATGTTGCAGAGTTCTGCGCCGGCGAATCTCGCCGCATGAACGGCGAGACGATTCAATCTGAGTTGCCCGCAAACTTTGCTTACACGATCAAACAACCTCTGGGCGTCGTCGCTTGCGTCACTCCCTGGAATTTTCCGGTCGCTATTCCGGTTTGGAAGATCGCCCCGGCGCTCGTTGCTGGAAACACCGTGGTCTTCAAACCCGCAACCCTAACACCTGCAACCGGCGTGCGGATTGTGGAACTGTTCGCTGAGGCCGGCATACCTCCCGGCGTGTTGAATCTCGTGCTGGGTTCAGGGTCCGAAGCCGGCGACGAGATCATCAATCATCGCGCGGTTAAAGCGGTTTCGTTTACCGGCTCTAATGAAGTCGGCATCCGTCTCTACGAAGAAGTGTCGCGCCGGGGCGCCAAAGTTCAATGCGAAATGGGCGGCAAAAACCCTGTAATAATTCTTGAAGACGCCGATCTCGATCTGGCTGTCGAATCGACTGCACAGGGTGCGTTCGGATCGTCCGGACAACGCTGCACCGCCACCAGTCGAGCGGTCGTCGTTAACGACATTGCCGACGAATTTGTCGAGCGCATCGCGAAACGCGCTGGTTCGATGCGAATCGGCGACGGCATGGATCCAAATACCGAGATGGGCCCGACTGTCGATGAGAGCCAATTCAAAACTGTTCTGAAGTATATCGACATCGGCCGGGAAGACGGCGCCACGCTCGCGTGCGGAGGTTCACGCGCCACTGGAAACGGTCTCGACAAGGGTTTGTTTGTTAATCCCACGGTTTTCGATCACGTAACGCCAGACATGCGCATCGCCCGCGAAGAAATCTTCGGGCCGGTGCTGTCAGTCCTGCGCGTTAAGAATTTCGAAGAAGCGATGCAGGTAGCGAACGACACCGAGTACGGATTGTCTTCCTCAATCTTTAGTAATGATGCGGCACGCATTTTCCGTTTTGTTGACGAGATTGAAACCGGCATGACGCATATCAATTCTCCCACGACAGGTGGCGAGGCTCACATTCCGTTTGGTGGAATCAAAGGTACCGGCATTGGCGATCGCGAACAGGGATCGACCGCGCTGGATTTCTATACGGAGTTGAAAGTCGTGTACGTGGATTACACGGGCCGCAAGCGCGAAGGTAACCTGTACTAATCGGTCCCCTGTGTCGTCCGAGCCTGGCTTAGTTTGGGCTTACGAACATCACTATGAATGATTTGTATGATCTGGCCCGTAACGTTGGGCCGCAGCTGCCGTCGCTCCTGACGCTCCTGATTTGTATGGTGGTGGTTTTGACTCGCTGGAGACGGCACCCTAAGGTCTCGCTGGTTGCAACGCTTGGGTTATTTCTGATCGTTCTGCACACATTATTATTCGCTGCCGCAGATGTTTGGTTACCGCGCCTGTTTCTTGACAAAGGATCCCTTGAACCAGACAGGTTCTATGCAATTCTCGGACTTACTGCCAGCTTGACGCTGGCGATTGCGTTTGCTGTGTTATTAATTGCGATCTTCATGGATCGTAAAGCCGGTGAGCGCGAGTTGTAGAGCCGCGTCGAAATCGAAATGAAGTACACGTATTTCTATTTTCTATTCGGAAGACGCTGGCCGATGCTGCTGTTTTTGTTGGCAGGAATCGTGATTGCCACTATGCGGCGGAAACGCCACCCAAAAGTGTCATGGCTCACAGTTTCTGGTTTGGTTTTGTTCATTGTGCAATCTATGACCTTCGGGACCATCTTTTACTTTTTGCCGCAGCTTTACGACAGAGGCTTTTCCGACGCTGCGGTTAACAACTTCTACATCCTCGTTGAGATCTGCCACGACATCATTTTCTCAGCGGTAATTGTTTTGTTGGTTAGCGCGGTTCTAAGTCAACGCCAACCAAAACCAGTATTGAAGTAAAGCACGGCATAAACATAGATACAGATTTCAGCCCACTGACATCGTAACAAGGAGTCGCTCGTGAGCTCAGTAGAAACCAAACCCACGCAATCCGAAACCGTTCGCAAGCACAAAGAGTTTCTCTTCCCTGCTGTTGCCACCTACTACGAAGAGCCAATCGCGCTGGTGCGCGGCGAAGGCTTTCATGTCTGGGACGATCAAGGCAATAAGTATCTCGACTGTTTTGGCGGCGTGCTCACGGTCAGTGTGGGACACGCTAACCCGAAAGTAAGCGAAGCGATCATCAATCAAGTCAAGACGCTGCAACACACGTCAACGCTTTATGCGAATAAACCGCAATCAGACCTGGCAGAGAAACTTCACCAGATCACGCCGGGACGTCTGAAGAAATCTTTCTTCACCAATAGCGGTACAGAAGCCGACGATACGGCCGTTCACGCCGCCAAGCTCGCTACTGGTCGCCACGAGATCGTAGTTCTGCGACACAGTTACAGCGGCCGTTCGGCCACCTCGCTTTCAGCGATGGGTCACGCGCCATGGCGTCCGCTGCCGGCCCAGGTAGCCGGCTTTGTTCATGCACCAGCGCCATATTGCTACCGTTGCCCATTTAAACTTACTTACCCGGAATGCGGTCTCGCCTGTGCAAACGATATTGAAGAATTAATCATGACATCGACGACTGGCGAGATTGCGGCCTTCATGGCGGAGCCGATTCTCGGAGTTGGCGGCTTCATCGTGCCACCGCCAGGCTACTTTGAACGCGCCGTGGAGATTACGCGCAAGCATGGCGGCCTGTTCATAGCAGACGAAGTGCAGACTGCCTGGGGACGCACCGGCGATAAGTGGTTCGGCATTGAACACTGGAATGTAGAGCCCGACATTATTACTTCAGCAAAAGGACTGGGTAACGGAGTACCGCTGGGAATTACTGTTGCCACGCCAGAAGTTGCAGACAAATATCCGGGGCTGACTTTTTCGACCTTTGGCGGCAATCCTGTCTCGATGTCGGCAGCGTTGGCCGTTATTCGCGTGATTGAAGAAGAGGACTTGCGCACGAACGCGAGAGTTGTCGGAGCTTACCTGCGCCAGCGTCTTGAGGAGTTGAAAGACAAGTACACCGCTATCGGCGATGTGCGCGGGCTGGGTTTGATGCAGGGGCTTGAACTTGTGAAGGACCGCGAGACGAAGGAGCCGGCGCCGCAATCCGTGGCGAAAGTATTCGAAGAGACGAAGCGCCAGCGTGTCTTGATTGGCAAAGGCGGTCTCTACGGCAACGTAATTCGAACCGGCCTGATGCTCAACGCTACCAAGGATCATGTTGATGAGATGGTAGCAGCGCTCGATGCCGGATTTGCGTCACTCAACTAACAGCACCCATGCAGAACTGCGAGCGGTAGCGAGCGGATGTGAGATTCAACCCAACAGATTATCTTTCGGCTTCAATCTTCGTTTCTCATGGCTGCTCGTACCGCTAACGAGACTCAATCTGGCAGATAACTTTCTGTGATTACCCAGCTTCTGCCGAGTTGAGTCTCGCATCCGCCCGCTGCCGCTCGCGGTTCTGCACAGAGCGCTTGATAGTCGAGATGGGCAAAGGCCCCACAGTTTCCTATTGAAACTTGAAGCATGCACCGCGCGTATTAGGAATTTCGATTTCGATTCTCTGTTCCCTTAAACCCCAAGAATGAAAGAGGTTTTATGAAAAGTTTCTACCGCAAATCGCTGGCATTTGTGTTTGCAATTCTTTGCGGGGGCTTGCTATCCGCGATGCCGAGCTCGGCTTTTGGTCAAAACGGCGCGCCCCCAATCATTGACCGCGAACTTTTCTTCGGCGACCCGGAAATTTCCGGGGCGCAAATCTCGCCAGACGGAAAGTTCATCGCGTTTGTTAAGCCGTTTAAGGGCACGCGCAACGTCTGGGTGAAGCGTACCGAAGAACCATTCGACAATGCTAAGCCGATCACAAACGACAAGAGTCGTCCCGTCACCCAGTACTTCTGGAGCCGCGACGGCAAGTACATCCTGTTCGTCCAGGACAAAGCCGGCGACGAAAACTATCTGGTCTACGCGGTCAACCCGGCGGAGAGCCCGGCAGCCGGGGAGGACGTGCCCGCCGCCCGCAACCTGACCGATGCGAAGGGCGTGCGCGCTGCAATCTATGCGGTGCCGCGCAGTGAACCCGACGCGATGTATATCGGACTAAACGATCGCGACA
>Ga0070698_100005036_pt1 | contig 14476 bp, 9 predicted proteins | sample KBSK1502metaG_FD_65477 | JGI IMG/M metagenome (GOLD analysis project Ga0070698, IMG submission 65477) | Corn, switchgrass and miscanthus rhizosphere microbial communities from Kellogg Biological Station, Michigan, USA - KBS K1-50-2 metaG | ecosystem: Host-associated > Plants > Roots >...
ACAAGAATGAGCGGTGATATTTTTCCAATTAAAAATTTTGATCTGACAACAACCGACAGTTTCAGAATACGATTGAATGGCTACCTTCTTGATTCGGGCTGGATAAGATTAAGAACAAGAGAATCGTATCTCGATACTCTTTCAGGCTTTTTGATCACTGTTAGAATGCGTCCGCAGTCGATGATGTACCTGAATAAGATACTTCCTGCGTTATCTTCAATAAAACTGCAATCTGGTTATCTTGATACTTTAACCATGCGTGCTATTGGACAAGAATATCTTTCATTAGGCGAAATGAGGATGAATTATCACGATCTGAAAGTTCAGTTTTTAAAAAATGGAAAAGAAGACAAGAAAAGTTTTTTGCAGGGACTCATCACTTTTCTTGCAAACAGCTTTGTTATAAAAAATGAAAACACAAAAAGGGTCGGTGTAGTTTATTTCCCAAGGATCAGGGATAGGTCATTCATCAATTATTATATAAAAATTGCTATGAGCGGTGTGGCATCGAGTGTAGGAGCAAAAAAGAATAAGCGATTAATGAGACGTTATAATAAGCAACTGAAAATTCGCCAATTGCCGGCTATCGATTTTGATTGATCTATTAGTTTAGAGTCAAAGGAAAAACAATCTCTAGAGCACATCCTTTGTCCGGAGATGAGATCAGTTTCACTTCACCTCCAAAGGCATCAACCCTGTTATAGATATTTATAAACCCAATACCTTTTGATTCTACAGAAGTATCAAAACCTTTTCCATCATCGGTAATTGAAAGGAATACCTGGCTGTTTGCTTCTTTCAAAGTGATCTTTACATTTTTTGCATCGGCATACTTGATTATATTATTCGTTTGCTCCTGCAATATGCGAAAGATCATCAGCTTTTGATCTTCAGAAAGGATCTTGTCAAGCTTTTGATCGTAATGGAATTTAGTTTCGATCTGCTGAAAAGCCTTCATATTAATAATTATATCATCAATACTGCGGCTAAGACCAATCATCTTTACAAGTGAAGTATTCAATGCTCTTGATATCTTCCGGATCTCCTCCACAGCCATCAATTGATAGGAAGTGGCTTTATCAATAAGTTCATTTGCTTTTTCCGGATCGGTCTTTGCAGAATTCATAAATAACTTTGCACTCATCAATAACTGGTTTACGTTATCATGAAGCTCACGACTGATATTGCTGCGTTCTGCTTCCTGTGCCGCAATGCCTGCCTGGCTGACTGCTTTGTGTTTTTGTTCCTGTTCCTGCAATAGTTGCTGTTCCAGTTTTTTCTTTTCTGTAAGATCGCGGATAGCACCTAATATCCTCACCGGTTTTCCCTGGCGATATAATATCGTTCCTGAATCCAGTAAGAATTTATAATTACCATCGGCACATAGAAAAAGATATTCATCTTCCCATCTTTCATTTCCGTTTTGAATATATGCCTGCACTTTATTGCGAACCCTTTCCCTATCTTTTGGATGCACTTTATTAAACCACCAATCCATATCGGGTTTAATTTCATCCCTGCTGTAACCGGATAGTTCGTAAAACGTTTCGCTTCGATAGATCTGGTTTGTTGCAAGATCAATATCCCAAATAGCATCTGAAGTAATTTTTGAAACATAAAAAAACCTTTCATTACTTTTTCTCAATTCCTCTTCCCTGTTCACATTGTCAGTGATATCAGAAAAAGAGATCACAACTGCATAAGGTTCAAATTCACCAATGCGGATCAATGCTTCCGAGTTTATCATTAACCAAACAAATAAACCGTTTGGAAGGTTCACTCCCATTTTTACATTACGTTGCGGGAAACCGGTTTGCAGACTAACAACAGTAGGAAATTCATACCAGGGAAAAGGAGTTCCATCAGCTTTGATAGCTTTCCATGATGAATCACCAAGTTCTTTTCCCAACATCTCTTCCTCAGTTAGTCCTAAAATTGCAGAAGCCCTTTTATTGCAGGTAGTGATTTTTCCGTCTTTATCAAGCATTATCACACCATCCACCAATGTATTTACAAGCTTTTCATAAGTTGCTTCAGCTTCTGCTAATTTTTTTTCAGTGCTTTTAACTTTAGTGATATTATGATTTACAAAGATTATGCTTACGGGTCTGTTGCTTTCGTCAACGATCGCAGTTGCTGTTGTTTTGAAAATGAATTTTTCTCCATCATGCCTGTGATAAATAACTTCTCCCTCCCAATTCCCTTTTTGAAGTAATTCTTTGCTGATTGCTTCTGCACTTGCATTTAACAGATCAATTTTGATCAATTGAAAAAGGTTTTTACCCTTTGCACCTGGCAAACCATGCAATTTTTCCGCAGCATCATTCCAACCAGTGATGTTAAAAGAAAGATCAGTAATAAATACTGCATCGGGTAAATGGTGCAACAGGTCAGGAACTTCAGTGGAAGTTTTGTGACTGACAGAGAGTACCGGCTTGCTTTTTTTAGCAGACGAGTTGGTTTTCATTGGATGCTTGATTCGGAAATAAATAAACGAAAATTGCCTTTCATTCTTGTTTTAAACCTTTATTCTTTTAGGTAAATACAAGATTTAATGACTGTCGTTAAGTGTTTTCAATTTCAATTACCTCAAGCGGGTCATCATTGTAGTAGTATACCGATTTTGCTTTTCGTAAAATCACTTAACTTCGGTCTTGAATAGTTGTTTAACTAACTAATTGGATATGGAAAAAAGGAACATTAAGAAAGTTGCGGTTTTAGGAAGCGGAGTAATGGGTTCACGGATCGCTTGCCACTTTGCAGGTATTGGCTTACAGATTCTATTACTTGATATAGTACCAAAAGAGGCTATTGAAAGTAAAAAGCCCGCTGAACGAAATAAAATTGTCAATGATGCATTGGCTGCAGCTATTAAATCAAACCCCTCTCCTGTTTATCATAAAAATGTTATCAAAAAAATTACAACAGGAAATTTCGATGATGACATGAAAAAAATAAGTGATTGTGATTGGATAATTGAAGTAGTGGTTGAAAGATTGGACATAAAAAAGCAAGTTTATGAAAAAGTTGAACAGTTTCGCAAACCCGGTACATTGATCACTTCAAATACTTCCGGTATTCCGATCCACATGCTGGCCGAAGGAAGAAGTGATGATTTTAAAAAACATTTTTGCGGCACTCACTTTTTTAACCCGCCACGCTATTTAAGATTATTAGAGATCATTCCAACTCCACATACAGACCCTGCCATCATAGATTTCTTAATGAACTACGGAGATCTCTATCTCGGGAAAACTACTGTTTTGTGTAAAGACACTCCTGCTTTCATCGCAAATCGAATTGGTGTATTTGGTATCATGTCTTTGTTTGGTTTGGTTGATAAACTTGGATTAACAATTGATGAAGTTGATGCATTAACTGGACCAATCATTGGTCGTCCAAAGTCAGCAACATTCCGAACTGCTGATGTAGTAGGTATTGATACTTTGGTAAAAGTTGCAAAGGGGGTTTATGAAAATTGTCCAACAGATGAAGCAAGAGATGTATTTAATATTCCCGGATGGTTAAATAAATTGGTGGAGAACAATTGGCTTGGTGATAAAACAGGACAAGGCTTCTTTAAAAAAATAAAATTACCCGTCACGTCAGGTAGCCCTGAGGAAAGAAAATCAGATAAAGAAATACAGGTACTCGATCTTAAAAAGTTCGAATATGTTCCAAGAGTAAAAGCAAAGTTTGCATCTGTAGAAGCGGCAAAACCGATCGATGATCTTTATACAAGATTAAAAATGCTGGTGGCCGGGCAGGATAAAGCCGGCGAATTCTATCGGCATTTTCACTATGGCCTGTTCTCTTATATTTCCCATCGGATTCCTGAAATCAGTGATGAATTGTATCGTGTTGATGATGCAATGATGGCTGGCTTTGGTTGGGAGATCGGAGCTTTTGAAAGTTGGGATGTGCTTGGTGTAGAAAAAACTACAAAAGCAATGAAAGAAGCAGGATTTAAAGTGGCTGCCTGGATTGATGAAATGTTAGCAGCCGGCAACAAATCGTTTTATAAAATTGAAAATGGTAAAAAATTATACTACGATCAAAATAGTAAAACCTATAAATCATTACCTGGTGGAGATGCATTTATTGTAATGAGCAATTACCAGGACAAGCTGGTTTGGAAAAATGGAAGCAGTAAATTATATGATCTTGGTGATGATGTATTGGGGTTACAATGGTTCACAAAAATGGGAAGCATAGGTGGTGATGTACTTGCCGGTATTCAAACCTCAATAGACAAAGCTGAAAAAAATTATAAAGGATTAGTGATCGCCAATGAAGGGGCGAACTTCAGTGCAGGCGCAAATGTTGGAATGATATTCATGCTTGCCATTGACCAGGAATATGAAGAATTAGATATGGCGATCCGGGTTTTCCAGAATACAATGATGCGTGCAAGATATTCTTCCGTGCCTGTTGTAGTAGCGCCACATGGTTTAGCATTGGGCGGTGCATGCGAATTGAGTCTTCATTCAGATAAATGTTGCCCGGCTGCTGAAACTTACACAGGACTTGTTGAATTGGGTGTCGGTTTAATTCCCGGCGGTGGTGGCACAAAAGAATTTGTACTGAGAGCATCAGATGAAATGCATGAAGATGAGCCGGAAACAATTACTCTTAAAAATAGATTTCTTTCAATTGCAACTGCTAAAGTAGCCACATCGGCATTTGAAGGTTTTGAATTGGGTATTTACAGAAAAGGATTGGATGAAGTAGTAATGAATCAAAGCAGGAGGATCGCTGAAGCAAAAAGATCAGTGATCGAAATATTTGATTCAGGTTATTCAATGCCCGTTCAACGAAAAGATATTAAAGTATTAGGACAATCTGCGCTTGGAGCTTTATATGCAGGCATCAATGGAATGTGGAGAGCTAATTACGCCACTGATCATGATGTTGTGGTTGCAAAAAAATTGGCGTATGTAATGTGTGGTGGCGATCTAAGCGAACCTTCTTTAGTGTCAGAACAATATTTGCTTGACCTGGAAAGAGAAGCATTTTTATCCCTAAGCGGTGAAAAGAAAACATTGGAAAGGATACAAAGTGTGTTGAAAGGAGGCAAGCCGGTAAGAAATTAAAAAATAGGAATTAATAAGTAAGAATTGATAATTTTAAGCGTTGACCAATTCAACGCTTTTTTTATGATCTCTAAAAGAGTTTTTCTTTACAAACTTTACATCGTCTTTACTATTGTCATCATCTGGGTGCTATTTAGTGTAGTTCTTCTTTATAATATAGTAGAAATTAAAAGAGAAGTGTTGGAAAGCAGAAGCCTTAGTTTCTTTTCTCTTGCATTTGCCATCATTGGCACTATTGTAGTTGGTGCAGAAGCATTCTTTTTGAAAGATGCTTTCAGGAAAATGGCAATATGGCTCTCCACGATATTAAGAATGACGTTAACCTTTTTGTTATTTCTTCTGGTATCGATCGTTTTATTACTTGCATATTGGATCTTCCGCTATAATGGTGAATTAAGTTTTATTCAATTTGAAAAGAACTTTGTTCAAAAGGTGATACTCACACCGAGTTTCGTGATGGTTATGGTCGATCTGGGGATACTATCGTTTATTTCTATTCTCGTACTTGAAATATCTGATAAATATGGCCCCGGCGGATTAAGAAACTTAATTCGTGGTCGTTACCATAAACCGAGAAAAGAAAACAGGATCTTTCTTTTTCTTGATATCAACGACTCTACAACCATAGCAGAGAATATCGGGCATGAAAAGTATTTTAACATGTTGCATGATTTTTTTGCTGATATAACAGAACCAATCATTGCCAATTGGGCACACATCTATCAATATGTTGGCGATGAAGTAGTGCTCTGCTGGAAAAACACACCTAAGAACAAACATAGATGCTTGAAATTTATTAAACAAGCAGTGGAAGCCATAAAGAAGAAAGAAGATTACTATATAAAAGAATATGGAGTTGCTCCGTCATTTAAAGCCGGTGTGCATGCCGGCCATGTAACCGCAGGTTATATTGGTGTTATAAAAAAAGAACTTGTTTTTAGTGGAGATACACTAAATACCACTGCGAGAATCAGGAGCAAGTGTCACGAACTAAAGCATACTTTTATTTTATCGATCGATTTTCTTCACGACTTTGAGGTGCCGGAAAAATTTATTGTCAATGAAATTGGTGAAATGGAATTTAAAGGCCGAAAAGAAAAATCCAAGGTTTATTCTTTAGAATTAAATTGATATTTTTATAATTATCCTTCATAGCTGCTTATTATGGCTTCCCGAAGAATTATTTATTATAAACTTGTTATACTTGCCAACATCTCTATTATTTGGGTTGTGTTTGCGTTCCTTTTTCTGTATAATATTATTCTTATCGAAAAAGAATTGGTAACCGGCCGATCTCTCCTGTTATTCTCACTTGCTTTTGCAATTATCGGTTTTGTTGTATCAGCAGCCCTGGTTTTTTATCTTAAAAATGCTTTCCGGCATTACCCATTTTGGTTATCTGTATTGATAAAAATGCTGATGACCCTCGGACTTTTTATATTGATCGCTTTTATAATGCTCTCAAGTTATTTTGTATTTAGTGAACATAGAACACTGAATGAATTTGCTGATAGCTTTTACAAGGAGGTTTTCCTGACAAGAGGTTTTATGATATTCATGTTTGATCTTGCGATCATGACCCTGCTTACGATCATTATACTTGAAGTGATCGATAAATATGGTCCTGGCGGATTTTGGGGTATGATGAGAGGCAAATACATAAAGCCAAGGCTTGAGAACAGGATATTTATTTTTTTAGATATCAATAATGCTACAGCCATAGCGGAAAAGCTTGGCCATAAAGAATACTTTCGATTGTTAAGAGATTTTTTTGCCGAGATAACAATTCCTCTTCTTGCTAACGGAGGAGAGATATATCAGTACGTTGGCGATGAAGTTGTATTGTCATGGAAAAACACAGCATTGAACAAACAACGATGTTTTCGATTTTTGCGTCAATCATTTTTTTTATTGAAACGAAGGGAGGCAAAATTTATGAAACGATATGGAATTGGCCCCACATTTAAAGCCGGTATTCATTCTGGTGAAGTAACAGCCGGTGTTATCGGTATTGTAAAGAAAGATCTTGTTTATAGCGGAGATACCTTGAATACTGCAGCAAGAATAAGAAGCAAATGTCATGAGCTGGAAGAATCCTTTGTTGTATCGGGTGATTTTCTTCATGATTTTTCTACTCCGTTTGCATATAAAGTAAATGAAATTGGTGAAATGGAATTTAAAGGAAGAGCAGAAAAAGAAAAACTATATTCAGTAATTTTTGAATAATGGGCTCAGCAGAATTAGATATACATCACCGGCAACTCTTTATCTATTCCAATATTGTTACTTATGGCAATGCTGCCAATCCCGAGATCACCGAATCAATACGAGAAGAAATTGAAACCATGTGGAATGAACCACGGGCTAGTTTGAAGTTTGAGAATTTGTCCAAAGGGACTCCTTCGGAGAGGTTTGAGGTTGTGTTCAGAATTCATGCCTGGCACAATCCTTCAATTACTCCTTTTGATATTTACAGGAATCTTGATCCAAAGAATAATTATTTCCGCATCGAAGAATATTCTCACAATCATATTTCATTTGTTGATGGATTGAATTGTAACAGCGGATATTTCAAGTTGGAAAACTTATATAAAGGTTCAACGACTGCTGCTCATGAGTATGGACATACAATTGGCCTCAATCACCCTAAAAACATGGATATACGTGGAGAAGGTGTGCCGGGCATTATGTACCCAAGAGGAACATTGGTTGATCCGCAATTTCAATATGATCCATCAAAACCTGCAGGAGTAACAGGCGGTACTATGCACCCGATGTATAGAAAAGTAAAACTGGAGGATATTGATGATCTAAAACTTCATCGTTTAGAATTTCATCATGGCAAAGCTGTAATTGGAGAATTTACCAATGTGTGGCATGAAGATCATGCTAAGGTCAAGCCTGAGGATTTTTTTGGAAAGATAATTGAAGAATAGCTGATTCGAGATCCGGGTATTGAAAAATAAAACCTGTTTGCTGAAGTTTTGCTGAACTGACCGTTGTGCTTTTTAAAATCTCATTGATCATTTCACCAAAAACTATTTTTAAAGCAAATGAAGGTGCATGAACGGCAATAAACGCTTTGCCACGGTTCTTCTCTGCAATTTTTAAAACTAAATCTTTATTTGATACCGGATCTGGAGCAACGGCATTATAAACACCATCCATCTTTTCATTTTCCATAGCAAAAAGAATTGCTCTTACAAGATCATCAATATGTATCCAGCTTATCATTTGCTTTCCGTTACCGATGATTCCCGCCACTCCAAACTTCATTGGATTTTTAAATTCGGGATAAGCACCTCCATCAATACTTAAAACTGGTCCGGTCCGGAATTTTATTAGTCGCTTGCCAAGAAATGATGCGGGTTCAATTGCCGCTTCCCATTGTTTGCATGTCTCTGCCATGAAATCATCTGCAGGTGGATCAGTCTCTATAAAAGGCCTTCCTTTTTCCTTATTGTCAGCACCATAATAGCTGATCCCGGATGCACTGATTACCGTTTTTACTTTATTTGCAATAGTTTTTAAACTTTCAATGATCAGTTTTGCGCTGTCAACCCTGCTATTTACAATTTCTTTCTTTACTTTTTCATTCCATCGTTTGTTTGCGAAGTTGGCGCCGGCGAGATGAATGATATAATCTGCTTTTGAAAAAGCGTTTTTATCGAGAGTTTGTTTATTAACGTCCCAGGTAGCGTAAAAGAGTTTATCGTTTTTGGTTTTTGGTTTATCGTTTACGTACCGGGTAAGAATAATTACATTAAATCCTCGTTCGATCAATGCTTGTGATAATGCTTTGCCAATCATTCCTGTGCCGCCGGTTATTAGAATTGTTTCCATTAATTTGATTTACCTATTATTTACAATCATTAAATGTTTCTTTGTTCGATTACTATTCAAAATTATAATGATGATATCATCATTTAGATCTTCTTTATCCACCCCCACTTGAAATTTCATTTTTATCGAACTACTTCCCCCGCCAGCGGGGGATATTATACATCACTCTATTTGGACAAAGCAATTTATTTTTTTCTGAGATATGGAAAGCCCCATTATCCCCCGCTGGCGGGGGCCGGATGTACGACTATAAACAAAGATCGAAGAGGGGTGGATAAAAAGCCGAATAGAATTGTTGCAGTGCAAGAGTGCGACGCAACAGGTGATGATAAGAATTACTGAAGCTGGTAACATAGTTATCAGTATCGAAATAAAGAAGATATTCAGAAATTGATGAGGTTGCTTCGTCCCGACTTCGTCGGGACTCGCAAGAAAAAAATAACCCCCCGATAGAAATCGGGGGGAACAACTAAAAACACAAGCCTGTAGGCTGTGGCCCTTCGACAGGCTCAGGATATTCAAGAGGATCGGGATTTAATATAACCAACGGCTATTTTAATCAGGTTTTTTCCCGTCTAAGAATGTATTGATGGTGCTAATTTTTGTTTGATTGTTTTCGTCAGTCTTGACTTCGTAGTTGCTATAAAAGTTTTCAACGACTGCTGCGGAGCTGCCATACAATTCCATATTGCGGCGGATATAAGCCGGCACAGTCTCAAACTCATTATTCGGGTCGGCCGCGTTAATGTTGAAAGACAAATTACGCAGCTTCTTCAGCCTTTCGGCTGCCCTACGTTGTTGATCTTCATTTTCGTCCTGCAGTGCAGGTTCCTCATCTGAAGCAGTCAAAGGTTGCTGAGAATGATGGGCCAACGGCCTATCCGCCGCTGGAATGTCATTCCGCATGACCAATTGCATATCGCAAGGAGATTCCTCGTTGATCTGCTTTGGATCGTTTTGCGGAATACGTGGTTCTTCTGCAGAAAGCATTGGGGTAGAGACCCCTACTTTTGGTTCTGCGTAAATATTGGACGGTCTGGCCAGATACCCCCCCGACGCTGCAGACGTCGCTGAGGCATTATCTTTAGTGGAAACTTTGTCTTCTGTATTGTTTGTGGATTTTACGGGATTGGTATCCGAAAATACTACATCAGTTTTTTCTGTTAATATCATTTTATCCCCAGTAGAATCACCTGTAATTCTATTCGTGGTTTCACTTGGTAATTTTTCAGTAATATGAATATCCCAAACAACAGTTTTATTTTCTTCTGTTGGTTGTAAGGTGTAAGATTCATTTTCCTGTTCTTCTAATTCTTCATCTTCAACGATCATCATTGCAGATACAGGTTCACCTGCTGCAGGAATAGTATCAACAAGTGTTGGCGCCAGCAGGTCAATAACTTTTGTATCAGGTTTAACTTCTTCAACAACTTTTTTCTTTTCTTCTTCACCTAATACCATTACGATCTTTTCTTCTTTGGGCTCTTTCTTTTTTATTTCTTTCTTTGAGAATGGATCTTTATGCTCAAACCCTGTAGCGATAAGTGTTATTCCTAAATTATTTCCAAGTGTATTATCGTAACCAAGACCAAGGATAACATCTGTATTCTCCCCAGCCTGGCTTAATAAATAATTTTGAATGATCTCTACCTCATCCATGGTGAATTCATGTTCACCTTCACATGAATTGATATTGATAAGTATCCATTTTGCACCTCGGATATCATTATCATTAAGCAATGGGGAATTCAAAGCTTCTTCGATTGCTTTTTGTGCACGGTTCTCTCCAGATGCTGTTGCGCTGCCAAGTATCGCAACACCGCCATTCTTCATTACGGTGCAAACATCAGCAAAGTCAACATTGATCTGACCTGTTGTGGTAATAACATCAGTGATACATTTTGCGGCTGTTGCTAAAACATTATCTGCCTTTGCAAATGCATCACGCATTTTTAAATTGCCAAATTGGTGACGCAGCTTATCGTTACTTATCACAAGTAATGTGTCAACATACTGTTTCAAATTTTTGATCCCTTCTTCTGCCTGCTGAATTCTTTTCTTTCCTTCATAAGCAAAAGGAGTAGTAACGATACCAACAGTAAGAATACCGAGATCTTTACAAATTTTCGAAATGATCGGCGCACCACCAGTACCGGTGCCACCACCCATGCCAGCTGTAATGAATGCCATTTTGGTATTCACTTCTAATATGCGTCGGATCTCTTCCAACGATTCTTCAGTTGCCTGTCTCCCGATCTCAGGATTAGCACCGGCGCCAAGACCTTGCGTAAGGTGTGGGCCTAACTGAACTCTGTTTGGCACCATGCTTTGAGCAATCGCTTGTGCATCGGTATTACAGATGATGAAGTTGACACCCTCGATCATCTGGTTAAACATGTGATTGACTGCATTACTTCCTCCACCTCCGACACCAATCACTTTGATGATCGATGATTTTTCTTTTGGCAAATCAAAATGTATCATACAGTTGAATTTTAAGAGCCCCTCTAAATCTTCCGCCTTAGGCGGGGAGACTTTTAAAGACTCTGATTTAATTGGTTAGTAAATTTTCCTTAACAGTTATTATATGTAAAAAGAACTTTTCAATTAGTTAAGACTTTCCCAAGCCTCTCCGCCTAAGGCGGGAGGTTTGGAGAGGCCTACAAATGATGGTCTTCTTCTTCCTTAAATAAGTCCACAAGTCTGTCTTTAAATTTGTCCCAGAAGCCTGTTAGATTTTTTCTCTTTGCCATCTTATCAGTGGAAACGGCTTCTTCAACAGCTACAGTTTCCTCGGTTGGCAGTTGTCTCAAACTCTCAGGTACTTCAACAACTTTGAAATCTTTTTCAAACTGCTTGCGGTTATGCTCATAATCATCATAACCTTTTAATATTAATCCAATACAAGTTGAGTAAGTTGGTTTAGCAAGCTCTTCAATATGACCAGCAGCAAGATGTTCATTAGGAAAACCAATTCTTGCATTCAAACCAGTAGCATATTCAGTAAGCTGGATCATGTGTTTTAATTGTGAACCACCGCCAGTTAAGATGATACCACCGTTCAATGCTTTGTTATCAAGCCCAACTTGTTTTAAGTGATAAGTAACAAAATCGAGTATCTCACTCATACGGGCTTGTATGATATTCGCAAGATTCTTTACACTGATCTCTTTTGCAGGCATACCACGCAAACCAGGAATTGTGATATAAGCATTTGCCTTTGCTTCATTAGATAATGCACTACCAAACTGAACCTTCATTTGCTCCGCCTGTGTTTTTAAAACTCCCAACCCGGTTTTAATATCATTAGTGATATTCTCTCCGGCGAAAGGAATTACCGCTGTGTGTTTTAAAATTCCCTCGTAAAAAACAGCGAGGTCAGTTGTACCACCACCAATATCAACTATTGCAACACCAGCTTCCAGGTCTTCTTGTCCCATTACAGCAGATGCAGATGCAAGAGGTTGCAATACGAGATCCTTTGTTATAAGATTTGATTTCTCAACACTGCGATTGATATTGCGTATCGCATTTTTATCACCAGTGATGATGTGGAAGTTTGCACCAACTTTTACCCCCCCATAACCAATGGGGTTAGGAATATTTTGAAAATTATCGATCGTAAATTCTTGCGGTATCACATCAATGATCTGGTCGCCGGCAGGGATATAAGTTTTGTATTGGTCAGCAACCAGCTGATCAATTTCTCTGCGTGTAATTTCTTCTTCAGTATCCTGGCGAACAATATCGCCGCGGGTTTGCAGGCTTTTAATATGATGTCCGGCTATACCAACATACACTTCTTTAATTTCCAAACCAGGATTTGAAGCCAAACAATTTTCCAATGCAGCATTGATCGCTTTAATTGTTTCATCGATATTAAGCACCTGGCCATGTTTTACACCATTGCTATTGGCTCGCCCAAAGCCAAGGATCTCCAGTTTACCAAATTCATTTTTACGACCGGCGATCACAGCGATCTTGGTGGTACCGATGTCGAGTCCGACGATAATGGGTTGTTCGTTGTTCATGATATTGTAGTTTTTAGTTGTTTACAGATTTTGAAGTTTATGGTTTTTTGTTTTTAGTTTTTGTTTACAAGCTTTAGCAATTCTTATCATCTTTTGTTGCGTCGCAATCCTTTCATCGTTCAGTAATTCTATTTATCTTATGTCCACCCCCTACTCAGCCATTCTCGATTGCTGTAAATCCGGCCCCCGCCAGCGGGGGACAATGAACATCATGCCTTTTCGATCTCCGGGCTAAAGCCCGGAGCAAGTCAAACTCATCGCTTCCATTGCCCATTGTCTATTGCCTATTGATCCCTCCTCGGCATCACTGCTTTTGGATCATCTCTCTTAATGGGTAAGGATTGGGCTTTCATAGCATTTGGGTTAGTAGATTGAGTGCTGGTGGCCCTCAAATCATTCGTACTTACTTGCTGTCCACTTATTATTGGTTTTTCAATAGCCGGTTTTAAAGCAACAATGCTGTCATATTGATTTTGTACCTGCCTTAGCATTTCATTCACTCTTCTTTTTAACATCACTGTATCTACTTTACTTTTTTCAGTACCTCTTCTTGTTCCCACTACCTGCCCTGCATACTGAACATCAATTGTGCTGTATGCATCAAATCCTTTTTGTGCCAGCACTTGTTTATAAAAGATCATGAGGCGGTTGAATTTCTTTTCAAGATCTTTTCCGTTTCCAAGTTTTATTAAATGATCTCCAACCACAGGACTTAATTCAAAATTTTTGTCAGCTGTTATATCAACTTGTGCCACCTGGCTCGTCCAGAAAGGATCATTCTTGATATAGGTTGCTATATTTTTTACATCATCAAGTAAAAAACTGTCTTTTGCCGAATAAATTTTTTTGTCAATAAATCCCGTAAAGACTGGTACTCTTGCACTCAGCTTATCAGAAAGGGGAAGTTTCTTTTCTGTGCTATCGATATAAAATGAATTACCGGTAGTTGTAAAAATTCTTGCGATCGGCTCTCTTTCATAAACTTCAATGTGTAAAACATTTCTATTATCAAACCACATCTCTGCTTTGCGTACCCAAACATTATCTCTTAAAAGCTGTTCAAGCTTTTTAAGATTTATCTCCTTGATCTTTTTTCCTTTTATTTCTGAACCTGCGCCTGATCTCAGTATTTTCCTGATATCGTTAGCATCTATGAAATAATTATTTTCATTTCCTTTAATTGCAATAGTGTAATCAGTACAATCTTCCCTGTTCTTTTTACCAATAGCGGCAATTAATAAACTAAGCATTCCGCCTGCGATGCTAACCCAGAGCATCACGAATAATATTTTCCGTATTGTCGCTTTTGTATTCACAAAAAACTATTTCAAGTTTTCTTTAATTGGTTCAACAAGCAGGTCAATATCACCTGCACCTGCTGTGACTAAAACTTTTCCTTGTTTCTTAAAATCTTTTCCAAGCCAACTCTTCAATTCTTCTTTATCCAACACCATTTTATTCTTATTCTTCATTTTACTTAAGATCATCTCACTACTCACTCCTGTTATC
>Ga0070698_100005037_pt1 | contig 14476 bp, 11 predicted proteins | sample KBSK1502metaG_FD_65477 | JGI IMG/M metagenome (GOLD analysis project Ga0070698, IMG submission 65477) | Corn, switchgrass and miscanthus rhizosphere microbial communities from Kellogg Biological Station, Michigan, USA - KBS K1-50-2 metaG | ecosystem: Host-associated > Plants > Roots >...
CGATGCCGCGCCAATTGTGATCTTTGCGAGCAGGCTTGCCGTACCGCGTGGTCCGAAGGCCGTACTTGAAAGACTGCTCGAAAACAACGCGCCTGCATCGGCTTTACCCGGCTGCAATAGAATGCTCACGATCAGGACGACGCAAGCTAGAATGAATAGGCCGTATAAGATGTATGTGAACAAATGAAAACTCCTGAGTTTTGATCTTTGTGCTTTGATCTTTGTGCTTTGCACTTCGTCGTTAGTTCTAAACCATGGTTCAGAACAAAGTACAAAACACAAAGATCAAAGCTCAGCTTTTATAGTTGACTATCTTCGCGAAACTGTCAGCTTTCAAACTGGCGCCGCCCACCAACGCACCATCAATGTCCGCTTGCGACATCAATCCAGCAATGTTATCGGGTTTGACGGAGCCGCCGTATAAGATTCTCAACGCCTCGGCTGCTCCAGTGGAGTGCCTTTCCGCGAAAACGCGCCGGATAAACGCGTGCATTTCCTGCGCTTGCTCCGGCGTCGCTGTACGTCCCGTGCCAATGGCCCAAACCGGTTCGTAGGCGACGATGATACGGTCGAGATCTGGGGCTGTCAACCCGTTGAGTCCGCCAGTTAGTTGGCCTGCGACAACGTTCTCTGCGACGCCCTGGTCTCTTTGAGCGAGGCTCTCTCCGACACACACAATTACCGTTAAACCGCTCGCAATCGCCGCTTGAGTTTTACGGCTCACCATCATATCTGTTTCCGAATAAAGCTGGCGACGTTCGGAATGTCCGACGATCACGAACCTGGCGCCAACGTCGCGCAACATGAACGCCGCTACCTCTCCTGTATGCGCACCTTCCTCGACTTCGGTCGAACAGTCCTGACCAGCGACCTGCACGTTTGAACCCTCAAGCCGATCTGCAATTGTTTTGATCGCAGTGAACACTGGAGCGACGACAACCTCGCAGTGATTGGCATTTGCCACCAGGGGCTTCAAGGCGAGCGCCGTCTCAACGGCGTCGCTGAGCGATTTGTACATCTTCCAATTTCCAGCAATTACAGGTTTGCGCATGGGCAGAGCCGATCTTTGTGCTTTGTATTTTGTGCTTGTACTTTGTGCTTGAGAATTGATGCTTTGATCGAAAGTTCAAAGTACAAAGTACTAAGAACAAAGATCAAAGTTCCTATTTCTCAGTCAACGCCGCCACTCCCGGCAGTTCTTCTCCGGCAAGAAATTCGAGCGTGGCGCCACCGCCGGTTGAAATGTGTGTGATTCGATCTGCGACGCCCGCTTTTGTGATCGCAGCAACTGAGTCGCCACCACCTACAATAACAATTGCCCCACGGTCTGCGGCATCAGCAACCGCATGGGCGACACCGATCGTGCCTTGATCAAAAGGTGGCTCTTCAAATACGCCCATTGGTCCGTTCCAAATCACCATTCGAGCATCCTCGAGGGCCGCGGAAAAATGTCCAACTGTTTCCACGCCGATATCCATTCCGACCAGGCCAATGTTTGTAAACTCGATCGGAATGGTCTTCGCGACAATCTGTTGACCCTTGACGGGTTCGTAGCTATCAACGACCTGGTGATCGGTTGGCAGCAAAAAGCCAATTCCCTTCTCCTCCGCGCGCTTCTTGATCTCTAGAGCTGTTTGCAACATGTTGTCTTCAACAAGCGACTTGCCGACGGTGAAGCCTTCCGCTTTCAGAAACGTATAGGCCATCGCACCACCGATGAGTATTTTGTCGACACCGCGATCGATCAGCGCATTTATCACCGGAATCTTGTCTGACACTTTAGCGCCGCCAAGAATCGAGACGAACGGATGCTCAGGGTTGTTGATTGCTTGACCAAGATAGTTGAGTTCTTTCTCCATCAAGAGACCAGCCGCTGCTTTTGTGACGTGCTTGGTTATCCCGGCCGTCGACGCATGTGCGCGATGAGCAGCTCCGAACGCATCATTGACGTAAGCGTCGCACAGACTGGCCAGTTGTTGAGCGAAGGCGTCATCGTTTTTTTCTTCCTCAGGATGAAAGCGAAGGTTTTCCAACAGGAGAACCTCACCGGCAGCAAGTTTACTGGCCTTCGATTCAGCATCAGCACCAACACAGTCATCAGCAAACGTTACTGATCTTTCTAATAGTCGCGACAAATGTGCGGCGACTGGCTTGAGACTGTACTTGTCTAGGCGCTGACCTTTCGGTCGACCAAGATGAGACGCCAGAATGACACTCGCGCCTGCACCGATCGCATATTGAATGGTTGGAAGTGATGCACGAATGCGTGTGTCGTCATCGACCCTTCCGTCTTTGACTGGCACGTTGAAATCGACGCGGATGAAAACGCGTTTGCCGGCGAGGTCGAGATCTCTGATGGAGAGTTTAGGCATTAACGATTGCGTTTTCCTGCTTTACCGCGAAGCGGTTGCGACTCAGAGCCCAGGGTTTGCCGTTTCGGCTACCCTGGGTTATCGAGATCCGAAGGGTTCAACCGCAACGCGGTTGCGTCCGGGGGTGCAACCCAGGGTAGAGTTCCGCACGCTGACGCAACCCGTTCCGGGTTGAAGAATCATTTTCACATCGTTACCCAGGGTTGAAGCAACCCTGGGCTCTGGGGCGAAACCGCTTCGCGGTATAAAGAATGCTCAAAGGCTCACAGTCCTTTCCCCGCTATGTACTTGATCAGATCCCTCACCCTACACGAATAACCCCACTCATTGTCATACCACGAAAGCACCTTCAACATTCGTCCACCTATGACCTTCGTATACTCAGCGTCGACAATCGATGAGTTGGAGTTTCTTTTGAAGTCGACAGAGACAAGAGGCTCTTCACAAAATGCCAGAATGCCTTTGAGCTCTTCGTTGGCTGCATTCTTGAATGCACGGTTCACATCTTCGGAAGTCGTTTCTGTCTCGAGCTCCATTACGACGTCTACTAAAGATACGTTCGGTGTCGGAACACGAACTGAAATGCCGTCAAATTTACCTTTCAATTCAGGCAACACGAGAGCCACGGCTTTGGCAGCGCCCGTAGAGGTTGGAATCATTGAGAGCGCGGCTGCGCGGGCACGACGCATATCTTTGTGTGGGAGATCAAGCAACTGCTGATCATTCGTATATGAGTGGATCGTGGTCATCTGCGCCAAACGAATTCCAAACTTCTCATGAACGACCTTTGCGACTGGCGCCAGACAATTGGTCGTGCACGAGGCGTTAGAGATGATGTGATGCGCGGCTGGATCGTATTTGTCCTCATTGACACCCAGTACGATTGTGATGTCTTCATTCTTGGCGGGAGCTGAAATAATGACTTTCTTCACGCTGCCGCGTAGGTGCTTTTTAGCATCTTCCGCTTTGGTAAAGATTCCGGTTGACTCGACAACTATGTCAGCACCAACAGATTCCCAGTCAATCGCGGCCGGATCGCGTTGCGAGAAAACTTTGAATTCCTCACCTTCAACCTTGATTCCGTTTTCCGTTGAAGTAATCTCGTGATCCAGATTTCCAAGTACTGAGTCGTACTTCAAAAGATGGGCGAGGGTTTTGGTGTCGGTCAGATCGTTGACCGCAACAAAATCGATGTCTGGATCACCAAGCGCTGTCCGAAGAATGTTTCTTCCAATGCGCCCGAATCCGTTGATACCAACCTTAACTGCCATGTGTTCAAGTCCTCCTAAAGGCTGCACAGAATGTTCACGTTGTCGCAATTGTGGGACGCAAAATGTTACGAATGTGGGACGCGCCTCTCAATCGAAGAGGTGGTTTGGAGCGTCTTGGACGCTTTACGATCTCGTCAAGTGCAAATAGAAAACTCTTCAAAACCAAACTCAAGCAGAGCATTCACACGAGTACACGCGATCCCTCAAAACTCAACAAACCACGCTTTCACAAAAGAAAAGCAAGATTATGCGGCGGGTTAGAGACTGTCAAGCGAGCCTCCTGAGGAACTTTTTGAAACTGCCTCTAAGCATGTAACGTAGTAAAGTCTTGACTCGACGGACCTTGGTTTGCCAGAAAACGGTAGCCAATTCCCTATTATTCAAGACTGTGGGAAACTTACGGGAATCACGATAAGGAGTTCTTCGTCCGATGCTTATGCCGAAGTTCAATACGTTTATTCTGGCGCTGGTTGTCAGTTGCGCCCTGTTCGCAATCACAAACACAGCAAGCGCTCAAAGACCAGCTGCCACGCCAACTCCACCAGTAACCGATCCGACCCGGCCACCGGGTCAGGAACAGTTGCCCGAGTCGGCACGCCCGCAAACGCAAAGTCCGACAGCACCACCGGGAACGACGCAAACAAGTCCAACTGCGCCTCCGGGAACAACGGTGACAACGCCTGGTGTCGTACCATCACCAACCCCAATGAGTGGCGACACGCAGGAGCCCAGGGAACCCGTAATCCCGATTTTCCAGGCCAAACCACTCCCGCCCATTCCCAACATGTCGCGACTTGGCGTCGGCAGCACTGCCGTGCCCTTATCAATGAACGATGCGATCAAGAGAGCATTGGAAAACAATAACGACATCGAGGTAGCACGGGACGATGTGAGGTTTGCAGAAACTCAACTGCGCTCGCTGGAGGGAATCTTCGATCCACTGTTTGCGATCACTCCGCAGTATGACAAACGTGTCTCACCACAACAGAGCTCACTCGGCGGTTCAGGTTCAACCGGAACGACGAGTACGACTACTTATTCGTGGAGTCCGTCTGTCTCGAAGCAATTTGGTAAGGGTGGTGGTAACTACTTCCTGCAGTTTCAGAATTCACATACGAACACCAGCAACAGTTTCAGTCTGTTGAACCCATACTATTCATCGAACCTTTCGCTCAGCTTCACGCAACCACTTTTGCGAGATCGTTCGATCGACAACAATCGCCGACAGATTCGTATTCAACGAAAACGGCTCGATCAGTCTGACGCCGATTTTCGTCAACGCACGATCAACGTGATCACACAGGTCCAACAGGCTTACTGGGAATTGGTGTTTGCCCTTCGCGACCAGCAGAACCAGCTGGCCAACTTGAATCTCTCACGAGAGAGTCTGCGAAATGTTGAGGCTCAGATCGCTGCTGGGGCTAAGGCTCCACTCGAACGCGCTGAAGTCCAGACAGAGTTGGCAAATCGTGAGTCGTCACTGCTCGTTGCCGTACAGAGTGTGGCGATCGCCGAAAACAATCTGAAGCTCTTGATCTTCAAAGATCCTTCAAGTCCTGAATGGTCTGCCCAGATCACGCCGACCGACTCGCCGAAGTTTGATACGACGTCAGTCAACCTCGATGAGGCACTTAAAGCCGCCCACGACAATCGTCCTGAACTCAAACGTCTCAGACTTCAGAACGACATCAACGTAATTGACATTCAGTACTTCAAGAATCAGACCCGTCCACAAGTAGATTTGACGGGTGCAGTGGCATTGACTGGTTTGGCTGGTACCGACGTGTCCGGCGCGCTGCCAACAGGAACCCAGGTACCACTCATCAGTGGCAATCCTTTGACGAACGCAAACGCATTTTTCCTTCAGCAGATTCGCAACATCCAAATTGCTCAGGGACTGCCGGTCACAACCTCACCACTCGTAACGGCAGGTGGCGGGCCTAACCCAACGCTCATTGGTGGTTACAGTCAAGACATATCCAACCTGTTTCGAGGCAAGACACGCAATATCACGGTTGGCGTCTCAATAGCGCTGCCATTCAAGAACAAGACAGCGGAAGCGAATCTCGCTGGCGCGCGTGTTCAAAAGGATCAATTGCAGGCGTCGATGCGATCTCAAGAACAAATCATCGAAGTCGACGTCCGAAATGCCGCGCAGGCTGTCGAGACGGCACGCCAACGCGTGCTCTCCGCTCGCGAGGCTCGGACCAATGCCGAGTTACAACTGGAAGGCGAACAGCGACTCTATCAGGTAGGTCGTTCAACTACCTTCCTTTTGTTCCAACGTGAGAATGCATTAGCAAATGCACGTGCTTCGGAACTTCGAGCAGAGACTGACTACAACAAGGCTCTGGCTGATCTGCAGCGCGCAACATCGACGACGCTGCGAGCAAATAACGTCGTTGTTGAGTCGCCCAGCGTTCCATAGTATCGGACATAGCCCAACCGGCGAATCTCAATTTGCCGTTTTCAATTTGCGATTGCTAAGGTAGCTTATGGTTACTGAGGCAATCGCAATTTTCTTTTTGTCACTCAGGTCGCCAAAATCCTACCAAGCACCAAGCTAGTAGTATCCGATGAAGATCACGGCCACAATCATCACCTTCAATGAAGAATCGAGTATTCAGGCTGCTTGCGAATCTGTGGCTTGGGCCGATGAGATTGTGGTGGTGGATTCCGAATCGTCTGATCGTACGCGTGATCTAGCAACAGCCACAGGCGCTCGTGTGATTACAAAGCCCTGGCCTGGATTTTCCGCTCAAAAGCAATTAGCTGTTGACCAATCCAAGCATGATTGGATTTTTAGTCTCGATGCCGACGAACGAGTCTCTGACGCTCTTATGAAATCAATTGGGGAGCTTAAGCAAAAGAACGATACGGAACTGGCAGACGGATATCGAATAGCGCGGCGCACTTATTATCAGGGCCGATGGATTCGAGGCGGAGGTTGGTATCCAGATCGCCAGTTGCGACTCTTCAGAAAAAGCGCCGGGCACTGGAAGCAGCGGCACATACATGAATCAGTTGAGATGAATGACGGAGCGCGAGTCGAGACGCTCTCCGGAGATCTACTTCATTACACTGCACGTGATGCTGCCTACCATCACAAAATGATTGGTGAGCGTTACGCTCCGCTTGCAGCGCTTCAGATGTTTGAAGAAGGTCGTCGCACGTCGCCCTTGACAATCGCTACAGCCGCTCCTGCAGCGTTTGTTCGAAGTTTGATTCTGAAAGCGGGGTTTCGCGACGGTCTTGCGGGCTGGAGCATCGCGAGCTTTGCGGCCCACCATGCATTTCTGAAGCACTTGATGCTTTGGGAGATGCAGAACAAGAAGTAAGAACTTTGTGCTTTGTACTTGGGACTTTGTTCTTTGACTGACCAAGACCGCAGATCCTCACAAAGATCAAAGATCAAAAAACCAAGCACCAAACTGCTCCAAACGAGATACAATTCGATTCGCATGCTTGCTTCCCAGCTACTGGCCCTCCGCGATCTGTATTTACTCCCTACTGCAATTGGATACCTTATAGCCGGCATTTTTGGTGCAGTCATCGGCAGTTTTCTAAATGTCGTAATTCATCGCGTTCCCCGCGAGGAGTCGATCGTCTTTCCCAGCTCAAGATGTCCCGCCTGCGGTGCCGTGATAGCTTTCTACGACAATATTCCGGTTCTCAGTTATTTAGTGTTGGGCGGTAAATGCCGAGGCTGTAAGAAACATATCTCTGCGCGTTACCCACTAGTCGAACTTTTGACGGGTTTGTTATTCGTCGCGGTCGCCTGGCACGACGGTCTTAGTGCCGCATTACCTTTTGATCTCGTCTTCGCGTCAGCACTGCTGTGCCTAGTGTTCATTGACGCGGAACACATGCTCCTGCCCAACGTCATTACCTATCCAGGAATTGTGTTTGCTGTTGTCGCACGATTGGCGCTTCCCTACTTAACAGGAACGGTTCATTTCGACGACCTGGGATCGTTGACACGTGGTGCGTTAGCCGATTCACCTCTTTGGGCCACGTCGTTAGTAGGTGCGTTTCTCGGTGCGTTAATCGGGGGCGGGTCGCTCTGGTTAATGGGCTGGACGTGGGAAAAACTGCGCGGCATCGAAGCGATGGGACTTGGTGATGTGAAGATGATGTTTATGGTTGGAGCCTACCTCGGTTGGCGTTTGACCATACTCACAATCTTCGTGGGCGTCCTATCGGGTTCGATCATCGGCATTGCCCTGATGGCGCGACAGGGCAAGAAGGACATGCAAATGCTCTTGCCGTTTGGAGTCTTTCTCGGATTAGGGGCGATTTCGGCATTATTGTTTGGTGCAAGGGTCGTGGAATGGTACGCGGGGCAGTTTAGGTAATTGCCAATTTCCGATTGCCGATTGCCGATTTGAGGAGTGATTTGGAATATCCCACTCAGCTGATTCCATGAGACCAGACTTTATTAAATTACCCAAGACCAATCGGCAATTGGCAATCGGCGATCGGCACTAACCATGTCTCGCAACCGCTTCCAGCTTGGCTTAACAATGCTGTCAGGACTCTTTCTGCTGGCAGTGCTGTTTGTCGTCTTGCTCTACGCGCTAACACCCGAGACCCCGATATCGCGGGGCCCAATCCTGCTTGCCTCTTTCATTGCCATTCTCCTTGGGAGCCTTCTCGGTATTCTCTTCGTCCTGCGTTGGGTTTTGCGTCCTTATCAGAAACTCGTCGGCGAAGCTGAGCGCGCTTCCGTCGAGTCTCAGTTGTTAAAGTCAAAAGACGAGGCCGAGTTTGTTCTTGAGACGTTCCAGAGTGTGGTTGCGCAACTTCAGGAGCAGCGACAAGCGCTTGAACGTTTAAGTGAACAGGCACGCGAGCGCGCCAGTTCTGCTGAAAAATTTAGCGAAAGAATTGTTGCCAGTCTTCCCTCAGGTCTGATTGCGTTTGACGGCACTGGACTCTCGATGGCAATTAACCAACCCGGGCGCGCTCTACTGGAGTTGGACGGCAAAGCAATAGGTGAATCCTATGACAAGCTTCTTGTTCGCTATCAAGAACTATCCAACCTGGTCGCCGACTGCCTGCAGAAAGGAACACTATATCGTCGCGAGGAATTAGAAACCGTTACCGCTGATGGTCAGATAAGACGACTGGGCGCGACTATCGCTCCGATTGAGTTACCGCCTGACGGAGGCCGACACGGAGCGTTATGCCTCCTCACAGATATCACAGAAGTTACGGAGCTCCGCGAACAGGTCGCCCTGAAGAACAAACTCGAAAGTCTCGGCGAAATGTCAGCGGGCTTGGCCCATGAGTTTAAGAACGCAGTCGCCGCTTTGCAGGGCTATGTACAACTGCTGCAAAGCCTGGATCTGAATGAAAAGGCCGACGCTGCTGCGGCTTCATTACTCAACGAGGTTCGGGGTCTGTCCGTCATGGTCACGGCGTTTCTTAACTTCGCGCGGCCACAGCCTCTCCAACTCGAAGAGGTTTCAATAACGGAACTTCTAGAGGATTGCCTCAGTGAGGTACAGCCTCTGTTGCAGGAGTTAAGTATCCAAGTAGTCAGGGATACTGCGGAGAACGTGGTGGTTCCGGCAGACGAACGAATGCTACGACAGGCGATCTTGAACCTCATTCGGAATGGCGCTGAGGCTATCGGAGATGACCAGATTGATAGGCAAGTATTCGTTCACGATTTCGTCGAGAGAGAAAAAGGAAAAACATGGGCGACCATCTCAATTCGCGATACGGGACCCGGGATTCCAATCACGGATTTGCAGAGAGTCTTTATTCCCTTCTTCACCACCAAGTCAAAAGGTCACGGTGTCGGATTAGCACTGGCTCATCGCGTGATCACGGAACATGGCGGGATGCTAACAGCAGCGAATGCTGAGGGTAAGGGTGCCGTGTTTACAATTAGACTACCAATGAGCAACATTGATTGAACCGATCGAATGACTACGAACAAACAAACTTTCATGAAAAGGCTCGTTGTGGTGGTTGTTATCGGATTGTTATCTTCGATCAACGCAAACTCACAAAGCCTCCACGACACTCAACGCGAAGGATTACACGGGCCGGTTCGTACTGTCGAAACTGAATCTTCAGAAACCATGTCGATGGGAAGTCTTCAGAGCGAAGTGCGCAAACGCAAGCTAGACTCCTTGACGTTCAATCGGGACGGTCGGCTCGTACAAAGAGTAGTTTACGACGACTATGGGTTCCTTGTTGGAACTGAAGGATATTCTCACAACACTGACGGCGACACAGTTCAGACGGAACTGACAAACGAAAAAGGGAGTCTTGAGGAAAAGCGCGTTTATAACTACCAGAAGGGGAAGCTAAAAGAGATCCTCACATACGACGCTAACGGATCGCTAACGCTAAAAGAAGTGTACCAGTATGATGCCGCCGGCCGCTTGATTGAGCAGCGCTACTTCGCAAGTGGCAAAAGCATAGGTAGAACACTGTTTCAGACCGATGATGCAGGACACGCGGTTGACGCCAGTTTCTTTCTTGCCAACGGAACCAAAGCCGTCGCTCCAATCGGCCCGTGCTTTAACGTACACCGAGTAGCCTACTCCTACGATACTCGTGGAAGAGTAATCGAAGAAGTTGCATACAAGCCTGACGGATCAGAAAAAAGAAAGTCTATGTTTCTGTACGACGAGAAAGACCGAGTCGCAGAAGAAAAGCGCATCGATTACTATTCAACATTAAAGTTCGTACATCAGTATGACGACGATGAGAAAGGAAGTTGGACAAAGGAGACGATTCTGGTTCATACGTCCCGACGGCCCCTTTATGGCGACAAGCCCGATGAGTCGGTCCGAAGAATTATCAAAACCCGCAAGATTACGTATTATCCCCAATGATTGGAGTTTTTGGTTCCAGCCGATTAGTTTCCGCCGTGAGGAAAGTATTCTCCCCAGCGTTTATCAACGAGTTTCGCAATGTCGTCACGCACAATCAGTTCATCTGGAAAACCTGGCTTGGTGCGCGCGTCGATTACGATCGGTGCTTTGTAAACGAGATGATGTCGATGCACCGATGTTTCAGACGCATAGATATCTGCGGCAGGTTCGAACCGAGTCCATGTGGCCCAAAGAAAATCCGGTGACGAGCGTGCAGCCCTCGCATCGTCGTGCAAGACAATCAATGGCCAATCAGACAGGGTTGCATCTGCGGCAACACGAGAAGCCAAAGATTCATCCTCTACGTACGAGCGTCCTTGCAGAACCAAACATCCGCCGCAAAAGACTTCCGCGCGCGATACGCTGTTTGGTAGGGGTCCCACAAACTCTCGCGGCAACTCCCTGATTGGGTCTCCTAAACCCAGCATGATAGCCTTGCTACCTTCATTAACTTTGCCGCTGGTGTAATCAAGCGTATCCATTGAGACATTCGAAAACACGAACAGGTCCGTTTCAGGACGGAAACGCGCTAGAACATGTTCGAGCAGTTTGGGAAAGTCACTGAGATCCTGAGGGGTATCAGTCAACATGAGAAACTTAGTTAGTGAGAGTTGGCCTTCACCAAGAATTCGAAAACCTGAAACGAGAGCCTCGCGACCATAACGCTCCTGCACAACTGCAGCGCACAATGAATGGAATCCTGTTTCGCCGTAGGTCCACAAATCCCTGACTGATGGCATTACCAAAGGGAACAAAGGAGAAAGCAGTCGCTGCAGATAATCTCCAATGAAGAAGTCTTCTTGCCGTGGCTTGCCAACCACCGTTGCCGGAAAGATCGCATCGCGTCGATGAAAGACGGCCTCAACGTGGAAGACGGGATATTCGTGGCGAAGCGAATAGTAACCGTAGTGATCGCCGAAAGGGCCCTCGGGGCGTCGCTCTTGAGGCAACGCGTGCCCAACCATGGCGAACTCAGCTTCAGCGGCTAGACGATGTCCTCCGAGCGGATTCTTACTCATCTTCAACTTCTGTCCCGCAAGCAGCGAAGCCAACACCAATTCTGGTACATCTTCAGGCAAAGGTGCGATCGCCGAGAGAATCAGCGCGGGAGGTCCACCGAGAAAGACTGTGATCGGTAGTCTCTCATTCAATCTCTCAGCCTCACGATAATGAAAGCCGCCGCCTTTCTGTATTTGCCAGTGCAATCCAGTCGACGCCGCGTCGAAGACTTGCATTCGATAGACACCGAGATTGTGTTTCTTCGAGGTTGGATTCTCTGTGTAAACAAGCGGAAGAGTTATAAAAGGCCCGCCGTCTTCCTGCCAGGTTGTCAGAACTGGCAACTGATCCAGACGCGCCGGCCGATCGACAACCTGAGTAACCGGCGATCGAGTCGTGTTGGTCGTGCCTAGTCGCAGCAGATCCAGACCAACCGACCGACGCTTCCAAAGCTCCGCTGGTTTTGGAGGAAGTATTGATTCAGCAATTTTCGCCAGCTCGCGAACGAGGGCTTCTGGCTTTGGACCAAACGCAAGTTCAATCCTGCGATCGGTGCCAAATAGATTTGTGACTACCGGATATCTACTTCCCTTAACTCGGCTGAACAGCAATGCCGATCCACCTTCATTAATTACCCGTCGATGCACCTCGGAGAGCTCAAGATACGGATCGACTTCCGTCTTGATTTCAACTATTTCGTTTTCTCTGGAAAGTAGATCGAGAAATGTTCGCAGGCTCGAGTGCATCGGGGAGGGAGTATATCAGGTGGCAGGAGCAGGAGCAGGCGGCAGGAACAAATCATTGGTCATTGGTCATTGGTCATTTCTCATTCGATTCCCTTTAATAGCTTCTTCGAATAATTCAGGCGCCCTAATGCTGGGACCGCAGGCGTCCTCGCCTGCTGGTTACGGTTGAGGCGCGTGGAGGGTGACAAGCAGGCGAGGACGCCTGCGGTCCCAGCATTAGGGCGCCCGAATTATTCGAAGAAGCTACTAAAGGGGATCCAAATGACAACTGAAAATTGTCAAATGACCAATGACCAATGATTCTTTCCTGCTACTGCTCCTGTCGTGGCTTTTCAACAGTCCTTGGTCTCACGCGAGTCGGGCTAGTCGTCTCTTGGCCCATTCGCTTTTCGATCTCATCACACGCCGTCTCGGCTGAGTGTGCGACGTTAGGCTCCAGGGACTCACGATATGGCTTGATCAAGTCGAGCGTCTGTCCGTCACCCAAGCGCGCAAATGCTTTGAGAAGGCCGGCCGTCACACGTGATGGATTATTTGCTTTCTTCAAGAACGGATAAAGGAGATCAGGAGTTTCTAACTCTGAAAGATACCCGACTGCTTGTTGCTGACGTCCTGAATCAAGCTCTTTTACGATACGAAACAAAGCGTCTGATTTACCCATACGATAGAGTGCCCAATCTAACGCGAGTCGTACCTCTTTGTTCTTTTCCTGGAGTTGATAACCTTCGACGAGTTTTCGTTGATCTGTTGCCACGAGTCGCGCAAGTGCCTCCGCACTCCGTTGGCGGAGAAGCGGATCAGGACTTCCGAGCTGTTTTGCCAGATCAGCGGTGTTTGCTCGCGCGTCGATCCCATCGATCGGCGACTGCGCACTAATCGAGGCAAAGCTCGCGAACGGAAGTAACATGAGTGGCAGTACCAACCGCAAATTAATTACGCAATGAGATTTCATGAATCAACTCCACTAAAACAGTTTTTGGCTTTCTCTGCGCAACCCTCTGTCTTACTCTGTGCTCCTCTGTGTCTCTGTGCCTCTGTGGTAAGCAAAGAACCTAAGTCACCACAGAGACACGGAGACACAGAGGAGCACAGAGAAAAACAAAACAACTCAGAAAAGCAAAAGTTTTTCATCGACTTTTTAAGAACGGCGCAGAGAACGCAGAGGTGACGCAGAGAAGAACCCAACCCAATCACTGCACCTGCTTCTTCCTCAATAACCTCGTATTGAGATCCAATTCTTTAAACGGGATCACCTCAACATCCGCGTAGCGCTTCTGCAAGTCGGGAAGAAACGCTTTGGAATTGCCAACAATGATGATATCGCTGGATTTGGCGTCTAACTTCATGCTTGCAAATCGCTGAACATCTGCCGCAGTTATTGCTTGCACATTGTCGATGTAATGATTGATCTCATTGAGACTCAATCCGTGAAGTGCCAGCGAAGCGATGCGGCTTACTAAACCGTTCACTGTTTCCAGATTTCGCGCGAAGTCTCCGATTAAAACTGCTTTGCGCGGCGTCAATTCAGCATCAGCAGTCGGAGCCGCCGATAAGCGCTCAACTTCTGACTTTAACAAATCCGCTACTAACGCTCCGGATTCATTCTTCGTCTGCGCCTGCGCTACGAACGGGCCCACACTCCGGCGTGCATCCAAGGAACTTCCAGCACCATAACTCAATCCACGTTTAATTCTGATTTCTTGATTAAGCCGCCCGGAGTAACCATTCAATACAGAGTTAGTCACAATCCCTCTGTAATAGTCACTATCCTTGCGGTCAATACCTCTGCGAATCAGAAAAACGGCGGCCTGCCCGGCATCAGGTTTGTCGATCACAACCACACGACCGGTTCGTCCGGCAGCGGTAGTGTTAGCAACTGACAATGTCGGTAATGGATTTCGAGGTTTTGACCAGGTACCAAAGTACCGCGTCGCTAGATGAAATCCCGCGGAGCTATTAATGTCACCACCAATTAATAAGATGGCATTGTCTGGACGATAAAAGAGTCTATGTAGCTTCAAAATGTCTGAACGCGAGATACGCTTCAACGATTCCAGCGTTCCCGAAATCGGATGGCCGTAAGGCTCATCGCCGTACAGAACTTTGGTCCCCACAAAGCGTGCGATCGAGTTTGGCTCGTCCAATGCAAGTGTAAGCATATCGATAGACTGTTGCCGCAAACGTTCTATTTCATC
>Ga0070698_100005038_pt1 | contig 14475 bp, 12 predicted proteins | sample KBSK1502metaG_FD_65477 | JGI IMG/M metagenome (GOLD analysis project Ga0070698, IMG submission 65477) | Corn, switchgrass and miscanthus rhizosphere microbial communities from Kellogg Biological Station, Michigan, USA - KBS K1-50-2 metaG | ecosystem: Host-associated > Plants > Roots >...
TATATCCGCGTAAATCCGCGGCTAAAACTCTGTGCCTTAGTTTTGTCTCAGCGGTGGCATTGGTATGGGAATGCCATACGTCGTGGCGCCCACGCCCACACCGCCTTCGCACGAATTCGGTGGCGTTGTACAAACGCGTCGCGTCGCTGGACACTCTGCGGCCCAGAACATGTACCCCAACATCCCACTCGTCGTGCCGGCCCCGTTGGGCGACACTGTCTGCACGTACGCACCGGTTGAGTTGATCAGCGAGCTGCTGAAACTGGTGCACTCGGGCGCCGCTCGACTGCCGGTAACGATGTACAACGCACCAGTAAACTTAGCCGGCGCAAGTGGCAGAATAGGCGGTGCAAACTGCGGCTTGCCGTCGACGTGCTCCTGCCAATCAGCCTGAGCCGTGTTGGCAGAATTTGGTTGTCTTGCCGGAACCATCGCATTCGCGTAATCCAGCACCGGTACGGACGTGTTGAGCCAATCGCCAGTCGCCTTGCGCGTCAGAGCGATCAACCAGCGATCGCCGGCGGCGAGATCGATCGTTAATCGTGCTGCATGATTGTTTCCGGAAGCGTCGTAAGGCAGGACCGAGCGATAAGCATTGATGAATGCCTGTAGTCCGGTGAGATTTGGGTTCGTGTTTTCTTCGTAGTCGATCTCAATCCCGACACCCAAACGTTGTGCTGCTTCGGCTGCATTCAATCCAAACTGTACCGGATTGGTTGCCAGCGCCTGGTTCCACGCGTCGGTATAAGTGATGCCTCCGATAGACAACTGCACCCGCACACCGCGACTCTTGAAATAATCGACCACTGCCTGATTCATTCCGATCGGAATGCCTTGCGAGGTGCTGGCATCGTTTGTCTTGTTCAGCAGCTTCATCGGCTGTACAAAACTCAGGACCACAAGGTTCACGGATGGCGTACCGTCACCTCGGTCAATCAGCCATCGATTACGAGTGTTGAAGTCGGTCATGTTGCGCACGGTGGACCAGGTGCAGAAATCATTTCCACAGTGCCAGGCGCCGTAAACCGATACGCTGTTTGCAGCGGTAACTGCTTTCGGCTGTGAAGAAAATCCAACAAACAGCGCGGCAAATACAAATAGACTCAGAACAGACATTTTTTTGAACATCTCAGTTCTTCCTCCCACGAAGTTTTGAGATCTCGACCGGTTGTAGGGGATGGAGCAGACTAGTGCGGAATCTTAGGCCATCTTGAGGCGTGGATCAAAGTTTTTGGGAATGAGTCACAAGAAGCACAAGGTCAGTTTGTGCTTCTTGTGACCTCAAGAGGGAACTACTTTGGACCAGAGATGTCTGATTTGAGCTCAGATGCGCGGCGTTTCTCAACCGACGCTCGCAACTCTTCCGGCGTCGCGGCGCGACCGTGCACTCCGTAGATCTTGTCGACTTGCAGTCCCATCTGTTGCAGTTTCTCGGCAAAACTCATTGTGACGTCCTGCGCAATCGGGATCGATCCGTTGGCGGCCGGATTCAGAAGGTCGGCTTGGAAAAGGATCTTCTCCTTCGGCAGATAAGCCACCAGGATCTCATTCGCGTGCGGGTTTGGACCAAAGTCGTATAACTCGACGACGTGCTTGTCGTCCTGAAAGACGCGCTTCTTGTTTTCGATCGTCTCGATCTTCAACTTGTTTTGCAGTGCCAGGTTCGGGAGTAGCGACGATTGAACAGCAGCGGCCTTTTCAAGAAAACTCTTGTTGCCGGCCGTCGTGACGATGGTCGCACCTTCGGCGACGTACTCGCGGAAACCACCTGCGTGATCTGAATGATGATGAGTCAAGACGAGATACTTGATCGGCTTGCCAGGGACTGTCTCTTTTATTTTGGCAAGCGCCTGCGTTGAATTGCTAGCGTAGATGATCTGTTCCGGCGCTTCGATCACGAGAATGTGATCATTGAACGCCACGAACATGACGTTATGCGTGCCACCCGCGAGGCCGTTCAGCATGTAGACGTCTTCGGCGATCTTGGTTACTGCCGGTGGCGGAGGAGTTGCGGGCGCCGCCGCGAGTTGCTCAAAACCTTCCGGACCCTGGAATACGCTTTCCGCCGGCTTGGTGTTGATTTGGAGTTCCGTGTACTCCGCTTCCTGAATGACTCCACCCGAGTTGTACAGCACACGCGCGCCGGGCAGCTTCAACTTGCCCACCGTGCGATAGTTTGAATATGTCTGCGCGATTTCCGAGTCGCCGGCAATTGGGTCGGCGTACAGATATCCATACTTGGTCAACAGGTTGGTCTGTGCGTCGAATGAAAGTGCGAGCTGTTGATTGTCGGGCCGGATGACGCTGATCACTTTTTGCTTCCGGCCGGCGATCTCCTCCTCGCCGAGGTAGCGAAGTGTCGCGGCGCGGTCCAATGCTTCGAGTAAAACAAACGGAGGCAAACGTCGCATCTGTGGACGGAAGTTGTTCGCCGCAGCATTTGCGATCGGCGTGGCTGTCCTGGACCACATATCGTAGTTTTGACCTTCAGTGCCTTTGATTACAGTTCGATTCCAGTTGTTGAAACCGCCATTCGCAGTCTTCAGATCGTCGTAGACAAATCCACGATCCGTATCGACGATCAGCGTTTCTTCCGAAGTGCCGACAGCGAACGGTCCTTCAGCGGCCGGGCTTTGAAAGCGTGCGTAGACCTTGCCCCTCTCTTTGAGAGTGAAATCCTTGACTGCGCGTAATGCCTCGACTCCGCCATGCGCGCTAATCGCATCGTCGAGCACGCGCCGCGCTTCTTTATATGAACGCTGTGAAGCGTCCGGTTGCTGCGCACTCACGGCAGCGGACGCTTGCAGCAGAATTAGTGTGGCAACGACAAACAATTTCAGCTTCATCGTGGTGCTCCTCTCCAAAATCTGGCAGGTATTCCGAAAATTTCGGAACAAAGGTATGTGTGATCGTCTGGGAAGACTGTCTGTCTAATACTTAAAAATTGATCGAAATGTTCTGTGAGAATGTGAGTCCAAAATATTGGAATTAGACCATGATCTTGGAGAGTGTGAGAGAAGCTTAAAGCTACAGTACGGTGAGTAATCGAAACAGGACGAGCAAGCCGTAGAATGACATCAACGTGCCGACGAATATAGCTCCGCCGCGGCTCCAGTTTTCCGGTAACTCAATACCCAGGGTGAACCGGTGCACGGCATTCTGGGCTCTGACTATGCGTTGATTAAACAGGATGATAGCCGACCCTACGAGAATCATTCCCAAGCCTGTGATTGTCTGTTTCATCTTTTGTTCCCAGCGAACTAATCGCGACGGTTGAGTGTTTGCTCGGTCGATTGATTCTGCGATAGCGCGGACTACTGACTTCTCGCCAGCTCAGACGTGAGCTCCTCTAACGTGAAGAACGTGAACCGTGTGTTTTCTTATCGTGAACAATACTCGATAGCGGCCCACGATCATCTGACGAATTTCTTCCGCGAACTCGTCGTCTTCGGGTGCAAGCGGAAAGCCTTTGGGTACGAGACTGAGCTGTCTGGAAACAGCTGTCCGTAATTCGCGCACCCATCGTTGAGCTTCCTTCTTACCCCAAACGCGGCAACCCCAATCATAAGATCTACGGACGTCTGCCTGTGCAGAGAGTTCGAAAACAACAGTGTAGCGCCTCATTCACCGGAAATGCCTTTCTCAGCAAAAAACTCCCGGAAGAATTTTTCTGCGGGCTGTCCTGCATTCTGCTTCATGCTTTCCAATCCACGCCGTATTCCTTCGATCGCTTCGATCCTGTCCCGCGCTTCAAGAAGTTTCTGATAACTCTCAGCGTCCTGGACGACTAGTTCAGCCTTGCCATTAACGGTTAGGACCACAGGCTGTCCAGTCTTTTTCAACTGGCGCACGATCTTGGCAGTGTCGCGTTTGAACGTGCTGAGACTCTGAATATCGCGCGTAAGTTTCATCGAGGTGCTCCGTTGCTAAATCTGCACTGAATTTCGCGCATAGTGTAACATTTTTTCCTCTGCGAATCGCCTAATGCTTTGAGCCTGTTTGGTCCAGATAAAGAATTTTGTGAACGGTGTGTCACCCATTCACTGGACCGCATCAAATTTCCAGTTGACTTCTCGATCAAAGACGGGCGGGGAGCAGGTGGAACGGAGTTGATAAAGGAGATGCGCTAGCGCGAGGAGAATGAGCGCGATGGACAGAATATAAGCGCGGTGTTGGGCGATTTGGGAGAGAATGTTAGTTGCTTGAAATAATTGTAGGCGTTGATTAAGTTGGCTTTACTCTTCGGCGCCGGCGGTGGCGAAGACATTGTCGCTGAGGATGTCGTTTACTATTTGCCTGTGTTCCGACGATATCATCGAGTTTTGGGCCAGATCGTCGAGAGCTTCATGCTTTACAAACTTTGAAGGCCCAAGTAAGACCTTTTTTGCAGGCTACTGATCGGGCTGGGACAATACCAGGACGTGGATTATTAGTTTTTTGGCTGGGAGGCAGGGACTCGAACCCCGATAGCCAGATCCAGAGTCTGGAGTCCTACCATTGGACGACCTCCCAGCACAAGGGTTTTGAATTTACGTATCGAGGCCGCGCTTGTCAACCAACGCCAGTTCTCGGTCATAAATAGGCACAAGAAGACAAAAGAAGAAGGCAGGTTCGTGACTCTATTATTGGAAGTAATTGCGTGTTCGGTTGCAGATGCGATCGAGGCTGAAAGAGGAGGTGCAAACCGGCTCGAGATAGTCAGAGATCTGCATTGCGGCGGATTGACGCCTTCGTTCGAGCTCGTTCGCGAAATAAAACAGGCAGTTGGACTGCCGGTTCGAGTGATGCTGCGCGAGAGTCAGGGCTATCAAACAAGTGACGCGGCCGAAATCGATCGTCTGTGTCGAGCCGCAGAAGCCTTTGCATCGCTTGAAGTCGATGGAGTTGTGCTGGGGTTCTTGAACGATGGTGAAGTTGATGTCGAGCTCACGCATCGCGTGCTTGCCTCTGTGCCGCGGTTGCGAGCAACTTTCCACCACGCGTTTGAGGATGCAAAAGATAAACTGCACGCGATAGGGGAGATAAAACAACTGCCGCAAGTTGATCGAATTCTCAGTCACGGCGGAACAGACAACTTGAGTTTGAGAGTTCAACGGCTTGCGGAGTACGAACAGGCGTCGGCACCGGAGCTAACGATCCTCGCCGGTGGCGGCATCGACGCAGACGCCATCGTCGCGATTAAACGCGAGACAAGGATTCGCGAATTTCATGTGGGACGCGCGGCGCGGTTGGATTTTCAGGTTGACGGTCCGGTGCAGGCTTCGGTTGTTAGTGATCTAGTTCGGAAACTTTTGTCCACAGATTAGGCTTTGTCCTCGACGCCATCCATCCTGAACTTGCCTGCGGCTGCCAATGCAGTTGCGTCCGCTGGTCGATACTCCCAGTGCCATGATTCGTTTGAGACAGTGCGCACAAACCCGTGCTTTGGACCATTCGCCTTCAGCCACTCATAGATCTTGTCAGATCCATCAAACACATTGTGACGAGTGTTGAGATCGAATGCCTGGCCGTGTTGATGATTTGAGTGGCCGGCCTTTGCCGCGAGATTGCCCTGACCTTTCTCAAACAGCTTGCGTAAGTCAGCTTGTCGCTGAAACGTCCGAAAGGCGCTGTTGATCGAGATCTGAATGTTTTCTGTCTCGGCGGCGTCTTTCAGCTTCAGATAAGGCGCGAGACTGTCGAGCGTGATCTGCTCCATCTCGCCGCCAAAGCCGACGATATTCACGAGTAGTTTTGGACCAAGATATTCGCCCTTGCGCCAGCACGCATTCGGACCTTTCTTGTCGGTCCATTCATCTGAAAAGTACAGATCGGAGCAGCCTTCTTTCAAATTCGCAGGCTTGGTCCAACCGATCTCCTCACCTGTTTGCATCTGGCCGCCGACGATCTCGATCTTGCTGACTTTGACAAACTTGCCGTCGGGTGAAGTTTCAGTTACGGCGACAAACGATCTCATGGGGATCGAAGTTCCTTTGGAAGCGAAGTCAGGCGCGCCATTTCGAATCAGCGCGTTCGCGTCGATGCAAGTCATGTTTGCGCCAAGTGGTTCGAGTTCCCACTTCGCCGGCGCGAGGCCCGCGGTTTCGTTTTTGAAGCCTCCCTCGAGGTTCATCGCTGAGGTCCAACCGAAAGATTGATCGCCAGTTGCAGACACTGCGAAGACAAACGTGTGCCTGCCCGAATCTGTCATCACATCAGTCACTTTGATCTCAGTTCGCTGCGGAATCGTTTTCACGTCGCCGACACGTTTGCCTGGCGGACGAATTTCACCCGAACGGTATTTCAGTTCCTTCAACTTCTCATCGCGAATGATTGCTTTGCTCGACTCAACGACAAAAACCTTCTCCGGATAGCTTCTAAAGTTCACGGCGACAACCTCCAAAATTAAATACTTGAACTCTGGACCTTGCGGATGCACAATGTGCACGTCTGTAGCAATATTTTAGCGGCGCACACCTATCGAAAACAAAGACAATCGCTTTTATCTTCAGTTTCCCGGAGACACGACGGAGAGTCGATGACTGAACACGAAGACCAGATTGCGGAATATCGTCTGAAGCTCGAGGAGACGGCGGCACTTGTAGCGCGTATTCGTCATGAAATCAATAATCCCCTGACCGGTGTGTTGGGCCAGGCCCAACTCCTGTTGCGTGAAGAGTTGAGCGAGCGTTCGCGAAAGCGAGTGCAAACGATCGAGGATCTTGCATTACGCTTGCGCGATATCGTGGCTCAATTACGCGAAGTGCAAAGACCCGGCGGTGACGGCGATATCTGACAGTAGTTTTTAGACAGGATTAACAAGATTAAGACAGGATTTACAGGATCAGAATCTTGTAAATCCTGTCACTTTGTTACTCAGCCCTTGATCGCCACCTTCTTCTCTTCATCCGTGTAGACTTTGATCTGAGTGCCGGGCTTGATCACCGCATTCTTTCCCTTCTTCAAAAAGCCAAGCGGTCCAAAAAGCACCACCAGCGCGACAGTCGTCCCCGTCTTGTCGTCGCCCTCTTTGCCTTTTGTAGATCGCAGCTTGAGCTTTTGACCGTCCACTGTCATCGTCGACTCAACCCGGATACCGAGCGTGCCACCTTTGCCCATCATTCCGGCCTTTTTCGCCTGCGCAACTGTGCCTTTCACGATGGCGTCTTTTGCGATGACGGTTTGACCATCGACCTTGAAATCTTCCATGACCTTGAACGTGAGTGGATCACCTTCAGCCGCAGTTTTACTCGTGATCTCATCGATCGTAACGACCGTAAACTCGGTGCCGTCTGCTATGACTTTAACATTCTCCGCTACGTGCGCAGGATCCTGACTCCTGATTGATAACGCCGCGAGGCTGGGAGTAATGAAGCTGAAGAGCACGAGCGTCATCACGACAGTCTGAAACACTCTGGAGGAACGGGTAGTTTTCTGCATACTTTTTCTCCTGGGAGAGAGGGGTTGATGTTTTCCGCTCGGGAAAGCAGCGGAAGGTGTAGTGAGAGCAAACCTTGGATCTATAACGACACCGTTTCTTCAGGTGTCTCGACGAGATATGGGCTAACGAAAACCGGCTTGTCTTCGGCGTCTTCCGCCAATACGGCTTGAATAATCGGAAGACTCAAGGAGTGTTTGGTAGTTGTTAACGGCACCGGCTTGCCCGCGGCATAGACCTTGTGCCGGCCATGCTCTTCATACCACTCGGCGAGGCCTGCGGTCTTGTGCATGTTCTCGATGATCTGACGCCAACCGACGCCCGTGTTGTACGCGCAGAAGGAAATCTCACCTTCCTGAGTGCCGTAAGGAATTACGCACATCTCGGTGCGACGGAAATCGTAATTGAAGAGATCCTGGAACCACATTCCCTCGACGCAGAGCACGCGCCAGGTGTCATTTGCATCTGCACTCTTCTGCGCCATGCGATCGTTGCGATCGGAATTGGAATTGGTTGACGACGGCTTGAACAGGTTGATGATCTGCGAAATCGGAAATCCCTCCGGCGCTCGTTCGGCGTCGAAGTTTCGCATGATCGCCATGCCAAGTTGTGCGTAAGAGAGTTTGCGACCGCGCGCCGTGTCGGTAATCACGGCAACGTCTTTCATGAACTGCTCGTAGTTGAAGAACTCAAACAGCGATCTAAATTCACCGGTTTGCCTGTTCACGACGAGCAGCGTGAAGATGCCGCAGTTTGGATGACAATTACACGACGACCAGCCCCACGGCGCATCGGCACCCTGCAACATGTCCATCACACTCGTGAACGCGGAGTACGACGAGAGCGGGAACCAGTCGCGCAGCGGTTGAATATGACCGCCAAGCTGATTCTTCAGATCGTGTGTCATGCCGGCGAGCGTGTAGCGCCACTTTGTGCGCAACTCGTCAGAGATATCTTCGTCGCGTCCGGTGAACGATACCGGTTGGAACGCGATCGTCTGCACCTTGTCGATATTCTGCGCGGCGAACTCGACGATCTGTCCGATACCGTCGTTGTTGAGATTGTTGACGATAGTCACGACGAGCGTGACTTTGATGCCAGCTTCAGCGAGATTCTCAATCGCACGCAACTTCACGTCGAACAAGTTGCCGACACCGCGATGTTTGTTCTTCTCTTCGCTGACGCCGTCGAACTGTAAATACACACCGTGTTGTCCGGCAGCTTTCGCTGCTTTGCAAAACTCGAGATCTTCGGCGAAGCGAATGCCGTTGGTCGCTGCGAGGATGCGATAGAAACCGATCTTCTTCGCGTAAGCGACAGCATCAAGATAGTAAGGCGAGAGCGTAGGCTCGCCGCCGGAGAAGAGAATGATTACTTGTCGTCGTGGTTTGAATGAGACAGCGCGATCGAGAATCGCTTTGGTGTCTTCAAACGTAGGCTCGTGCACGTAGCCAACCTGGTTCGCATCCATGAAGCACGGATTGCACATCATGTTGCAGCGGTTGGTCAGGTCAACAGTCAAAACTGCGCCGCGTCCAAACTTGATGTTCGACGTTCCATGACGATGGACGTCTTTGTCTTCCGCCGCGCGAAAGTCGCGACCAAAGAAGAGTGATTCGATCCTTTCGAGAAATGCCGGATCGGTAGACATCACATCTACGAACTCCCCGTGCTTCGGACAGGTCTTCTTCATCACAACCTGACCGTTGTCTTCGACTATCTGTGCTTTGATCTCACCGGGGTGCTCGTTCATCAACGTTTCGAGCGGCACCGCGCCGGTGATCACAGCATTGCGAACTTCTTTTACGCAGGTTGGACAGAGACTGTCGGTTTCGCGTGGGAAACCAAGTGGTGGAGCACTGCGTTCGTAGGATTTGAGCAGTGGACCAGGCGCCCAATTGGGACGAATCGCTTCGCCTTCGGGTAGTCGCCGGTTGACTGACTGAAATGCGCGCCAGGCGACATCCGAGATACCGGAGATCAGCCGGGAGCTTTTTACTCCCGAAAACTTGCTTTTATCCGACTCTCCGCGACGAAACTGATCACTAAACAAAGGCTTTGGTCCCTCCAACTGATAAAACCCAAGAACAGCCCAGCATGATAAACAGGATTTGCAGGATCCACAAGACACGATTATCCTGAATTTCCTGAAATTCGTGGCAATTCTGTTTCAAAATGCCGATACATCCTACTGCCATCATTGAAGATAACGTCGAAATTGGGCCAGATTGCGAGATCGGGGCGTATGCGGTCATTAAGAGTTTCACACGCCTCGGGGCTCGGAATCGCATCTTTGAGCATGCCGTTATTGGCGGTGAGCCGCAGGATGTGAAGTTCAAGGGGGAGACTAGCTACCTCGAAATCGGCGACGACAATATCATTCGCGAGTTTTGCACTCTTCACCGGGCCAATGGCACGGACGAGTTTACGCGAATCGGTTCGCGCAATTTTTTCATGGTTGGAGTGCACGTCGCGCACAACTGCGTCATTGGCGACGACAACATCTTTGCGAACGAGGTTGCGCTCGCGGGTCACATCACGATCGAGGATCACGTTTTTCTTTCCAACAATGTCGGCGCGCATCAGTTTGTGCGGATGGGCCGTTACGCAATGATTGGCGGGAAGTCGAAGATCGTGCAGGATGTGTTACCGTTTTTCATCACTGACGGTAATCCGCCGCGTGTTCGCGGCGTTAATAGCGTCGGGCTGCGACGAGCTGGGTTCAATGAAGACGAGCGCCGCGCATTGAAGGATGCTTACCGCATACTGTTTCGATCGACGTTGCCGCTTCAGAATGCTTTGCAGACTTTGGATGAGTTGGACGATGAACACGTGGCACACCTGGCGAATTTCATTCGCGGCTCGAAGCGCGGATTCGTGAGAGCTGAAAAATGACGGTAGATGAACTCGCAGAGATCGTGAGTGGTCGCGTGGTGGGCGACGCGGGAACGCGGATTGAACGGATCTCCGATCTGGATTGCGCGCGTGAGGGTGAGGTTGCCTACATCGACAACGAGAAGTTGTTTGACGCGGCGACGGAGAGTCGTGCGTCGTGTTTAATTGTGAGGGATGGTGCTGAAGCGAAGTTTACGGATCGAACGGTGATCGCGGTTGCGAATCCGAAGCTTGCGTTTGCGCTCGCGGGTGCGGCACTTCATCCCGCGGTCCGTCGAGAACCAACGATTCATCCGACCGCGGTCGTTGCTGAAACTGCCGACGTTGCGCTCACGGCTTATGTTGGTCCAAATGTGTGTATCGGTGAGTACACGCACGTTGGCGCTTACACGCGACTCGAAGCAGGCGTGGTGCTCGGATCGAATGTGACGGTCGGCGACGATTGCGTGCTGCATCCGAATGTTGTTTTTTACGACGGCGTTTCTGTTGGCAATCGCGTCATACTACACGCGGGTGTGTGTCTCGGCGCGGATGGGTTTGGCTACGTGCGTCACGATCTCGGTTACCAGAAGTTCCCGCAGATTGGAACGGTGGTGATCGAAGACGACGTCGAGATCGGCGCGCATACGTGTGTGGATCGTGCGGCGCTTGGACGTACCCGCATCGGCCGCGGCACAAAGCTCGACAACATGGTCCACGTCGGTCACAACTGCGACATTGGCGAGCGCGTAGTGATTGCGGCACAAACCGGGATCAGCGGCAGCGTCGTGATTGAAGACGATGCGGTGATCGGCGGGCAGGTTGGTTTTGGAGATCATACGCGCGTTATGAAGGGTGCTGTGATCGGATCCAAAGCAGGAATCTTACCCGGCAAGATCGTGCGACCGGGTGTTTGGTGGGGCATTCCCGTGCAACCGCTCGACGAATACAAGCGCATGAACGCGCACATGAACCGCTTGCCGCAAATGCGTGACGATATCAAGCGGCTCGAAAAAGAGCTCGCTGAGTTGAAAAAGCGATCCACAGATTACGCAGAATAATCTGCGCTGCCATTCGTGTCGACAAACTTGAAGTCCGCAGCGTCAATAGATTTTGTTGCACTTTGGAGTGCGGCGGCCTGGCGCCGCTTTGGCCTTGATCGCGTGTGACCGATAAAAAAGCGGCGCCAGGTCGCCGCACTCCAAAGTGGCGCATGATTAACTGATGAGGAATTTGACGATTGCCTCTGCGGCGCGTCGCGAGGCGCCGGGTTCACCCAACCGATGGGCCACCTCGCGCAGACTCGCGCGCATCGCTTGATTCGTTTTCGGTTCGAGTAGCTCCAGCAGTCTAGCTGACAGATTTTCGGCTGTCAGCGCATCTTGCATTAATTCCGTCGCGATTTCTTTTCCGGCCACGAGATTTACCAGACCATAATGTTCGACAGTGATCAAACGTCCGAGCGTGTGCCAGTTGATCGGCGACTCTTTGTAAACAACCACCATCGGCGTTTCGAGCAGCGCGGCTTCCAGAGTCGCAGTGCCGCTCGCGATCGCGGCTCCATCGGAAGCGGCGAGCGCTTCGCGAGTCTGATGTTCGACGAGCGTGATGTTTGCACTGTCATGTTGCGACAGGATTACACGCGTCTCTTCTACTGTTCTGCTCGGTGCGACTACGACGACAGGCTGAACGTCAGGTCGTGCGGTTCGGAGTTGTTTGCTTGCTTCGATCATTGGCGGCAGGATTCGTTGTAGTTCCTTTATCCTGCTGCCGGGAAGAAAAGAAACGATCGGCCGGGACTGATCGAGATCGTTGCGACGGCAAAACTCCTCGCGTCCAAAACGCGCCTTAACCTCACCTGACAACGGATGTCCGACGAACTCAACGTGTTCCACGTCGCGCGCTTTATACCATTCAGCTTCAAACGGCAGGATCGACAACAACAGATCCACATCGCGCTTGATGTTGCGAATGCGTCGCGGTCGCCACGCCCATAGTTGCGGACTAATGTAATAGATCACTTTCAAGCCGCGACGATGCAGGCTCGAGGCGAGTCGAAGGTTGAACTCCGGCCAGTCGACGAGGATGACCGCGTCGGGGGATCGTTCGATTGCCGAGCCTTTGAGTCGGCGAAACGCTTTGATGAACTTCTGGAAGACGCGCCCGACTTCGACGATTCCCATGATCGCGAGCTCGTCGGAGTTGACGATCGTTTCTACGCCGGCGTCGCGCATTTGCGGACCGGTCGCGCCGAAGAGCTCGAAATCGCCACGTTCGCGTAGTGCTTTGACAAGCGCTGCGGCGTGAGCATCACCGGACGGCTCACCGGCAACGATCATCAGTTTGTGTCGCTTGGGCACGGCGCGGATGATAGTACAAGATTTCCAAGAATGTGCAGGATTAACATGATGCTGAATGCTCCACATTCGTGCTAGCATCCACGCGCAATATATGACCCGTTACCTGCTGGCTATCATAATTCTCATACTTGCTTGCCAGTTTGTATTCGCGCAGCAAACGAATCCGGTCGATCGCAAAGTTGCGAATCCGATGACGGATACTCCCAACGTCAATCCTCTTAATCAAGATCAACCCGTGCAGCGCCGTCCCAAGCCGCAGGACGGTGTGCAGGGCGCGCCGTCAGATCGAATCAGCGTCTCGGCCGCGAAAGAGAGTGGTTCGGGTCCAGAGAACGCGCGCGTCGTCGTGTATGAGGGAAACGTCGACATTCGTATCGGCACTTATCGCTTGCAGGCCGACAAGGTCACGGTTTACGACGCGGAGAACAGGATCGTCGCGGATGGAAACGTCGTTTTCGACCAGGCGGATCAGCAGCGCATCACCGGATCGCGCGGCGAGTGGAACTATCGCACCAAGACAGGTTACTTCGTCGACTCAACCGGCTATACAAATCAGACGCAAGACGGCACGCGGATTTACTTCACCGCGGATCGCGTCGAGAAGATCAGTCTCGACACGATTATCGCGACCAACGTTCAAGTGACAGCCTGTGACGAAGATGTTCCGAAGTGGAGTTTTCACGCGAGCAAGACACGCATCAAGACTGGCGATCGTGTTTACGTCTATTCACCGAAACTGAAGCTCAAAAATATTCCTGTCTTCTACCTGCCGTATGCTTCAGTTTCGATCAAGGCACGCGATCGTGCTTCTGGATTCCTGACGCCGACGTTCGGCGGCTCAGGCGCGAAGGGTGCCCGGCTCTCGACGGCTTACTATCAAACGTTAGGTCGCTCAGCCGATTTCACTTTCCGCAGCGACATTTATACTGCGCGTGGACTCGGCTTTGGCGGCGACTTGCGCACACGCGCGAACTCGCGCTCGTATCTCAACTTCGGTTTCTATGCAGTCAAAGATCGTATCTTTGGGCCGTCCGCCGACGCTGCGCATCCGGATCAGGGTGGTTCGAGTCTCTACGTCGACGGCGTTCACTATTTCAAAAACGGTTTCACCGCTGTCGCCGACGTCAACATCACTTCAAACCTCGCGTTCCGGCAAGTGTTCTCCGACAACATTCAACAAGCAATCTCGCCGGAAGAGACTTCGCAGGTCTTCGTAAACAAGGATCACAACGAGTACAGCTTTAACTTTCTCGCGCGCACGCAGGTCACGTCGCTCACTAATGCGCGTATTCGTATCCGGCAGTTACCGAGCATCAGCATCGACAAGCGACCGGGCATCGTTAGTTTCTTCAAAGACCTGCCGCTGTATTTTTCTTTCAGTGGCTCGGCGGATGGCGTCAGCCGGAAAGAGACTGTTGAAGACTCGGTTCAGTTTGTTAGTGACGTTGGTGGCAACCCGATCATCACGCCGTCGATTGTGCAGCGACTCGACCTGAATCCGCGCTTCGAGTTGCCGCTGAACTTTGCCGGGTGGACCGTCACCGCGTCGGGTTCCGGGCGTGTGACGTTCTATTCGAACTCACTCGATCCGAACACCCGCGATGTGCTGAGCCGTAATCTGACGCGTTCTTACGGAGAGTTTGAGCTCGACGTGCGGCCGCCGGCGCTGGCCCGAGACTTTCGTCGCGGCGGCAATTTCTTCTTTCGTCACGTGATCGAGCCGTACGTGACTTATCGCAAACTCACCGGCATTAACAATTTCGATCGCATCATTCGTTTCGATTACATCGACGCAATTGCAGACACCAACGAGATCGAATTCGG
>Ga0070698_100005039_pt1 | contig 14475 bp, 15 predicted proteins | sample KBSK1502metaG_FD_65477 | JGI IMG/M metagenome (GOLD analysis project Ga0070698, IMG submission 65477) | Corn, switchgrass and miscanthus rhizosphere microbial communities from Kellogg Biological Station, Michigan, USA - KBS K1-50-2 metaG | ecosystem: Host-associated > Plants > Roots >...
CGCAGGAGCCCGTCCGCCCCGGCCTCGTCGAAGCGCACGCGGTAGCCGGCGAGGTAGCCGTTGTCGACGCCGGGGACGGGGCGCGCCTGCTGGCCGGTGAGGCCGGGGTCGAGGGTCGCCTTGGGCGCGCGCGGGTCCACGCCCGAAGCCTAGCCCGAGGTCGGGCTCAGAGCGGCGTGCGCTCCGCGTTCCGGCGGCTGAGCGCGGCCAGCAGCGATTCGCGACGCCTTGGGCGGCGCGACGCCACGATGCGTGCCGCGCGGACGGTCAGGACGCGCATGCGGTGCGCGGCGGCCGGATTCCACGCTCCGGAGTACGCCCGCGTCGCGTCGGCGCGAAGACGCGCGGCTTCGAGCCGGTACCCGCGGAGCTCGAGATCGGCGACGGCGTCGAGGACGGCCCGATACAGGCCGGGCAGAACCTCGGCGACCGGTTGCTGCTCCACGAGGGACAGCATCGGCCGCCAATCGTCCCGCTGTCATCGACCGCAGGTACCAGCCGCGCTCGGGCGTTGGGACCAGCGCGGCATGAACAGAGGTATCGAAAATCCGGCGCGGAGTCAGTCCCCGGCGTGCCAGCCCGTCCGGACGTTGAAACCGGAGAACGTGCCGGTCGCCGGGGACCAGGTCGCGTCCACTCCGTCCACCCAGGCGCCCGGCGGGCCGTCGCGCAGGCTCGCCAGCAGCGTTTCGAGCACGTCCCGGGGACCTTCGGCGACGCAGCGCACACGACCCGAGGGCTCGTTGGCCACCCAGCCCGACAGGCCGAGGCGGCTTGCCTGGCGCACGACGAAGATGCGGTAGCCGACGCCCTGGACGCGACCGTGGACAACGGCCTCGAGGCGCTCGCCGGAGGTCACCCCGGAGGTCACGCCGCCCAGCCCAGTGCCAGCACGTCGACGACGAGCTCCGGGCTGACATTGCCCTCGAGCCGCTCGCCGGCAACGTCGAGGCGGCGCAGCTGGGCCGGGGCGAAGGACGCGGGCAGGCGTGCCGCCGCGGCTTCCAGGTCGTCGAGAAGGTCCAGCTGGCGCACGTCGCCCGGCTCGCCCATCGCGACCAGCGCGAGGTCGCGGACGACGTCGCGCCAGATCGCGACGAGGGCGAGGGCAGCAGCCCTGCGCTCGGCGGCAGGCACCCGGACCGCGGGGCCGCTGCCGGCCTCGGTTTCCGGCTCGGATGGTTCGTCGGCGGGACCGGCGGCCGGCGCAGGGTCCGTCGGGCGACGCCCGCGGCCGCGTGACGCGGTCCTGCCGTTCGTCGCCGGTCCGTCGCTCGATCTCAGGGCCAGGATCATCTCGGCGGCACGAGCCAGCAGGTCGCGGCCGATGCGCAGGCGGTCCGCCCGCGTCGCGGCGGTCAGGTCGAGCAGCGTCCGCGCGACCTCGCCACGGACGACGAGCGAAGCCGGGGCGCGCGCCAGCGCCACGGCGTCCCCGGGCCGGCCGCCCGACAGGCGCGCCAGGCGGGCCGCCAGGGGCGGCTCGGCATGGCCGGCCTCGACCAGTAGCGCCTCGATCTCCCGTCGCGGCACCGGCCCGAGTCGGATCCGAACGCAGCGCGACCGGATCGTGTCGAGCAGCCGCTCCTCGTCGGTCGCGGTGAGGACGAGCACCGTCCCCGGGGGTGGCTCCTCGAGCGTCTTGAGGAACGCAGCCTGGGCGTCCTCGGTCATCCGGTCCGCGGCGCTGACGATCGCGACGCGGGCACCGCCCTCGACGGGAAGCAGCGCCAGCTCGCGCACCAGGTCGCGGACACCGCGCTCCTCGCGACCGGGGCCCCCGATCGGGATGACCGCCCCGGCGCCGACGGGCACGAGCCGGTGGACGTCGGGGTGGTTCCCGTGCTCCACGGAGCGACAGGCGCGGCATGTCCGATCCGGCCGCATCGAGGGCTCCGGCGCGAGGCACAGCAGCGCGGAGGCGACGTCCTCCGCGAGGGTGCTCTTGCCCACGCCCGCCGGGCCAGCCAGGAGCAAGGCGTGCGGCATCCCGGCCAGGAGCATCGTGCGCACGGCGTCGAGCGCGGCCGGCTGGCCGCGCGTCCGGTACGAGGCGGCGGGTGACGGCGATCTCGAGGACCGCGTCACGCGAGCGTCTCGCTCTCGCGCGAGCTCAGGCCGTGGGCTCCGCCTTCTTGCGCGTCGTGCGCCGCTTGGGAGCGGCCGCCTCCTCCGGGCTGCTCGCCGGCGTACCCGCGCTCGACCGGGTGGTCGTGCGCTTGCGCGCCGTCGTCGTCCTTGCCTCCGGCGCGACAGCCTCGGCGGACGCTCCGACCTCGGCATCGACCGCGGCCGCGGTGGCTCGCGGCTTGCGGGTCGAGGTCGTGCGCCTGGTCGTCCCGCGGGAGCCCGCGGTCGAGGACGGAGCCTCGGCGTCGCCCGCCGCGGCCTTGGCCGTCGTTCGCCGGCCGGACCGCCGAGCGGCGGCCGGTGCGGCTTCGGCCGGCGCCTCGGCTGCCGCGGGCGCCTCCGATCGAGCCGGTTCGCGACGCGGCTCGGGCGCCGGGCGGGAGCCGAGCTGCGCTCGCAGCATCGCCTCGATCTCCGGCGGGACCTCGCTCCATGGCTCATCCCCGGAGGACCGCGGCGCGGGCCGCGGCGCCTGCCGGAACTGTTGCCGATCGCCGCGGTCGACTCGATCGCGTCGGTCGTCACGCCGATCATCGCGGTTGAAGTTCGGCTCGCGGCCGCGCGGCGGCTCCTGGAAGCGGGACGGCGTGCTGCCGCGTCCGCCGCCGAAGCGCTCACGATCCAGCGCCGCGGCGTACGCGCCGCCGCGACCACCGCGGACGCCTCGACCACCGCCACGCCCGCGACCGGCATCTCGCTGGCGCCGCTCCGCGAGCAGGTACTCGGGCACGGCCGGCTCTTCGAGGTCTTCGTCGTCCGAAATCACCGGCGCGCCGCGCGACGCGGGGATGCCGATCTGCGAATCCCAGACGGAGCCGAAGGTCGACGCGGCTCGCCGCGCCGCAGCCGGCGGTGCGACCTCGGACTCGTCATCCTCGGCCTCCGCATCGGCGGCGGCCGCGAGGGGCCGGGCGCCCTCCGCGGCAATCCCCTCTTCGCGACCTCGTCCCCGGCCCCGACCGCGACCGCCGCGGCGGCGCCGTCGGCGTCGAGCCTCCTCGCTGGCGCCATCGGCGGCGCCCTCGCCAGCCTCGCCGCCGGCTGCTGCCTCGCCGTCGTCGCCGAGCTCGTCGAGATCGACGTCGCTCGGGCCTTCCTCGGCGACTGCCGCGGCCCTGGACAGCTTCTCACCGGGCAGGACGACGAGGGGCGCATCGGCGCCATCCACGTCCTTCACGGCCGCGGCCGCGCGACCGCGGCCACGAGTCGGGGCCGCCTCACCCGCTCCTCGCCGGGTGCGTCCGCGCCCACGGCTCCGCTCGCCAGTGCCCTCGGACTGCTTCTCCGGCACCTCGGTCATGGACAGGTCCTGCTCATCCTCGGAGACGCGCCGTCCCGAACGAGACGAGCCCTTCTCGACCTTGGCGATCTGGGTGATGTCGGTGAACTGGTCGGCGACGTCCATCAGGTCGGACGAGGTGTTGCCGCGGAAGCTCACGACCTCGACGCGGACGCCCTGCTCCTGGACGGCGCGGATCGCCGGGGCGAAGTCGCCGTCGCCGGACACGACGATCGCGATATCGAGGTTCCGGGCCGTCTTCATCATGTCGACGACCAGCTCGATGTCGAGGTTGGCCTTGACCTTCCCGTCGCCGTACTTGCGGATGTCCTTGCTCACGACCTTGTAGCCGTGCCGGCGCAGGAAGTCGTGGAAGTTGCGCTGGTTCTCGTTCTCCGGATCCAGGCCCGTGTACGCGTATGCGCGCACCAGGTCCCGTCCGGCGCTCGACGCCTTCAGCAGGGTGACGTAGTCGATGTCCACGCCGGCCGCCTTGGCCGCGTAGAAGATGTTCGCCACGTCAACGAAGACGGCGACGTTCTTGCTCACTCTTTCTCCTATGTGTTCTGTGGGTTGCGAGCCCGCGGCCCGACCCTCAACGCCGGCGCCCGGCGGGATCGACGGCCCGCCGCAGAATCGGCTGCTCGTCCTTGAATCCCTGGCGCTTCCAGCGCTTGAGCTCTGCCGGTGTCTCCGGCATCGACGCCTCGACCGACGCACAACCCTTGTTCCCCGCCGACTTGAGGCACTCCTCGATGAGGCTGGCGCTCACGGCGTCCGGTGCGCCCGCCGGGTCGACGACGAGCAGATCGATGACTCCGACGTAGCCGCCGGCGCGAACCGAGGGTCGGATCGCGAGCACGGCGCCGCCGACGATGTCCCGTTTGCTCTCGGCAACCAGGACGGTGGCGTGCGGGAGGAAGACGAGCTGACGGAGCACATCGGCGGCGCCGAGCGAACCGGACCCACCGTCGGCCAGGCGGTCGCCGCTCAACGCGACGAGACGCTCGATGTCGGTGATGCGGGCCGCTCGGACCCTGTACTCCACGCGGCGGGGTGCTCCCTCACAGTCGGAGGCGCTGTCCGATTCCTTGCAGTCGTCGCGACCGTGGCCGACCGGACCGCCGGGTTCGCGGGCCCCCGGGAGGACGCGCGTTGCGCGTCTGTAAGCATCCTGGGTCGCGAACGACCGGCCTTGCAATCGGTGCGCCGGTCCCTATCATACGTCATCGCTTCGGCGGCCACCTGCGCGCCGCCTGAGGTTGGCTTCTGCGCACCGGCCGCACCGCACCCGCCGTCGAGCCACCCCGCGATCACCGTCAGGGTCGATCCGACCCCACCGGCGCATCGAGAGGCCGAATGGCAGGGCACCGGACGGAGCCAGTCCACCCTCGGGCCGTGGAGGCGGAGGGCGTCGACCGAGGGTCGAGCGGGACAACACCCGTCGACCTGGCGTATTGGAGGAGGAAACTGGATGAAACTCACCAGGCTCGCAGGCGTTGCTGGCATCGCGATCCTTGCCGTCAGCGCCATCGGCTGCAATGCCGGCCCGGGCGGCGGCGGAACCTACAACGTCGGCATCGACATGCCGCAGCAGGGTTCCGAGCTCGCCGGGTCGCAGCCCGTCATCAACGGCGCGCTCCTCGCGCTCAAGCAGGCCAACGGCAAGGCCGGCACCTACACGATCGAGGTGCCCAAGGCGCTCATCCTCGACGACGCCGTCGCCGGCACGCATGACCCGCAGACGGGCGCGAACAACGCGACGAGCTTCATCGGGAATGCCAAGGTCATCGCGATGCTTGGCCCACTGAACTCGAACGTGGCCAAGGCGCAGATCCCGCTGACCAACGAGGCCGGCCTGGCGCAGTGCAGCCCGGCGAACACGAACGAGGGCCTCACGAAGCCCGAGTTCGGCGCGCTGGACGTCCGCAAGAAGAAGCCGACCGAGATCAACTACGTCCGCGTCGCGACGACGGACGACCTTCAGAGCAAGGCCGACGCCGACTACCTCGCCGAGATTGGCGTCAAGAACCTGTACATCATCGACGACACCGAGACGTTCGGTAAGGGCATCGCGGACAACGTCGACAAGTACTGGAAGGACACCCTCAAGCTGACCGTCGTCGGTCACGACTCGGTGCCGAAGACGACCACCGACTACGCGTCGATCCTGACCACCGCCAAGAGCAAGAACCCGGACGGCATCTACTTCGGCGGCGTGACCGCCACGGGTGGCGCCCGAGTCCTCAAGGCTGCGGTCCAGGTCGGCCTCGGCACCATCCCGTTCCTGGGCCCCGACGGCATCCAGGACGGTAGTGGCGCGACCGAGAACTCGTTCCTGAACCTCGCCGGGCCCGCGGACGCCAAGAACGCCTACGCATCGCTCGCAGGCAAGGCGACCTACCCCGGCCAGGACAAGTTCCTGACGGACTACAAGGCCGAGTACAACATCGACGCGACCGGCTACGCGATCCAGGGCTACGCCTGCATGCAGGTGATCCTCGACGCGATCGGCCGTGCCTCGGCAACCAACCCGAGCGGCGACGCGGCGGTCCGCGCTGCGGTTCGGAAGGCGATCTCTGATACGACCTACACGTACAAGATCGCCCTGGGCGAGATCACGTTCGATGCGAACGGCGACACGTCCCAGAAGATCAACACCATCTACAAGGTCGATCCGGCTGGCGCAGGCGGCAAGGGCGCCTGGGTGGCCGCCAAGGAGATGCTCGCCAAGTAGTGAGCCCACTCGAAGCCGGGGGCCGCGAGGCCCCCGGCTTCATTGCATCCGGCCGCGACCGAACCGCTTCGGTCGCACTTCAGATCAGGCAGGGCGTAGAGGGATCGGCTAGAGGGGTCCGAGCGTGACCGCAGCCGCAGCGAGCGCAACCGTCTCGACCGTTCGACAGAGGCCAGCGTGGGCCATTCCGGCCATCGCCGTGGGCCTCGTCGTCGTCTACTTCATCGTCCTGACCTTCGTCCTCACGCTCAATCCGCAGACGTCGGCCGCTGCGCCGCAGATCGCGATCCAGCAGGTCGCGAACGCGCTGTCGATCGGCGCGATCTACGCCCTCATCGCCCTGGGCTACACGATGGTCTACGGGATCATCGAGCTCATCAACTTCGCCCACGGCGACGTGTTCATGATGGGCGCCTTCTTCGCGGTCCTGTTTGCCGGCGTCGGCGCCGGCTCGATCCCGGGGCTGCTCCACCTCAATGGGCCGGTCGAGAACGTTCCGCTGCTGGTGGTGTACATCGTCGCGACGCTCGCCGTCGTGATGCCCATCACCGGGCTCCTCAACCTGACCATCGAGCGCGTCTTCTACCGGCCCTTCCGGGGCGCTTCACGCCTCGCGCCGCTGATCACCGCGGTGGGCGTGTCGTTCATCCTCCAGAACGTCGCGCTGGTCGTGTTCGGCAGTGGCGACCGCAACTCCCCGCAGATCTTCCCGCTCTCGTGGCGGGTCGACGTGTTCGGCGCGTCGGTCCCGGTGCTCAACTTCGTCATCCTGGCCATCGCCCTTGCGCTGATGTTCGTCCTGCAGACGTTCGTCCGGCGCACGCGCCTGGGTCGGGCCATGCGCGCGACGGCGCTCGACCAGCAGGCGTCGAAGCTGATGGGCGTCGACGTCAACCAGACGATCGCGCTCACGTTCGCCATCGGTGGCGCGCTGGCCGGCGCGGCGGGCACCGTGTGGGGCTACAACTTCGGCTTCGTGCGCCAGGACCTCGGCTTCAATGCCGGCCTGAAGTCGTTCACGTCGGCCGTCCTCGGGGGCATCGGCAACATCACCGGCGCGGTCCTCGGCGGCTTCGTGATCGGTTTCATCGAGAACTTCGCGGCCTCGCTCAGCCTGACCCGCTGGGCCGAGTTCTCGGTGTTCATGGCCCTCACGCTCGTGCTGATCTTCCGGCCCGCGGGCATCCTCGGGCAGCAGGTGGGAGAGCGGGCGTGAGCGCGACGCCGGCGGTCGAAGCCGAGAAGACCGGCAAGGTCGAGGCCCCCAACAGCTCCCGGCTGGGCGAGTGGCGCACGCGCATCCGGGCCTTCGCACAGGCCCACCGCTCCTGGACGATCGTCATCGCCATGGCGATCGGGTCTGTCGTCCTGTTCTTCTGGGCGGCGTTCCCGCCATTCAGCTTCGTCCAGGGCCAGAACACCTGGATCAGCGGCTTCGTGAACGCCGGCGTGTTCATCCTGCTCGCGCTCGGCCTGAACATCGTCGTCGGCTTCGCCGGCCTGCTCGACCTCGGCTACGCCGCGTTCTTCGCGTTCGGCGCCTACCTGTACGCGTTCGGGGCATCCCCGTTCAGCCACCTGCACCTGCCGTTCCTGCTCCTGCTCGTCGGCGGCGCGGTGGTCGCGGCGGTGTTCGGCATCGCGCTCGGCGCGCCGACGCTCCGGCTGCGCGGCGACTACCTCGCCATCGTGACCCTCGGATTCGGCGAGATCGTCCCGATCGTGTTCCTGAACGCGGAGAAGTACACCCAGGGCACGAACGGCATCGGCGGCGTGGACCGGCCGAACATCTTCGGCTACGAGTTCCCGGGGATCGACCAGACGGCCTACTACGTGCTCATGACGATCGTGGTGACGGTCGTCCTGATCCTCGTCTACCGGCTCCTGGATTCCCGGATCGGGCGGGCCTGGGCGGCGATCCGGGAGGACGAGCTGGCCGCGGCGGCGAACGGCATCAACACGGTGACCACGAAGCTTGCCGCGTTCGCCCTGGGCGCGACGACCGCGGGCTTCGCGGGCGTGCTCAATGCGTCGAAGCTGACCATCGTCGACCCGACGCAGTTCCAGTTCCAGGTCTCGTTCGTGGTGCTGGCGATGATCGTGCTCGGCGGGATGGGCAACCCGTTCGGCGTCGCCGTCGGCGCGTTCGTCCTGTACAACATCCAGAACGTGCTGCTGAAGCAGCTCAACGCGGTCATGGACAACCTCAACGTGCCGATCCTCGAGAACATCGACTTCGTCAAGTTCCAGTTCCTGCTCTTCGGCATCGCGCTGGTGCTGATGATGATGTTCCGGCCCGAGGGCCTCATACCGAGCCAACGCCGGCGGCAGGAGCTGCACAGCGCGGAGGCCGATAGCGAAGCGGACCTGGAGCTGCTCGCGCCCGAAGCGGGCGAGGTGTCGCTGTGACCGCGGCCGCGTTCGGCCGCAAGATGGCCAGCGACAGCGTCAGCGGCGGCCTGCTCCTGCACGCCGACGGGGTCACGAAGCGTTTCGGGGGCCTCGTCGCGGTCCACGACATCGACTTCACGATCCCGACGGGCTCGATCGTCAGCCTGATCGGCCCGAACGGCGCCGGCAAGACGACGTTCTTCAACATCATTGCCGGCATCTACGACCCCACGGCCGGCGTCGTCGTGTTCAACGGGCGCGAGATGATCGCCCGCAGCCGTCGCGCCTGGCTTGAGCCATTCATCTGGTTCCTGCCCGGGTTCATCGGCCTCCTGACGACCATCATCGCGGCGTCGAACGGCGCACCCGATGGCGAGATCTTCATCATCGGCGGGATCACGCTGGTGGCGCTGATGTCGACGTTGGTCATCGGCGTGGCCAGACCTCTCCGCTACCAGCGGGCGCTGCCTCGCATCGGCATCTTCAAGAGCGGACGACCGAACGACATGGTCGAGGCGGGACTGGGCCGCACGTTCCAGAACATCCGGCTGTTCCAGAACATGACCGCGCTCGAGAATGTCCTGGTCGGGATGCACAGCCGGCTCAAGTCCACCTGGGTTGATGCCATGTTCTCGACACCCCGCGACCGGCGCGAGGAGAAGGAGGCTGCGGAGGAGGCCCGCGGCTACCTGCGCCTCGTCGGGCTGCGCGGCAAGGACGGGGAGCTGGCCAAGAACCTGCCCTACGGCGACCAGCGCCGTCTGGAGATCGCCCGGGCACTGGGGTCGAAGCCGAAGCTCCTGCTGCTCGACGAGCCAACCGCGGGCATGAACCCACGCGAGACGCAGGAGATGATCGCCCTGATCAACAGGCTTCGAACCGAGCTGGGCCTGACGGTCCTGCTCATCGAGCACGACATGAAGGTGGTCATGAGCATCAGCGACCGGGTCACCGTCCTCGACCATGGCGAGAAGATCGCCGAGGGCTCACCGGCCGAGGTGCGCGCCAACCCGAAGGTCATCGAAGCCTACCTCGGGGCACCCGCCGAATGACCGCCGTGGCCGGGACGAGCGAGCGCGCGATTGGCGCGGGTGGCAGCGGCGGGCCGATGCTCGTCCTCAAGGACGTCCACACCTATTACGGCAACATCCACGCCCTCCAGGGCGTGTCGATGGAGGTCGGGCACGGCGAGATCGTGACCCTGATCGGCGCCAATGGCGCCGGCAAGACGACGACCCTCAAGACGATCAGCGGCCTGCTCAGCCCGCGCAAGGGCACGGTCAGCTTCGAGGGCCAGGACATCGGCAGGACGCAGGCCCACCTGCTGGTCAAGATGGGCATCGGGCACGCGCCCGAAGGCCGGCGGATCTTCTCGCGCCTGACGGTCCTCGAGAACCTCCAGATGGGCGCGTTCACCAGGGACCTCAAGACCATCGGACCGGACATCGACCGGGTGCTGACGCTGTTCCCGCGGTTGCGCGAGCGGATCACCCAGCAGGGCGGGACGCTTTCCGGCGGCGAGCAGCAGATGCTCGCGATCGGGCGGGCGCTCATGTCGGAGCCGCGGCTGCTCCTGCTCGACGAGCCATCGCTCGGGCTCGCGCCGATCCTCGTGCAGCAGGTCTTCGCGACGATCAAGGAGATCAACGAGCAGGGCACGACGATCCTGCTGGTCGAGCAGAACGCGCTCCAGGCGCTCACGGTCGCGCACCGCGGCTACGTCCTCCAGACCGGCAACGTGGTCCTGACCGGGCCGGCGAGCGACCTGATCAAGAACGAGACCGTCCGGAAGGCGTACCTCGGCGAGAGCTAGCCGTCAGATCCCGGCCGGGGCGACACTCCGGCCCGTCCGCGAGCTCTCCAGAATCGCCAGGCACACCCGCAGCGCGGCCGCGCCGTCGTCCAGGCTCGCCGAGGCCGGGAAGCCGTCCCGGATCGCGCGAGCGAAGGCGACCAGCTCTTCCATGTAGCCCGGCCGCAGGTGGCCGGCGTAGCTCCAGCCCTGCCGCCACTCGGCCAGATTCTGATCGACGTAGCCGCCGCGGCCACCGGGCAGCGCCGGCCGGGCCAGGAGCCGGACCGCCTCGGCGTCGATGATCTCGAGCGAGGCACCGGCCGAGCCGTGCAGCGTGAACCGCGAGCCGAACGCGTTGGTGAACGAGGTCACCGCGAGAGAACCTGCGGCGCCGTCGGAGAAACGCAGGCTCACCGCGTAGCCGAACGCGCCGTCCGGGCCCTCGCCGACCCGGGCCGCGAGCTCCTCGACATCGCCCATCAGGAAGCGCATCGCGTCGACCGCATGAATCGCCTGGTCGGTCAGGAACGAGGAGGCGACGTCCGTCGCGCCCCACAGCGGCACGCGTGGACCGGGCGACAGGTACAGACCGTCGAACAGGAGCGTCGCGCCGAACGCCGGGTCGGCGGCGAGTCGCGCGGCGCGCTGGAAGGCCTCCGCGTGGCGCCAGAACAGCCCGACCATGGCGATGCGGCCGGCGACGCGGAACGCCTCGGCGAGGGCCTCCGCGCCCGCGAGGTCGGGCGCCGATGGCTTCTCGACGAACAGGTGGATCCCGCGCGAGGCGGCCTCGAGTCCCGCCTCGAGATGGAGCTGCGGCGGCCCGACGACCAGGACCGCTTCGGGCTCGACATCGTCGAGCATGCGCCGGTAGTCGATATGGACGGAGCCTGCGCCGTAGCGTCGGGCGCAGTCGGCGGCGAGGGCTTCCTCGAGGTCGCACGCGGCGACGTAGTCGAAGTGCGGCAGCCGGGCAAGCGCGGGCTGCAGGGCGCCCCGCGAGTGGTTGCCGCAGCCGATGACCGCGATCCGGATCGGGTCCTTCGCCACGAGCCGCCGGCCCTCGAGCGCGAGGCCGCCGTAGTCCTGGTCCCGGATGGTGTCGCCGGCCAGGTAGTCGCGCAGGCCGGCCCCGAGCTCGACCGGTCGATCGGTCATCGGGCGCCCTCCGCCACCGTCTCCCGTCCGGGCAATGGCTGCGACCCGGACGGGCCGCCGCCGTCGATGTCGAGCGCGACGGCCGTGATCCAGCCGGCGTTCTCGGTGAGGAAGAACATGATCGCGTCGGCCGTGTCGGCGACCGTTCCTGCCCGCCCGACCGGGAAGTTCGCGGCGTAGCCCGCCAGCACTTCCTCGAGCGTGAGCCCGGGCGTCCGCGCCAGCTTCCGCCGCGTGACCTCCTGCCCCTGGCGCGTCTCGGGGGTCATCGCCGGGCAGACGCAGTTGACCGTGACGCCGTCCCGGCCGAACTCACGCGCCCACGTTTGGGTAAGCCCCACGACGCCGAACTTCGAGGCGTTGTACGCGGACGTGAGCGGCCAGCCCTTGCGGCCGGCCTCCGAAGCGATGTTGACCATCCGGCCGCGGCCGCTCTCGACGAGGTGCCGGATCGCCGCCTGGGCGACGAGGAAGGTGCCCTTGAGATTCGTGTCCAGCTGGCGATCCCAGCTCTCCTCGCTGGTCTCCTCGAGGCTGCCGTAGTCGAACACGCCGGCGCACTGGACGAGCGTGTCCAGGCCGCCGAGCCAGTCGACGGCCGCGGCGACGCCGGCCTGGACGGACGCCTTGTCGCGGACGTCCAGCACGATGGGGACGACCACGCCGCCGCGCCGTCCGGCCTCCTCGCGCAGGAGCGCCTCGCTGACGTCGGCCATCGCCACCCGCGCGCCGGCCTCCAGCAGCCGGTCCACCACGCCCAACCCGAAGCCGCTCGCCGCGCCGGTCACGAGGGCCTTGCGATCGGGCGCGATGTGGAGCACCGGCGGGCCTCCGTGCGGCAGGGGACGGCTGCATTATCGAAGGCCGTCGGGGCTACAGTGTGGCCTCCGGACGACCCACTGGAGGACGCGCGAGTGGTTACCGAGGCCCGCGTCGGGCATGCGCGGTTCGTCTCCCCGCCCGAGGTCGAGACGATGCAGTTCGACTGGGGCACGATCAAGTGGCTGTCCGAGTCCCGGGTCAGCGGTTCCGGCATCGCGGTGGGTCTGGTGATCCTCGAGCCGGGCAAGGGCCACCTGCGCCACAACCACCCGGGCTCGGAGGAGGTCCTCTACTACGTCAGCGGCGAGGGCCGGCAGATGGTCGAGGACGAGGCGGGCAAGCCGATGTTCCGGGACGTCCGAGCCGGCGATGCTGCGTACATCCCCGCCGGCGTCTACCACGGGACCGAGAACACGGGCTGGGAACCGATGCGCCTGATCGCCATCTACAACCCCGGCGGCCCGGAGGCGATCCTCCGGGAGCTGCCCGAATGCACGACGTTCCCGCCCGGCGTCATCGCGACACGGGGCTGAGCGGATGCTCGACGCGGCCAGCAGACGCAACGTCTGGAAGCGCATCGAGGGCGAGGAGCGGCCGGCCTGGTCGGACGTGACCTCGACCGGGACGTTCCGCATCGTCCCGGGCCAGCCGTTCGACCGGCACTACCACGACTGCGACGAGTACTGGTTCATCTTCGAGGGCCGGGCCGTCATCGAGATCGACGACGAGCGCTACACGGTCGAGGCCGGCGACATCGTGTGCACGGAGATCGGCCGGGAGCACGACTTCCTGCAGGTCTTCGAGCCCATCGGCGGCTTCTGGTTCGAATCCCGGCTGATCCCGGGTGGTCGCGCCGGGCACCTGCACCGTTCACCCGATCGCGCCGCGGGGCACACCGTGCTCGGACCGGACGAGCAGCTCGCCGAGCAACCGTGAAGCGGTTCATCCACGTCGGCACTGGCGGCTGGGGCCGGTACTGGAGCCAGACCGTGATCCCGCACCTGCTCGAGCTGGGGATCGCCGAGCCGGCCGCGGCGGTCGACATGAACCCGGCGAACCTGGCCAATGCGCGCGAGGGCTACGGCATCGCCGAGGACCGCTGCTACACCGACCCGGTCCGCGCCTTCCGCGAGCAGGCGGCCGACTTCGCGATCGTGGTCGTGCCGCCCGCCCACCACGAGGCGATCGTGGACCTCGCGCTCGAGGCCGGCTGCGACGTCCTGTCCGAGAAGCCGGTGGCCGACACGATGGCCTCGTCCGCGCGGATCTACCTCAAGGTCACCCGGGCCGGCCGGAAGATGGCGATCACGATGAGCCACCGCTTCGACCAGGACAAGCAGACGCTGGAACGGCTCGTCCGGTCCGGGGCGTACGGCCCGGTCAACTACATCGTCGGGCGGCTCGCGCTGAACAACCGGAAGTTCGGGGACTGGGGCGACTTCCGGCACCGCATCGCCGACCCGCTCCTGATCGAGGCGGCGGTCCACCAGTTCGGGATCATCCGCGGGCTCGCCGGCTCGAACGCGCGGTCGGTGTACGCGACGTCCTGGAACCCGGACTGGGGCGAGTACGCCGGCGACAGCACGGCGCTGGCGGTGGTCGAGCTGGAGAACGGCGTCCGGGCGTCGTACGAGGGCTCGAAGACCAACGCTTCCACGATCAGCCCGTGGGAGGAGGAGTACTGGCGGGTCGAATGCCGGGACGGCACGCTGGAGCTCGACCGGCGCCGGCTGCGGCTCCTGCGCGGCGGGGCGAAGGAGGTGCCGACGGCCGAGGAGCTGGCGCTGGACGATGGTCCGGCGTGGCTGAACCCGCTGCTCGCCGAACAGTTCGTGCGCTGGCTCGACGGTGGGCCGGCGGTCGCCACCAGGATCGAGGATTCCTTCCACGACACGGCGCTGACCATGGCCGCTATCGAGAGCGCCCACACCGGACGTGCGGTGGACGTGCCCACCTACACCCAGGCCCATCTCGACGCGGCCGCCGAGGAGCTCGGAGTCCCGGCGTGAGCACGGTCGTCCTCGTGGGGACGCTGGACACCAAGGGCGCGGAGATCGACTTCGTGCGCCGGCGGCTGCGGGAGCTCGGCGCCGAGGTGCTCGTCGTCGACGCCGGTGTGATGGACCAGGCGGCGTGGGGGGCGGACGTTTCGGCAGACCAGGT
>Ga0070698_100005040_pt1 | contig 14474 bp, 15 predicted proteins | sample KBSK1502metaG_FD_65477 | JGI IMG/M metagenome (GOLD analysis project Ga0070698, IMG submission 65477) | Corn, switchgrass and miscanthus rhizosphere microbial communities from Kellogg Biological Station, Michigan, USA - KBS K1-50-2 metaG | ecosystem: Host-associated > Plants > Roots >...
AACATAAACGCACGTCCTCTCGAGGACCGCCGTGATGCGGACCCTCTCGCCGTCCAGCGTCGCGTCGAAGCCGTCGATCAGGACCTCGTCCTCGTCGAGCTCCACCTCGCTGAGGCGCCGCGGTCCGCCCGGCCGCACCTTTGTCGAGAGCTGGAGCTGGGGGCGCGGCCCGGTCGTCGGGGTGGGCTTAATGGTCAGGCGCGAGGACGCCGAGCCGGCGAGCCGGATCCCAGGTCGTGGCGGCGGGATCACGGGGCGGGTCGGCAGGGGCGCGGGCGTCGGCAGCTCGAGCCGGGTCCGCTTCGGGGGGGCGGGCGTGGGGGCCGCTTTTGCAGCGGGCCGCCGGGGCGGCTGGCGGCCCTTGGGCGGGGTTCTCTGGCCCGCCTTGGCGGCAGCCGCCCGGGCGCGGGGCGCCGGGCCTCGAGCCCGGGACGGCTTTTTGGACGGTCGGTTAGAAGAACTCACCCCAGAATTTTCTGACCTTCCCGACAGGCGTTGCCGCGGGTTTCAAAGTTACGACGGTCGACTGCGCCGGGACCTGGGTCATCCGCTCCGGCGGCGTGTCGGGGATGCCCTCGGGGTGGACCCGGATGACGCCGTAGTGCACGCCGCCTTCCTGGACAACCAGCGCGCCCACCGTGGCGTCGCCCTCCAGGCGCCCGGTGCTCGTGATCTTCAGGCGATTGCTGGCGATGATGTTGCCGCGCACGAGCCCTGCCACCGTGATCCGAGCGCCGCGAATGTCCGCCTCGACGTGCGCCTCGGGCCCGACCAGGAGATCGCCGTCGCACTCGATCTGGCCGCTGAAGTTGCCGAGCACGTGCCCGGCCCCGCTCAGCACCAGCTTGCCCGAGAGCGTGTCGTCACGCGCGAGCACGGTCGACTTCGGCTCGAGGCCGAGCGGGTCCGTGCCGCCTCCGTTGGTACTCGCGACCGGCGGTGCTTCCGCTACCACGTCCGACATCTGGTTTACCTCCCGGGTCGCCCTTCTCTCCCCACTCGAGCGACTCCCTCCTCCCGCAGCATAGCGGCTGATCTCAAAGCTGTGGATGTGTCGCCAAGTAATCGATTACTGCCTCGCGGTCGGGTGGAAGCTCCCCATCGATGACGAGCTCCTCGAGCTTCTGCTTGAGGCGACCGACCTCGGGCCCGGGTCCGATGCCGCGCAGCCGCATGATGTCGTCGCCCGAGATGAGCGGTTCCAGGCGCGAGGGCTTCTCTGCGCGCACCGCGTCGAGCCGCGCCTGCAGCTCGTCGAGCTTCTGCGGCTCGGGATAGGCCGAGGCCGCGATGTCGGCCCGCGCCAGGGCCATCAGGCGGTCGAGGAGAGGCCCGGCGTCTCGCATCAGCCGGCGCACCGCGCCGTCGGTCCACTCCGACCGGTAGAAGACCGGCCGCAGGTGCAGGTGGACCAGCCCGACGACCACGTCGATCTCGCGCTGGGCGAACCGCAGGCGTTCCAGCGCGGCTTTGGCGATCTCGGCGCCCACCTCTTCGTGGCCGAGGAAGGTGCCGTCGCCCTTGGCCGTGGGCGGTTTGCCGGAGTCGTGGAACAGCGCGGCCACGCGCACGAGCAGGTCGGGCGGCGTGGCGGCGACCGTGAGCAGCGTGTGTCCGAACACGTCGTGCGTGTGGTAGCCGCTCTGGGCCACGCCCTTGGTGGCCTCGATCTCGGGCAGGACGACGCCCAGGAGCTCCGCCTGGTCGAGCAGCTCGAGCGCCACCTTGGGGCGCTCGGAGCCGAGCATCTTGCGCAGCTCGTCGGCGATGCGCTCGACCGAGATGACCGGCGGCGCCAGGCGGCCACGCAGGCGGCGCATGGCCGGCAAGAGGTCGGGGGCGAGCGCGAAGCCGAGCTCGGCGGCGAAGCGGATGGCGCGCAGCATGCGCAGGGGGTCGTCGGCGAAGGTCTGCGCCGGGTCCGCGGGCGTGCGCAGCAGCCTGGCGTCGAGGTCGGCGCGGCCGCCCAGCGGGTCATGGACGTTTCCGTCGAGGTCCATGAGCAGGGTGTTGACGGTGAAGTCCCTGCGGCGCAGGTCCTCCTCCAGCGTGGCCCGGCGCACCTCGGGCTTGCGCGAGTCCGGCGCATAGGACTCGGCGCGCGCGCCGACGAACTCGACGAGGCGGCCCGGGAGCGTGACCTGCGCGGTGCCGAATCGCTCGAAGGTCACCGGAGGCCCGGCATGAGCCACCTCCGCGAAGCGGCGCGCCAGCTCGAGCGCGTCGCCGTCCTCCACCACGAGGTCGAGGTCGAGGTGCGGCCGGCCGAGCAGCTTGTCGCGGACGTAGCCGCCGACGATCCACGCTCTGGCGTGCAGGTCGCCGGCCGCCTGCTTGAGGAGCCTTAGGAGTCTGTCCTCGTCTACTGGTTGATGCGCGCCCATTCCACGGCTCCGACTTGCCCGGCGCGATCGCCCAGGCGGGCACGGCGCAGGCGGGGCCGGCGGGCGGGCTTGATGAACGGCGACGAGCGGAGGGTCGCGAGCATCGTCGGCTGGACCAGCGCCCACGACCGCGACACGCCGCCGCCGATGACGAAGATCTCCGGGTCGATGGCGTTGGTGAGGCTGATCAAGGCGATGCCCATGTAACGCGCCGCCTGCTCGACCACGCCGCGCGCCCCGCGGTCGCCGCGCGCGGCGGCGGCGAAAAGCTCGGCCGCCGGCCGGCCGGTGTCGCGCGCCAGATTCTTGCCGCCGATGAAGGCTTCGAGGCAGCCGCGCTGGCCACAGCTGTCGAGCGGGCCGTTGGGGTCGATGATCATGTGGCCGACTTCGCCCGCGGTGCCGTGCGCGCCGCGGTGCAGCTTGCCGTCGATGATCATCCCTCCGCCGACGCCGGTCGACCACGTGATGTAGATCATGTTTTTCGTGCCGCGGCCGGCGCCGTGGTGGAACTCGCCCAGCGCCGCCATGTCCGCGTCGTTGGCGAGGTTGACCTTCGCCCCGGTGGCTCGGCTCGTGAGTGCGACCAGGGGCACGTTCTGCCATGGAAGGTTGGGCGGATTGACGAGGACCCCGCGCTTCAAGTCGATGGGCCCCGGCGCGGCGATGGTGATGCTGCGCACATTCTCGCGGCCGCGGTGCTTGTCGATCTGCGCGGCGGCCCAGTCGACCAGGTCCTGCGGCGTTTTGAGCAGCGGCGTTCTCGTCTTGACGCTGGCCACGATCTTGCCGTCCGAGCGCGCGAGCGCGACGCGGACCTGGGTGCCGCCGAGGTCGATGCCGGCCAACATGACGCCGCTAGGGTAATTGGCATGAGCGATTTGAGGCCGGCGACGCTGGACGATGCCGGGGCGGTGGCCGACCTCGAGACCGCGCATACGCCCGACGATCCGGTGGGCGGGGCGATGGTCGCGTACTGGTGGACGCACTCGAACGATGGGGAGAGGTCCGTGCGGCTCGTGGCCCCGCGAGGCGGCGCGGTCCACACCTACGTGTATGCCGCTCACGACGCATGGAAGGACGTTGGGCCGCGCTTTGGCTGGGTCGAGGTGCGGATCGCTCCGGACCAGTGGACCGAGGGGCGCTTCAAGTCGGGCATCGAAAACGCGGAGTCCTGGCTGCGAGCGGAGAACGCCGAGGTCGCCGTCGCCGAAGTCCGCGAGGACTTCGAGCGGGAGCTTGACGTCCTGTCATCCCTCGGTTACCGGGAGGAGCGTCGCGAGCGCTACTGGGAGCTGGACCTTGTCGCCCGTCGCGGCGAGCTGCTCGCGACGGCCGAACAGTCGCGCGCGGCGATGCGCGCGCAGGGCATCGAACTGTTGACGCTCGACCGCGGCGGTGACCCGCGAACGCTGCGCCAGGTCTATGAGCTCGACGTCGCCGCGACGAGCGACATCCCGACGACCGTGCCGATCCGCATGTCGGGCTTCGGGACGTGGTCGCGCAACTACTTCGAGAACCCCGCGATCAGAAAGGACCGGTTCTGGATCGCCAGGCTTGGAGAGGAGGTGGTCGGCATGTCGCTGATCGAGTTTCCGCCCGAGCGCGGAGTGCCGACGACCTCGTTTACCGGTACGTCACCGAAGCACCGCGGTCGGGGCATCGCTCGGGCGCTGAAGTTCGAGACAGTGGTCCAGGCCATCGAGGTCGGCGCGACACGGATTCGAACCGACAACGATGCCGCCAACGCCCCGATCCTGCATATCAACGAGGAGATGGGCTACCACCGGATCAAGTCCCACCTGGAGCTGCACCGAACGCTGTGATCCGCTCGATTAGGGCGGTTTTGCGCAAGACGTACGTATGGACCGCGCTTGATACGTGGGTTCTGCGCAGGAAGTGCGTATGGACCGCGGTTGATATGCGGGTTTTGCGCAAAGACGGTCCAATCACACTGTGACGCTGCAGCCGGGTCTGCCTCGCTATGGCGAGGCCGGAGACTTTCCGCCGCGCGTGTGGCAGGCGGTCGAAGAGTCGCGGCGCCGCGACTTCCCGCTGGCTTGCATTCCCGAGGTCGGGCGCCTGCTCCAATTCTGTACGGGCCTGCACGGGATGGAGCGCATCTGCGAGCTGGGCACCGCCTATGGGGTGGGTGCGGCGTGGATCGAGGCCGGGATGGCTCCCGGCGCGACGCTGCTCACGGTGGAGGTCGATCCCGAGCGTGCGCGAGCAGCGCGGGCTATGTTCGCGGACAACCCGGCGATCGAAGTTATGGCCGGCGACTGGAGTCTCGCCCTGGAGCGTCGGCCATTCGACATGCTGTTCAGCGATGGCGGTCCCAAGCGCGCACCGGGTGATCCAGAGAAGCTGTTGCCGCTGCTGCATGATGGCGCGCTGGTCGTGCTCGATGACTACACGCCCGGGACGCTGGACGATCCATCACGCGACGTCTGGCTCGACAACACGGCCTACGAAGCGGTCGAACTGATTCTTGCTGCGGACGCGTCAGTGATCCTGGCGAGGAAACACTGAGAAAATCCGTGTTAGGACGCCAGCAGCTGTTGGCCTCGCAGCGCGCCTAGGATCTCGATCGGAGCCCGGGCGCGATTGAACGTGTAGAAATGCAGCCCCGGCACTCCCGCCTCGAGCAGCTCCGCGCACTGCGCGATGGTGTGCTTCACGCCCAGTGCGCGGATCGCCTCGTCGTCGGGCGCCGCGTCGATCTGCGCCTGCAGAGAAGCGGGCACGGTCGCACCTGACATCGTGGTCATGAACTCGAGCGAACGACGGCTGGGCACCGGCATGATTCCGGGCACGATCGGCACGTCGATTCCCGCCGCACGGGCGCGCGCGACGAGGTCGAAGTAGAACCGATTGTCGAAGAACAGCTGCGTGATCAGGAAGTCCGCTCCCGCTCCCACCTTCAGCCGCATGTACCGGAAGTCGTGGTCCAGGTCGGGGCTCTCCGGGTGCTTTTCCGCGCTGCACGCGGCGCCGATGCCGAACCGGTAACCGCTCCCGCGCACCAGCGAGATCAGGTCGCTGGCGTGTGCCAGCCGCGGGTCGGCCGGCACGAACGGCTCACCGGACGTCGGAGGATCGCCGCGCAGCGCGAGCACGTTGGCCACGCCCTCGCGCTCCATCCAGTTGAGGATCTGCCGCGTGCGGTCGGTGGTGTTGGCGCACGTGAGGTGGGCCATGGCTTCGATGTGGTACTGGCGCTTGATCCGCGTCACGAGCTCGAGCGTCTTCTCGCCCGTGCGCGCGCGATACGTCACCGACACCCAGTCTGGTGCGTGACCCGCGAGCGCCGCGATCGTGCGCTCGAGCACGTCGACCTCGCTGTCATCGCGCGGGGCCATGAACTCGAACGAGATCGTCGGCCGGCTCCGTCGGAGCATGTCCGCGATTCGCATCAGTCCGCGAACTCTACCTCAACACCCTCGCGTCCCCGACCCGGCGCGTCACGTGCTGCGCGTCCAGATATTCGAGCAGGGCCAGCACCGGGCGCCGGCTCGCCGCCATCCGATCTCGAAGCTGCGCGACGGTGACCGACCCATCGGACGCGATGATCTCCTTGACCAGCTCGACCGCCGCCGCGAAGCCCTGCGCGCTGAAAGCGACGTCGTCGCTCACGCGCACGATGTCGCCGCGCTGAGCCAGCGCGCGCACGGTCTCGATGCTCATGCCGGTCTTCTGCATCGCCTCCGGCAGCGAGGGCGGCGCGAAGGGGTTCTCGTCGAGCAGTCGCACCAGCCCTGCATCGTCGAGGTCCACAGCATGATTCGGCGCCGCGAGCGAGCCGTTGCGCTCGACGACTCGCCCGTCTTCGACCAACCCCTGCACGACCGACGCAAACGACGCCGCCGGCACGCCTAGCTTGCTGCGCAGCTCCTCGCGGGCCATGCCGGGACGGAGAGGAAACGCTCCGTGATAGGCCTCCAGCTCCTGGCTGGCGCGCGACGAGATGGAGCGCCATGCCTCGTCGCTGAAGATCCAGTCCCCGAGGCGATGCGCCTGGAGGCTGTCCACGTCGGACTGCGGCGACGTCGACGCCTTCAGGAGCGCCGCGACGGACACGCCTCGCGGGTACTTGCTCAGCTCCTCCTGCAGGACGTGGCCTTCGGCGCGCCGGACCAGCGACTCGCGCACCGCGGAGTCGTGGCGGGGATGCTTGCGCGGCGATACGTCGACGAACGTGCCGCCGGCCACGGTCATGGCCGGGCTGGGTACGCGCAGCACGAAGCGGTCGCCGGCGGCCGCGGCGATCGGGCGGTCGAGGTAGAGCTGCACCCAGCCTTCAGCGCCGGCGGCGATCTCGTCGCCGGCCAGCACGATGACGCGGGCGCCGGCCTCGGCCGTCCCGCTGTGCAGGAGAACGTCGGCGCCATGGCGCAGCGGCTGCCCGGCCGAAGCCAGGACGCGGACCTTCGCGTCGATCCGGCGGGACGGCTGCAGCTCACGTCGGCGGGCCAGCACGTCGCCGCGGGCGAGGTCCGATTTCTCGACGCCGATCAGGTTGGCCGCGACGCGGTTCCCGGGACCGACGGTCTCGACCTTCTGGTTGTGACGCTGCAGGCCCCGCACGCGCACGATGCGACCCCTCGGCACGACCTCGAGCTCGTCGCCCGAGCTGATCGATCCGTCGGCGAGCGTCCCGGTGACGACGGTGCCGAAGCCGCTCATGGTGAAGACGCGGTCGATCGGCAGTCGCGGCCGCCCGAGGTCGGTGCGCTCCGGCGCGTCGGCGAGGACGTGGTCGAGCGTGTCCACCAGCTCGGGGAGACCTGCGCCCGTCACGGCTGACACCGTCACGATCGGCCAGCCCTCGGCGGCTTTCATCGCCTCCTCGGTAACCAGGTTCAGCCAGTCGGCGTCCACCAGGTCGGCCTTCGTCAGGACGACGATGCCGCGCGGAACGTCCAGCAGCCGGATCACGTCGAGGTGCTCGCGGGTCTGCGGCATGACGCCTTCATCAGCGGCGACCACCAGGAGCACGGCGTCGAGGCCGTGCGCGCCCGCGAGCATGTTGCGCATGAACCGCGCGTGGCCAGGCACGTCGACGATGCCAATCTCGCGGCCGCTCGGCAGCGTCATGTGCGCGAAGCCGAGGTCGATCGTCATGCCGCGGCGCTTCTCTTCGGCCAGCCGGTCGGGGTCGATGCCCGTCAGGGCGGTGATCAAAGTCGATTTGCCGTGGTCGATGTGGCCCGCGGTGCCGACGACGAAGCTCATCGCTTGACGGTGTTGGCCGCGGCCTCCACCGCGTCGATGAGCATCTCGTCCTCGCCCACCAGCACCGTGCGCGGATCCAGGCAGCACTCATCGTCCTCGATGCGCGCGATCACGGGTGGCTCGCCGCGACGAAGGGCTGCCGACAGGCGCGACGCCGGGCCCTTGATCGCCAGCAGCCTGGTGGCGACGCCATGCTCCGGCAGCGAACCGCCGCCAACGGCCGAGGTGCCTTCGACCAGCCTCGTCTCGACGCCCCGTTCAGCGAGCTTGACCGACCACAGCGCCGCCCGTCGCCGCACTTCCTCGACCGGCCCGCGCAGCATGCGCTCGACAGGAATCTCGCCCGCCCGCTCGGTCAGCCGCTGGCGCAGGGTGGCTTCCAGGGCCGCCAGCGTCAGCTTGTCGATGCGCACGGCCCGCGCAAGAGGGTGTCGCGACATCCTCTTGACGGCTTCGACGCCGCGCTCGCCCCGACCCAGCACGATGCCCGCCTGTGGTCCGCCCAGCAGCTTGTCGCCGGAGAACGTGACCACGTCGCAGTGGGCGACCGACTCGGCGACGGTCGGCTCGTCGCCGATCGGCTCCGCCGCGCCGCTGCCCAGGTCGTCGATTAGCAACACGCCGTGGCGGCGCGCGACCTCAGCGAGCTCCGCCAGCGGCGCCGACTCCGTGAACCCCGTGACCCGGAAGTTGGAGGTGTGGACGCGCAGCAGGGCGCCGGTCTTCGGCGTGACCGCCTCCTCGTAGTCTCGGGCGCGCGTGCGGTTGGTCGTGCCGACCTCGACCATCCTCGCCCCGGACAGGCGCATCACGTCCGGCATGCGGAACGAGCCACCAATTTCCACGAGCTGGCCGCGCGAGACGACCACGTCCTTGCCCTTGGCCAGAGCGGTCAGGGCGAGCAGCACCGCCGCCGCGTTGTTGTTGACCGCGAGGGCGGCGTCGCACCCGAACAGGGCGGTGAGCAGGCCCGACACGAGCGCGGCGCGCTCGCCGCGTTTGCCCGTCTCGAGGTCGAGCTCGAGGTTGCTGTAGCCGGCGGCCACCGCCAGCGCGTCGACGGCGGCCTTCGACAGCGGCGCCCGGCCGAGGTTCGTATGCAGAATGACCCCGGTCGCGTTGATCACGCGACGCAGCCGGGGGGCGACCAGCGAGCGCAGCCGCGACTCGACCGCGGCGACGCGATCGGCCCCGTCGCTCCCCCCACGCTCCGCGTCGAGCTGATCGCGGATCGCGACCACGACGCGGCCACGGCCGTACTCCTTGACGAGCCCGGCGTAGGCCGGCTCGTTGACGAGCGTGCCTACAGCAGGCAGGGAAACAGCCCGAAGAGGTACGGAATCCCGTAGCCGTGACATGTTCCAGTTGAGATTAGGCTGGCCGGCTGGAAAGCGGGCGACATCACGTAGTTGAGCAGGCTCTGGCCCTGGAAGAACTGGAACGCGAGGAGGATCACCACCAACCCCGCCCAGATCTCGCGCCGCCGGACCTTCACGTCATAGAAGAAGCGCGGGTTGCGGTTGTAGAGCAGCGCCTCGATCACGTTCCACCCGTCGAGCCCCGGGATGGGCAGGAGCTGGAAGGCGAAGATCGACAGGTTCAGGAAGACGATGGCGTATACGAAAAGCCCGAGCAGCTGGGGCGAGATCTCGTAAGCGCCGCCGAGACCCCGGCTGTCGAGCAGCCGCCAGACTCCGCCGATGACCAGCGCCGCGGCCAGGTTGGCCGCCGGCCCCCCCAGCTCGTAGATCACTTTCTGACCGGTGGTGCTGATGCGGTTTGGCTGGACCGGGACGCGCTTGCCCCAGCCCACCAGCGCGACGAACACGGCGATCACGCCAAAGGGGTCGAGGAACCGGCGCGAGTCCCACGTGAAGTAGCCGAAGTAGCGCACCGAGCGGTCGCCGAGGAGATAAGCGGCGAGCGCGTGGCCCATCTCGTGGACGGGGATCGCGATTAGCAGCGCCGGGACGAGCGCCAGCGCCCCGACGACGAAGGCGGCGAACTGGCTCAAGACAATGGACCCCGCGAAATCACAGGCTTGGCCTCAGATTTCGGGGGGACTTCACTCGATGGGGATCTTCGTGTCCCGCTTCGTGGTGCGGCGGCGCGCTCGCGCCCGCGTGGCCCGCGTCGCCGCCGGCGCCGGCGCGACGCGGTTTTCGTAGATCAGCATGAGCGCCGTGATCAGCTCGCGCTGCGCGTTCAGGAGATGCACCTGCGCGGCGGGAGGCACCATGTCGGAGAGCACGTGGGTGATCCGCGAGCCGAGCTCGTTGACCAGCTCGATGACGCGCTCGCCGTCGCGGCTCAATTCTTCTTCACCGCGGCCGGCTTCGCGGTGGGACGCGCGAACCGTACGCGCAGCTCGCCGCCTTCGATCGAGGCGCCCGAGGTCTCGCGCCGGGCGAGAACTCGCGGCAGCGAGATCTCCCGCCGGTAGTTGCCGACGGTCACGAACAGCTCGCCGTTGTGCCGGCTCAGGTCGACCGCCGAGCGGTCGACGAAGGGCACCTTGAGCGAGAGCACGTAATCCGTCCCGTCCTTATCTATGCGCTGCGGGTTCGACGTCGCGAAGCGCTGTGCAGGATCCTCTTCGCCGTATATGGCCTGGGCCATGGTCGCCAGCATCTTCGGCCCCACGACCTCCCTGTCGAACAGGGGGACGTTGAAGATCGGGATGCCGCTGAACGAGTGCTCGACCTCGGCCTGGTAGCGGTGGTGGATGCGCTGCCATTTCTGGAACAGCTCGTCATGCAGCTCGCCCAGCAGCAGCCGGTTCACGATCACCGCGTCGGTCACGTAGCCGAAGAGGCTCAAGTACGTGTAGGCGCGCTTGGCTTCCTTGATGACCATCTTCTCGAGGTTGAGCACGATGCGGACCGTCGTCACTTCGGGGTCAGTCAGCACCCTACGCATTCCGTCCAGATCGAGCAGAAGGTCCTTCAGCGAGGCGTACACCTCGTCGGACGGCAGCGGCATGCCCATCATGGGCTGCAGCACCGGCCGCGCGACTCGCATCGCCCGGCGCGACCACGGATAGATCTTGTCGAGCCACCACTTGGCGGCGTCGGGGAAGGTGAGCAGCTGCAGCGTCTCGCCCGTCGGCGCGCAGTCGACGATCAAGACGTCGTGCTCCGCGCGCTGCGCGTAGTGCTTGATCCACATCAGCGACGCGACCTCGTCCATCCCGGGCGGGTTGGCCACCTCGTCCGCCAGCACCTCGTCGAAGCCTTGCGTCGAGAAAACCTCGACCGCGTACTCGTGCAGCTTGGCCCAGTGGCGCTGCATCTCGTGCAGCGAGGAGACCTCGTGCGCCCACAGGTTGTCGGCGACCTTCGTCGCTTCGCTTCCGAGCTCGACGTCGAACGAGTCGCCCAGCGAGTGCGCGGGGTCGGTGCTCATGACGACCGTGCGATACCCTGCGGCCGCGCAGCGCACCGCCGTGGCCGCCGCGACCGAGGTCTTGCCGACGCCGCCTTTGCCCGTGAAGAGGACAACCCGCACGGGCGAAGTCTACGGTCGGCTCGTGTTGTCCTGTGCGGGGGCGTCCCGCGCCGCATCCTCGGCCACGTGTCCCGAGACGAGCGACTCGACGTGCCTGAGGATCTGGATCGTGACCTCGGTGTTGCGCTCGATGGCCTTCAGGATCTGGACGTTCTGCCGGTCCGCCTTGTCCGCCTCATGCGCCGCGTGCTCGAGCGTCAGCCGGTCCTTCTGGGCCTGGCGGTTGCCGGCCAGCAGCAGGACAGGGCCGGTATACGCGGCCTGGGTGGAAAACGCCAGGTTGAGGAGGATGAAGGGGTACGGGTCGAGGTGAATCCTCCCCGTGATCTGGAGGGAGTTGATCGTGATCCATGCCGCCACCAGCGCGGTCTGGATGATCAGGAACCTCCACGAGCCGATGAAGGAAGCAATGCCATCGGCCAGCTGCTCGCCGTACGTCGCCTCCTCGTGATGGACGACGTTGACGGGGTGGTGGTGGTCTTCCACGTTCCGCTTGCGGTGGTGAAGGGCTTCCTTGAGAGCGAGCTGCCCGGAATCGCTTGTTCGCATCGTCATGCGAACCGGAAGCCTAGCCGATTATTTGACGAGCAGAGGCACCGTAACCGAGCCGATTCCGAGGAGCACCACCATGGCCCCGCCGACAACGAGGAGCCGGACGAGGTCCTTCGTGAAGTAGGGCACCCGGTCGAGCGGGATGGACGGGTCAGCCGATTCGACGCTGTAGCGGCCGCCACGACCCTTGACGATCTGGTTGCGTGAGCCCAGCGACATCTCGACCGCCCGGACCAGCGCCTGGTCGCCTCCCACCCGTGCCTGCTGCTGCGCCGGTCGCGCCGCGGCGCTGAGGCTGACTCCCCCGCCTGCGGTCGGCGTCAGCGGTCCCGGCGGCCGCACAGGCTGGCGGTACTTCAGCTTGGCCCGCTTTTTGCCCTTGCGACTCACAGCACAGCAAGTCTAGAGAGGATCAGGACAGGCAGGCGATGGGGAAGCTGGTCGTGGGTCGTGGGGTGCGACTCGGGAAGGTGGATCCGCCTGCCTGTCGTTGGGCCGGGACTCAACCTGCTGAGACGTTGGCTACGATATGTTGTGTCCCAGGTGCATTTATAGCCCTGAATGTAGTTGCTGTCAAGGCCTTATCGCGACTGGGCGCTAGACCTCGGTCGTCAGCTCCGCGTATTCCTCTTCGCCGATCAGGTCTTCCAGCTCGCTCGGGTCTTCGAGCCGGATCCGGAACAGCCACCCCGCGCCCAGTGGATCGCTGCTCACCAGGTCGGGGTTGGCGAGGACCTCGGTGTTGACGTCGACCACCTCGCCGCTCACCGGCGCCTCGATGGGCGAAGAGGCGTCCTCGGACTCGATGTTGCCCACGGGCCGGCTCGCGCGGACAACGTCGCCCAGGTCGGGCAGCTCCAGCGACGTGATGTCGCCCATCTGGTCGGGCAGGTAGTCGCTGAGGCCGATCACGGCCTCATTCCCCTCCGCCCTCACCCACACATGCGCTGAGCTGTACCGCAGTCCCGCCACCGACTTCGAAACTTACCTCCCGATTCGAAAGAAGACAACATCCCCGTCTTGAACGCGATAGTCCCTGCCTTCGATTCGCAGCTTGCCCGCCGCGCGCAGTGCCTCCATCGAGCCGGCTGCTACGAGCTCGTCCACGGACGTGACCTCGGCGCGGATGAAGTGCTTCTCGAAGTCGGTGTGGATCTTGGACGCGGCCACCGGCGCCGGGGAGTCCTTTTCCGTCGGCCACGCGCGCGCCTCCGGCTCGCCCGCCGTGAAGTAGGTGATGAGGCCGCCCGACTCCCACACGGCGTGGGCGATCCTGCCGAGACCCGACTCGTCGATGCCGTAGCCGGCGCGCATCTCCGCCTGCTCCTCGGGTTCCAGCTCCGCAAGCTCGGCCTCGAGGCGCGCGGACAGGACGATGGACGGCGCGCCCTCGGCGTCCGCCAGCGCTTTCACCTTCGCCGCCGGCCCGCCGCCGCCCGGCAGCAGGTCCTCCGCGGCGTTGGCCACGTACACCGCCGGCTTCAGCGTCACGGGGAAGATGCCCAGCAGGAAGGCGCGCTGGTCCGGCTCGAGCGCGAGCGTGCGCAGCTGCTTGCCAGCGTCCAGGTGCTCCTTGGCCGCGGCCAGGACCTCGGTCTCGGCCTGGGCATCCTTCTTGCCCGCCCGCGCCTCCTTGGCCACGACCTCCAGGCGTCTCTCGACCGAGGCCAGGTCGGCGAGCACCAGGTCGAGCGCAAACTCCTCGAGCTCGGCCTGGGGCTCGGGGTCGGGGCCGAAGCAGCGCGCAACTTTGAGCAGCACGTCGGCCTGGCGCGCAAAGGCGACGCGCTGGGCGCGGCTGCCCGCCGGCGTGTCCTCGACGCGCACCTGGGCCGGCGTGGTCTTGGCGGGCCTGACCGCGTCCGCGAGCCGGGTCAGGCGCTCGTCGGGGACGTCGACCATGCCGACGCCGTCGGCGCCGCGGCCCGCGGTCAGGGCGTTGAAAAGGGTGGTCTTGCCCGCCCCTTGAGGGCCGACGATGGCTACGTTTACCGGCACGGCGAGAGCTGCGGGCCGGCTGATCCTCGGATAGTCCGGACTAACCGGGTGTCTGCTCGCTGAGACCGCCGGATAGTCCGGACTAACCGGGTATTGATGGGCGACAGAGATCCGGCTGGCATCGCTGGGCTGGAGCTCTTAGGCGAGGTCTGCGTCCAGCTCGAAGGCTTTGTGCAGGATCCGCACGCCTTTGTCCACCTGATCACGCGCGACCAGGCACGTGATGCGGATCTCCGAGGTGCTGATCATCTCGATGTTGATCCCCCCGTCGGCGAGCGCGCGAAACATGCGCGCCGCGATGCCCGGCGTGCCGAGCATCCCGGTGCCGACGATGGAGAGCTTGGCGATGCCGCCCGCCGAGGACACGCGGGTCGCGCCCACCTCTTTCGCCGCGACCTTGACCAGCTTCTCCGCGGCCTTCAGGTCGGATTCGGCGACCGAGAACGTGAGGTCGGTGTGGCCCGAGCGGCCGATGTTCTGCACGATGACGTCGACCGAGATGCCGGCCGCGCCGAGCGGCTCGAAGATGCTCGCGGCGACGCCGGGGCGGTCGCGCACGCCGATCACGGTGATCTTCGCGACGTTGGTCTCTTGCGCGATGCCGCGCACTCGCTGGCGGTCTTCCATCGGGACGTGGGCGACGATCATCGTACCCACGCCGGTGTGGAAGCTCGACCGGACGTGGATGGGCACGCCGTACAGCTCGCCGATCTCGACCGCGCGCGGATGGATGACGCGCGCGCCGACCGCGGCGAGCTCGAGCATCTCGTCGTACTGGATGTGGCTCAGCTTGCGCGC
>Ga0070698_100005041_pt1 | contig 14472 bp, 13 predicted proteins | sample KBSK1502metaG_FD_65477 | JGI IMG/M metagenome (GOLD analysis project Ga0070698, IMG submission 65477) | Corn, switchgrass and miscanthus rhizosphere microbial communities from Kellogg Biological Station, Michigan, USA - KBS K1-50-2 metaG | ecosystem: Host-associated > Plants > Roots >...
CTGATAGCACGATTTGGCGGGATAGTCCTCAAACGCGACAAGCGCGCGGTCATCACTGACCCCGCCCCGGTCCCGGTCCACCCCCCGCGCAAGGAGCTGATCGACCGGCTCCGCAGGCGGCGGTGCGAGCTGTGCGACCACGGCGCCACGGTGACAGTCCACCACGTCGCCAAACTCGCCCAGCTCCGCACGGCCAGGCCGGGCCAGCCAGCGTGGGCGGCCCTCATGGCCAGGAAACGGCGCAAGACCCTCATCGTCTGCCGTCCCTGCCACGACTACATCCACGCCAGCCCCGTCGCGAACGCGGCACAATCACTGGAGAGCCCAGCGCATTGAAAGGTGCCCACTGGGTTCGGAGGGAGGCTGCGCGGAAAAGGCCCGCACCCACACCGGGAACGGGACCTCGCCGCGCAGCCCACCCTGTCACCATGATCGAGAAAGCCGGTCCCGTGAATCGGAACCGGCTTCTGACCTGGGAGCCCCCTTACGGAATCGAACCGTAGACCTTCTCCTTACCATCTATCCACGGGTTCAGGCTGTAGCCAACTGCGGCGGCGCAGGCCAGGTCAGGGACGGTGCGCTCTGCTGTAGCCCAACTTATCTGTTCATCACGCCCGCCAAGCTGGGGCGGCGACCCATGGAGGCCGGCTACCGAGGGTAAGCGGGCCTGAGGGCGGATCATGCCGGCGTTCCAGGTTCGATCGTAGCGCTGGTCAGCGGCCCCGGCACTGCCGCCCGGCTTCCCGCACGGTACGGCTGGTGAGCCTGGTCCCCGGCCGGTCTGGCTGCAGCGCGGGTAGCGTCGCATCGTGGGCACCAAAGCCGAACGGCGCGCCGCGCATGAACGGATCAGCGCCTGCCACCACGCGCAGCTCGCCGGACTGCTCAGCCACATAGGCAGCGATACCGGGCTGGCCAGATCGATGCCTATGCCGTGGATGAGACCATCCACTACTCCCGCCGGGCCGCCGCAGAACTGTGGAAGTTCTGCTTCGCCCGCGGCGGCGGCACCCACGCCGGGTTCACCGCCGGCCTCCTGGACCGCATGACCGCCGGCGCAGAACCCATCGACTGGTGGGAAACGCGCCACACCGCGACGACACCAATCATCACGACCCCACGGCGCTCCTGGCGTGAGTGCCCAGGCTGCCGCGGATCGTGGCCACTCCCCACAGCGATTGAGTGCCCAGTCCCGCCTGCTCGCCGAGCGGAACGTGGCGCCGTAGTCCCCGTCGCGCGCAGATCTGAATGATGGCGCGGGTTGCCGATGCTCGGTCATGCCGAATTGAGGAAAGCGCCGGGATAAACCGGCATGGAGGAGGAGATGGAAGAGTTCTACGCCGAAGGGCTAGCGACCCACGGCGACCCCGAGTCATGCGTCGACGACCCGCGAGGGCGTGGCGAAGCGTTGACAGGGGCACGTGCAGGCCGGGCTATTGAGCCGCGAAATGGCAATCCGGGGTGCCCACGCTGTCTCAATGGCGGAAGGCAACACTGCTGGCGGCGTTATGCGCGAGTCGTCGGCGGACCCCGCGCGGTCGGAGAACCAGGGCATGTACGGAACCTCCATGCGCGAGAACCGGGAGAGCCCGTGCCCGCCCGCCTGGCTGATCACCGGGCGGGCCGCTCAGGGAACGCTGAGGCGGTAATCCTGGGATGAACGGGTCCGGGCAGTCGGATCGCTTCGTAGTACCTGCGAACCCGCCGAACAAGGCTGCGGCTGCGGAGGCGGGGGAGGAAAGGGAGCGAGCCAAGGGGAACACGGCCGGTGAAACACGCCCCGGACGCAGTGCCGGGCCAGGTGTGTCAAGCGAGCTGGGCCGTGTGCGCGAGGTTGCGCGACGAGATAAAGATGTGCGGTTCACCGCGCTCTTGCACCACGTCAGCCTGAGTCGGCTGCGGTGGGCCTACTGGGCGATCAGCCCGAAGGCTGCGCCGGGGGTGGACGGGGTGACGTGGGCGGCCTACGGGCAGGACCTGGACGCTAATCTCCGGGATCTGCACGAGCGGGTGCAGCAGGGGCGCTACCGGGCGTCGCCGAGCAGGCGGGTCTACATCCCGAAGGCGGACGGGCGGCAGCGGCCGCTCGGCATCGCCACGCTGGAGGACAAGATCGTCCAGCGGGCCGTCGTCGAGGTGCTCAACGCCGTCTATGAGGTGGACTTCCGGGGTTTCTCGTACGGGTTCCGGCCGCGGCGCGGCCCGCATCAGGCGCTGGATGCGCTGGCGACCGGGATCACGACGAGGAGGGTGAACTGGGTGCTGGACGCGGACATCCGCGACTTCTTCGGCCAGCTTGATCGGGACTGGCTGGGAAGGTTTCTCCGGCACCGGATCGCGGATGAAAGGGTCCTGCGGCTGATCGGCAAGTGGCTGGCCGCAGGGGTCATCGAGGACGGGACCTGGGCGGAGACTGACAAGGGATCACCGCAGGGGGCATCGGTTTCGCCGCTGCTCGCGAACGTGTACCTGCACTACGTCCTGGACCTGTGGGCCGACTGGTGGAGGCGCCGGTTCGCGCGCGGCGATGTGATCATCGTGAGGTTCGCGGACGACTTCATCGTCGGGTTCGAGCACCGGCAAGACGCCGAGCGGTTCCGGGATGAGCTGGGTGGCAGGCTCGCCCGGTTCGGGCTGGAGCTGCACCCCGGCAAGTCCCGGCTGGTCGAGTTCGGGCGGCGTGCCGCCCGGGACCGGGCGGTGCGGGGTGAGAAGAGACCGGAGACGTTCACGTTCCTGGGGTTCACGCACATCTGCGCGACCTCGAAGAACGGGCGGTTCTGGATCCGGCGGAAAACCGACTCGAAACGGGCACGGGCCAAGCTGGCAGAGGTGAAAGCCGAGACCAGGCGGCGCCGGTGCCTGCCCATCCCCGACCAGGGACGATGGCTGGCCGCCGTGATACGCGGGCACCAGGCCTACTACGCGGTGCCCGGCAACAGCGATGCGGTGAACGCCTTCCGCACCCAGGTGATACGGCACTGGCGCAAGGCGCTGCGGCGCCGCAGCCAGCGAACCCGGATCAACTGGGCCAGGATGAACCGCCTCGCGACCCGGTGGATACCCCCGACCCGCACCGTGCATCCATTCCCGCAGACGCGCTTCGCCGCCACGCACCCAAGGTAGGAGCCCAGTGCGGTAGTTCCGCACGCTGGGATCTGTGCGGGGGGCCGCCCGAAAGGGCGGTCCCTACCGCGACCGCGTCGCCACCAGCATGCTTATGCACTGCACGGCATACTCGTGCGCGGCATTGAGCGGCGGCACCGGGAGTGAACTAGCTACCGCATGTTTACGCAGTCGCCTGATGACGCGCGGCTTGTGCTGTGCGATGGTTGGGGTGCGAGCCGAGGGGGGTGGCGGGGATGCCGTTGGCGGAGGCCCTGGTGGCGCTGGCGGCGCTGGCCGGGAACACGGTGGTGACCGCGGCGGTGACCGATGCGTGGGAGGGAGCCCGGAAGGGGTTTGCGCGGCTGCTGGGCCGCGGGGATCCGGGTAAGACCCGGCTGGCCGAGGAGCGGCTGGCGGAGACGCGCGACCGGCTCACCCAGGCCGCGGGTGAGGATGCGGAGCAGGCCCGGGCGGCGCTGGAGGCGCAGTGGGTGACCCGGATGAGGGACCTGCTGGAGGAAGACCCGGGCGCCGAGGCTGACCTGCGCGCCCTGGTGGAGGAAATCCGGGCGCGGCTGCCGGCCGGTGTGGTGTCCGCGGCCGATCATGCGGTGGCGGCCGGGCGGGATGTGAACATCAGCGCTGATCGCGGCGGGCTTGCTGCCGGGGTGATCCACGGGAACGTGGCGCCGCCGGGCCCTACTCACCCGGGTCCGGCGACGAGCTAGCCGGGCCCGGTGGGGACCGGGGGCCTGGCGCCGTCTTCGCCGACCGCGGCGGGACCGCGATAGGCCAGGTGATCCAGCAGCGCCCGGGGGTCACCGGCAAGCCGGTGCGGCTGGCCAGCCCGCCGTCGCTGCTGGCCGGGCGCGAGGATCTGCTCGCGGACCTGCACACCCGGCTGACCGGCGGCGATGGGCCGGGGCCGCGGACGGTGGCCCTGTGCGGCTTCGGGGGCGCCGGGAAGACCAGCGTGGCGCTGGCGTACGCGCACCGGCACCTGGCCGAAGTCGGGGTGGCCTGGCAGCTTGCCGCCGAGGATCCGACGGTGCTGGCTGACGGGTTCGGTCAGCTGGCAGCCCAGCTCGGGGCCCGGGATGTCGCTGATACCAGGGATCCCGTGGCGTCGGTGCACGGAGTGCTCGCCGCGTTCCCGGGCGCGTGGCTGCTGATCTTCGATAACGCGCCGGACCGGGCATCGGTGGAGGCGTTCCTACCGCCGGCCGGACCCGGGCGGGTGCTGATCACCAGCCAGAGCGCGCTGTGGTCCCGCGGGCAGGCGCTGGAGGTGCCGGTGCTCGACACCGAGGTCGCCGCGGGGTTCCTGGCCGGCCGGACCGGCGACACCGACCGGCGGGCGGCCTGGGACCTGGCCGGCGCGCTGGGCGGGCTGCCGCTGGCGCTGGAGCAGGCCGCCGCCTACGTCCAGGCCAGCGGGGACAGCCTGGCCGGTTACCTGGCATCGTTCGTGCAGCGGCGCCCGGAGATGCTCAGCCGTGGCGAGCCGACCGGGTACCCCGAGACGGTGGCCACCACCTGGAGGTTGGCGTTTGAGGACGTGCGGCAGGCCGCGCCGGGCGCGGCCGGGCTGCTGCGGCTGCTGGCGTTCTGCGCGCCTGAGGCAATCCCGCTGCGCCTGCTGCTGCAGCCCCGCCCGGACCTGGCCGGGCGGCTGGGTGAGGAGGTGGCGCCGGTGCTGGGGCCCTTGATGGACGATCGCCTGGCGGCCGGTGACGCGATCGGGGCGCTGCGCCGCTACTCACTGATCAGCCCGCCTGCCGACGGGTCGGTGTCCGTGCACCGGCTGGTCCAGGCCATCACCGCCGATCAGATGCCAGCCGAGCTGGCCCGGCAGTGGCAGCACGCCGCTGCTGCCCTGATCGAGAACGCGATCCCCGACGACACCGCGTTGCCGGAGACCTGGCCAGTATGCGCACAACTGCTGCCGCACGCCCAGGCGGCGTTGGCCGATGACAGCGCCGGGATGGCCCGGATCGCTAACTACCTAGGAAATAGCGGCAGCTATGCCCTCGCCCGCGATCTCCAGCAGAAAGTAGCTGAGGCAAGGGAACAGATCCTTGGCCCGGAGCACCCGGCCACCCTTTCCGCCCGGCGCCAGCTCGCCTTCTGGACCGGGCAGGCGGGAGACCGGGCCGACGCGCGCGACCAGTACGCCGCGCTGCTGCCCGTGTGCGAGCGGGTCTTCGGCCCGGAACACCCGGACACCCTGACCGGCCGCAGCAACCTCGCTCACTGGACCGGGGCGGCGGGGGATGCGGCCGCCGCCCGCGACCAGTACGCCGCGCTGCTGCCCGTGTGCGAGCGGGTCTTCGGCCCGGAACACCCGGACACCCTGATCGCCCGCGGCAACCTCGCCCTCTGGACCGGGGCGGCGGGGGATGCGGCCGCCGCCCGCGACCAGTACGCCGCGCTGCTGCCCGTGTACGAGCGGGTCCTCGGCCCGGACCACCCGGAGATGCTGATGGGTCGCGCCAACCTCGCCTACTGGACCGGGGCGGCGGGGGATGCGGCCGATGCGCGCGACCAGTACGCCGCGCTGCTGCCCGTGTACGAGCGGGTCCTCGGCCCGGAACACCCGCACACCCTGGGCGCCCGCGCCAACCTCGCCAGTTGGACCGGGGAGGCGGGGGATGCGGCCGATGCGCGCGACCAGTACGCCGCGCTGCTGCCCGTGTTCGAGCGGGTCCTCGGCCCGGAACACCCGGACACCCTGGGCGCCCGCGCCAGCCTCGCCGACTGGATTGAGAGGGCGGAGCGCGGCCCTGGCAGGACGTGAAGTAGCTCCGGCATGTTCACTCATGCCGTGTTCGCAGGTGAGCTTGGCTAAGCAGCAGCACATAAAGGAAGGCCCTCGCGCCAGATGGCCATAGCTTGTTTACTACGTCCCACGGCGGCTTTGATTGCAACTCAGGACCATGATCGCGTAGGAGCGCCCGCTCGCTATCGCCCGAGTGGTTGCATAACTATCCATGCCCGCTGGACCGCGCAACGTCCGGATTTGCCGCCGACGGGCGATGAGAACCGCCCAGTTTACCGCTGTGCGGCACGTGGGTAACCGTGTCTGTCGCTCAAGGGTTGCATCTCCCGCCGGCGCGGTTCGGGCCAGCCCACGGGTGCTCAAGCACAAGCTGGGCCCGGCCGGGTCGGCGGGCGCGGTCTGGGGGGTAAGGGGGCAGTGGAGGTGGCGGCGGGATTTTGTCGTACCTGTGGGTGAGGATGAGCGGATGGCTATCGGAAAGCTCAAGACGGTTATCCTGGACGCACCGGACATCGCCCGGCTGTCGGCGTTCTACAGCGAGCTGGCCGGCTGGACCCAGAGGTACGCCGACCACGAGTGGATCACGATGACCACCGGCGACGGTTGGCGGATCGGCCTGCAGAGCGCTCCTGACCATGTGCCGCCGCAGTGGCCGGACGCATCGCATCCGCAGCAGGCCCACCTCGACCTGGGCGTGCCGGATCTGGCCGTGGGGACGCAGAAGGCGGTCGGGCTGGGGGCGAAGCTTTTGCGGGAGAACGAGCGCTGGAACACCCTCGCCGACCCGGCCGGCCACCCGGTCGACCTGTGCCTGGCCCAGGACAACGAGACGACGACGCTGATGGGCGTGATGCTCGACTGCCCCGACGCCAAGGTGCTGAGCGCGTTCTACTCCGGCCTGCTGGGCAAGCCCGTCACCTACGAGGGCGACGGCGTCGCGATGATCGGCGAGGACGGCGACCAACCGGTCATGTTCCAGCAGATCGAGAACTACCAGGCCCCGCGGTGGCCGGATCCGGCGTACCCGCAGCAGGTCCACCTCGACGTGACGGTCGAGGAGATCGAGGCGGGCGAACAGGGCGCGCTGGCGCTCGGCGCGGCCCGGCTGGACGGCGAGGGCGAGAACTGGCGCGTGTACGCCGACTCAGCAGGCAAGCCGTTCTGCCTGCTCTGGAACGCCGACTAGAAGCACTACGGAGTCGCGTTGTTACAGGGACAGTGCATCCACAAGGCTACGGCCGCATGGGCACGGCTCTGATGACCCGCCCTGAGTGCCGCGACAGCCGCGCGAATAGCCGCCGTTATGGTCGGTGATCCCGTAGCCCGAGATGGCTGTGCAAGCTCGGCCGAATGAATGATCTGTATCGGTTCAGGTGGCCGGGCTGGGCCATCCCGGCCCGGCGCCAGTGACCCGGTGAAGCCGCCCGGACTGGTTCAACGCCGCGGCGCGCGATCGAATTCGGGTTGCCGCCCGGGTGCCTTCCCGGCGAGGCTGCCCGGTGTGCAGATGCATGCCAACCAGCTGAGCGTCCCTGCGGAGATGGTGCGCGCGCTGGTCGATGAGCAGTTCCCCCAGTGGCGATGCCTGCCCGTTCGGAGTCTCGCTGCATCGGGGACGGTCAACGCGATCTTCCGCATCGGCGAGCGGCTGGCGGCCCGGTTCCCGCTGCAACCCCAGAAGGCCGAAGTGGCACGGCGGCGGCTGGCGGCCGAGGCGGACGCCGCCCGAGAGCTGGCAGGCCGCACCCGGTTTCCCACGCCCGAGCCGGTCGCCATCGGTGAACCGGGGGCGGGCTACCCGCTGCCCTGGTCGGTGCAAACCTGGCTGCCCGGCGTCGCCGCCACCGAGGAGGATCCGGGCGGATCGGCCGCGTTCGCGCACGACCTTGCCGAATTCATCACCGGCGTGCGGGCCCTAGACACCCGCGGCCGGGCCTTTCGCGGCACCGGCCGAGGTGGCGACCTGCGATCCCACGACGCGTGGATGGAAACCTGTTTCCAGCACAGCGAGGAGCTGCTGGACGTTGCCCGGCTCCGCCGCGTGTGGGCACACCTGCGCAGTCTGCCGCGCAGCACAGCCCCGGATGTGATGACCCACGGCGACCTTATTCCCGGCAACGTGCTGGTATCCGGCGGGCGCCTGGCCGGGATCCTGGACGTCGGCGGCCTCGGGCCGGCCGACCCCGCTCTAGATCTTGTATGCGCCTGGCACCTGCTCGAGCCAGGGCCGCGGCACGTTCTCCGCGACGACCTCGGCTGCGACGACCTCGAATGGGAGCGCGGCAAGGCATGGGCCTTCGAGCAGGCCATGGGAGCAGTCTGGTACTACACCCACAGCAACCTGGCCATGAGTCGGATGGGCCAGCGCACCCTCGAACGCATCTTGGCCGGCGAACCGTCCCGCTGATCGCAACGCGTGACCGGCCAGCAGTAAGAATCCGCGCGCTCAGCCGCCGCTATGCGCGCCCCGTCCCGGTCTGACGGGTTGCCACCATCGGCGCGCCGAACACGTCGTTCTGGTTGCTGCCCCCTGCCGAGTTGGCGGCCGGCCGGGCGCGGTGTCATTGTGATGAAGGAGCGGCTGGCGAGAGCTGGCCGTCACCGATGCGGCTCCCGGGGCGTTGTTCTGGTTCCGGGCGTCAAGACGGAACTTCCTCAGGCGGAGGAGGCGAGCCCTCTGCTGGCGCGTCCTCCGCGTCGGCGTGTGCTTCTGCAGCCTCGCGGACGCCGGTGGATGTGCTGGCACGTCCGCTGGTGGGTGTTTCGCCGCCGCGTGCCTGCGCCGCCCGGCAGGCCGGCTGCCGGCTCGGGAGTGATCGCGGCAGCCCGAACCACGGCAGCACGCTGGCCTCGAAGCGGGTCATGCCGCAGATCCGGTCGCCGGCCAGGGTGAGCACGTAGAAGGCGGTCGCGTGGCTGGTGCCGCCGGGGCCGCGCAGGTAGGCGCCGAACGCGGGCTGGCCGTTGGCTCGCGCCGGGACGAGGTCGAACCTGCGGCCCGCGGCGAGCAGGCTGGCGCAGAAGCGGGTCACGACATCGCGGCCCTCGTATCCGAAGGGCATCGGCGGCATCGCGATGAAGACGTCGTCGGTCAGCAGGGCCACCAGCGCGTCGAGGTCGGCGGACTCCCACGCGCGGGCGAACTTGGCCACGATCGCGTCCTCGGCGGGTGAGCCGGCGGTGGGCGGCGGCTGGTGGCCGGCGGCCGGCGGCGGCCGGCGCTGCAGGCTAGCGCGGGCTCGTTTGAGGGCGCTGTTGACCGATTCGACGGTCACCTCCAGCATGCCGGCCACCTCGCTGGCGTGGAAGCCGAGGACGTCGCGCAGGATGAGGACGGCGACCTGGCGCGGCGGCAGGGCCTGCAGGGCGGTCACGAAGGCCAGCGAGATGGCTTCGGCCTGCTCGTAGCGGGCCTCCGGGCCGAGCGGCACGCCGGCGGCACCGTCGAGGAGGGCGTCAGGGAACGGCTGCAGCCAGACGGCCTCGGCGCGCGGGGTCGGCACGGGCGGTTCGAACTGAGCCATGTCCCACTTCCTGGCCGCGCGCCGGCTCGCCGCGCGGCGCGCGTCGAGGCACCGGTTGGTGGCGATCTTGTACAGCCAGGTGCGAATCGAGGCGCGTCCCTCGAACCCGGCGAGGCTTTGCCAGGCGGTCAGCAGCGTGTTTTGGAGGGCGTCCTCGGCGTCCTGGAAGGATCCGAGCATCCGGTAGCAGTGCACCTGGAGCTCTCGAAGGTATGGCTCGGTCAGCTCCCGGAACGCGTCGCCGTCCCCGGCCCGCGCCTTTGCGATCAGGTCGGCTGTCGCCACCCTCGCGTCACCTTCTTCCCGCACCTTGCTGCACGTCCATCTTGTATAGGCGCTGCCCGGGGGGCGAACTGGGCGGCTCGCAGGCGGCCAGTTTCCCGGCGCCCCGGCGCCTGCATCATCGACGGCTCGGACGATCCGAGCGAAACGGCTTCGGAGGCTGATAATGGAATCGCCGACACCGGCCGGGCGCGCGGCGCCCGCCGTTCTGGATCCGCGCCGCTGGCAGGCGCTGGCGCTGTTGTGCGGCGCGTTCTTCATGGTGCTGCTGGACGGCACGATCACGATCGTGGCGCTGCCCTCGATCGGGGCCAGCCTGCGCTTTTCGGAGCAGGGCCTGCCGTGGGTGCTGAGCGGCTACGCGCTCGCCTTCGGCGGCCTGCTGCTGCTCGGCGGGCGCGCGGCGGACCTGCTGGGGCGCCGCCGCGTGTTCCTGGCCGGCGTCGCATTGTTCACCGCCGCGTCGCTGGGGTGCGGGCTGGCCTGGTCGCCGGCGGCGCTGCTGGCCGCCCGCGCGGTCCAGGGCGCCGGCGCCGCGATCATGACCCCGACCGCCCTGTCGATCATCTCCACCACCTTCACCGACGGCACCGAGCGGACCAAGGCGCTCGGGATCTGGGGCGCGCTCGGCGGCATCGGCGCCACCACGGCGTGGCTGATCGGCGGCCCGCTGGTCGACGGCCCCGGCTGGCGGTGGATCTTCTTCATCAACATCCCCGCCGGCCTGGCCGCGCTCGCGCTGGCGCCCATGCTTTTGCGCGAGAGCCGGGGCTCGCTGACGAGGCGAAGCTACGACCCCGCCGGGGCGCTCACCATCACCGGCGCGCTCGTGCTGCTCGTCTACGCGGTCATCCAGGCGCCGCACGCCGGCTGGGGCAGCCCGCGCACGATCCTGCTGTTCACCGGCTCCGCACTGCTGTTTGCCGTTTTCGCGGTGATCGAATCGCGCCACCGGGCGCCGCTGGTGCCGCTGCGCATCTTCCGCTCCCGCACGCTCGCCGCCGCGGACACGCTGACGGTGCTGATCGGCGCCGTCGCGGTCGGCATGCCGTTCGTCCTCACCCTGTACGAGCAGCGGGTGCTCGGCTACTCGGCCCTCAAGTTCGGGGTCAGCACGGTGGTGCTCGCGGTCGCGGTCACGGCCGGCGCGATCGCCGGCCAGGCCGCGGTCCAAAGGGCCGGCTTCCGCCCGGTCGCCGCGGCCGGCCTGGCGCTCATGGGCGCGGGGTCGCTGGTGCTCACCCAGGTCTCCGCGGGCGGCGGCTACTTCCCGGACATCTTCGCCGGGCTGCTCTTGTCCGGCCTGGGGATCGGCCTGGCCTTCGTCACCGCCACGGTCGCGGCGCTCGCCGGCGTCGCCGAGCACGAGGCCGGGCTCGCCTCGGGCCTGAGCAACACCGCCTTGCAGATCGGCACCGCGCTCGGCGTGGCCATCGTCTCGACCGTGGCCGTCTCCCGCTCCGCCGGCTACCTGGCCGCGCACCACGGCGCGAACCCGCTCGTCGTGCTGACCGCGGGGTACCAGTCCGCCTTCGTGGCCTGCGCCGTGCTGGCCGGGATCGGCCTCGCGCTGACCCTCCTGCTTCCCGGCCGGCCGCCGAAAGCAGCGCACCGGTTGCCGGAGCCGGTCCCGGCGACCAGAGCCGGGGATTGAGGAGACCAGAACCAAAGCCGATTCTCACCACCCGCACCGCCCGCGGCGACGGTAGCTGGCAACACCAATCAGAAGGAGAACCGAAATGGGAAAGATCATCGTGAGCGAGAACGTCACGCTCGACGGAGTCATCCAGGACCCGGCCGGTGACGAAGGCTTCCGGGCCGGCGGCTGGGTCGGCCTGATCAAGGACAGCCCGCAGCTCGGCAAGCTCGCGCTGGAGGAGGCGCTGGCCGCCGGGGCCTTCCTGCTGGGCCGGCGCAGCTACGAGTGGCTGGCTGCGCGGTGGCCCTCCCGCAGCGGCGAGCTGGCGGACAGGCTGAACAGCCTGCCCAAGTACGTCGTGTCCTCGACCCTGCAACATCCCGCCTGGACCAACTCGACGGTCCTCAAGGGCGACGTTCTGAGCGAGGTTTCGGCGCTGAAGCAGCAGCTAGACGGGGACATCGTCGTCGCCGGCAGCTTCCAGCTCGTCCACGCGCTGATCGAGCACGACCTGGTCGACGAGCTGCGGCTGAAGATCTTCCCGGTCGTGCTCGGGGCCGGCGCGCGCCTGTTCGGCCAGACCAGCAACAACAAACCCATGCGCCTCACCGGCACCCAGACCCTCGAGGGCGGCATCGCCTACCTCACCTACCAGCCCGTCCGAAGCGCCTAACGGGCCTCCGACGGCGCCAACGGCCCGACATGCTCGCGAGGCGCTCTCCCCCGGGCAGGCACCCGGGAGAGCGCCTCGCCAGCAGCCGGTGACCACAAGGCGGACCACAGCGATGAGGACGCCGCCACCACGTTCATTGCCCAGGTACTGGAGATCCCCCGCGCTGGTCGCGCAACACCACGACCGCGCATCCCGCCTGGCGCTTACCGCTTCCCGCGCGGACTTGCTCAAGACCCCGGCCCAAGCATGGCCACGCTCATTTAGGGCTGCTGACACCTAACGGGCGAATCTGCGCTCGCGTGATGCTGAGCGTTCTGGGCTGGAGAGAAGCGAATATTCGGCGATCCGCGCCAAGTCGGGCCAAGAATCGTATGACTCTTGGTAATTAGCGCCCGGCTGGTGCCAGCGCGCATGGAACCGCCTGTGTTGTCGCCACCGCTGTTGTGTGCGCCCGCCACTTTCGCCATGCCGGTTCGGCAGGGAGTCGTGGGACCGGCGGATCGGTACGCCAGGCCTGTCCCCGGCACGGGCCTTGCGAGCTGTCGGGGTCCGTGTCGATGGGACCTTACCGGCGGTGTCAGTGCTCAGCTTCCGCCGAGTGCTGGTCCGGGCTCAGTCCTCGGTGGGATCGGCGGCATGATGCCGGGGTGCTCCGGAGCGGCGGCGCGCCTGTGGCCGCGGGGCATCGCCATTCCCCTGCCGGGCACCCGCGTGTACGATTTCGTCACCCGCCGGCCCGGCGCCTCCCCACTCACATCGTGAAGGGAGTTCCGATGGCACACCAAGGCAGCCTGGAGCTGCTCAGGGATCCCGTCGCCGAGGCGCTCGTGGGATCTGCGAACCCAGCGCGGCTGGCCTACACCTGGATGGATGGATCACCCCGGGTCGTGCCGATCTGGTTTCACTGGACCGGTGATCAATTCGTCCTCGGATCGCCGCCGAAGGCCCCCAAGCTCAAGGCGCTCGCCAAAGACCCCAGAGTTGCGCTCACGATCGACGACAACGCCTGGCCGCACAAGGTGATGCTGGTACGTGGGCACTCCAGCGTTGAGCTGCTCGATGACGTGAGCCCGGAGTATGAGCTTGCCGCTACCCGGTACTTCGGGCCTGAGCAAGGCCCGGCATGGGTAAGCACGCTGCGCGGCAAGCCCATGGCCCGTATCGCGATAACCCCGCAGTGGGTAGGAATCCTGGACTTCCAGACTCGCTTCCCCAGCGCCCTGGCAATCTAGCTCCCCCGGTCCAAACGCGCACCGAAACGCCCCGCCAACCTGCCGAGCGCTCGCACCGCGCCTGACCCTGAACCCTGAGCGTGATCAGTTCGCCCACTGGCTCGGACAACTTGTGGCGTGATGAGCGAGGGCGTGCCTGATGCCGCGGCTGCGGCGCAGGTGCAGCTGCGAATGCCCGGTGGCTTCAGCCTGCGCTGGACACGGTGGAGTCCGCCCGGCTGCGGCCCGCGGGCTGGCGCACCGATCCGGCGAGCGTCTGGGTTGTCATGGGTTCTCGGTGTGGAGGCCAGCGAGCGCTGCGCGAGGCTGACGTCCGCCGCAGGCGCGCTGGCGGGCGGCCAGCCAGCGGGGTGGGCCTGCTGGCGCGGGCTCGCCGGGCAGCAGACCCGCGCAATGCGCCCGCTTGCGCATCGCGGTCGATGACCGGACCGATCTGCACGCTGCGGTACCAGGCAGGGAAATGGCTGTCCGGTGCGTGCGGCAGGCTCGGCCCGGCCGGGATTGAAGCGGCACGCTGTGGGCACGATACTGGCCGGCAGGGCCGGTCGGATCTGTGTCCCTGTGCTGGGGGTGGTTGTGATGGCCAAGTACCTGCTTTTGTTCAGCTTCACCGGCGAGACGGTCAAACGGTTCATCGCCCAGCCCTCGGACAGGGCGGCCGTCGTCCGGGGGCTGGCGGAGTCGGTGGGCGGCGGCCTGGAGTCCTACTACTGGATGTTCGGCCAGTACGACGGGGCAGCGGTCATCGAGCTGCCGGACTCGCACACCATGGCCGCGGTGAGCCTGGCGGCCACCAGTTCGGGCGCCTTCACGCATCTGGAGACGCACGAACTGATCGAGGCCAGCGATCTTGCTGGGATCGCGGAGCGGGCGAAACAGATCGCCTACCAGCCGCCGGGCGCCTGACACGCACCCGGCTGCCCGGCGTAACCGAGAGCCCGGATGCAGGGTCAAGCGCCTGATCGCCGAAGAGCCCGGGTCCTCATCCCGGACAGGTCGGTTGGTCACGGACGGTGGCAAGCCTCACCACCGGAGAGCACGCATCGCCGCCGATCTGGCGCCGGTTCCAGTCGTGTCAAGCGGCTGCCGGCAGGGTTCATATCCAGATGTTCGGCGCCGTCCCGCCATCATTGTGATGGCAGCGCGCGACGTCCACCGGAATGACCGTCTGGCTACCCTATTGGCTGCATGCGAACTTTCAGGAGGGCCCATGGCCGTCGCGTTTCCCGGACAAT
>Ga0070698_100005043_pt1 | contig 14470 bp, 16 predicted proteins | sample KBSK1502metaG_FD_65477 | JGI IMG/M metagenome (GOLD analysis project Ga0070698, IMG submission 65477) | Corn, switchgrass and miscanthus rhizosphere microbial communities from Kellogg Biological Station, Michigan, USA - KBS K1-50-2 metaG | ecosystem: Host-associated > Plants > Roots >...
CGGCGCGCTTTTACAGTGCACGCGGTTTCGAGAAGACCGCGAATGCTTACTTGCGGGACGCCCGGTACGGCTACCTGCGCTGGGGTGCCGACGGCAAGGTGCGGCAGCTGGATCAACTATACCCGAACCTGCATGAGGAACGACCGCCCGCTTCTTCCACCGCCACAATCGGCACGTCCGTCGAGCAACTGGACTTGGGGACGGTAATGAAGGTCTCGCATGCAGTTGCAGGCGAGATTGTACTGGAGAACTTGATCGAAACCTTAATGGTGGTTGCGGTTGAACACGCTGGAGCCGAGCGCGGACTTTTGATTCTGCCGCATGGGGAAGAACTTCTAATCGCCGCGGAAGCCAAGACCGGACGCGACGGGATCGATGTCCAGTTGCAAGATGTGTCAGTGACGCCCTCCGACTTACCTGACTCGCTGCTTCGCTACGTAACCCGAACCCAGGAGAGCGTGATTCTGGATGACGCCTCGGTCCAGAACTTGTTTTTGGACGACGAATATTTTCTCCAACAGGGTCCCAGATCTGTTCTCTGCCTGCCTTTGGTGAAGCAGGCAAAACTGATGGGCGTGCTTTATCTGGAGAACAAATTAGCGCCCCGAGTGTTCACGCCCAAGCGCCTGACGATGCTTGAGTTGCTGGCCTCGCAAGCAGCGATCTCGCTCGAGCACGCCCGACTCTACGCCGGCCTCGGTCGACTGAACACGGAGTTTGACGAAAGAAAACAGTGATCGAAGGAAGGCGGAAGAAGCCCTCAGAGCCAGTGAGGAACGCTGGCGTAAGCTATTTGAGACCTCGTCGGCCGGTATCGCGTTAGTTGCTTCGGACGGCCGCTACATCGTAGCAAACTTAGCTCTCCAGAAAATGCTCGGCTACACGACGGAAGAGCTTCAAAGGCTCACCACTCTGAAAGTGACCTACGAAGAAGATCGTCCCGGTACCGAAGTCATTCTAGCAGGGTGCGCCGACGGACTGCCGCGAAATTACCGAATCACGAAACGCTACCGACGCAAAGATGGCAATGTGATCTGGGCGGACGTCAGCAGTACCCTGGTTCCGGCTACAGGAGACACGCCGGCATTTTTTGCGACCGTCGTCGTAGACATCAATGAGCGCAAGCGAGCGGAAGAAGAGCTGCATCAAAAGGAAATTTCCTTGCGCGAAGCTCAAAGCGAACTTGCTCATGTCAGCCGGGTAACGACGATGGGGGAATTGGCCGCGTCGATTGCCCACGAAGTCAGTCAGCCCCTAGCAGGCATCGTAACGAACGCTAACGCCAGCCTGCGTTGGCTCGGAGCTGAATCGCCGAATCTCGACGAAGCTCGTGAATGTATTAGACGCATTATTCGAGATGGAAATCGGTCCAGCGACGTAGTCTCACGAATGCGGACTCTTTTCAAGAAGGCCTACACGGCGACGGAGTCGTTAGATATAAACGATGCTATTGAAGAAGTCGTTACTCTCACGGAGAGGGAAGCCCAGAGAAACAACGTTACATTATACATGGAATTGGCGGCTGATCTCCCTCCTGTCACGGGCGATAGGGTGCAACTACAGCAGGTGGTAGTTAACCTTATCCTAAACGGCATCGAAGCGATGCGCAGTCTGGAGAACCAAGAGCGAAATCTGATAATCCGAACTCAACGCGGCGAGGGTGGTGAGGTTCGGGTTGCGGTGCAAGACTCAGGGATCGGCTTTGATCCCAAGAGCCCCGAGCGAATGTTCGATGCTTTCCATACTACAAAACCCGGCGGTCTCGGAATGGGGCTATCAATCAGCCGTTCCATCGTTGAAAGTCACGGCGGACGGCTCTGGGCCGCATCGAACGACGGTCCCGGCGCGACCTTTCAATTCACTCTTTTTGAGCGTCTGAAGAAGTGAGGGACCACGGCCTCGTCGGCGGAATTGGGAACATCTCGATCTGCTTCAGGTTCTGAACGACTCCACCTATCGCGATAAGGCGCGCTATTTCCAGAAAGTGATAGCGGAAACCAATGGACTTTCTAAAGCGGCCGATCTGCTGGAGCGAGCTTTCGGACTAACTCACAACCCCGGCTACGAGGCCGCTTCTGACGCCGGCAGACACCAGAATGATTCGAATCTTTGCTCTTCTGTTTAGGGAGGTGGACTGGACGCTGAGGAGCAAGTATTTAGCGCTCGGATTTGGTCGGCAACTCCCCTAGCGATATAGTGCTGCAGGGCTTCCAACTAGAGCCGCCGCTTGCCGCGAAACGTATATACACGCTTTGGCGGCTGATCCTCATTTGGTGCAGCAACACTTCGGTCAAGGTGCCTTCGTAAGCCACGATCGCGGAAGATCTCCATGGCATCCTCAAGCGCCCTCTCGCGGCCGAATTCCTTCCGTCTCGCCATGGCGCGACCCTTACATTATCGGATTATTCTGTCCAGAATAGATGTCGCGCGTCAAAGTCAGGAGGTTATTCCATTAGACCAGCTTTCAATGCAGGTGAGTAGACTTTCGCAAAGATGGAAAGCATCGCGTTGATTTGATCAGGTACGAACAAGGGGAAAAAGGTGGCCTGCGAGCTCAGTCAGGCAACCCGGTTCTATCGACTGCGCTACGCGCGGGAGTTCCTCCGATGGCGATTCGAGGGAAAAAGATGGGATCTCACCAAGCTATGTTTTGCTGACTTTGTTGACTATGTGAAGTTCCGGGCCCTCCGACTGAAACCGGCCTCGGTCGCAGTGATGACGACCTCCTACGAAACATCGAGCGTAATTCATAACAGAGTTATGATATCACGGGACTTCTTCTCAGTCGCAAATAATTTGGGAGATTCAGTCGCATTTAATTTGGAATCTGACAGGTCGTCTTCGATTTCAAGAAATATTAGGTTGCAAAAGAAGCTTAGCCTGAAGTCACGGACTTCAGGCTAAGAACGAGGCTTGGTGAAGCGTCTGCTCGCACCGTCCTTTTTCGGCGGCCGATTCACTCCGAAAAATCGCCCATTTTGGCGTCGAGTTGAGAAAGTTGGGTTAGACTAGACTAAAAAAAGGAGAAAAGGCAACACAACAACACAACAACGTGTAAGTCCTTCACCAGCAGCGGTGCGCCACAACCGCATGAGAGAACGGATTGACTTGCCGCAGGGGACGAATGCTTGGGCGTTGTCGCTTATCGTGCGGTCTCAAATCGGATGGCTGCTCAGAATCACTTTCAAAGACGCCGATTGATTTGGGGCCAGGGTGATTTTGTTTTGCGCGACATTGCCAGATTCCACGCAAACCATCTGCTTGAATTCATCGTCGCCGAAATCGGGCATTTGCTTGGCTTTGGCGACCCATGGATTCCAAACCACCGTTGAGACCGAGCCGCTTTTCTCCACGCGAATTTTGCGATGGTGCCTGGAATCGTAAATATCCACCGCTCCGGTTGTGTCAAGATAAACGCGGTCGGTTTCTGAGTTAATCCGAATCGCGTCGGAGGATTCCAGCTTTCGCCTGAAGTTATCCACCTTGTCGATGTACGCTGTTCCTTTGAGTCCGGTGATCTCAGCCTCGGCGATGTCGCCAATGGCGAAATACGTATGCAGGCAGTTTTCAAAGCTGAGATTTTCGGTCCGCGATGGATTGGCGACGGTTAGTTCCATGGTCAGTTTGTCGGAGATGGTCACGGCGAAAGTCACGTTCTCCGACGGCGCGTCAGCAGCGCGCGCGGCACTATCCGGGAGGCGAAATCGAAGTGTCACGCTGCCGTCTGGCGCGGCGGAGCTGCCCTCCCAACCCCATTCCGTCACTCTAGCAAAACCGTGATTCGGAAAACCTTCGCGCGCTCCGAACCACGGGAACACAATCGGCACGCCGCCGCGAATCGCTTTGCCGACGGCGAACTGGCTCGACTGGCTCATGAACAAGAGCGGTGGTTCGCCGTTTTTCTGAAACCCGGTAACATGCGCGCCGAGCAGATAAACCTCCGCCGTGCTCCATCCAGTCTTAACACTGATCTTCGGTAAATCTCCGCCGCCTTTAACGATGGTGACGCATTGGGCAATTTCGTGTTTCCGCAGTTCCTCAGGAATGGTCCCGTCTTTCATAGAAGTGGAGGTGTGAATTCACGCGGGCTAAGCTTAACACCCGGCGAGCCATAAAGGAGAGGAATGAATATGATTTATGAGGACGGAAATAGCCCCTCTAACAACAACCCACTATCGATTCGTCTGCCAGCTTGTTTATCCCTCATTTTTCGAACCTGGTTGCTCCTGCTCTTCCTCGTCAGCGTTCCAGTTAATATTTGCCTGACTGGTGCGATCGAGAACTGGGTCGGCGTGCGCTTTGCCAAAATAGTCCCAACCCCATTCAACAAAGGTTTCTATTTTCGCACGGACCGTAGTGAGTAGCGCAGCGTGTACCCCGAGCCACGCGGCGAAAGCAACCGGGCCCTGGAGTTCATGGCGATGCTCGCCAACTTCAGCCACGGCTGCGTTGCGCCCGATCATCGCCATGATTCCTTTGTCCAAGTAACGGAAAGGCTCTTCCGGTTCTCCAGCTATTGCTGCCGCAATATTTTTTGCGCACCACTTTCCAGACTGTTCCGCCACGGATGCAAGCTGCGGCAAAGGCTTGCCGTCCGCGCCAGCGATGTTCGCAAAATCTCCTAGCGCGTAGACGCCCGGGAAATCCTGCACGCTAAAATCGGGTTGCACATCAATACGTCCACTATGCCCGGGTGCTACGCCTAGATTGTTTGACAACAAGGACGCTTTCAGGCCTCCTGCCCAAATTACCGTGCGAGTCAGGATTTTAGTTCCGTCCGAGAGCAACACATGGTCGGGAGCAACCTCCTTAGCGGCGATTCCCAGCCGGACTTGCACGCCACGCTGCTTTAGCATGCTTGAAGCGTATTCTTGCGACTTCTGGGAAAACGCACTCAGCACGCTATGTCCATCGTCGACCAAAAAGATTTGAGCTTTGCTCAGATCCAGATCCTTGTAAAAATCTTTAAGCATCCGCTGAGTCATGTCCCCGAGCGTACCGGCTATTTCTGCACCGGTGGGACCTGCCCCCACGATGACGAAATTCAACGCTCCTTTGGCGATGAGCGAAGGGTCGCGATCAGCCGACTCCAAGACCGCCAGTATGCGCGATCGGAGTAACTCGGCGTCGTGAAGCGAGTACAACGGGTACGCGTGCTTATCGGCTCCCGGCGTCCCAAAGAAATTCGCCTGTGACCCGGCCGCAAGCACCAGGTAGTCGCCTTGGTACTTTTGTCCCTCCGCAGTTTCAGCGGTTCGCGTCTTGAGATCAACTGAGACCACCTCGCCCAGCTTTACATCCACGTTGGAGTGGCGCCGGAGGACATTGCGCAAGGAAAACGCTGCGTTGCTAGGCGCCAACACGGCGGTGGCCACTTGGTAGAGTAACGGCTGGAACTGCTGGAAGTTGTTCTTGTCGATCAACGTGATCCGAATATCAGGATGCGACGCCAGTTTACGCGCACAGCTCAGTCCGGCGAAACCGCCACCCACTATAACGACGCGCTTCATATGCGGCTCCTTTTGCGATGGGCTCGATCAGGATCGCTCGATGCTCATCAGTAATTATGGACTGTAACGGGTAGTAGCGACCGCCCACAACTCAATTCCTGTGGGACCTAGTCGGAAATCGCCGCCAGATCCATTTCGTTGCTTCGGCAAAGGCAACATGGGTCGGGCCGCCAAGGACTCTGCCGTATTGGCCCTCCGGGGGGTCTCTTGCCCGCCGTAAAGGAAGCAGGTCGAGGGCTTTAGCGCTCGGCCTCAGGGTTTTTTGGAGAGGCCCTCCGGCGTCAGCGAAGCTTTTGGCAGTACCGCAACAGTAACTGTCTGGCCAATCCTTAGGGGAATCGGAGGTTTCCTGTAATTCGGATGATGAGCGAAGGCGAAGAAAAGGGCAGAGCGAACCTACCCATAACTTTACAAGTAAAAAGCGAGCGGGTCTTCGAGAGTTCGACGGCACGCTCTCGGTTCGGGCGACATTCGAGGGATTTTTACAGCATTGCCTCTGCTGCAGGAGATAGATTGATCCATTCGAACTCGTCAAGTGATGCGCCCGAGAGGCTCGCACCGGCCCAGGACTTTATTCCGAAAGGTGATTTTATCCGCAGACGGGAGACCTAGGTTTGGGGGGCGCTGCCAGCGACAAAAACGGGATGCTCTTGCTAAACGATGCGACTGAACGAGCGCCGATTGCGGAACGAACCAAATGCAAAATCTGCTTCAAATGGGTTGCGGAACGATTTAACTGCAAACGATGCCCAGCGACACCATCCCGGTTTTATGATCACGCTTATCAAACATGCCCTTTCGGCGAGCGGCGAGGCAAACATAGAGATCGCAGGTTGGATTCGATCCCGGCGAGACGCCAAAACCTTTTCGTTCCTTGAGGTTAACGATGGCTCCTGCCTGCGCAATCTGCAGGTGATCATCGACCAGGAGGTGCCGGGTTACGAGCAGGTGGTGCACGCGACGACCGGTAGCTCGGTGCGGGTGTCGGGCCGGCTACTTTCGTCCCCCGCGGCCGGCCAAAAATGGGAGCTTCGCGCCACGCATGTGGAAATCATCGGACGGGCCGATGCGACCTACCCCCTGCAAAAAAAAGGGCATAGCGTTGAATTCCTTCGCACCATCGCGCATTTGCGCCCGAGATCCAATCTGTTCGGCGCGGTTTTCCGGCTTCGGAGTCGCCTGGCGTATGCGGTGCATCAGTTTTTTCAAGAGCGAGATTTTGTATACGTCCAGACGCCGATCATTACGGCCAGCGACTGCGAAGGCGCCGGCGAATTGTTTCGCGTCACCACACTAAAAGGGGGCAGGGACAAGGCCGACGAACCCGACTTTTTCGGCAAGGCCACGTACCTGACGGTCAGTGGCCAACTCGAAGCCGAAACGTTCGCCTGCGCGTTGTCGAAAGTGTACACCTTTGGGCCTACCTTTCGGGCCGAGAATTCGAATACCTCCCGGCACGCGGCGGAGTTTTGGATGGTCGAACCAGAAATGGCGTTCTGCGACCTACAGGGGGATATGGATCTCGCTGAGGAGTTCGTGAAGGCAACGGTGCGCCATGCTCTGGAGCACTGCGCGGATGAACTGGCCCTGTTTACCAAGTTTGTGGACAAAGCACTGATCGCACGGCTCACTCTCGTGGCTGAACGCCCGTTCCAGCGACTGCCCTACGCCGATGCGATCTCCATTCTCAACGCCTCCGGCCGGAGCTTTGAGTATCCCGTCACGGATGGCCTGAGCCTGCAATCGGAACACGAACGGTTTCTGGCCGAAGAGCATTTCCGGGCGCCGGTAATCGTGTTCGATCATCCCCGGAATGCTAAACCCTTCTATATGCGCGTGCATGATGATGGCAGAACGGTTGCCGCACTAGATGTGCTGGTGCCGGGCATCGGCGAAATCATCGGCGGATCGCAGCGTGAGGAGCGCCTGAGCGTGCTGCAGGAAAACATGCGCTCGCGCGGCTTACGTGAGGAGGATTATTGGTGGTACCTGGATCTGCGTCGTTTTGGCACCGTCCCGCATGCCGGTTTTGGTCTGGGTTTCGAACGGCTCCTAATGTTCTTAACGGGCGTATCCAATATTAGAGATGTGATTGCGTTTGCGCGTACGCCTGGGAATGCGGAATTCTAGGTCGCTTCTGCGCTTTCTGCTTGGCCTGGGATGCGCCTTCAACAACGCCGCGGCCCGGCCTTCAACTGTCACCTGGGCCGATTACAACCAGCTTTCGACGGCCTTTTTCCAAAGCGTAAACAACGTCCTGACCGGCGCCGAGTCCGGGAAAGACGCCGTCCTCCAGGTTGCACAGGTCGCTAACCCGTCTTGCGCTACTGGAGCTGTTGGCAGTCCGCCAAGGCTCATAAATACAAGACCGCTATCAAAAGGTCTTCACTACAAACGGGTCTGAGATGACAGGGGTTCGAGCGAGCGACGGGATGTGATCCTGGGGGAGTTTGAGCGGGTAGCTCCAGCCCGAGTTGTCCGATGAGATCTGCAATGTGTATCCTGACTGGAAAAAATGGCGGCACATCTTTTGACCCCTAATCCACAAACTGGACCGCAGAGCGCGAAGTCGTCAATCTTACCCCTTCATTTTTGAGGTGTTCCTCAACCTTGAAAGCGAGTGCTCGGTAGCCATCGAACTTCATCTCATGAGCCAATCCCTCGGGGGAAGATCTCTGACCAGGAAGGCTTTCATTGGCTCAATGAAGGAAAAGTTGCTCATTGCGTTTAGGTCAGTCATTTTGACAAATAGTGAGCCGTGGCGACCGGAATCGCCTCACCCCGCTGCTGCTTGCGATACTATCCACTTGACAATCTAAAAGAGACCGAAGTCTGATAACGCTTTAAAGAGCGGAGCCTTGACCAAAAATGTCTCTTTCTTCGGACGTCGCTCGGGAGGATACAGGACGCCTAGCTGCTAGGAAAGGACCAGCGAAGCTACAGCCCGGATTAGTGCGTTGCGGCCGCATTGCGGCTTGGGCTTATTACCCGAACACGGAGCGCAGGAATCAATGCATGGAACCCGCGCCAGCAGATGCGTCACGATCACCCGGCACTTGAAAAACAACCGATCACCGAGTCACCGACAATGGGAAGTTTCGTACCTAATGCTGTCATTATTCTAGTAGCTTTCAAAGGCATCGGCTGTAGCCGTCGCGCTCTATTATGGAACCGACAGGCTTCGATCATCCTGGACCTTGTTCTTTCGGTGTGCGTTTTTGCAGCTTGCAGTGGAAAGGCTTCTGCGCAGTCTCACGACGCGAGTAGTACTGGATTTGCAGACTACGCAACGAAACTGGGCGAAGACCCACTTCTTAAACTCCGGGACATGACCTCCGCGCGATATAGCGCAAAAGCGTTGCCAGAGATGATCGGAGAACTCAGCCGCCACCTCGAAGTCTGGGCCAACTACTATCAGCGTGGGCATCCCCGGACAACCTTCCGCAAGGTCAACCGGTATGTCCGGCGCCGCCTGCAGCGTCATCCGCGCTGGCGCAGTCACGGTCCTCGCTATGTGACTGGACCCTCATTGATCGGCCGAAACGCCGCTTTGAGTGGGGGACCAGGACGGTATCCCTGGAGGCGCGGCATTATCACGACGATCTTCTGGATCGGCGAGCGCCCTAGGGGCAATAACCCCGTGCCCAATGTTCGCAGCTCCTGGGACAAATACTGGTACTACAGCTACGGAGGCTACGACAATCCTGACCCTGGTTCGCGCAGAAATTTTATTCCGATCAACTTCGTTCCTCGCCAGAATCCGTTTTACTTTGCTCTCCCTTACAACGATGTCGAAGGCGGTCATACCAAATACGATGCAAGCCAAGTGATTCCCTGGTTCAAGCAGGCGTTTGTTCGCGATGGACAAACCGTTCTTAAAGACAGATGGATTGCGGTCCACCACGGAAACAAAGTTTGTTACGCCCAGTGGGAAGATTGCGGACCATTCCGTACGGATGACTGGCGATACGTGTTTGGTAACGAACGTCCAAGACCGAATTTAAATCAGGGCGCCGGCTTAGATGTGTCGCCTGCGGTTCGCGATTACCTGGGTCTTGGCGTCAAAGATGCGTGTGACTGGAAATTCGTCGAGTTTCGCGAAGTACCTCCCGGTCCGTGGGCCATGCACGGTGACAACAACACATTTGTCATTCTGCGGCGCCAGAGTAATAAGCAGTTCGCGGCCAAGTAAGCATCGGCTTTCGGATCGTTCCCGGCGGAGGCGCTTAATCGAAGAGCTAGCCTCAGAGGTGAATGGCGCTTAGGTAAGCCGGTCCGGTTGCATCGCCCCGAAGGGGCTGAAGGACTTAGCCCGGGGTTTCAACCAAGGACAATTGAACCGGAAGGTCCGACGAGCTTGGCGGAAGAATCGAAGAACTCGAGCATGAACGAAGGTGATGAGCCAGTTGCTCAATTTCCCGTACGCTGAGTCCTTTGCCGCTGAGAGCTGCCACGAACTGCTCGACATCCTGGCCGCTGACTCCGTTCATGCGCATGAACTGGCGCAAGGTGTACATGTAACAGTAGACCGGGAAGGCGCCGCTAAAGAGCTTGGCCCGTATCGCCGCGCTCATCTCCGAGATCAGTCCCAGGCGCATGCTCACCCAGGATTTGCTGCGCCAAAGCTCTTTTGCCATCTCGGCTACGCTCAGGCAACCGCTCGCGTAGAGTTCGTCGATGAAGGCCGCCGGCTCCAGAATGCTCAAGGCCCGGTTGTTGGAAATCCGCAAAAGGTTCATGATTGCGGCTACTTCGTCCTCTCCCAGCGAGGCGTGCGGGTACGCTGCGAAGTTGCAGCTTGTGCGCACAGCGATACCGCTTGAAACCGTTGAGTAGAATACTGGCTTGCTGACGTTGCACTCCTTCCAGGGGTTCCTCGATACCCCGTTGGGCAATGGAGACCAAGAGCCGTTCTTCGAGCCCCGGATTTTTCATCCGGTAGCCCTCATAACGCAGATCCAAACTGGAAAGTTCAATCTCCTTTGCCATGCTGCCGGCTCTCAGGGAGGATGTTCCTGGAGCCAGATCACAGCGTGATCGATTTTGCGCAGCCGGACCAGGGTGTGTTGTCTCAAAACTCTCTGAAGGATCTCTGTGCGGCTCACCGAGCGAGCCTCGATCAAGCTGACGACCATGCACACATACTCCAGCATCAGCGGATCCCAGCGGGCAGAACCCTCCTCGGGTACAGGCTGGCAAGCTGCGGGGCCATTGCCGTGCGTATTGAGCTTCGCGCGCTTGCCGTTGAGCGCGCGCTTCTTTTTCTTGCCTATCGGATCACGATAATAGGCGACACTGCGAACAGTGGACTGCTGCTTGCGATGAGTTCCCCTGCAGCCAAAGGGACAACCCAGGTCTTTGCGACCCGCATTACACGGATGAGTCAGGAAAAAGATCCGGCAATACCTGCAGCGGACCAGGCAGCGGCGCAGCAGCGGCTTGGTTCTGAGCACCGATCGCAGAAGTACGTAATATTGCAGAACCAGAGCGGCCACCCTTTCCTTATCGGCGCAATTTAAGTGAGCATCGGTGGCTCACTTTCGATGAGCGTTATCGAGGTTTGTTGAACGTCTCCCTAAACACAAATCTGGCAATGGTCCTGTACTTTGCCCTTGGCGCATTCGCTGGTCTGCGTGCTGGCTCCGATGAATTATCAAAGCTTCGCTGGTCCGATGTTCACTTTGACGAAAAGACAATCGTTGTGCCAGCCGCAATCGCCAAGACGGACAAGAGATTCATTCCTCTCATTGACAGTCTCAACGCATGGCTAACGATCTATCTTGAACGTTGCGGGAGACTCCAATCACGATATATCATTACCTTGCCATACGGCACACTACGCAAAGCTAGACGTAAAATCTTTGACCTAGTGTCTCCCGGACAATCTTGGATACCTGCCGGTCTTCGCCATTCATTCGCTAGTGCCATGATCAATAGCGGCAAGGGCATTGACGCAACATGTCTAGCATTAGGCTATCATGGTAATCCCAAGATGCTTTGGGACCACTACTACCTTGCCACCAGCAAAGAGCAGGCAGAAGCTTACTGGAACATCTTCCCGTAATGTGCTATCGTTCTTTAATGATGAAGACAATGATGGCCGTGGCAGCGCTTTGCACGCTGGCCAGTGGGTGCGTATCGACGCAAACCGCAGAAGACCGAGCGAGAACTGTGCGACTGAAGCTCTACGCAGCACAGGACGAAGCCTATTTGAACCCATGATTGGGGGCAGGATATCTATTTGTGTGGGTTGGTCTTTTCCTTCACTCGCATGGATGGAAAGGGAACGATGCTCTTCATCTTGTATCTCTGCACACTGGCTTTGATCTATTCGTTCGTCCAGAGATTCTGGATTGCCCTTGGCTTGACGGTGGCTCTTTGGTCTACGCTCGTCGCCGTCTTCACCCTGCTTTTATGATTTTGCCGGACCGTTGACATCCTTGCCTGCTCTGGTGGGATGCCGTTGACTAACATGACCAAGCCCTTGGCACTCGCCACGTAGGGCCGGTAGCGGTCCCTCTCGTGCCGCAAAAATAGTACCGCTACTATTTTCCTTCTCGTGTTATCGTCCCTTCGACGCGAGACGGGAGACAAAAGAATTGTGTTCCCTGCCGTAATGGTGCGGCAGTTGTTAGAAAGGTTAGTTATGCCAGGAACAAAAGCCGAAGCAAAACCAAAAGCTACTGTAATCATCGATGCAGGTTTCGCCAAGATCTGCCGAAACTGGGGACAGGCAGGCGCTAAATGAAACAAAGACAATTCGTCTTACTTCGTCGCGGCTGTTACGTACGCCTATCAAAACCTCATTGAGGAGGATAAGAATCTCCATCAATGAAGCCAAGAGGCATTGCACCCTATTACCGGTGGAATAGTCAAGATGGTGACTTCGAGCTGAAACAGGGATACGAATATAACGGCGAAGGTAAATATAACACTCCGCCGAAAGGGACCAGTACCGATCAAGATCCGGCAAAGGCAGCAGCAGCCAGACTTAAGAAGCTCTGGCTTCTCTTTATGGTCGGTCTTGGAAGGAGTATGGCAGAATTTCTTGAGGAAGCGAAAACAGCTTGGAAACTGGTCAGAGCTGATGCCGAAAATGCCAAGAGCAAAGCAGCGACTGAGGGTAGCGGCAACGGTGAGGAAGACGAGGAGTCTGTGATTGAAGAAGAAATAGAGTCTGTGGAGGAAGGGGAAATGGAAGAGGAGGAGACAAAGCATTCTCCGTCTCCCAGAAGAGGCACGGTCTCCAGGAAACGGTAGCCACCAATCACAAAAAGGGATGAAACATGCTTCAAATCAGCCAGCAGAAACACTGCTATTGCCTTGCCACTTGGCTGCAAGTCTGATGATGGCGATTAACTTTGTGCGATCATACGGAATCTGTGCGGAATCGGCACCTTGTCCCTGGCGGCTTTGAGATCTTTTGTATGTCCCTTTTCGGACGGGAAAGGTTAGTGATCCCGGACCCAAAAGCCCTTGCTGCTGGCATCGTAAACCACTGGACAGTAGGCGCACAGCTCGCGTAAGTCTTCCGGCAGACCTTTGTCGAAGCTAGATACCTGCTCTATCGTTTTGCTTGGTTTTTTCAGTGCATGTTAGTAAGCCCTCCATTCGATGGGGGCCTCGACAACGACGGAATCGGAAGCTGCCAGGAGTGAAGTACGCCTCCTGGCAGTCACTAACTAACATAACCGACTAACTATATGGCCCTTTCATTGACAAAGCCTTAGATCCTAACTTTGCCTCACGTAGTTGGGGCAAGTACAGAGCAGCGGATTTGCTCGCACGAGCAGAGCAAGGCCTTTTCGATGTCTCCGTCCAGCTACAAGGTTACCGTCCGAATAGTAGCGGTACGAGAACCAAAGGAAAGGGGGACCGTCCAGGGAAGCTGGAGGAAAGCGAGATCTCGTACTACTATCGGTCGTTGTGGCAGACCGCAAAACACGCAAAGGTCGATTGGGTGGGAGAGCTGCCGTTGCCTGAACCTGTGCCATTGACGGCAGAGCAAGTGATACGAGGCTTGTTCCCGGAAAATGGCTACATCTGGCTGGGAGAAAAAGTCAACCGGGGAGAAGTCAAACGGATTGCGACAGCGAATCGGTTTCGCCCTTCCAGGGTGTCTGTACTCATCGGCATGGGAGCAGCCCGGCAGTAGTACAGCGACATCTTGTCCATCATTGTGTCGTCCTCCCAACCTATCTTGCCTCTCCTTGCTCGCATCGTACATTCCCAAACGTAGACTAGCTGTTCATTGCCGGTCTTTGTGTTGATCCCAGTGGGAAAGCGCACAGGCTGCTCTGGCTTGTAGGCAGACGCATCATTGATGCCTCGTTCGATTGCCTCCTCATAGAAGAGAAAGAGATCTTCCTCTCGCATACCCTCGCAATGAGCGTGTTATATATGCGCAATCACCGGCATGTTATATCCACTAAGGCCTAACATGTTGTCGATCATGTAACAACATTTGCGTACGTGTGTTGTAGACTACAAAAAAAAGGGGCTTTCTCCCTCTTTCGCGTGAAAATTTGTTATGATATTTCGTGGTTTGATTACTGTGACAGATTGTCACATGCGTGTGACGCTTTTCGCCACCGGCACGATGTTCATTGCTGGCGTCGGCGTGACTGAGCTCGGCTGACGCGCCCCTCCAGCTCCGTTTGCTTTAATCCTAGGCGAAGTCACCGGCCCTAAGCTGTCTAGGAAAGAGTTGCAGAATTGTCCCTGTTTTTCCGAGTGCGCTTAAGAAATCACTCTCGAAGCTTGCCCCGCCCACTTGTTTGCGCGCCAGTTTCCAAGCCGTGGGCCGTCGCAGTCGTAATGGCAATCGGCGAGGCGTTGGAAGCGCGCCGCACCGCGTGTTCGGGCCTGAGACCAACGACCTCGTTTTACAGCTGCGTAAACGCAAGATCAGCAAGGTAATCCTCGGCGGTATGTTAGCCAACATGTGCGTCGAATCTCAC
>Ga0070698_100005044_pt1 | contig 14469 bp, 14 predicted proteins | sample KBSK1502metaG_FD_65477 | JGI IMG/M metagenome (GOLD analysis project Ga0070698, IMG submission 65477) | Corn, switchgrass and miscanthus rhizosphere microbial communities from Kellogg Biological Station, Michigan, USA - KBS K1-50-2 metaG | ecosystem: Host-associated > Plants > Roots >...
GAGAGGGCCTCGGCTGTCTTCCTCTACGATGGGTTTTGAATAATTTCTGTGGGTTTCCTGACCCACCTGACTTAACTGCCTGTCCAAATTTCAATGGGGGCACAACACTTCTGCCTGCCTTAGACATAGACTTCAGTTACTTTTTTTATCAGGAGCCGCTTTCCGAAGCTTTGCTTTTTGTGCTTTAACCTCGACTAGCGCAGCAGTCAGCTTCTCTTCGAGTTCCTCAACTTCGCTCAAAGTCTTGGGACGCATGGCTTCTTCAATATCGCGTTCCTTCGCCTCAATGTCCAACAAGGCTTGCCTCAATTCCTCCTTCAAAATGGCAAGGTCTTCAGGACGGGCAATCTGGACCTGACCTCTCACTCCATGAGTAAAATTGGTGCAACCGCTACTGCAATAACCACAAGAATTACTACAACCGGAACAGGTACAAGAACAGGGAAGGCACGATATGTTAAGACTGCACCCCCCACATGCAGCACCAACACCAAGAGCTTTACTCTCGGTAGGCAGAACGGTGATCATCAGGTCCTTAACTTTGAATGCCATGACGCGTACCTCCTTGAGAAGTTCTCGCCCCTTGCGGATCAGAAGACTTCAACTCAGTCGAGTCATGTCCTTGCAATTCGTTGCGCTGTGCCGCGGGCCACCCCTCTCCTTCAAAGAATGGCATACACGCCAGTTCCGGTCTGGACAGCTCCCCCGCCAAGAGAGCGACGCCTAATTCCCCTTTGTAGAGACTCTGCACGTACCGGCTATCGGTCGGGAAAGCTGAGTCTCTTACAGTGAAAGCAGCCCGATTCTCCAGTTCTTTAGCCCGATGAAGCCATGATTCTTCACCTGTGTAACGGTATAGATTCAGCAGCGAGTAAGCCTGTCCGGCAAGACCGCAGCACAGGTTACTGATCGATTCACGTGATTCCCAGGAATGCCAGGCTGCCTTTTCGGCGAGTACGAGATACCGTTCATCGGCGAACGTCTGATGTGCAAGCGTCCACAAGTGTACGAACCCGGCGCTACCGTTGCACCACCCAGACATGTAATCGTCCCTACCTTCACGGCGGCGACTGCTGACACTCCATTTCCATCGAACACCTTGGCCAATGTGCTCAGCACACTCCGCCAATTGCTGGAGGCGTTCCCCGATACCTGCGGGTAAAAGCATACCGGATGATTGGTTCCAACGGAGCGTGGCGTACAGAATGCCTGCCCACCCGTGGGCAATCCCCGTATACTTGATTTCGGAGTCCTCAAGAATCGGGGCAAAAGAGTCGATTTCTTCCCATACTTCATTGAATATCTCATTGCCGAGCGAAACCACTGCTGTTGTGTCAACCAGCGGTGCGCGCGCAAGAGCGTTGAGCAACAGGGAACTAGAGAGCAGCACACCGGAGCGCCCCAACGTGACGTCAAGGTTTTTACAAATACCGCTCGCGGCGGCGACAAACGCCTGCAAGCTAGCCTGCACTGACATCATATCCCCCATCGCATGGCCAATAAGTGCCTGCACGCAGTGCAAACCGCTTGCCGTGTGATACGGTGAGATCCTGCCGACCACGGCTTGGGAGATATCGATTTCGGTGCTGTAGAAGGCTTCGCTTTTGGCGATATCCCCGGCTCCCCTTGTTGCCCAGATGTCAGCCAAAGACAATAGTGTCGGATCTTCACGCACACAGGCCAGTCGATAGAGGGCGTACGCAATTCCGGCCGCCCCATACGTAACCGAGACAGTTGGAGCGAATTGAAGGCCGGAGGTCATCAGTGGTCCTGTGGCTGCGACTCGCTGAAGGGTTTCGTTCAGCAAGACCTGCGCGGCCGAATCACCAACATCGGGTGAGCCTGTTGGGATCGTTGTGCCGGCGGGTACGGCGAGTTCAGCGACCCGGCGCAAGGCGTCGGCGAAATCGGCCACGGAGGAGAAACGATCGAGAGGGTTCTTGCTCAAGGCTCTGAAGAGCAGAGGCTCGACTTCAGGCCATGCCGCGATCCTGTGGCTGGAGAATGGCAAAGGAGGATCCTCCACGATCTGTCGCAGCATCTCATGCTTCTCGAGTGAAAAGTCCAGATAATGCAGGCCGGTCAACAACAGATACAGCAGAGCCGCAAGCGCGTACTGCTCTCCCAATTCGGAAGATTTCGGCTGGCGGCGCGCCGCACGTACTGCTTGGGCGTACTCAGGCTCGAAGTAGAAACCAACGCCGCCGCGGTTCGTACATTTCAATCCATTCTCCGGCGAGTCCAGCTGAGCGAGTCCGTAGTCGATGATTTTGATCACATCGTCTCCGGTCACAAGTACATTTCGGGGATGGACGTCGGAATGGATCACATGCTGAACATGGAGACGGACGTACGCATCTAAGATCGCGCAGCATAACTGGAGGAGCCGCTGACGGTTCCCGGCGTCTCCAGACCGGCGAAATTCTGCGGCTGCCAGCGAAGCGTTGATACCGGGACACCATTCAATAAGGAGGTACCGTCGATCTTCGTGCTTGCTAGTTTCCAGAAGTTTCGGGCTGACGTTGCCATCGAGATGCTTGAGGATCGCGGCTTCCCGATCGAGCATACGGTCCAACTCGGGACCAGAGCCATGACGGACGAGTTTGAGAGCCGCAATCGTCCCATTGGCTCCATTCACCTTATAGAGTTCGACATCCTCCAGCACCTGCATGCATTCGAGGATCGTGAAGCTGGCGAACCGGGCTCCGATCTCCAGTGATGGACGAATTTGCCGGGCATCTTCGGAATCGGCAGCAACCAAGAGGCCCGCATGGACAAGGCGTTGGAGCAACGGATACGCTTCTTCAAGCGTCTGCTCAGCGCTCGCCTGCTTCATCTGGCTATAATGAATAACCGCCTGGATGATTGTTTTGGGTATCTGGAACTCCTTGAGCAGATCCGCGGCGTTCGAATCGATAATCTTTGCGGGGGTCCGTGATTTCGGGCGGGTAAGAGCATAGTCTCCATCTTCAGCGCGCACCTGCTCCCGCAAACGTGAAGGTAGGTCCTTAACAGGCACTAGGACCACGTCGGTAGGTAACACCATCGCACTGGTAATTGACATTTTCCGCGTTATCCCGCGGATGCGGGCGAGTTGATTGGCTCATCTTGCCAGATCGACCCCGTCGGCATCCATGTGTCAGTATCAACACCCTGCAGGTGGAGACGCTCCAATGCGAAGCGCCATGGCTCCGCTCCTCTAGGGTGCACGTGTTTGGCTGCCAGCAAGGCCGTGGCCAAACGGTTCGTCACCCAGAGACGCCAGCTCTCGCGTTCCTGCCAAACGAGTGTTTGCTGGTCTGCTGGCGGATCGATTCCCCAAGAGAGCAGTCCGTCGTCGGTAAGTTGCGCGGTAAAGGGCACCCCTTGTGCCGGACACCCATCGAGTCGGCGGATCATATCGGCTGCTGCCTCCTTGAGCGTATCCAGACTCCCAAAGTACGCCACCATTTTGTCAGGCCGGAGCAGCCCATATACATCCTTACCAACTTTGAAGTGATGTGCCTGAGACTCCAGCAGCATGCCAACGGTTGCCTGGAATGCCTCACGCACGAAGTGGCACTGCGGGCTCACGTATAATTTGTATGTGAACTTCGAGCCCGGCAGGGACTGTCGCTTGTGCGACCGCCACGCGATCCATCCGTCTAAAAGTGGTGGAGGCGAGACTGTGGACCAGTCCCGTTCGAATCTGCCCATGCTTCCATTTTCCAGCCCCAGATACTCGGCAACATCCTTCGGAGAAGGAAGCATCCGCACCCAATAAGGAGAGACAGGTATCCGGTTAAAAAAATAGAGTCGGGCGGAGAGTTCCACACTACCATTGATCTCCAGGTTCTGTGCATACATCAAGGCATCCAGCGATAGCCGAGCGATGGTCCCCTGTGCGACGTACCCCGGCTCGGCTTCATAGATGCGATCGTAGGCCTCCGAGCGGCATGCAAACATCCCGTTCGAGTCAATCTCCAGCACACCATCGAGCACGAGTTCAGCAATAGCCCGGTTGCATTGCTCCCCGAGTCTCGTCTTGACGTAGTCTGGAATTTTACCCGGGATCTGCAACGTTAGATAAAGGAGCGCGGTTTCGCGGCATACGGACTTGATCGGCAAAACGGATTGTCCACGAGGCCGCAGAATGCCATAGAGATCAGGATCCTCCTGGAGGCTGCTGAGGAGCTCTCGCTCATCGCTCGAGAGGCGGTCGAAGACCACTAACTCGTAACTGGGATTGGAACGAAAGGTAGCGTCCAGAATATTCTTCAATGTCGCGGTGTGCATAGTACCCTTTCGACAATCAGATTTGAGCGTCAGCGAGTATTAACCGCTGCCGCTGCCTTGAAGATTGGCTCGTATTCATAATAGACAACCACACCATGTTCTGCGCGTAATGTCGGCAGTGGACATACGATGTTTCTCGGAAAAACATGTGGCATGTGTTAGCGCCTTGTAACAGCCTCTCCACCAAGCAATCCAACCACAAGCCCCGAAAAACTCTGAAATGAAGTCATTAACGATTTAGAGATGTCAGCAAGGTTTTGACGGGCAGTATAAATAGCGAGAGCTAGGAGAACTGCACATATGCAAAGCGCTATTACGACTCGGACCCATTTAATTTGTCCCACAACTTCTTGATGAAGTTGAGTGGCTCTCGTGACAGCCTCCTCTCCCAGATTGGGAATGCTACTAGGATTTACCTTTAAAGCATTCTCCAGGGCCGACCTTAACGGCGGGAATAACGGTTCGGATTCAAAAAAGATCCCCATTCCCCCCTCCTGGTTCAGTGCGCCCATGCGCGCGGTTTACATAGCAGTTTCAGCCTAGCGAAGTATGTACTGTACCATGGCAAATTCCCAGTGGACCGCGCCTGTTCTGTGAAAGCCAGTGCTATTCACATCTTCCTTGTTTGAATTTTTGAGGAGGCACGACACTTCTTTTGTTGAGGATGACTGGAAGTCGTATACAGAGGGAATGTAGTTGGTGAGAAGCCATGAACAGACCGCTCTTTCTACTTTAGGATGAAATGCGCTACACCATATGAAGGATTTCTTTTCCTGTCAATGAAATTATTGGTAGTCAATAAACGTAACATTTCCAGGCAAAAATCAGACCAAATTGCACTTCTCATGGGCGTTTTCGTGATACGCATGATCTTTCCATTGCCAGACAAGGACTTACATGAGTACCGTCTTTAAACCGGTCCAGAGCGTATGTTAGGCCAAGGCTGCCGACGTTCTCCCAGAAAACTGAACCAGAGAGAATCTGAATATGGGGGGATGTCTTCGTCTAGTGGGAGAGAGTCAATTCCCTGTTAATTTCCTGTTCTCTGGAGTGCGGAGACTTCTCGGAGGAGACTGAAGGCCGTGCCGGATGGGCCTTTGCGCGAAAGAGACTGGTAAAAGAAAGCTTGGAAGGCCCGATTATTCCCTGTATATTTCCCTGTTACAGGGAATTGCCAGCAGAGCTAGGTTGGCTGCAGACTGGGTACACCTCGTCTCCCATAGCTGAGGACTGCAAGCCCCCCATCCGACAGTTGCGAACTTTTCGTCTCCGAAGTACAGTCTCCGGCAGAGACGGTTCGCAGCTGATTGAAAGCATCTTTTTCGCGATGAGAGAGAACTTAGCCCTGGCCTGAAAGCTCACCATTCCGACATCTGAGAACTTTGTTCTTCGAGGTGCAGTCTCCAGCAGAGACGGTTAGGTCAAGACTACGTGCATCCAAGGCGCATCCGAGAAGAACTTCCGCTCGCGTCTTATGATCGCGACACCTTCTACACTTTCGAGGCAAAGGGTTACACGGATTATCCGTTTTACAACGGGGTGGTCAAAGCCTGATGCCTGCTGATCGCACGATGGTCTCACCTCGTGCGATCAGCAGCGTAGTCACAAAGACTCGCTACGGTCATCGATGTGCCCGACGTAGAACAGCCGGCCTTGCTGGTCAGCGCGCAGGCGATTTAGGCAACCGCTTGCGCGCCGAGACTAAAGCGTCTGCCGCACGCCGAAGCAGCGGCGTTGCTTCTCCGGGCTCGAAAATCTGTGTGCTGACGAATGCGCCGTTGATGAGTACCGAGAGCTGACCTCCGAGTTCATTGGGAGAGGCGGCATTCAACCGTTCGGCGATGAGTCTCAGGCGTCGCCGCATCTCGCGCTTGTGAGCTTTGGCGACCTTCCGGGCCGGATGGTCTGCTTCAGGGAACTCGGCAGCCACGTTGATCTGCGGGCACCCGCGATAGTTCAAGTGTCCAACCCGCTCGCCGATCCAGTCAAGATGGGCGTCCAGCTCCGCCTTGGCGTCGGCCGCGTGTTTTTCCGATACGCGATCCCACTGGCTCCAGAAAGCTTGATCTTCCCGCTCCAGGAAGGCCGCAATGAGATTGTCCTTAGTGCCGAAGTGACGATAGAGACTGGTTTTGGCGACGCCAGCTTTCTCGACCACGAGGTCGACACCAACAGCCCGGACGCCTTGTTTGTAGAATAACTTCGAAGCCGTCTCGAGAATCTTGTCTCGCACGTCAATCCCTGCGCGCGCCGCGGCGTCAGTTTCCCTTCCCGGCATTCATAGCCTCCATATGCCCACTCTTAGCACCAATGGGGCTTGACATACAACAGACCGGTGTGTACATATATACAGACAGGTCTGTAGCGAAAGGAGATCCGCAATGAACGAGTGCAGAAGAACAATGGCAAAAACGATTCTGATTACTGGCGCATCGAGTGGCTTCGGAGTCTAATGCCTGCCTCAAAAATAGAATGGGAACATACTTATGCGTGAGAAAGCACAAAACAATACAACCAATCGCGTGGTAGCAGTCTTTGGCGCCACGGGCCACACCGGCCGCTTTGTCATTGCAGAGCTGTTGCGTCGTGGGATAACGCCAATTACCATCACCCGTGATGCCAATACACTTTCTGCGGCGAAGTTTAGCGAGAATGGAGTCGATCGCCGTCAGGCGACAATTGACGACTCAGGATCGCTAGACCGGGCACTTCGCGGAGCCCAAGCCGTCATTAACTGCGCTGGACCTTTTGCCGACACAGCCGGCGCTCTCGCAAGCGCAGCTCTACGAGCTGAGATTCACTATTTAGATGTCGCTGCCGAGCAAGTGATTACAGCGAAGACGCTGCAAAGATTTGATGAACCAGCCCGCAAGGCGGGCGTCGCCGTTATTCCTGCAATGGCCTTTTACGGCGGATTTGCCGATTTGATGGTGACGTCTCTTTTGGATCACTGGGATACCGTGGATTCCATCGAGATTCTGATGGGTATTGACAGTTGGCACCCCACTCAGGGAACGCGGAATACCATCGGGCGCAATGTCGTAGGAAACTTGATGATTACAGAAGGACGCCTCACGCCAGTATCTTCTTCCCCTCCGTCGAAGCAGTGGAATATTCCAGGGCCGCTTGGCAACCAGGCTGTCGTCGAGGTGCCCTTCAGCGAAGCCATTTTGATTTCGAAGCATGTGAAAACTTCCGAGCTTCACAACTATCTGCCACAAATTGCGGTCAATCAGGTTCTCGATCCGTCGACACCCGGTCCAAAGCCAAGCGATGCGATCGGGCGTTCGGCCCAGCAATTTGTGATCGAAGTAGTCGTCAAACGCGGCAACGAAAGTCGGCGGGCGATCTCGCGGGGCCGCGACAGCTACGCCGTGACAGCGCCTTTAGTATGCGAAGCGGTTACGCGTTTACTCAAGGGCAACATTCCTGCAGGCGCTCACGCTCCCGGCGAGATTTTCCCTGCCAAAGAGTTTCTGGAATCACTTGGACCAGACCACGCGTCATTCGAAATCGTGGCGAGTTAATCGTTAACCAGACAAATCTTTCCAATTAAAGGAAATAGCATGAGCGAGAAACCGGGAACAACCGTCACATACCCAGAAGATTTAAAGTGGGAAGCCGTCGGGCCGCTCGATGAAAAGGGAAAAGGGATTTTCGTTTCTCTGCTTTACAGTGACCTAGAAACAAAGGGCCCTACTCATTTTTTAATGAAGTACTCGGCTGGCGTTAAAGCACCGCCGCACATCCATTCAAAAGATTATTATGCTGTCGTAGTAACTGGCAAATTTCAGCACTACCTTGTATCAGAAAACGAGTACAAAGTTTTAACGCCCGGGGCGACTTGGTTTCAAAAAGGCAACGTTGTGCACCAAGACTGTTGTGTGGGTCCCAACGATTGTATTCTCAGCATCTTTTGGCCTCACGGTTTCGATGTGAAATTCGTCAAACCTTAAAGGAACAATGTCGACCGATCACGGCGATTCGCCCAACATAGGACGAATGCCCAACATAAGGAGAATGAAATGAAACAAACGGAAAAGACGGCGGTTTTTTCTAAACTTCATATCAAAGGAGACCCGATCATTCTCTACAATGCGTGGGATGCCGGTAGCGCCAAATCTATTCTCAATGCTGGCGCAAAGGCAATCGCGACAAGTAGTTGGGCTGTCGCGGAGGCGCAGGGCTATAGGGATGGCGAAATGATCCCAGTCGATCTGGTTGAGAAGATCGTCTCACGGATCGTAGCGACGATTGATGCTCCCGTCTCTGTCGACTTCGAAGGCGGTTATAGTGAAGACGACGGCGAGCTGGCTGAGAATGTCTCTAGGCTTATCGAAATGGGCGTTATCGGGATTAATTTCGAAGATCAGGTCGTCAAAGGGGCGGGGCTATACGACATCAATCGGCAGGCGCGTCGGATCGCCGCTATACGCGGCGCGGCGGAGGAAAAAGGCATCGCGTTCTTCATCAATGCGCGAACCGACTTATTTGGTCAAGAAAGCGATCCGGCGCTATCAGTTAGCGAAGCTCTGGATAGGGCAAAGGCTTATGCCAGCGCAGGTGCATCTGGGTTTTTCATTCCTGGATTAATAGAGGATGCGTTGATTGGCCGGATCTGTGAAGGCTCAAAGTTGCCGGTCAATGTAATGGTTATGGACGGCGTACCGCCGATGAATCGTTTGCGTGAGCTTGGCGTCTCGCGCATCAGCTACGGCCCCATACCTTATATCACCTCGATGGATGCTCTCAAACAGCAGGCCGAGAAGGCCAATTCGCCGACATCACGACGTATCCGTCAAAGGCCAAGCAGGGCAGTGTGAATTTGTTTATCTAGTTTGCGCCACTCAAACAGGAGCCTTAGATGATACAAGCCGATGTGAAACTCGATACGCTTGGATATTTCTGTCCAATGCCGATCGTCATGACCTCGAAAAAAATCAAACAATTGACGTTGGGACAAGTGCTCGAAGTCATGTCCGATGACGAAGGCATCAAGAAAGACATGCCTGCATGGTGTGAAACCACAGGTCACCTGATGTTGGGATTTGAAGAAGAACAAACGAAATCTGGTGTGGTCTATAAAGCGTACGTCAAGAAAACCAACTGAAACGGGATCGCGAACGAACGCGAACAACTCCAGGTTCAATCTAGCCATCGAATCACCATAGCAATAGGTGGGTGGAAACTCTTTCCTGTTGAGTAGTAGAATTGCAAGACTAATGATGTTCCGGAAGAACAAAGGCGAGCAGCTACTTCGTCAATACCTTTGATCAGCGACCGCCGGTCTTAATATAGATGAAACGAAAGCGTGACAGGTCTCCGAAAGCTGCAACCGGGAGTGGTCCCGTGGACTCGACCAAGCTCCTCAAGCTTCCGCTCTTCGCCAGCCTCTCGCCCAACGAATTCGCCTGCCTCGATCAAGGCGACATCATCTCAGTGCCGGCAGGAACGATGATCGCCCGCGAAGGCCAACCGGTAGACTATTTTTACGTAATCCTTGAAGGCGAGATTCGCGTGAGCAAGAACTACGACGGCCAAGAAGTCTTAATGGCCGTCCACACGACGGGAAAGTTCTTCGGTGAAGTCGCCCTGCTGCTCGACGTGCCGTACTTGGCCGACGGCAAGACGGGAACGGATTGCTTGCTCCTGCGGTATTCAAAAGTGCAGTTCTGGTCCATGATGCGCCTGTGCCCGTCGGTGGCCCGGGAAATCTTGCGGACGACGGTGACGCGGGTCCGAGGGATGGAGAGCTTTTCACAACAACGCGAAAAGCTGGTCTCGCTCGGGACTATGGCGGCCGGCCTTGCCCATGAATTGAACAATCCGGCCACCGCGGCCCGCCGGGCCGCGACCGACTTGCTGACGGTCGCCAACGGCTTTCCGTTGCTCGCCTGCCGCATGAATCAACAAGAGCTTTCGACCAAACAAGCCGAGGCGGTCGCGCAGATCCAGCGCGACATTGCCTCACGTCCACGCCCCGCCACACCATTGGATCCGCTGACCCGGAGCGACCGCGAGGAAGAGGTGCTCACATGGCTGGAACAGCGCCACATCGCCGATCCCTGGAAGCTCGCCAGCGTGCTGGTCGACGCGGGGCTCGATCGAGCCTGGCTCGAAGGGATCGGTGAGCAGTTCCCCGACGATGCGATCGGCGACGTGCTGCGCTGGATAGCAGGGACACTCTCGCTGCAGGACCTTACTCAACAAATCGAGCGGAGCACCAGCCGCATTGCGGAACTCGTCGATGCGGTAAAGGCCTATTCGTACGAAGGCCGTGTTCCGATGCAGGAGATCGACATTCACGAAGGGCTCGAGAGCACGCTCACCATGCTCTCCCACAAGGTCAAGACCGTCACGCTCGTACGCGAGTATGATCGGTCGCTGCCCCGGATTCCCGCGCACGGCAATGAGCTCAACCAGGTATGGACCAACCTCATCGACAATGCGATCGATGCAGTGAACGGACAGGGAGAAGTGCGCATTCGCACCAGACGCGAGGATCATCAAGTCCTTGTGGAGATCCACGACAATGGACCGGGCATCCCGGTGGACGTACGGCCTCACCTCTTCGAGCCCTTCTTTACCACCAAGGGCGTGGGGAAGGGCACCGGTCTCGGGTTGATTATCAGCTACCGAATCGTCACGGATCGCCACAAAGGTGAAATCGAATTCGAATCCGAGCCGGGGCACACCGTGTTCCTAGTCCGCTTGCCGATGAGGCGCAAGATGTCGGCACCCTCCTCTGAACCTAACGAGCCATCGAACGGATAGGAGTCGTCCCGTGAAACCCTTTCTGATCACGGTCGATGACGATCCCGAAGTCTCGCGCGCGGTCGAGCGGGATCTCCGTCCCAAGTATGGCGAGCAGTACCGGGTCCTCCGGGCGGAGTCAGGAGCCGAGGCCCTCGCCTCGGTGGAACGGCTCAAGCTGCGGAATGAAACGGTCGCCCTGTTTCTGGTGGATCAACGGATGCCTCAGATGACCGGCGTCGAATTCCTTTCGCGCGCCATGCTGCTCTATCCCGAAGCGAAACGAGCCCTGCTGACTGCCTATGCCGATACGGATGCCGCCATTCGCGCCATCAACGACGCTCAGGTCGATTATTACTTGATGAAGCCCTGGCACCCGCCCGAAGAACGCTTGTATCCCATCATCGACGACCTCTTGGAGGACTGGCACGCCACCTTCAAAGCTCCCTTCCAGGGGATTCGCGTCCTCGGCCACCGCTGGTCACCCCAAACGCATCAAATCAAGGAATTCCTTGGCCGGAACCAGGTTCCCTATCAATGGCTGGACATCGAGAAGGATGGCGAGGCGGCCACCCTGCTTCAATCGGCCCACGCTAGCCCAGAACAACTGCCCGTGGTCGTGTTTCCCGACGGCTCCTCGCTGATTCAACCGACGACGTTTCAGGTAGCGGAGAAAGTCGGCTTCCGGATGAAAGCCGAGCAGCCCTTCTATGACCTCATCGTGATTGGAGCTGGTCCGTCCGGATTGGCGGCAGCCGTCTACGGCGGATCCGAAGGGCTCAAAACGGTGCTGCTCGAACGGCAAGCGCCTGGCGGGCAGGCGGGCATGAGCTCCCGCATTGAAAACTATCTCGGCTTCCCCGCCGGCCTCAGCGGCCAGGACCTCGCCCGGAGAGCCTTGACGCAAGCGCAGCGCTTCGGCGTCGAGCTGTTGAGTCCCCAGGAGGCCGTGAGCTTGCGGGTGGCGGGCCCAGCACGGATCGTCAAGCTGGCCGACGGGAGTGAGCTGAGTGGCAAGACGGTCCTCATCACGACCGGCGTCTCGTACCGGACACTCAATGTGCCGGGAGTGGCGCAACTGACCGGCGCGGGCGTCTATTACGGGGCTGGCATGACGGAAGCGGTTGCGGCGAAGGGCGAGGACGTCTACATTGTCGGAGGCGCGAATTCCGCGGGCCAGGCGGCCGTCTATTTTGCGCGCTACGCGCGCCAGGTCACGATGCTGGTGCGGGGCGAATCTCTCACCGCCACGATGTCGTATTACTTGATTGAACGCCTCAAGCAGACGCCGAGCATTGTCGTCGAGACCTGTGTCGAGGTCTCCGAGTGCCGCGGCACGTCGCGGCTTGAATCATTGGTCCTTCAGGACACCAAGACCAAGGACTGCCGCTCGGTGCCCGCCCAGTCGCTCTTTATTTTTATCGGCGCCCTCCCGTATACGGACTGGCTCGGGGACACCGTCCTGCGCGATGAGCATGGGTTCATCTTGTCAGGGCCTGATCTGGTACGCGACGGCTATTTGCCGCCTGCCTGGACGCTCGCGAGAGCACCGTACTTGTTCGAGACCAGCGTGCCGGGAGTCTTTGTCGCAGGCGATGCTCGGCACGGCTCGATCAAGCGGGTGGCGTCCGGTGTCGGGGAAGGCACCATCGCCGAGAAGATGATCGAGCGCTACTTGGACGAAGTCTAAGAAGTCTAAAAGGAGACACCATGGCCGAACGGCGCGCGCGTGAGCCCGGCTTGGTCACCACGGAGCACGATCACGTGCAGGGAGAACGGTCGGCTCCCGTCACGCTTCTGGAATACACCGACTTCGAGTGCCCGTATTCGCAAGCAGCGGTCCAGGCCGCGCAGGCCTTGCAGCGGGAGTTCGGTCCTGACCTGCGCTTTGTGTTCCGGCATTTTCCTCTCAACAAACGTCCTCATGCCCTCCAAGCCTCCGAGGCGGCTGAAGCGGCGGCCGCCCAAGGTGCACTGCCCCACTTTAATTTGTGGACAGGTCGTTTAGTATTTTTGTGTACCCATTCCTCAAAGAATTCGTAACGTTCGAGGCTCTGTTTCTCAAGGGACGTCCGGGTTCACTCGCTCGTGATTCGGTTAAGGGGTCCTCGGCTGTCTTCCGCTACGATGGGTGTTGAATCATTGCAGTGGTTTCCTGTACCCACCTGAGGAAGCGACCTGTCCAAATTTAAGTGGGGCACAACATTTTTGTGGGAAAAGTCATCTGGCTCTTGACCAGCCATCCAGACGAGTGGCCTGCCCCCATAAACCGGTCCAGGTCCTAAGTTAGGAACACGCGGAGTGACAGCATCCCCGAAAACTGGGCCACGGCCAAATTTCGAAGCCTGTCTGGTGACTCAGTATTGCGGGAGACGTTGCGGAGAAATCTTGAAACGTGTAGCATCGGGAACGATTCCCTGTTATTTCCCTGTTCCTAGAACAGGTGGACTTCTCAGAAGAGGCTTGATCACCGCGCCCGATGGCGCTGAGAGTTGAAAACACGTGGTAATGGCGGTTCAGCAAGCGCGGTTTTTCCCTGTATATTTCGCTGTTACAGGGAATTGCTAGCCAGAGCTAGGTTGGCTGCAGACTGGTTACACCGCCATACCATGCTTGACCCGAATGCTTCTAGTTTCCTGCCGAAGGAGAACAAATAAAAGGAGAAAAATAGATGAGAAAATTCGCAACACTCGTTCTTGCTGTCGCACTGGGCATCACTCTTCTTGCGATACCGGTCCAGGCGGCGGAACAAAAGACAACGCTGATATTGGGCGGAAAATTCTGCGAGGTTTACCCGAATGAAATCACCCTCGCCTTGATGGCAGTCAAAGGCGTCATTCGGGTTGACCTTAACAGCATGGGGGGCCAAGCCATCGTGGTGCACGACGGAACGGTGAAGCCTGAAGCTCTCGTTGCGGCCATGAAAGACGTCAAAGGCACCAAGGCGGGAGTGGAGTGGTATTGCACGGTGGAAGTCATGAAATAGGGTCTGTGTGGCGAGGCACTGGAAGTGACCAGGAGAAAGGAGAGGGCAAGCACGTTCTCCCGCCACGGAGAACGCCATCGTACAGAACGCATTGGCTGGTTACGTGCCGCAGTATTGGGAGCAAACGATGGAATCATTTCGACGGCAAGTCTGTTGCTCGGTGTTGCCGCCGCACATGGGTCTCGCAACGGCATTTTGATTGCGGGAGCTGCCGGCTTGGTCGCTGGCGCCATGTCGATGGCTGCCGGAGAGTATGTGTCGGTCCGCTCGCAGGCGGATACCGAACAGGCCGAACTTGAGCTTGAGCGCAAGGAACTCGACGCTCATAACGAGTCTGAACATAGGGAGCTAGCGGCAATCTACGTCCGCCGTGGACTCGATCCTGTGCTCGCGAAACAAGTCGCCGAGCAACTCATGGTCCATGACGCGCTCGGCGCACATGCCCGCGACGAACT
>Ga0070698_100005046_pt1 | contig 14469 bp, 9 predicted proteins | sample KBSK1502metaG_FD_65477 | JGI IMG/M metagenome (GOLD analysis project Ga0070698, IMG submission 65477) | Corn, switchgrass and miscanthus rhizosphere microbial communities from Kellogg Biological Station, Michigan, USA - KBS K1-50-2 metaG | ecosystem: Host-associated > Plants > Roots >...
ATCGCGGTCAGCACCAGATAGGTGGCGCCGGTTAGTTGGTTATACACATCAAGCAAAGCGTCCTGTGAAGACATGCCAAAACTGTTCGGCGCTCCGGCGGCTACGTTGCGGCGGCGGCGCAGGATATCAGTCATTTCGTCCATCGCTGATTTCACATAAGCGCGCGAGATGGGCCGCACGATGATCACATAGACCATCTCAGGAAAGTGTAATTCGGGATAATACTTTTCGAATGTCTTGATCGGAATGAAGATCGAGTTGTCGCGTGATTGACCAAGGAAGTTCCCCAAAGGCTCCATCACTCCGATCACCTTAAAAGGACGGCCGGCGATCTTCACCTGCTTATCCAATGGATCGGTAAACGGGAACAGCGCGCGCACCAGATCCTGGCCCACCACGCAAACATTGGAACGCTCCTCGACATCCAGATCAGTGATGAAGCGGCCGCGACCGACATAGCTCGACTGGGTGAACTCGTAATAAGGCGTGACGCCGAGCAGGATCGGGGTGTCGCTCTGCTTCTCTTCATAGCGAACCGTTTCGTTAATTTTGCGATAGAGAGGTGAGACGCTGAGGACAGAAGGCGCTTCCCGGCGGATCGCGTCGGCATCGGCGATCGTCAGTTCCTTGCGATGGAGCTCTTCCGAATTCGGTTGATGGCCGATGGAGGGATCGAACTTCGTTGCCCAGATCGCATTCGAACCCAGCGCTTCAATCTGTTCCGCGAAAGACTTGTTCAATCCCTGAATGATCGAGACCATGAAGACCACGGTAACCACGCCCACACTGACTCCGAGAATCGTCAACAGCGAACGCAGCTTGTTCGTGCGCACCGTGTCGATCGCCATGTAAGCGGATTCGCGAATGTCTATGAAGTTCATAATGGAGCGCGGGCATCCCTGCCCGCACTGAGCGCGCAGCGCGAAAAGTAGTTACACCCTGGCGGCCTGCTGAGCACGAAACCACGCACTCCCAAACCTCCATTCACTCGATGTACGGCACAAACCCGCCCTTACCGGATTATCCTCAATATAGCTAATGGCATTTTCAAAATACTTAACGTTCGCTCCATTCACTCAGATCTCAACGCTTCAATCGGATCCAGTTTCGCGGCTCGCCAGGCCGGCCACAAACCGCTAATTACGCCTACGATCGACGACATGCTGACACCGAGCACGGCCGACCAGACGCTGAAGAGCAACGGAAAGCCGATCAGCAGGGCAATTAACCAGGCCACCCCGAAGCCGCTCAAGACGCCGAGCACACCTCCAATCGCCGTGACGGTAACGGCCTCGATCAAAAATTGAGTCAGGATATCTTTGCGGCGCGCGCCCACGGCTTTGCGAATGCCAATCTCTTTCGTGCGCTCAGTCACGGAAACCAGCATGATGTTCATTACCACGATGCCGCCCACCACCAGCGAGATGGCCGAAACCCCGATCGTCACCACATAGATGTTCGCGGTGGCGCTGCTGTAAAGGTTCAAGAATACATCCTGGGTCTCGAGCGCAAAGCCGTCGTCTTCGTCACGAAAAGTTTTGCCGCGGCGGTTACGCATGATGGCCCGGGCCTGATCTTCTGCCTGCTCGAGCTGCGGCGCGGTTTGCGTCTGCACGAACACGACTATCGAATTGTGCGCGCCAAAGTTCTTTTCGAAATTTCCGTAGGGGATATAGATGACGTTGTCGCGCGACGCGCCGAATATTTTACCCAGTGGTTGCAACACCCCGACGATCGTGTACCGGTGTCCGCCCGTCCAGATGTCCTGGCCAAGAGCGCGCTCCATCGGCACATCCGGGAACAGGTTGGTCACAATATCCGGTCCCACGACGCAGATCTCCCGTCCCGCGGCGCTTTCGCTTTCGGTCCAAAAACGACCCAAATCGATCGAGACCCCGTCAATTTCAAACATCGCCGACGGCGTGATCGCGCGCAGGCGGACGCCTTCGAATTTTTGATCGCCGCGCTTGGCGATTTCGAAACTATTGGCCGCGATGCCCGTGCGCCAGCAGGCCGTGCACGATCTGAAAATAGCTTCCGCGTCTTCGCGGATTACGTCCTTGCGCTTGTTGAATTTGATGAAATCTTCGCGGGACGTAATCACCTGGGGCCGCTTTGAGATCGTGAAAACGGTCGAACCCTGGGAAGAGAAGGTCGACGCCACGGTCTGGTCCAAACCTTTAATGATCGTAACGACCGCAATTACCGCGGTAACGCCGACGATAATTCCCACCAGGGTCAGGGCGGTGCGCAGTTTGTTTTGACGCAGACTGGCTAGCGCAACAAAGAAGGCTTCCCAAAGCGCGGCGAATCTCAAGAATGGAAGCGAACGGATTCTGGCAGGCAGAACGATACGGCGGCCGGAGTCTGCGCCGGATCCCTTCGGTGTTGCGTCGCTGCGGGGGGACATCCGAAGCGGCTCCTATCTAATGCGTTCGTCTTTTTCGATCAGCCCATCGCGGATCGAGATGATGCGGTGCGCTCGCGCGGCGATGTCGTGTTCGTGCGTGACGACGATGATCGTGTTGCCGGCCTCATGCAGTTTCTCAAACAAGTTCATGATGTCATAGCTGGTCGCGGTGTCGAGAGCGCCGGTCGGCTCGTCGGCGAGCAGGATCGACGGATGATTCACCAGGGCCCGGGCGATCGCCACGCGCTGGCGCTGACCGCCGGAAAGTTCGTTGGGGCGGTGCGTCATGCGATCCGCAAGATCGACTGCGGCAAGTGCCTGTTTGGCCATCTCGTGCCGCTTCGCTCCCGGAATGCCGCCATAGATCAGCGGCAGTTCGACGTTGTGCAGGGCCGTCGCGCGGGCGAGCAGGTTGAAGGTCTGAAACACAAAGCCAACCTCCTGGTTGCGAATTCGCGCCAGGTCGTCGTCGTTCATCTCAGCAACATTTTTTCCGTTCAGCCAGTACTCGCCCTGCGAAGGAGTGTCGAGACAGCCGATCAAATTCATCAGCGTTGACTTGCCCGATCCGGACGGCCCGGTGATAGCCAGGTAGTCGCCCCGCTTTACCTCGAAAGACACACCATGCAGCGCATGCACCTTCTCTGCGCCCATGTCGTAGGTCTTCCACAGATCACGCATTGAGATTAGCAAGTCCGACTTCCCGTTCACGGGCAACTCACTTTTCTCAAGGACGCTGGAAGAAGCTTCCGATATCGCGACCGTTGCTTCGGTCATCAGCTTCCTCCACCAGCGTTAGCGTTGGCCGCCGCCTTCGATTGCCGCTTCACGGTGGCGCCTTCCTTCAGAGTTTTCAACACGCGACTGGGCCCGGTGACGACTTCCGCCCCGGCTTGCAGGCCGCTGGTAATTTCAATGTCCGACTCGCCTGTAATACCCGTCGTAACTTCAACGAACTTCACTTTGTTATTCTTGTCCAGGGTGTAAACGCCCTTTTGTTCTTTGGGCTTCTCACCAACCGGGGTCGGCGCACTGCTGGCAATCGAAGGGCCGGGCGACGGCGCAGGCGGCGCCTTTTCAACAATCGCCTGAAGCGGAACTGCGATTACGTTGGTCTTGGTCTTGGTGGTGATCGTCGCCGTAGAACTCATTCCCGGACGAAGCTTCGCGCGCACCTCGTCGTTTATGTCTTTGAGCTCGAGTGTGACTTTGAATTCCTTGGCCTCCTGCACATTCACGCGATTATTAAGACCGCCGGTAGTATCTGATTTAGCGACGGCCAGCGGATTTTTCAAAGTCACGACAGCGTTGACTTCCTTGTCACCCAGCGCGTCAATCTTCACCTTCGCCTGCTGGCCGACATCGACATTGGAAATTTCAGTTTCATCGACGTTGACCTCGACATTGATGGTCGACATGTCGGCGATAGTCATCAGCGGCGTCGAAGACAGAGCAGACACTGCGTATTCACCCACGCGCGTGGGAATATCGGCAATGACTCCGTTCAAAGGCGAGTACTGAGTGGCTTTTTCGCGCTGGCTCGATTGGCCACGCAGAAATGCCTGCTGCTGGTTGGCCCGCGCTTCGCTCGTCTTCACCCCGGTCTGCGCTTCTTTAATTGCCACCTTCTGCTGGTTAACGCGTTCCTGGGCTTCCTTGACGGCAAGCTTTTGCGACTCCAGATTAGATTTCGCGGTATCGAGCGCGATCTTCGCCTGCTCGTAGCGATCCCGGGCCGCGTCATAGTCGAATCGAGACGACACGCCCTTCTCAATTAATTCGGTGGCGCGCTTCAGTTCGCGGTTTGCGGTATTCAAATCGACGTTCGCGCGATCGACGGCCGTCTGTTGCGCAATTACCTGTTGGCGCGCTGAAGCAACCGAGGCCTCACTGACCGCCAGTCCCTGTTGCGCCGAAGCGACCGCATTCTTCGAATTCTGCACGTCGCTGATCGAAGCCTGGGTGGCGGCGAACTGCGCCTCCTGACTGGACTGCAATTGCGTCGGATCGATCCTCACCAGCGGCTGATTCTTGGTCACCTGATCGCCGGGATTGACGTAAATCTCCAGGATGCGGCCCGCGATTTCGCTGGTCAGCTTGATATAGCGAATCGGCCGCACTTCGCCCGAGGCGGTCACAGTCGACCGCAGTTCGGGCCGCACATCCAGCTTCACCGTGGTGACTTCAGGTTCGTCTTTGCGGCTGGCAACGACACTGATAATGACGATCAGCGCCAGCACGACAACGACTGCCGACGCGATGATGATTTTTTTCTTTCTACTGAGGGCCATTTTGGTTTTAGATCCTTAAGTAACTTAATTTAATCGGGTTTCGCTCTTGCCGGTTTGGATACACGCGCCGCGAATAGTTCACGTTGAGTTGTTTTTACGATGAAATCCGGCGCCTGGTTTCAAAGAAATCTCGATGCGACAATGAATTATAGACGATGGCCGCGCTGGCGCCGAACCAGCGTCGAACCCTTTTGAGCCCATCCCGGCCCGCGTTCAGAGTTCAGCCTTCGGGCTGCTGTTTTATCAGGCGCAAGCTAAAGCTCGAACTCTAAACTCGGGCCACGACACGGCGATTCAAAGCCGTTGGCGCGGTCAACAGTTTCGCGCTAAGATGTCTAACCGCGCAGGCCGATTTGCCCGATAACGCCTGCCTTCGGGAAAACTCATGATCATCTGCGAGAGATGCGGCACCGAAAACCTGAATGGATCGCGCTATTGCGACGAGTGCGGCGCAGCCCTGTGGCTGGCGGGTAAATCAGGCGGACTTTCGTTGCCGGGGTCGAAAAACAACGGAGCCGATGGCAATGGCAGTAACGACGCGGCAGCTACGGTGGCGCAATCGAGTAGAAGTTCGAGTTCGCCCGTGATGTCAGAGCAACAAACATCCGTGCCTTTGATCCAATCCGGCAACCGTGCGCACGCGACGCTCGTAATAGAACGCGGCAGCTCTGCGGGCAAGCAATTTCCTTTGAACAATCAGGAAGCCAATATCGGCCGCTGGGATGCCGACGGCGGCGTCTTTCCGGATGTCGATTTGGATTCCGACGATCCCGAAGCCAAAGTCTCGCGCCGTCACGCGCGAATTTCGTTGCGAGACGGCAACTACGTAATCGAGGATTTGGGATCGACGAATGGGACTTTTGTAAATCGGGGACATCGACTGGTTCCCGGCGATCGCCAGTCGCTGAAGGACGGCGACGAGATAATTGTGGGCAAGACTTTTTTGCGTTTTCGTGTTGCCAGGTGAGAGATGAGCGGCCATGTGTCAGAAGCCCGACCGTCAGGGAGGGCCACATTCGCCAGCACTCGTGATGAAGAAATCGGGCGAGCATTCCGTCGGATAACTATAGTCGACATCGCCCTTGCTTACGCGCGGGCTTCTGACACGCAAGAGACTTAGGCGACCTGGTATTGTTTTTCAATTCCTCCAGCAACTAGCAAATGACTTGTCAATGTGGCGCCACTCTGGGGCCCGATGAAAACTTCTGTGGCAGTTGCGGCGCTCGCCGTCAAGACAACGACACACCGTTTGGGTCGAGCAGCGGAAGTGTAAGCAAAGCACCCGGCACACCCGGCGAAGATCCGAACCTTGTCGTTTCGAATTATTCACATCAGTTCCCCGCTGGCGGCAAGACCTGGAACGAAGAAGATCCGAAGACGGCCTTAGAGCCTGTCGCCGAGAGCCGGGGCACCGGCGAAATTGCCGAGAGCGCTGACTTCTCATCGAAGACTTCCCGCGTAGATGACGTCCCGGACAAACGGCCAAAGCCCAAGGCACTGGCGGGGGGAAAAGTACTCAACGGCCGTTACGAGATCGTGCGCCGGATCGGCGGCGGCGGCATGGGCGCGGTCTACCTGGCAAAGGACCGCAACCTTGGCGAAGCGGCCCGCGCCGTCAAGGAAATGATCGAGTCGCATATCGACGATGCCCAGCACGAAAAAGCGATCGCCGATTTCAAACGCGAATCGCTGCTGCTCACGGAACTTGAACATCCGTCGATTCCCACCGTCTACGACTATTTCTACGACGAAGCCTCGGAACGTTTTTATCTGGTGATGAAATTCATCCCCGGAAGCGATTTGTCCTCGAAGATGCGCAACGCGCCCAGCGGCCGCGTCGACGAACTGACCGTCACGGAATGGGGCATTCAAGTCGCCGACGTCCTGCACTATCTGCACACGCGGCCCCAACCCATAATCTATCGTGACCTCAAACCGGCGAATCTGATGATCGACAGCAACAGCAACCGGATCATGCTGATCGATTTCGGCATCGCGCGCTGGGTCAACAAGAAAGAAAAAGGCGTCACCGCCGTGGGCACAATGGGTTATGCGCCGCCTGAATTATTCGGCGGCCAGGCTGATGCGCGCGTCGACATCTATAGCCTGGGCGCGACGATGTTTCATTTGTTGACCGGATCAGATCCGCAGGACAATCCGCTGCTGATCTTTGACTTTACCAAGAATCCGCGCCCGCGCCAGATCAATCCCGCGCTTTCAAGCGAGATCGAACGGATGCTGATTCGGGCCGTTGAATACAAACCTGAACATCGATTCCAGTCCGGCGCGGAACTGCGCGACGCGCTCGCCAGTCATCTTGAAAAGTTGCGCTCAGGCCAGGTCAGTTATGGCGCGCCGGCGTTTGAGCTGGGCGGCGAAACCATGCGCGTGGCCATGGTCTTTTGCGGATTCTGCGGCGGGCGCATCGCGGCCGATGATATTTTCTGCGCGCATTGCGGCTCAAGACAGCCGCTGGCCGGCACCGATTCCGGGGCGGCACTGGTACGCTCAACGGCCAAGCTGGTCGTGTCCGGCACGACTGAACTGGACGCATCGTTCCTGCTGCAGAGGGACAGTAACCTCGTCGGACGCACCGATCCACTGTCGAACATTTTTCCCGAGGTGGATTTGTCTCGTTTCGATCCCCAGACCAAGGTCTCGCGTCGCCACGCGCGCATCTGGCGCGAAGGCGATGCTTTCATGGTCGAGGATCTGGGTTCAGTCAATGGAACTGTGATCAATGATATGATTCGCCTCGAGCCCAGACAGCCGCGAGCTTTGGACAGCGGTGATCGGATTCGGATGGGCGAAACCACTTTGCACTTTCTGGTTGGATAGAGACGGCATTTTGGATTTGTGATTTTTGATTTTTGATTTAGTCTTGGCCCCGTGCTGGTTGATGCCGGGCCAGCCGGTGCCAATCGCAAATCGTAAATCAAAGATCAAAATGAAAAGCCCTCCGATGACCGCCAAGGTTCAAACAGCAAAATCACCGTCAACCGCCGGACCCTCGAGAGGCGAGCCGCGCGCCCGGATTCGTTTTCGCGCGCCTTTCGCTCTGCGCTGCGGCGCTCTATTAATCGACTATATTTTGCTGGCGCTGATTATGGTCTTCAGTACCATGATCGCCCGGGTGATGGGCGGTGGGGCGCGCATGGCCGGGGGCACGGCAGAGAAAGTCGGAATAATTATCACGCTTATCGTTGCCGTGCTCGACCTGGTGGTCATGGCTGGACTAACCGGGAGGACTGTTGGAAAGTGGACTACGGGGCTGCGCATTGAGCGCACCGACGGCCGCTTGCCGGGAATTGGCCGGGCGGTGATACGTCACGTGTTGGGATATCCTTTGTCGCTGTTGCCGTTTGGTCTGGGTTTTCTAATCGTGGCAGTTAACCCGTCCGGACGGGCGCTGCATGATCTAATCGCCGGCACTATCGTAGTGCGAAGATCCGGCGGCACCATCGTCGCGCCCACGCGCCAACCGCGCCCGCAGGGTGCCTAAGTTCAGAGTTCAACCTTCAGGTTGTTGTTTTGGAAAAGCGCAAGCTAAAGCTTGAACTCTCAACCGATTGAATCATGGCTGAGTTAATCGTCAAATATCCCGATCGAGCCGCTGAGCATTTTCAGATCAGCCGCCTGCGCGTCACCATCGGACGTTCAGCGCGCAACGATCTGTGTATTCCCGATCCCTTCGCGTCGCGGGTCCACGCCGAAGTGCGCAACCAGGGGGACGAATATTTTCTCCAGGACCTGGGTTCAGCGAACGGCACGCTCTACAACGGTTCGGTAGTCGAAGCCCCGATCACGCTCATTCGAGGTGGCCGCATCCAAATCGGCGAGACGGAAATCGTTTTCAACGATAGCCAGTTTCCGCTCTCGAGCGGCGCGACGATGATCACCGACCACACGTCGTCGATTCCCGAGGCGACCATCGCCCTGTCTTCCGCCGATCGCACTACTTCGGGTCTGTTCGAAGCTATCGAAGGCGCGCGCAGCCAATCCGACGGCAACGTTGCCCGCCCGGCACGTCAGAGCGACCTGCTCGCTTTGATCAGCAAGGTGGGTGTGGCCCTGCTGGCCTCGGTAACTTTGACTGAAACCCTCGAGCAGGTGGTTAGCCTGGTCTTCGAAGCCGTTCCCGCCGATCGCTGCATGGTGATGATGCGAGAGGAAAAAAGTCCCGAGCTGAAGGTGGCCGTCGCGCGTTTGCGCGATCGCGTGGGCGAAGTGGGCGAGATTCGCATCAGCCGTTCAGTGATCGATGAAGTTGTCGCTAACGGCAAATCCGTTTTGACTTCCGACGCGCAGGCCGATCCCAGATTCGCCGGCGGCACCGTGATGCTGCAAGGCGTGCGTTCAGTTCTGGCAGTGCCGCTCGGAGTCGGCGCCAATGTCTTCGGCATCATCTATGCCGACTCGCCTCTGGCCGAAGGACGCTTTACCGAAGATCATTTGAAAGTTCTGACGACGCTGGCTTCAGTTGCAGCCATCCGCGTCGAGAACGCGCGCTTGACCGAAGAGCAGATGGAACGCGAGCGCCTGGAACGCGAGCAACAAGTCGCCAGCGAGATTCAACAGCGGTTTCTGCCCACCACGGCGCCCATAGTTCCGGGTTACGAATTGCAGGGCATCAGCTTTCCCTGCTACGAAATCGGCGGCGACTATTACGATTTCATCCACCGTGACAGCGGCAAGCTCGTCGTTGCCCTGGGCGACGTTTCCGGCAAAGGCACCGCGGCGGCCTTGTTGATGTCATCGCTGCACGCAGCCGTGCACGCGCAAGCCGACATCCACGACTCGCTGGCGAAAACCATTACCGCAGTCAACCGTTACCTGGTCGAGAGTATTCCAGCTAATCGCTTCGTCACGCTTTTCTATGCCGAGCTGGATCCGAAGGACGGCGCCCTGGCATTCCTTAACGCCGGGCATAACCCGCCGTTGATCGTTCATGCCGGCGGCACGATGGAACAACTCGCTGCCGGCGGACTGCCGCTGGGTATCATGGCCGACGCCGACTTTCGCGAAGGGCGCACGCAACTGCATCACGGCGATGTGCTCGTGATTTACTCGGACGGAGTTTCGGAAGCCTGCAACCCGGCCGGTGAAGAGTTCGGCCCGACCCGGCTTTACGAAGTAGTAGCGCGCAACCTGGATGCATCCGCCGGCGGCATTCGCGATCGCATTGAATCTGCACTGACAAAGTTCTGCCAGGGCACGCCCGCTGCCGACGACATCACGCTCGTGATCTGCAAGCGGCTGGCTGAATCAGCGGAAATAGCAGCCGCGGCCGGAAGCTAGTCAGTACCGCGAGCATCTGTTCATTCGTGCACCCCGCGAAGCGAGTCCGCTTGTTACAGAACCCCGAGCGGTAGCGAGGGGATGCTAAGGTCGACTTAGAAAATGCGGAACAGCGGTCAGTAGAAACCAACTTGAGTGCTCGCATCCGGTCGCTACCGCTCCCGGTTCTGTAACGCCACTCGTTTCGCGCGGATCGCTTCATATGTGTCCGCAATACGCTACTATTAATAGACTGCACGCCGCTGTTCGCTGGCCTTGCTTGCCAAACTAAACCTCGGCTCAATCCCTTCGCCGCTACCTTCAATTCTCGCGACCACATATTCGCCCACGACCGGCCCGTGCTTAAACCCATGACCCGAACCGCCTCCCACCAGCCAGACGTTTTCAAACTGCGGATGAAGATCGATCAGGAAGTCGCCATTCGAAGTGTTCTCGTACTGGCACACACGCGTCTCTGTCACCGGCGCGTCTTTCAAATCCGGCAAGCGGCGCGCGAGATAGCGACGCACCTCAGCCAGTCCACTTTCGGTAACCAGTCGATCGCCTGTGTCGGGATCGAATGGTGGTCCGTGACGATCGATGGCGATCTTGATGCCGCGTCCTTCGAGATCGGGCAAGCCATAAGCTTCATCTTTGAAATCAATCCAGGTCGGCAGAGAAGGTTGAGCAAAGCCTTGACCGGCGGAAGCGCCGAAGAAAAAGACCTCCTGCCGCGTGGGATGAATTCTGTCGCTCAATAAATCAGGGAAGATTTTCGGGAGCCATGGGCCACAGGCGAAGACATATTGACCGGCGGAAATGCGCCGGCCACTCGCAGCCGTAATGTGATCCAACTTTTTGGTATGTCCATCCTGTGGGACGAGCACCCCAGCGGGGCTGCCCCGCCGGGGACGCACGCCCATGCCACTAACCTCATCCTGTAAATACTCAACCCCATTCTTGATTGCTGCGGCGACGACTGCCTGGACTGCTCGGCGGGCCATCAGTACTCCACTCTGGGGCTCGAGCATGGCCCACGAAATTCGCTCCAAACCAATTTGGGGATAACGCCGCGTGACTTCCGCAGTCGTCAGCTTTTCAAATGGAATTCCGAACTGGTGGAGCGTCTCAGCAGACTGCGCCGGATAAGGATCGTTTTCGTGAGCCAGCCACAGAACGCCGGTTTGATGAAAGAGCGGCTGGTTGATCTGCGCAAAGAGCTCCTTCCAGAGCTGCAAAGATCTAAGAGCGGATCGCGTGTAGATCTGATCCGCTCCGTAACCCATCCGAATGATGCGCGACTCGCCGCCGGAACTCGAACGGCTATTGCCCGGTCCGAGAGCTTCGATGAGAACGACTCGCTTTCCAGATCGCCGGAGTTGGTAAGCGGTCCAGGCGCCGAACACTCCGGCGCCGACAACTGCCACGTCATACGCGCTGTTGGTTGGATTAGAAATTCGCACTGTTCGGGCGGCGCCTGTTGCTCACTTAGCCAACAATCACTTCCTTCTTTTCTGGGTCATAGGCACGAACACCTTCTACGTACGCTTCTTCACCGTGAAGCGCCAGATCTAATCCTTCAGTCTCGCCTGCTTCATCGACTTTCACCGCAGTGATTCGATCGATCACCCAGAGCATCCCGTAAGTAAAAATGAACGCCCACGCCGAGGAGAGCAACACAGCGGCAAGTTGGACCAGGAAGAAATGCGAATTGCCGCGCAACAATCCATCGGCCCCGGCGGGATTAAACAGCGTCGTGGCAAAGACGCCGCACAGAACAATCCCGAGAAAACCGCCAACCCCGTGCACACCCCAGACATCAAGCGCATCGTCCCAACGAAGTTTGTTCTTTAGCGCCACGGCGTAAAAGCAGACCACTCCGGCCGCAACCCCAATGAGACAAGCCGTCGCCGGAGAAACATAACCCGCGGCCGGCGTGATCGTGGCCAGGCCCGCGACGGCGCCGGTCAGCAAACCAAGGAATTTTGGTTTCCTGGTCGTCATCCAGTCCATGCAGAGCCAGGCAATCGCCGCAAAGCTGGCGGCCAGATCGGTATTAAGAAAAGCGACCGCCGTGACCGAATCGACGCGGAACTCGCTGCCGGCATTGAAGCCATACCAGCCGAACCAGAGCAGTCCCGTGCCCAGAGCCACCAAAGGGATCGAGTGCGGGCCCGAGTCCGCGACCCTCCGCCGGCCCACGTAGAGCACTGAAGCCAGCGCCGCGATGCCGGCGATGTTGTGGACGACAATGCCGCCTGCAAAATCCAGCACGCCCCAACTCGCCATGATGCCGCCGCCCCAAACCATATGCACAAACGGAAAGTAAACCAGCGTGAGCCAGCCGGTGAGAAACAGCATGTACGCTTTGAACGTCACGCGATTCGCAAACGCGCCGGTGATCAGCGCCGGCGTAATAATCGCGAACATCATCTGGTAAGCGCAGAACACAATCATCGGGATCGACGGGTTGATCAAAGACGGCGTGTCCAAGCTGATCCCGCGGAGAAAGGCCCAGTGAAAGTTGCCGAGGATGCCAAAGAAATCGGTGCCGCTCTTAAGGTCGCCGCTAAAAGAAACCGAGAAACCAAACGCCCACCACAACACCGTCGTCCAACCCATGGACACGAAGCTCTGGATCATGATGGCCAGAACATTCTTGCGTCCGACCAGGCCGCCATAGAAAAAAGCCAGCCCCGGCGTCATCAGCATCACGAGGCTGGAGCAGAGCAGCATGAAAGCCGTGTTCCCCGTGTCGATGTTTAGAGGTGGCATTGAAGTCTCTCCTTCACTAGGATCTTCCAACGAACTGAGATTGTCGCCAACGCAGCGCTACGGCGACGGGCTGTCAATCTAAGGTGTGAGAGGCTATATCACCGCGAGTTCCGCGGCAAGCGTTTAGTGGCGGCGATTTCAAACACCTACTTCCCTAGAAGCTCATGTTGTTGTTTCGTTGAAGCGTCCATGTGCCGTTTACGATCAAGGTGCGGTCAACGAACCAAGAGTGGTTACAACCGGAGTGTCAGGCTACTGGCACGTCCCATTCACCATTTCCGTCTGTCCCTTCCTATTGTTCGTCAGAGAGGACAGCCCGGCAGCTTGGCTCGCAATCCATCGAGCGCGGTAGTAAGCCAAGCAGGTAGAGTAGGACGCATTGATGCGGGCACAAAGCGCGGCCACGCCACGCAACCGACTGCGACAGCGAACCAGTACGCTATGGCATATATGAACCAGAACTCCGCCCAATCAATGCACACCCCAATTACGACTCCGATACCGCAGGGCAGTGCTGCGAGCGAGATCCCATAAAAGTACGCAAGAACAACCAATACCACATCAACTATGGCGACGATGATTCCGACGATGGCCAGTAGAGTGCCAAGAGTGCCAAGCAAAGCAAGCAGAACATCGACAAGTAAACAGTTGGCTGGGATCGTGGCACACCAAAGTAGCCAGATGAGGAACATCACAAAGCCAACAACAAGTAGGATGGCTCCGATGATTGTCAGAACGATGCCTACCGGTTGCACCTGACTGAATAAAGCGCACAAGCCCATCGGAAGCAGAAAGGCGCCAACAGCCAGCACCATGAAACTAATAATCATCAGGAACAAGCAGCACTGATCGACTACCATTCCGCCGTTGGTGGTTGGCTTTGAGGCTTCGCAATTCTTGATTTCGAGTTCCCTCTCTACTGTCTTAGCAGGGCAACGCTTGTCCTGTGGGGTCAATGTCACCTTCACAGTCTTGGTGCCGCCCTCGGAGTAAGTGTGGTTTCTCGTTGGGACTTGGGTTGTCTCGGGAGCTGAATCTCCAAAGTCCCAGCTATATGTTCCAAGCGCGTTAGCGGGCGTGGTGGTTACCACGAAAGTGGCCAGGACGGCGCCATTGATCGCGCCATCGGCATTCGCCACGCAAACCTGATTGGTGCGTAGCAGATCGGTTGGTTCGTCGCAGGGCGGTTGTGAGCAAGGCTGGAGAGAGACGCCCTTTTCGAAGGGTGGCGCGGCGGGGCAGTTCGGATCGTCCGGCTTAAGAGTGACCCTTACCAGGAACGTGCCGCCGCCTCCATGGTAGGGATGGGTCTTGGCCGGAATCGTGCTCGTCTCATTAGCGGATCCATCGCCGAAGTCCCACGTGTAAGTGCCCGTGGCATCAGGGGGAGCAGTCGTAACTGAGAACGTCACTGAATCAGTGCCGTCCTTCATGCATTCGTGCTCGAACCGCATATCAGTGATCGTGGGACAGGGGGGCTGTCTTGCACAACGGCGCAGGACCTTCGGCGGCAGTGTGTACGAACATGGGTCGGTTCCCAGCCGCGCAACGACTGCGACCTCGGTGCCGTTGGCGGGAAGATTGACGATCGCGGCGCGTGTGTTTGGCACCGGCCTCGCGTTCGTCCAGACGATTGGGGGGTCCGTTGGATAATCCGGGGCCACTACTCGGACTTGCTTGCGATCCACGCACGCGATTCCGTCAAGGGTTGTCTCG
>Ga0070698_100005047_pt1 | contig 14468 bp, 14 predicted proteins | sample KBSK1502metaG_FD_65477 | JGI IMG/M metagenome (GOLD analysis project Ga0070698, IMG submission 65477) | Corn, switchgrass and miscanthus rhizosphere microbial communities from Kellogg Biological Station, Michigan, USA - KBS K1-50-2 metaG | ecosystem: Host-associated > Plants > Roots >...
AAAAGCGCCGCAATTTCCTCACAATACTTTGAGGAAAAGCGACACCTGCGGTCGTCACGAATTCCCTGTTCTCAAACCCCTTGAACCCTCACGAAGAGGAATGGGCATTATAGGGACAAAAATCTAATTGTCAACAGCTTACGGCGCCTGCAATCAAATTTTTATTTGCTCGCGTGAGGCGCACGTTTTCAAAAGCGGGATTTAGATGCAACTCAAGCCGTTGGGTTGTCCAGTTTTGAATAGTAGGTACCCTTGTGACAGCCACGACAAAGTGAGTCTCCATTGTCATCAACTATCTCGCGGCCATCGTTAACGCCTTCGCCACAAACAACGCACGTAACTCTCGAGCGCGGGCTACCGGGACGATCGAAATCACTCAATTCAACAGTCACTAACTCCGTCTTGAACAACTCATCATCCGTGGCTTCTGAGTAAGCCTGAAACTGGCGCTGTCGCTTGTTTTCGATCTCAGGGTAACGCTCATCCGCAAGAGTTCTGGCCGCCTCGAGCGCAACGATACGCACTGCACGTTTGTTTTCCGTGTTGAGGAACGTCGCCGCCACTTTGCCGTAGTCGACGAATTTCAAACTTCGTTTCCCCAGCCGCACGCCTGTGACCGCACTGATTGCATCAGTCATACAACGATCGATCTCGACCCACACGATCAGCTTTTTACGATCGGCGCCACGCGGGTCATCGATGTCGATGAGACGGCAACCAAGCAGGGCCATGCGCGTGCCGAGGAGTTGTCCGGCGCACATGTGACCGTGCAGTCGCTCGCACTCTTCTAATAGAGTTGAAATCGATTCCATTTACGAACCTCTTTGGAGTAAATGATCGATCAGACCAGACAAGTTTGCGGAAGTGAATAGCGGGATTTCCTGCTGTTCCACGCGCCCTTTCGGATCGATGGTTTCAGCGTCGGAAACGTAGATTGCCGTTACGTTGCCGATGTTCCGTCGCGCGGAAGTCTTCATCTTGTCGTCATCGGCACGCCGGACCATCACAAAATGATCTGTTTGCACGAACTGAGCGAAGCTGTTGCCTTCAATAAGAACGCCCGGTGACTTCACTCGCGCTAGCGCTTCCTTGATGCCCGTCTCGACTTGATTGTCAGTGCAAATCAACCAGTGGACATTCGACGCGCCTGCATCCCAGTAGCGTCCGGTGTCTTTTCCTTTTTCGTAAGTTTCAGCGCGACCGGAGCGCACCAGTGGTTGATCCGACAACAAGTGACTTACACAACACGCATGAGGATCTTTTCCGCACGAGCGATAATGACCGCGAGTTGTTTTGATCGCCTCCCATTCCGGAAACCACTTTAGTAGTTCACACATCAACGTTGTCTTTCCAACGTCAGAAGTGAAACCACCAACACCAATGATGACCGGATGAAACATTTCGATTAGATTGCGCCCTAAAAAAATTTTCTCCCGCAACGGCGCAACGGCGCCACGTTAGAACCGGATCTGAAAAAACCGTTGCGCCGTTGCGCCGTTGCGGGAGGAATTTCTTCGTTACGCAACAACTACCTCCGTTTTCTCCCCTGCGGCGCAATGTTTGGCGCGTTGATCTTCAAGACTCCGCGCGCATCTTTGTAAAGACTGTAGCGAACTTCCTTCGCCGCCGCGCCGTCCTCTTCCTGAACACGCACCGTGAAACTCTTGCTCTCGCCTTGTCCTTCAACTTTCGCCGGCAAATAACCCTTCACATCGGGACTCCGATAAGCCGTGTAATGCTCCTGGTTGCGCTTGTCGTATCCAAGAACATAGATGCGGTCGAAATCCGGTTCGTCCACGCCATGAGGCTGATTCGAACTACTCTTCTCGAGTATCAGCCAGCTCCCGGGTTTTGCTTCGCGTCCTGCGTCTTTGTCTGCGGCACTCTTGCTCTCACCGTCGAGCCGTTGCCACGCCACAAACTCCCGCCCGGTGCGATAGAAAATAATGTCACTCGGAACGGCCAGCTCAACCTGCTTGCCGTAAATCCAACCACCGGGCGCAGGCGACGTTCCAGTCGTTAACCGAACTTTGTACCAAAGCTCGTTGGTATCTTCCGGCTCGTTTTCTTCATCTTGCTGCCCTTGCCGTGCATTGCCCTGCTGCGCGCTGCCTGCCTTCGGAGCGACGTCCGTCTCGATCGCCTCAGACGACTTTGGCTTCGGCACACGCTTCCAACTGATGATGTCGAAACTCGATCCACTATCGAGTCGCATCATGATGTTTTCATTGCCACTGCGATCGGGCGTGAGCCGCAGGTTAGAGCTCGCACGAAGCTGACCGGTCGCTTGCGACGGCACCTCCTTGTCTTCTGCCGCGAGCTTCTTTGATTCTTCCAGCACGTCGTCCGGCATGACGTTACGCGCTTCGATCCAACCCTCGGTCGCGTCGGTGTCGCGAGCTTTGACGCGGAGCCAACGCTCTTTTCTGAGATTGTCACTGGGATCCGTCACGTCGGTAGAATCGAGTATGTCGACGACGTCGCCGCGATTGACTTGCAACAGATCCGCCGCCACGACGGCAGTCGAGCTACGGATTTGAGCGCGGCGAGCGACGATGACGCCGGTGCTACTTCGCTTGGCCAGTGTTTGGCAGCCAAGCGAGATTAAGACGAGGGAAAAAACAAGCAGAGTCTTACTAAATCTCATTCCAGTTCCTTCGAGGTCTACTTTCTAAGCCCCAGCGAACGCAGCAGCCGTTTCTGGTCGGCGGTTAGCTCCGGGTTGACTCGCAGTTCCGACTGCTTGCCTGACGAACTCAACTTCAACCCATACGCTGGGAGAACCTGTTCGAGTTCGAGCTTCGCACTGTTTTCAACGTAAGACCTGGCGAAGCCGTTCATTGCCGGGGCTGAATCCAGCAGACCAATTATAGCTTCATTCCCGTTCGCTTTGGCAGCGACACGACCGCCAAACAGTTCTCGGTAGCGATTCGCAAGGGTCGCATTGCCGCCGGATTCTTTTCTGATTCTTAAATCGTAAAGAAATGCGACCAGCATTCCTTTGTCGTAAACCAGCGAGCCCGGCGTGGTCCAACGCCGCTCTGAAGCATCGATCAGCGAGAGGTCGTCGGCGTAAGAAAGATAAGAATCGTAAACGCGCGCGAGCGTGTCGAGGTACTCCTTGAAGTTAACGATCTTCAACTTCAGCGCTGTCTGGAGCGCCGTGTACAACGTGAAGCCTTCGAAGAACCAGTCGTAATCACCTTCAAGTTGAAGCGCGTTGGGAACCCACAGATGAAGGAGCTCGTGCGTGAAGATTACGCTCAGTTGTCCAACCCAATGATCGAAACTTGCTGTCGGGTCAATCAGCAAAACAACTGTCGAACCTCGCGTTTCTGCGCGCCATTTGGTGCTTCCGACTTTGACCGGTAGCGGCGCGATCATTATGAACGAGTCACCGGGCAACTTGAATCCGGTTAGCTCATAGTAATTCTTCACCACCTTCGTGGCGGCACTGAGGACGTCGCGATCTTTGAAAGGCCACGTGCCGCCGAGAACAGCCGTGACCCGCATCCCTTCGACACTCTTGCCGGCTTGCCGGAAAGAACGACCGACGAAAAAGATCGCCTTCTCAGCGTCGAAATTCGTATTGCCGGAATCTCCACTCGCAACAGACCAACCCGCGGGAAGCTCAAATCGAACCGACACACTCTTAAAATCCTCTGGCAGCAAGTCGGCCAGCATCAGCAACCCATAATCTCCGGCGATCCAACTCACGTGAGATACATCGCCAGCACCAGGTTTTGAAACGTTAACCCGGTAGCTGATCTTTCCGGCATCGAGTTCGGAGCGAAACTCGCCCGTCGCAATCTTCCTGGCTTTCGCGTCCTGTTCGGAGGACGTAACGGCGCGAAAGTCGTCGATCCGTTCTGCGATTCCAAGAATGCCGGCGTAAGAATTACGGAAGGACCAGGACTTGGCCGGAGATTCAGCATTAGCCTCGATCCGAACTTGGCCCGACGGCGACACGTTGATTGTGACCGTTTGTTGTCCGTTTGCGAATGCGGTCACAGCCGGTAAGCACATGATGGCGACGACAGCGCACGCCGAAGAAAGAATTTCTCGCGCAAAGGCGCAAAGGCGCAACGGAAGCACGCGGTTTTGCATTTCTTTGCGTAATTCTTTGCGCGTTTGCGCCTTTGCGGGAGATATTTTCACAGTCACAAGGCGAAGTGGATTGCCTTTTGCGAACGCCAGTCGGTACAATTCAGGAGCTTTTGACTCTAGCATAACTGACAGTGACCAGCATGTTGATGAAAACATTTCAGAACCACGGCGCCAACTTGAAGCGCGGCGTCGGTCTGATGCTGCTCGTCTTCATCGTCTACGGCACAACCGTCGAAGCTGCTCACCGTCACGGGCGTGCTGTGCCGCCATCAAACAATGCCGCGGCATTCGAGCAAACCGGTTCCAAAAGCACAACCCAAACGAGTCAGCCCGGCTGTAGCGACTGTCTGATCTGTCAGCTACATCAGAACTTCACGGCGACCCTAATCTCGGTTAAGCCAGAGACGGAGCCGTTAGTTCTTCACACTCAGACTACACAGTTAGATCCAGTTTCAATTCGTTCGATCGCGACGCACCCACGGTCAGGTCGAGCACCACCCCAAGCCAACTAGAACCGCCCACTTCGTGTGGTGGTTTTCACTGTGCGAAGAGATATGCGGAGCAAGCACCCAAATCTCCCCGGGAGAACTGTGTGCTGCGCTCGCGTTGCTACAGGACATTTCTAGGAGGCTTAATGCAATGTTATTTCGACTTTCATTTAAGGCCGCGATGATTTGCGGCGTTCTGTTCATCTTTGGGCCAACTCTTTTCGGCCAGGCAAGAATCGGCAGTATTCAGGGTGTAGTGAAGGATCCGACCGGCGCACTCGTGCCGAATGCCAACATCACCGTGACCCAGCCCGTCACAGGCTACAAGCAAACTGCTCAAACCGACGCGCAAGGGTCTTTCAAGCTCGTCAACCTTCCATTCAACGTTTACAAGGTCCGCGCGGAAGCCTCGGGCTTTAGTCCCGCTGAAGAATCAATCGACCTCGAAACGACGATTCCAATGAACCTCGAGCTTTCGTTAACGCTCGAGGAAGCAACTGCCAATGTCACGGTGACCACCGGCGGAGCAGCAATGCTGGAGCCTGACCGCACTTCGTCCGACACGGATATCAATCAGTCGGTGCTTGAACGGCCGCTGGGCGCCGCTCCATCTCGAGCGATCGAAGCCATCGTGGCTTCAACACCGGGATTTGTTACCGACGACAACGGCCGCATGCACCCTCGCGGTTCGGAGTCACAGGTTCAATACGTCATCGATGGCGTACCCGTCACGGACAACCTGTCGGCAATCTTTTCGACGAGTCTTGACGCGCGCACACTGAGAACCGTCGAAGTGCTGACCGGCGGTATTCCAGCAGAATTCGGCGACAAGCTCGCCGGTGTCATCAACGTCAACACACGCTCCGGCCTCGAAGGACCAACACAAGGTGGCATTTCGTTTTCGGGCGGCAGCTTCTCAACGGGTGAAACGGCAGTAGACTTCTCGACTCACACCAAGAAGCTCGGCTTTCTGAGCAATCTGTCAGCAAGCACATCTCAGCGCTATCTCGATCCACCGACACTCGATAACTTTCACAACTTTGGTCGCACCGGAAAAGCATTCTTCCGTCTCGATTATCAGTTCGACGCAAACAACAGCTTGCGCGGCGTGTTCAATTTCGGCGGCTCGAACTTCGAGGTGCCGAATCGGTTTGCACAGGAAGTCGCCGGACAGGATCAACGACAACAACTACGCGACAACTCGCAGAACATCAGTTACCAGCACATCTTTTCGCCAAACTCTGTCGCCCAGTTTTCTTTCTTCCATCGACAGAGCAACGCAAAACTGATCAGCAATGCGCTTTCGACACCGGTCGTGGCAGATCAGGATCGGACGCTTCAGAATTACGGAGCGATCGGCTCACTCGCATTGACGCGCGGCAGTCACAACATCAAGGTCGGCGGACAAGTGACGATCACGCCAGTTGATGAGCATTTCACCTTCTATCCAACGCAACAGTTCCCTGAACTTGTCGACGACGAAGGAAATGTTTTTCCGAATCCGGTAAACAACTTCAATGCCGCGAATCCATTTGTCTTCGATCAGTCGAAGACCGGACGGACGCTGAGCGCTTATGTTCAGGATCGATTTGCGGTCGTCAAGAACCTGACGTTGGATCTCGGTGTCAGATACGACAACTACAAACTCCTGATCAGCGAACAGGCAGTCAGTCCGCGTCTAGCCGTTGCTTACTTCATTCCCAAAACCAAAACTACCTTGAGAGCGTCGTATAACAGACTGTTTCAACCGCCTCCAGCGGAGAATCTGTTGCTCGCTAGTTCGCAGGCAGCGGCAGCACTGTCGCCCATCTCGGTACTTCAGGGCATAACTACAGTGCTACCGATTCTTCCCGACAAGCAGCACGCTTTCGAGGCCGGCGCGCAACAGTTGCTCTCAAACCTTTTCCGGCTGAACCTGACTGTCTATCAGAAGCGAATCAAAAACTTCTCAGACAAGGATCAGTTTTTCGAGACGGGCGTGATTTTTCCGATTGCGATCTCTTCCGGACGCGTGACGGGTGAAGAAGTCAGGCTCGAGTCGACCGACATCCACGGTTTTCACAGTTTCGTCTCGTATGCGAATTCCCGCGCGTTTGGCGTAACACCGATCACGGGTGGACTGTTCCTCGGTGAGGATCCGCAGGATCTGTTTTTGAAGGGCTTCAAGTTCGCCAACGACCACGACCAGCGCAACGAAGCGCAGTTTCAGGTCAGCTACAACCACCATTCCGGTCTCTATACCTCTTTCAGCGGTCGGTACGACTCGGGCGTGCCGGTTGACGTCGAGCCGGGGACGACCCTCGCCGATTTCGTGGCTGAAGGCTTCGACCCGCGTTTGTACAACGAAATCGACTTTCAGCGGGGTCGCGTGCGTCCACGAACGATTCTCGATTTCTCGGTGGGTGCGGACCTTATGCGGAAGGAACGGGTGTCGATGAACATCCAGTTTGACGTTCAAAATCTGACAAACGAGCTGTTTCTCTATAATTTCGAGTCAGTTTTCAGCGGCACGCACGTGGGTCCGCCACGACAGTTCAGTGGCCGTCTCACGTTCAAGTTCAAGTAGGAAATTGAGCCACAGATGAACACGGATTAACACAGATGAAGAAAAAGTTCTGATCCGTGTCAATCCGTGAAATCTGTGGCTCTTTTTCCGAACTGCCGGCCCAATAGAGACGTATGCTAGAATTGCGTCTTGTTTCGTCCCAAACCCCGAGGATTTAGCCGTGAGCCTGGTCAAGATCATCGTAATCACGATAATCGTCATTCTCAGTATTCTGCTCTTCGGCCGTTTTTTCGTTTAGCCGATGGGCTAATGCTGCGATTCGCGGTTCTTATTTCATTCCTCGTTTGTCTCGCCGTAGCAGTCCACCCTACAACTGCGCTGGCTCAGCAAAGCACAGATGAAGACGAAGTCGTTCGTGTAAACACCGATCTGCTCCTCTTTCCGGTCCGCATCCGCGACAAGAAAGGGCAAGCGGTGACCGGCCTGACTGAGCAGGATCTAGCGCTCAAGGATCAGGAGCAGGTCACGACCGGCGTCTATTTCGCTCCGGGCGCGGATCGCGTGGCGATGGTATTCGCACTCGATCAGTCCGGCAGTCTGCGCGAAATAATCGAGCAACAACGTGAAGCGGCACTCGCGCTCTTCTCACGTTTTGGAGAGCGATCGAGCGTCGCGATTGTTCGCTTTTCTGAGACCGCCACTCTTGTCGCACCGTTTACAAAAGATCTCGCCAACGCACGCGCTGCTTTCAAATTCAGAGCGGCGCCGAATGCGAAGACTGCCATTTTCGATGCGGCAGCAACGTCGCTCAAAGCATTCGACGATCTAACGCCGAGTCGCACCGAACGCCGGATCGTCGTGCTCATCAGCGACGGCCTCGACACACGCAGCCGAACGAACCCTGACACCGTGATCGAAACAGCACTGGACCAACACGTCTCGTTTTATGTAATTCACTTGCCGCTCTTCGAACCACGCGACGGGCGACTCGAAGTGCGGCGGCCGTCGAAAGGCTTCAAGGAACTCGCCGAGAAGACAGGCGGAAAATATTTTCTCGCCGGCGACCCTAAGTCAGCCCTCGCGCCAAAAACGACTGATCTCACGCCAATCTTTCAGGCCATCGAAGAGGATTTGAAAAGCCAGTACCTTTTGGGTTTTTATATAGCCGAATCATCGCGCGACAATCGTAAGCATGTGTTCTCCGTGAGTATGAAGCCCGACGGCGTCGAATACTCAGTTGGCCGCCAGGGCTATTCGCGCACGCACAAGTTCATGATCAATCTGCCCCCAAACGAGAAGCAGCAACCAAACTGACAATCCGCATGACTGAAAATCTTGAGCTTCGCACCATTCGACGCGCCTTAATAAGCGTTTCCGACAAAACAGGAATTGTAGATTTTGCGCGCGAGCTCGCGCACTTCAACGTTGAGATCATCAGCACGGGCGGTACGGCAAAAGCACTGCGTGACGCAGGCATCGCCGTGCGCGACATCTCTGACATCACTGGCCTTCCGGAAATGATGGATGGACGCGTGAAGACGCTTCACCCGCGTGTTCACGGTGGACTGCTCGCGATTCGCGACAATCCCGAACACATCGCGGCAATGGAGAAAAACGGGATCGAGCCGATCGACATGGTCGTCGTCAATTTGTATCCGTTTGCGGAGACGATTATGCGCGCCGGCGTGACGACGGCAGAGGCGATCGAACAGATCGATATCGGTGGGCCAGCGATGATTCGCTCGGCAGCGAAGAATGCGCACGACGTTGCGGTTGTGGTCGCGCCGAATACGTACGAGGGCATTGTCTACGAAATGAAAAGTCGAGCTGGCGCTTTGTCACTCGCAACGAGAAAACGTCTCGCGAAGGCGGCCTTTAGTCTGACTGCGGTTTACGACATGATGATTAGCTCGTTCCTTGAATCCGAAGGACAACCAAAACCTTTTGGTGGTGGTGGAATCGGAACTGGCGGCGGTGGCGGCAGCATGGGATTCGTAGGTGCGATCGGGCCCGTGGGATTACCGGCCAACATCGCTGACCAATTCTCGGTTGAAGAATTCGGAGGCCAATTGCCCAGCCAATCGTCATGGAGCATCGGCAAGATTGCCGATCTTAGATACGGTGAGAATCCGCATCAGATGGCCGCGCTCTACCAGTTGGCACAACAAGGCGGCGTAGCCAATGCCGAGGTGCTTTCAGGCAAAGAGATGTCGTTCAACAACTACGGCGACGCAGATGCGGCGTGGAACCTCGTCTCTGATTTCGACGAGACAGCTTGTGCCATCATCAAGCATACAAATCCGGCCGGCGTCGGACTTGGTGAAACGCCAGCCGAAGCGTACACCAAAGCACTCGCGACTGATCCGGTTTCGGCGTTTGGCGGAATCGTAGCGTTCAATCGCACTGTCGATGCAGATGCGGCGCGGGAGGTCATCAAGATATTCACCGAAGTTGTCATTGCGCCGGATTACGACGCGGCAGCGCTCGAAATCCTGCAGACGAAGAAAAACCTGCGGGTGCTGCGGGTGAAGCAACGAAAGGCCGGCAAGAAATTGGAGTTCAGACAAATCAGCAGTGGCATGCTGGTCCAAACTGCCGATGATCATAAGTTGGATCCGCAGACACTCAAGGTTGTTACCGCACGACAACCAACTGACGAGGAGATGCGCGCGCTGCTGTTTGCGTGGACTGTGTGCAAGCACACCAAGTCAAACGCGATCGTCTACGCGCGAGCCGGACAAACCGTCGGTGTTGGCGCCGGACAGATGTCGCGCGTTGATTCGGTGAAGATTGGCGCAATGCGAGCGCAACTGCCGGTTGCCGGTTCAGTGCTCGCTTCCGATGCGTTCTTTCCGTTTCACGACGGCATCGACGAAGCGGCGCGTCATGGGATCACGGCAGTGATCCAGCCGGGCGGCTCAGTTCGCGACGAAGAGGTAATTGCCGCCGCCAACGAGCTCGGTTTGGCGATGGTATTTACGGGCGTGCGGCATTTTAAGCATTAATTGCCACGGATTTTCGCGGATTAGTGACGGATCCGGTCTTTCATCCGTATAATCCGTGGCACAATTCGGACGAGAAGTGAGCGTTAAATTATGGCTGACAATGAAGACCTGATTAGCAACCTCCCCTCAATCCGTTGCCGCTACTGCGGCCAGCGAAATCAAATCCGTACAGACGCGGGCGACGCACGCTGCGGTCGTTGCCGTTTGCCGCTTTCAGACGCGCCACACAAAAAGTTTGCACACTTAGACAAGGATCAGTACATCCACCCTGCCGATCGTCGTGCCCTCGCCGCGCTGCGAGCCATTCCCGGCATCGACACCGCACTGAAGAAACTTCTGGCAGTCACGGGTGAATCCGCCATTCGCGTGATCTTCACGGCCAGCGCCGTCAAAGTTACGCCCACCCAATGTCCGGATCTCTACGCTAAACTTCAGATTGCCTGCACCACTCTCGGTGTCGATATGCCCGAGCTGTTCGTGCAACAGAATCCGATCGTCAACGCCTTCACGGGCGGCGTCGAACGCCCGGTCATCGTGCTCTATTCGCAACTGATCGAACGGCTGAGCGACGACGAGGTGCTGGCAGTCGTAGCGCACGAAGTCGGTCACATCCACTCGGAGCACGTGTTGTACCTAACAGCAGCTCGCCTGATCGAGTTTCTGGCTAAGAGCGCCGTGATGGCGTCACCACTGACATTCATCATCAAGGAACTGCTCACGATGAGCATGCGCGCCGCGCTGCTCGCCTGGGCCAGACGCGCCGAGCTGTCGTGCGATCGCGCGGCGTTGCTGGTCACTCAGGACGCAAACGTCATTGGCCGCACGATGATGAAGTTGAGCGGCGGCACGTTTGCTTCGCGAGTCGATTACGATCAATTCCTCGCGCAGGCACGCGACTTCCAAAAGAATTACGACGAGAAGGCGCTCGATCGCTTCTGGGCCGATGTGATCACTTCAGGCCTCAGTCATCCGTTTCCGGTGTGGCGAGTCTCAGAGATTTTGCAGTGGGTTGAGAGTGGCGAGTACAAAGCTCTGATGAATGCACCCGAAAGCGCGGCTGCATAATCAGCCACAAAGGCACAAAAGCACAGATGCTCAAAGACAAAAACGGAATCATTTTTGGAGTCGCCAACAAGCGCTCCATCGCCTGGGCGACTGCCCTGGCACTGCATGAAGCGGGCGCAAATCTCGCATTCACTTACCAGGGCGATCGCTTGAAAGAAAATGTCGAGAGCCTCACCAACGAAGCGATGCCGGGTGCGTTGCTGTTGTCATGCGACGTTGCTAAACAGGAAGAGGTCGACGAAACATTTCGTCACGTCGGCGAGAAGTTTGGCCGGCTCGATTTCCTGATTCACAGCATCGCCTTTGCTCCGCGCGAGGCGCTCGGTGGCGAATACCTGAACACAAGCCGCGAAGCATTTCTCACGGCGCTCGAAATCAGCGCTTATTCACTGCCGCAACTGGCTCGTGCCGCCGCGCCGCTGATGACTGAAGGCGGCAGCATCGTTACGATGTCGTACTACGGAGCGGAAAAGGTCGTCGCCGGTTACAACGTGATGGGTGTCGCGAAAGCCGCGCTCGAAGCCAGCACTCGCTATCTCGCCAAGGATCTTGGACCACGAAACATCCGCATCAACGCCATCAGCGCCGGTCCCATTCAAACTCTTTCAGCGCGCGGTGTTTCCGATTTCAGCTCGATGTTGAAACATCACGCCGAGCGCGCGCCGCTCGGTCGCAATGTCGAGCCACGCGAAGTCGGAAACACGGCCGTGTTCCTTTGCAGCTCGATGGCTTCCGGCATCACCGGCGAAGTGATCTACGTCGATTGCGGCTACAACATCATGGGCATTTAGATAATGCGGATCTAAAACAATAAGCGGATAAGAATGGAAAAGAAACGAAAAGGCACGACGGGACAGCCGGTTCCCGGAACTACGCAGGACGAGCAACTGCTCGAGAGTCCGCGGGCAGACGAGTTTACTCATACTGACCCCTGGCGCGTGTTCCGGATCATGGGCGAGTTTGTCGAAGGTTTCGATGAACTGGCCACCCTGAGTCGCGGCATCGCGATCTTCGGCTCGGCGCGCACACGGCCTGACGATCCGGACTACAAGGCCGCACAGGAAACTGCCGCATTGCTGGCCGCCCAGGGGTTTGCCGTCATCACCGGCGGTGGACCGGGAATCATGGAGGCCGCGAATCGCGGCGCGTTTGAAGCCGGCGGCCTGTCAATCGGATGCAACATCGAACTGCCGTTCGAGCAGAGACCAAATGCGTATCAGACGCTGAGCCTTACGTTCAAATACTTCTTTGTGCGCAAGATGATGTTTGTTAAGTACAGTCTTGCATTCATCATCTTTCCCGGCGGGTTTGGCACTTTCGACGAACTCTTCGAGGCGCTCACGCTGATCCAGACGAAAAAGATTCGCAACTTCCCGGTCGTATTGTTTGGCAGTCATTACTGGACCGGACTGCTGGCCTGGTTGCGCGAGGTTGTCTTACCCGGCGGAAAGATTAGCGAGAACGATATGAAATTGTTTCATATCACGGACTCGCCCGCAGAAGTGGTGGAGATTGTGGTGCAGAGTCAGAGCACACTCACTGAACTGGAGAACGCGGTCTCTGACGGCCATAGGCTACGGATAGACACGGATCTTTACGGCTAACTCAACCTTTTCTCAGCCAGTCGAGGTAAGGCGCAGATCCCGCCACAACAGGAACCGCAATTATTTCAGGCGTGTCGTAACTATGAAGAGCGCGAACTTCACGCTCGAGTTCTTCAAACTTTGATTTGGTAGTCTTGGCGAGTATCAAGATTTCGGGCGCCCGTTCGATCTTTCCCTGCCAGCGATAAACCGATTCCATCTCCGGCAAGATCTGAACGCACGCGGCGAGGTGTGCACCAACCAACATGTCCGCGAGTCGTGCCGCTTCCTCACCGTTACTCGCGGTCATGAAGACGATAATCGCATCAGCAGTATCATCAGCCATTGCAAACTACTCTTCTTCCTCTTCGGCCTCTTCGTCTTCGTCGACTATTCCGCCTGTGAGCGGAGTGGTATCGCCACCGAAGAAAGCTCTGTAAATCTCTGCCGCACGATCGGCGTCGCGCTCGTCAACCAGAATCGCCACGCCATCAGTTGTGGCCGAAAGCAATGGCGAAAAGGCATCCATGCCAGCTTGCACGACTGAGCGAATGCCGTTCTGTCTGAGAATGTCGTTGACCATTTCCGCCTCAGCAGACGAGCCGAGCTTGTGCAACTGGACGAAACTCGCTTGGCTGCCGTCGTGAAAAGTGTTCTCGGGAGTCAACCGCTCGACGAGCGCAGTTTCGTCATCAGGGCATTGAGTGATACCCGGTTCGTATTCGGCCTCGCAGACAGGACAGAACATAAAGAAGCTCCCCTCACCTTAACTTTTCACTTCAAACGGAATCTCGTCGAAATGTGTCATGCGTTTGAACGCACGGAAACGATCGTTGATCTCAGCGTGCGTGAGTCGTTTGACGCGTTCCGTGCCAAACTCCTCCACATTAAACGAAGCCATCACCGAACCAAAGATCATCGCGCGGCGCATGGCGCTCTCGTCGAGTGTTTCCTGGCTCGCCAGGTAACCCATGAACCCACCGGCAAACGTGTCGCCTGCTCCAGTTGGATCAAACACCGACTCCAGCGGGTACGCAGGAATCGCGAAATAGCTGTCCGGAGTAAACAACGCCGCACCGTATTCGCCACGCTTGATAATCAACGCTCGCGGTCCCCAAGTCAAAATCTCATGCGCAGCCTTGATGAGATTCGGAATCTGTGTAAGCTGGCGCGCCTCAGCGTCGTTGATAATGACAACGTCGACACCTTTGATCGTGCGAACGAGGGAATCGCGCGTGTGCTCGATCCAAAGATTCATCGTGTCGAGCGCCACCAACTCTACATCGGGCATCTGCTCTCGTACACCGCGTTGCAAGTCGGGCTGAATGTTACCGAGAAACAACAGCCGCGAATGCTTCGATTCTTCAGAGAGCTTTGGTTGAAAGTCGGCGAAGACATTCAAATCGGTGTACATCGTTTGAGCGACGTTCAAATCGTACTCGTAACGGCCGCCCCAACGAAACGTCTTGCCGTCTTCTATTCTTTCCACGTCGCGCGTGTTGATGCCGCGACTTTCAAAAACTTCCTGCTCCGTAAAATCTCCGCCTACGACAGCGACGATACCAACTTTGGTAAAGAAGCTGGCTGAGATCGAGAAGTGCGAGGCCGAACCGCCCAACATCTTGTCGCATTTTCCAAATGGAGTCTCGACCTCGTCATAAGCAACCGATCCGACAACTAAAAGGGACATGTGTGTTTTGTTCTTTTTGACTTT
>Ga0070698_100005048_pt1 | contig 14467 bp, 16 predicted proteins | sample KBSK1502metaG_FD_65477 | JGI IMG/M metagenome (GOLD analysis project Ga0070698, IMG submission 65477) | Corn, switchgrass and miscanthus rhizosphere microbial communities from Kellogg Biological Station, Michigan, USA - KBS K1-50-2 metaG | ecosystem: Host-associated > Plants > Roots >...
CGTGCACCTCGCCATCGCGCCGTGGGCGCAGGAGGGCCGGCTGTCGGTGCAGGCGCGCGATGCCGGCATCAACGTCACCATGGCCAGGTACCGCCGCCCGTCGGCCGACTTCGCGCCCGGCCTCGCCAAGGTGGCGGGCCTCTACCTGATCTGCGGCATCGAGAAGGACAAGGCGCTGAAGGCGGGCTTCGACGATGCGCTGATGCTCGACTGGAAGGGCGACCTGGCCGAATCGACCGGCGCCAACATCTTCCTGGTGATCGACGGCAAGCTGGTGACGCCCACGCCCGAGAATTTCCTCGATGGCATCACCCGCCGTGCCGTGATGGGCTTGGCCAGGAAACGCGGCTGGACGGTCGAAGAGCGTACGGTGCGGCCCCAGGAGCTCGCTACGGCCAGCGAGGTATTCCTCTGCGCCACGGCTGCCGAGATCGTGCCGGTGGGCTCGATCGACGGCCATCACTACCAGGCAGGCCCCGTGGCCCGCGCCTTGATGGCGGATTTCCAGAAACTGGTGCGCGAGCCCGACTGCGAGGGTTTTGGCGAGTCGACGCATCTTGCGCCGCCGGGAACGTCACTGGCGGCTTGACAGCGCGCGCGCTCTCGCCTCTGCTTCGATGACGTCCGAGGGGTGTCCGAGCTCGCCAAGGAGTTCGGGCTGAGACAGCCGATGGGGCTGAACCCTTTGAACCTGATCCGGGTCATGCCGGCGAAGGAACGGGAGTTCATCGATTGGCTAACTCTACTGTCATTGTCATTGGCGCCGGTGTTGCCGGCCTCGCCTGCGCGCTCGAGCTTGTCGAGCGCGGCATCAGCGTCGAGGTCGTCGAGCGCGCGAACACCCTGGGCGAGGGAAGCTGCTCGTGGATGGCGGGCGGCATGCTGGCGCCGTGGTGCGAGCGCGCGACCACCGAACCGGAAGTGGTGACTTGGGGCGCGCCGGCGATCGCCTGGTGGCTAAAACGCTTCCCCGGCACGGTGCAAAACGGCAGCCTGGTGGTCGCACCGGCGCGCGACGCGCCGGATCTCACGCGGTTCGCCAGCCGTACCGAACGTTTCGAATGGCTCGATACGGAGCGAATCGCCGTGCTCGAGCCCGCTCTCGCCGGCCGCTTCCGGCGGGCGCTGTTCTTTCCCGGCGAAGCCCATCTCGATCCGCGCCGGGCGCTCGCGGCATTGGCCGAAACCCTGAGGAGCCGGGGCGGTGTGATCCGCTTCGGCGTCGAACTGACGCCCGAGGCCGCCGATGCCGAGGTCGTCGTCGATTGCCGCGGGTTTGCGGCCCGCGGCGCGCTAACCGATCTGCGCGGCGTGCGCGGCGAGATGGTGGTCGTGCGTTCGTCCGACGTGGCGCTCGCGCGGCCGGTGCGCCTGCTCCATCCGCGCCTGCCGCTCTACGTCGTGCCGCGCGGCGAGGGGTTTTTCATGATCGGCGCCACCATGATCGAAAGCGAGCGGCCTGGCCCGGTCAGCGTGCGCTCCGCCCTCGAGCTTTTGGGCGCCGCCTACGCGTTGCATCCGGCGTTCGGCGAGGCCGAGATCGTCGAGCTCGGCGCCGACTTGCGTCCGGCCTTCCCCGACAACCTGCCGCAGCTCCGGCGCAGCGGCCGGGTGCTGAGGGCCAACGGCCTGTTCCGGCACGGTTTCCTGCTGGCGCCGGCGCTGGCGCGGCAGGTGGCGGACGCCGTCCTCGATCCCACATTTCAAGCGGAGACCAGCCATGCGGATCTTCCTCAACGACGACGTGCATGACGTCGAGCCCGGCACCCTGGCCGCGGCGCTCGAATCACTGGGCTTTAGCGGACGCAAGATCGCGACCGCGGTGAATGGCCGCTTCGTCGCCGCCGCGGCCCGGCCGTCGACCTCGCTCAGCGACGGCGATCGCGTCGAGGTCGTGGCGCCGATGCAGGGTGGCTAGGGAGGCTGGCACCATGTCGTCCTTCTATGGCGTCGACCTTGGCTCGCGCCTGCTGCTGGGCACGGCGCGCTATCCCTCGCCCGCGGTCCTCGAACGCGCCATCAAAGCTTCGGGCGCCGAGGTCGTGACCGTTTCGCTGCGTCGCGAAGGTGGCGGCGGCCGCGCCGGCCAGAGTTTCTGGTCGTTCGTCCAGTCGCTCGGCCTCAGGGTCCTGCCCAATACCGCCGGCTGTCATTCGGTGCAGGAAGCCGTGACCACCGCCCACATGGCGCGCGAGCTGTTCGACACCAAATGGATCAAGCTCGAAGTGATCGGCGATGCCGACACCTTGCAGCCCGACGTTTTCGGCCTGGTCGAGGCCGCGCGAATCCTCTCGCAGGACGGCTTCGAGGTCTTTCCCTACACGACCGAGGATCTGGTGGTCGCCGAGCGCCTGGTCGAGGCGGGCTGCCGCGTGCTGATGCCGTGGGGTGCGCCGATCGGTTCGGCACGCGGCCTCAACAATGTCTATGGCCTCAGGACGCTGCGCGCGCACTTCCCCGACATACCGCTGGTGATCGATGCCGGCCTGGGCGTGCCCTCGCACGCTGCGGCGGCGATGGAGCTGGGCTATGACGCCGTGCTGGTCAACACGGCCGTCGCCGAGGCGGGCGATCCGGTGGCGATGGCGCGCGCCTTCGCGCTTGCCGTCGAAGCCGGCCGCGCGGCCTTTCTCGCCCAGCCGCTCGAGCCGCGCGACATGGCGGTGCCGTCGACGCCGGTGATCGGCAAGGCCGTGCTGGGAGGGTGAGCGTGCTCGACCCGTTCTATCCCATCGTGCCGGACTGCGATTGGGTCGCGCGCCTGGTCTCGGCGGGAGCCCGGCTGATCCAGCTTCGCATCAAGGACCAACCGGCAGCCGAGATCCGCCGGCAGGTGAGGAACGCCAAGCAGGTGTGCGCTGCCAACGCCGCACAGCTCATCGTCAACGACTACTGGCAGACGGCGATCGACGAGGGGTGCGACTTCGTCCATCTCGGCCAGGAGGATCTTTTGGACGCCGACGTCAGGGCCCTGCGCCGCGCCGGCATCCGCATCGGCGTCAGCACGCACGACCATGCCGAGCTGGAGAAGGGGCTGGCGGTCGATCCCGACTATGTGGCACTCGGCCCCATCTATCCGACCCTGCTCAAGCAGATGCCGTGGGCGCCGCAGGGCACGGCGCGGCTTGCCGAATGGAAACGCCTGATCGGCAAGCGGCCGCTGGTGGCGATCGGCGGCCTCACGCTGGAACGCGCGCTGCTCTGTCTCGCTTCGGGGGCCGACATCGCGTCCGTCGTCGGCGATATCGTCAATCACCGCGACCCGATCGCGCAGACCAAGGCCTGGGTCGCCGCCACGCGAGGAGGCACGCCATGAACGAGCGCTACGCGCGCCAGATAGTTCTCCCCGACGTCGGTGCCGCCGGCCAGGCGCGGCTCGGCGCGGCATCGGTCCTGGTGATCGGGGCGGGCGGGCTGGGGTGCCCGGTGCTGCAGTATCTCGCCGGCGCGGGCGTGGGACGGCTCGTGATCGTCGACCATGATCGGGTGGAGGAGACCAACCTGCATCGCCAGCCGCTCTACGCGATGGCCGATATCGGCAAGCCCAAGGCCGAGGCGGCCGCGGCGACGCTGCTGCGCTTCAATCCGGACATCCGCATCGAGGCCCTCGTCGAGCGGCTGACGCCGCAGAACGCCGCGACGCTGGTCGCGTGCGCGGACGTGATCGTCGACGCCGCCGACAGCTTCGCCGTGAGCTACATGCTGAGCGACGCCTGCCTTGCCCAGGCTAGGCCTTTGGTCAGCGCCTCGGTCATCGGATTGACCGGTTATGCCGGTGTCTTCTGCGGCGGCGGTCCGAGCTACCGTGCGGTATTCCCCGAAGTGTCGGTGGATGGCGCCACCTGCGCCACGGCGGGCGTGCTGGGCAGCGCCGTTGCCCTGCTGGGCGCGCTTCAGGCGCACCTCGCCTTGCACCTGTTGCTTGGATTGGAGCCGACCGTGCTCGGTCGGGTCGTGACCTTCGACGCCAAGCGGCTGGCGTTCGGGGGGTTCAACTTTGCCGGCAGCCCGGAGCCGGAAACCAGCATTCCTTTCATTGCGCCAACGTCCGTCGAGCCCGACGATCTCGTGGTGGATCTGCGCGGCCTCGATGAGGCGCCGCAGTCGCCGTTCGCGGGCGCGCGCCGGCTCACAGTGAACGAGATCGAAACCCTGCTTCAGGAACCGTCATCGAGCCGGCGCATTGTTCTCTGCTGCCGCAGCGGGCAGCGGGCGTTGGCGGCGGCGGATCGGCTGCGGCAAGGAGGCCTGGGCAACCTGGCCCTGGTGGCGCTGGGTTAGTCCAGGGTCAAAACTCAATAAAGCGTGCCCTCGGTTGGCTGCTTGCGCACGCCTTGCGTCAAGAGCTTGCCGCAATGTCAGGCCGACCGTTTTTGCGTTAGCCCCTGCTCTTTTTCGCAAGGCGCTCGTTGAACGAGCGGAGATCGATCACGATTCGTTGGTGGGTTCCGTGGCCAATCTCCTCTTTGCCGTCGCTTGCCGACACTTTGAAGTCAACTCGTTTTCCCTCGACGTTGACTACCTCGGCCGTCGCCCTTACCTCGTGGCCTACAGGCGTGGCGGCAACGTGTTTTACATCTACTGCAATGCCGACTGCGCTTTCACCTGCGTCCAAATACGGTTTGATCGCATTGAGCGCGGCGTTTTCCATGATCAGAATCATTACGGGCGTCGCAAGCACTTGCGGCAATATGGCGTCCTTGAATCGATTGGCAAGATGTTCGGGTTGCACGCGCAATGTCGACGTTCCCCTGGCTCCCAACGGAATCTGCCGCATGCATTCGTCCTGGATCTCTATATGGACGCGTAGACCGCTTCGTCCCCAACCGCAGCACAAAAGCGGACCCCTGGCTAGGTCCGAGTTGGGTCAATCTCTGACGAACTACTCAACGTGTCCAATGTCCGGAGTCGGCCCGGAAGCACAAGTAGACGAGCAGCTTTACTGGTTTTGACCCTGGTTGTTCTAAGGAGGAAGCCATGACCCTGCATACGAGCGACAAGTCGGTGCTCGAGCACATCGAGCATCTCGTGGCCGAGGAGAAGAGGCTCTACGCGCAAGGCACCATGTCGGATGCCGAGCGCGAGCGCCTCGGCAAGATCAACGTCGAGCTCGACCGCTGCTGGGACCTGCTGCGCCAGCGCCGCGCGCTGCGCGAGTACGGCCGCAATCCCGACGAGGCCGACGTGCGCCCGGCCTCGATCGTGGAGAACTATCGCGGTTAGTCGGACCCCGCGCGTCCCGCGCGCTCGGGCACGAAGCGCAAAGGCTTAAGACCGCCAAGTCGACTCTGTCGTGCGCGCTCGGCGGTGTTAGCGAGATGCGCTCCAGCGACCGCCAGCGATGACCGTGCGCTTGGGCGGCGGCGCAGATCGGGCACTTGCAGTGGTGCTCATCGCTCAGCTAGAGCGGCGTGACCGGGTATTTCCGCGGTGGTGTTTTTTCGCGATGATTCGTCGATCAGCTTGGTGCGGGGAAGATCGGGTCGGTCATTTGCCGCACGCCCCAATGTCGACCGGAGCGTAGGTCACGCGCAGGTTGCCCGTCGTGTCGTACAGGCGGAACACGACGCTGAACCCCTTGCTCATGTAGCTGTGCAACTGCGTGCTGTGGCACGCGGTCTCGGCGTACTGGGGCCATGCATCAGCCTTGTCACGAGCGGTTGCCATTGCCTGCCAATCGTTTTCCGTGGGTTGGGGCTCTTTCGTGCCCAAGATCAGCCTATTGCCGGCGAGCCTGATCTCCACGACGTCGGGGTTGGACGCCTTCACGTCCTTCTCCAGCTGCTCGGTCTTGGCTCGCCAGGCTTCGTGAAACTGATCTTCGTCGCGCGGAGCGGCGTGGCCGCTGGTCGTCAGCGCCAGGAACGCAGCGAGGGTCGCGCCTAACGGAAGCGAGAAAATTCCGGCACCAGGTAAGCGCAAACGCACCTGGCCGCGGCGAGCCCTAAGGGGTGCAGCACGGCACCCAAATAAGCGCTGATTGCCTAAGGTGCCGATTCCCGTGACCGGATCGGAGCGAAAGTAGATCTCTGGATTTTCTTTCGGTCCCCAAGGTGCCGGCTTCGTCAATGCGCAGGCACCCACACGCGCGGCACAAATGCCGATACTTACCAACAGCTTCATTCTCCCCCGTCCAAGTCTTGTCATGTTAGTGCAACGACGCTCGCGAGCCAATTTGCAAACAAGACTTACGCAGAGATATTTGGGGATAGGACCGCGCGGAGGGGACGGCGCGTGGCCGCTGGCGTCAGCAAAACCCTGCGGTCGGCATGCGCCCGGCCTCGACCGTGGAGAACTATCGCGGTTAGTCGGACCCCGCGCGTCCTGCGCGCTCGGACGCGAAGCGCAAAAGGCTTAAGACCGCCACGTCGGCTCTGTCGTGCGCGCTCGGCGGTCTTAGTGAATTTGGCGTGACGTGCGCAATCGCTGGCGAATGTCGGCATTGTCCCCGCAAGCGCAGAGTGGTGCGCAGTAGACGGGACCGCGACCGCGACCGCCAGACGGAAAGGAGTCGCTGAAACAGCGCTTACGCATTAGGATGGAGTGGGAGCGAACTCGAACCAATGCCGGTGAACTTGGACATCATTCCGACCGGTGCTGCCCTGGGAGCGGAAGTCCGCGGCCTCGACCTGTCGGAACCGATGGACGACGGGACCTTCGCTCTGATCGAGCACGCCTATGACGAACATGGCGTGCTTTTCTTTCGCGATCAGCGGATCACGCCCGAGCAGCAGGTCGCCTTCACCCGCCGCTTCGGCGAGATCGAGTTCAACATTTTTGGCGAGCGTTGGAGTGTGCCGGGCTGTCCGGAAATCGTCGTCGTGTCCAACATCACCGACAACGGAAAGCCGATTGGCATCCGACGCGCGGGCGAGAACTGGCACAGCGACATGTGCTACACCGCGCGACCACCGCGCGGGACGATCCTCTATGCGATCGAGACACCGGACCTTTACGGCCTGCCGCTCGGCGACACCGAATTCGCCAGCGCCGCGGCGGCGTGGGACGCGCTGCCCGAAAGCTTGCGCCGCCGCATCGATGGCCGCCGCGCTTTCTTTGATTTCACGAGGCGCAAGCGCGCCTTTCCGCCGACCCGAGAGGAAATAGAGCGCAACCCGCCAGTGCGGCACCCTATCGTACGCAGCCATCCGAAGACCGGGCGCAAGTGCCTCTACGTCATGCGTGACGACTGCACGGGCATCGAGGGGATCGCCACAGAAGAGGCCGAGGCGCTGATCTGCGCCCTTGCCGATCACATCGTGAAGCCGCAATTCATCTACCGGCACCATTGGCGGCGGGGCGACCTGTTGATGTGGGACAATTGCACGGTGCAGCATCGGGCGATCCAGGACTACGACCTCCCGCAGCGCCGCAAAATGCACCGTACGACGATGGGCGGAGCGGTACCGGTCTGAACAGGGTGCTGCGTTTCCCCCTGAGCCTGCATCGGTCAGTAAACCACTCAATGGTCGCCTGGTCGAAACGTCCCCTATGGGCCCAGTTTCGGCCGTCGCGGCGCGTTGCTGTCGAGTCCGCTTCACCCCTGTAACCGGACTTCATCTCATTCACATATTTCTTCCGGAAGGGCCACAAGCAGAAGTTGGCCGCCCGCCCGGCAGGAGATTACGCGGCTTTCTGATTTCTGATACGATGTTTCGTTGAGCGCACGGCTCGTCCCCATGATGACTTCCGAGAAACGGGGATCACGAGTGAAAGAAACTATCGCATTTGGAGGCCGACTATGCGGCACCTTTCCGTGATAGCAGCGTGCGGAGCGCTTCTCGCACTGCCGGTTTCATCGTTTGCACAGTCACCCTCCGCCAATTTCTACTACAAGCTCAGCACGCAGTTCCGCGGCACTGGCATGCCGATGGACGTATTCAATGGTGGGGCACACGACAATCAGGCGCGCTTGGATACAGACCAGAACGTGAGTGGACAGTACTGGCGGTTCGTCCCGGCTGGGCAAGGCTCCTACAACCTGACAACCGAGTTCCGCGGACCGGGGATGTGTCTGGACATCAATCCACCTACCAATCGACCGGAACTGAGGGCGTGTGGAAACTACACCGGACAGTTCTGGCAAATCGTGCCAGCGGGCAGTTGGGTAAGGCTCACCACGACTTTCCGCGGGCCCGGCATGTGTCTTGATATTGATCCAGCGAGTAACCAGCCAGAACTGCGGCCATGCGGCAATTACACGGGCCAGTTCTGGAAGCTCATGCAAACGAACCGTAGCGCACCGTAACAACGCTATGCTTCCGCCTGATTCGGAAAGACTGTAGACGCCCCGACAACCTCGGGTGCGGTCATCGGCCTCAGCCTGATTGCAGAACAAAGCGCCGATTCGACTTCTGCACCGATCGTGCATTCATCGGGTAGAGCTTGGCAAAGCTCGCCACGTCGGCGGCGGCGACTTCAATCGGATTCGTCAGCAGCAGCCAATTGACCACTTCGCTGCATGGCGGCGTGGTCAGCGATCCTTCGTAAAAGTAGTAGTCACGCTTCGCCGGAAGCAACCCGTTGGGATCGATGCCCGCATCCACCTTGGCCTGGGCATTCTCGGCGGTCGGCATCGTCGCCACGAACTTGCCGAAGGCCGCGTTCGGCTTGCCGGTCGTCATCAGCACGCCGACCACCGCGAGCACGCCCCCGTCGTTGTTGTGGACGAAATGCGCCTCCATGGGGAAGCTCTTGCCGCCAATCGCATGCTCGCTCGGCCGGTGGAAATGAAATTGCCGCAAGGTGTACTTGTCGGCGCCGGTAGTGAGCGTCGAGCCGGGGGCGCAATTGACCTGGATGGTGTGACCATTGTTGACGATGGTGTCGCCCTGCTTGGCCCAGGCGATCTGCAAGGGCGAGAGCTGCGCCTTGATCGTCGCCGTGATGTCGAGCGGCGACTGTTGGCTGCCGAGGCTGCAGAGTTTGCTGGCGGGGTCGAGATCGCCCCATTTGTCTGGCCCGGTGGCCCCCTCGTAACTCCAATGCGTCTCGTCAGAAAAGCTTTCGGCAGCACAGAGCGGGCAGAGCATGAGCCCTCCCATCACGGCGAGCGCGCGGCGACGATTCATAGCATCCCCCATCGCGGCTGCGAATAATCATAGTCGCATTCTAAACCCGCCGGAATAGCGGCCAGATCCAGTTGCCCCAGGAATCTCTGCGGGTGGTAAACGACTCAGGCACCATTGGCTTGGCGCTTGCGCCGGAATGCGCTCATGTCCGCTCCGGGTCATTCGCGTCATTCTGACCGTGCGCCGATCACTTCCGCTCTACCCCGATAAGCAGACAATTTCAGAGCCAGTCAGCACTTCGCATTTGGGCCCAGATGCGGACATGGGTAGCGAACGACTTTGGCGCTTGCGGTTAGTCGACCCCGCCAGCGACGAAAAGCATTCTGACTTGGCGGCTGCTCATTCTGGCAGTCCGGCCTTTCGCAGCGCAGCGACAAACAACTCGACGTCGACCTGCTGCTGGAAGGCCGACATTCTTTCGCACACGGCGCTTATTGGAGGAGGGGATCGCGTTCCCAACCAATTGCGAATGAATTCTTGAAGCTTGTCCGGAGGTTCGCCCGCTGCCGCCATCGCGGCAATCTTGACATAGCCAACGACACCTTTATCTGGTCGTTCGGCGAACGCCTTATCTATCCAATGTATGGACTCCCCAAATCGACCAGCAAAGAAATGCACTAGGGCAATTCCTTGATAGGAACCCCAGGCATCCGCATCCAGTGCGCCAAACCGCAATGACCGTTCAAAGAGCGCCAGGGCCTTTGCGTGATCGCCGACCAAGATGTACACGGAGCCGGCGTACCGTGAGATCATGAGAGAGTTGGGGTTCAAAGCGCGCGCGCGTTCGAGATGCTGCAGACCTTCCTGTGGGCGCTCGCCGAGAATGGCGATGCATAATCCTGCTCTTGCCAGAGCATCGGGGTTGTCGCGCCCCGTTTCAATCGCCTGACGTGCGGCTTCCAATCCACGCGCCCGTTCATCCTCGATTAGCCCGAGAAATTGCATGACCCGGTTCAAGTGACAGTTTGCAATGAGGCCATGGGCCGAAGAAAAATTCGGGTCGACCTCTATGGCCTTGTTCAGCAGCGTCAAAGCCTCGAGGCTGGACTCAGGCGTCTCTTTCACGACGAGAGCGAATGCGCGTAGATAGAGATCGTACGCCGTCAGGCTGCTGGTCGGCTTGGCCTGTGCACGCGCGAACTCGACGTGAAGCACTTTGGGGGCGATGGCTGGGATGACGCTGGACGTGATGTTGTCTTGCAGGTCAAAGACGTCCTCCAATGCACCTTCATATCGGTCGGCCCAGATCGGACCGCCCGTCATCACATCGATGACTTCACCGCTGATGCGCACCCGGTTGCTGGCCTTGCGTATGCTACCGACTAGGACGTAGCGGACACCAAGTTGACGGCCGACTTCACGGGCATCGACTGCGCGGTCCTTGTAAGCAAAGGATGAATTGCAGGCGACGACAAAGAGCCAGGGGATTCTCGACAGGGCAGTCGTAATGTCTTCAACCAACCCATCGACAAAGTAATCCTGCTCAGGGTCGCCAGTCATGTTCTTGAACGGCAGGATGGCGATCGAGGCCTTGTCAGGCAGTGCAGGCCGACCATCTGCCGTGGATGCAGGTGGTGCTTCGGAAGCTGCCCAAGCCAAGGCATCGGTCGCAGGCCAATCCTCAGCAGACCACTCCACCCGAAACGCTCGAATGGGGCGAACGATGTTCTTTAGAGTGAGGTCGCCCAGTGGGTGGAGAGTAGCCTTGAGCCGTCCCTGGACAGCGTCGCGCACGGCGCGCGAAACGACGATCCCACCCGGCGGTGCCTCCCCCTCGAGGCGCGCGGCCACATTGACGTCGTCGCCGTAGATATCATCGTCCTTGACGATGACATCGCCGAGATGAAGGCCGGTTCTGAACACGATGGCCTCTTCCTGAGGCTGGCCGCGATTTGCCTCGATCATGGCTTGCTGGAACTCGATTGCGGCGCGGAGTGCGTCCACGGCACTCCTGAACTCAACGAGGCCGCCGTCGCCCGTCAGCCTGATCACCCTCCCGCCGCAGCGTGCGGCAGCCGGCGCGAGCCGTCGGTTCAGATGTTCCAGAAGCCGCGCAACGGTGCCGCTTTCATCCCGGCCCATCAACCGAGACGATCCAACCACGTCTGCAAAAAGGATTGCCGCCAGTTTGCGCTGCTCACGGGCCACCGGGTTTTTCCTTCTGTCCCGCTCTGACAAAATCCTAGAAGCACGTCGGCATCCGAGCAAGGAATGATCGCCAACTGCTTCCGGTCCCGTCGTTCGGGTGGGCTTCGCCCTTCTCCATCCACGCCTTGTAGCCGGCGATCAACTCCGGATCGCCGAAGTGGGCGTTCAACATAGCGACAGCTGGCCGTATTAGGGCGGCCTCCAAGTGGCACGCGGCGGCATGCGCTTACGTCTGCTTTGGGTCATTCGCGTCATTCTGACTGTGCGGCGATCACTTCCGGTCTACCCCGATAAGCAGACAATTTCAGCGCCAATTGGCACTTCGCATTTGTGCCGCGAGCTGACATTGACGAAATGACAGCGTTGGTCAATCGGCTTTCACCCTTTCCCACAACCTCGGAGTCACGACTATGACAAAGAGAACCCTTACGGCCGCGTTGGAAACCGTCGACCTTCCGGCTGCGCTAGCGACCCTCGATCAGGACGTTGTCTTTCATTCGCCGATCCTGGCGACAACCAGCGATGAAATCCGTGGGCACCCCATTGTAACCAAGATCCTGCAGACGGCATTCGCTTGCTATGGGATGCCCCGGAACGTGGAGGAATTCCAAAACCCCGACGGACGATACATCGTCACTTTCGACGGAAGCATTGACGGCAACCTGATTCAAATCGCCATCCTCGTAACAGAGAATGCTGCCAAAAAGGCGCAAAGCATCCGCCTGTTCGCGCGCCCATGGCCGGTCGTCAAGCTGTTCCGCCAGTGCATGGAGCGTGCCCTGCGTCCGGACCCGGTCCCCGACGCCATCTGGAATCTGCCAGATCCGCGGGCGCGCTGATGGCGCTCGGGATGTGCGCGGTCGAGCGCAGTGCCGTGGGGCTTGAGCGGCATCGTTGGTTTCCGACGCCGCCAACCGCCTGTTCGAGGATAAGCCGGCCGTGCTGCTCCATGGGTGAACGGGTCGAGCAGCATTGTGCGGACTGAGTGGGCAGAAGAATATTGGTCGGCGAAGGCATTTTTTGGGGAGAGTTCATAGGTCCGACGATTCCAGATTCGAATTGCGGGCCTGCGCATGGTAGCGGCCGTTGGCTTCGACCGAGCCGCCCTTGCCGTACATGTTGCGTGGCCGCGCCCAGTCGGTCAGCGAGTGATTTGGGCCGGTCTCATTGCGCCCCTTCGGCATGGCGTCGAGGATGCCGTAGATTCCCAGTACTTCCTCGCCGCCGCGGCCATAGGCCGAGTAGGTGTGAAAGATCTCGCCCGCGTCGTTTTTGTAGAAGACGCTGCGGCCTGACAGATCTTGCACGGTCGCGGTCCATTCTGGCGCCGGCCGGAAGTTGTACGATGCGCGTCCAGCCGCGACGTCCTCCGGCCTGAATGAGACATTGAAGTCATAGTTGAAGTCGTTGCCGAAGGACGACACCCATAGAAAGCGCCAACCCATGCGCTTGCGCACGATCTCGATCTCTTCGATCGGCGCCCGGGCCACGGCCGCATAGCTGACATCGTGGTTCTCGAGATGGGGTAGAAGGTCGGCCACGTGATCGACCTCGAGCGAGCATCCCACACATTGATGCTGCGCGCCGGGCGCCATCATGAAATGCTTGATGCAAAGCTGGCTGCGCCCCTGGAAAAGCTCCGACAATGTCAGTTTGCCATCCGGCCCATCGAAGACATACGCCTTCTCGACCCGAACCCGAGGAAGCGCCAGGCGTTCGGCGGAGACCTCATCGCGATGGCGGGTCAAAGCCTTTTCATGCTCGAGAAGGGCGGTCCGTGCCTTAAGCCACTCCGCTCGCGATACAATCTGCTTCTGCATGTGACTCTCCTGCTTCTTCCGTGGATGAAGAGGTCACGGCTCTCAGCGATCGGCGCGCGACCCCTCTGCCAAACAAGGAGCGCCCCTGGACGCTCAAGGACGCCCACGATTCCAGTTCTGCCGACCTGGGTTCAGGCCTCGACCAAGACCTCGAAGCCGCCGAAGATCAGGCGCTTGCCGTCGAAAGGCATTGGGTTGGCGTTGGGTTGACTACGCGGGTCGGCCATCACCTTTTTCATACCCTCGTCGCGGGCCTGTCTTGACGGCCACACGATCCAGGAGAAGACAACCGCCTCGTCGCCCTTCTTCTGGACGGCCATCGGGAAGGAAGTGAGCTTTCCGTCCGGGACGTCGTCGCCCCAGCATTCGACTATTTTCAAGGCACCATGCTCCTTGAAAATCGGCGCGGCCTGTTCCGCATGCTTCTTGTAGGCGTCGCGGTTCGCGGTTGGCACCGCCAACACAAATCCATCGATGTAGCTCATGGTCGTTGGTCTCCTCGCTGATGTCTGTTCGATCCGGCGTCACGTGCGGCTCAGGCCGCCGCCGGCTGGTACGGCTTCAGATGGTCCGCCATAGCCTTTCGGAAGGCAGGTCGCGCCTCGCAGCGCTCCTGATACGCCATCAGGGCCCGCCGCCCGGACACGATGTCGGTATGGCGCAGGATGCGCAGCACGGTGGTCATCAGCAGGTCACCCGCGGTGAACCGGTCTTCGAGGTAGTCACGGCCGCCGAGCCAATGCTCGAGCGCGGCAAGCCGCTTCTGCACCGCCTCCACCGCCGTCGGCCGGCGCTCCGCCGCCCACGCCTCGCCGGCATGGAAGAGATCGAGCTCGGCCAGGTTCTGCACCGCAGGTTCGACCGAGTTCAGGGCGGCAAACATCCACGCCTTCGTCCGCGCCAAGCCATTGGCGTCCGAGGGCGCCAGCGCTTCGGACCCTTCAGCGATGTGAAGCACAATCGCACCCGACTCGAACAGCTTGAGCTCGCCCGCCTCGATGGCCGGAACCTGACCAAACGGTTGAAGAGCGCGATAGGCTGCGGTCGCCTGGTCCTCGGGTCCGATCAGCCATTCGTCATAAGGGATACGCGCCTCCTCGAGCGCCCAGCGCACGCGGAAGTCCCTTACCAGGCCCTGTGCGAAGGGCGGCACAGAGCGGAATGCGGTCAACTTGATCATCGTCGTCTCCTTCTGTCGCTTTCGCATCATCATGATAGTTAACCATATGGTAAAGTATTGGGCGAAATAGGTGGGCTGTCAACCCCGGGCGTCTCGGCTTCTCGAGGCACGAGGCAAAATCCAGCCAATAGGCGCACCGGTGACCCCGCGCGGACCATCGCGACAAGACCGTGCTCGAGCACATCGAGCATCTCGTGGCCGAGGAGAAGAGGCTCTACGCGCAAGGCACCATGTCGGATGCCGAGCGC
>Ga0070698_100005049_pt1 | contig 14466 bp, 11 predicted proteins | sample KBSK1502metaG_FD_65477 | JGI IMG/M metagenome (GOLD analysis project Ga0070698, IMG submission 65477) | Corn, switchgrass and miscanthus rhizosphere microbial communities from Kellogg Biological Station, Michigan, USA - KBS K1-50-2 metaG | ecosystem: Host-associated > Plants > Roots >...
TAAATCAACATGCAACGGCTGTGGATCAGCCGCGGCATTCACCACCTTGAGATAAATCGTTCCCTCCCTGGTGTCACGGGTGACGCTGGTGTAAACCTTCGACCCTCCGGTGGCCGTCAGCGTCGACGGTAGAACCACGTCTCCATGGTTATTGCTGAAAATCACTTGCACGTAATACGAGGGCGATCCGTAGCTTTGGAGCGCGTCATAGCCGATCAGGTTCGTGGCCCACTGACTGGCACCCGGGTTCACGTTTACCAAAAGCGGCGCATAGGATTCCAGAATCACGATATCCGAGTTGCGCTCCAGACCAGTCAGCCATGCCGCGTCACCCAGTGCAGCATGCAGGTTCGGGGTCGGGAATCCCTCTTGCGAAGCCCATTCGCCGACGAATATTTTCGGACCAGTGCGTTTGTAACTATCGTAGTGATGAACGTCGTTTTCGAACGATCCGGGTCCCCGATAATAGTGCTCGTCAATTATGTCCGGAGTCCGGCTGGTCACACCCGTCGTCGCGATCACTTGAAGATTCGGGTAAGCAGCCTTGATCGCATCGTAGAACTCAGCAAAGCGAGCGTCATAGCTCCCGGATCGGTCAAAGAAATCTTCGTTTCCGATTTCGACGTAGTGGAGCGGGAACGGCGCTGGATGACCGTCCGCTGCGCGCTTCGCGCCCCAAGTGGTGTTGGGAGCACCAGTGAGATATTGGATTTCATCCAAGGCATCCTGCACGTATGGTGCCAAGTCCGGAACGAGCGTGCCGTTCAGCGAATAGCCGGCATAAACTGCGAGTACCGGTTCCATGTGCAGGTCTTCGCACCATTCCGCAAACTCAAGCAAACCCAAACCGTCATCAGAACGATAACCCCAAGGACTTTCATGGCCGGGTCGCTGTTCGATCGGCCCGATGGTGTTCTTCCATTCGAACCGCTGGTCGATCGTGTTGCCTTCAAGATAGTTGCCGCCTGGGAGGCGCAGAAAGGCCGGCTTCATCGCCAATAGTTTCGCCATCAAATCTATTCGGTTGCCGTTCGGACGGTCCCGATAAGTTGGCTGAAACAGCGACACTTGAGTCAGCCAGAAGGTTCCCGGGCTTCCGGTTGAGATGACGTAACGCGTATTTGCCGTGGGCGGCACCAGGGAGGTTCTGAACTCGATACTGTATTTCTTCCAGACCTCGGTAATCTGAGGTACCTGAGCAAGGGCATAGCCGGTGGACCCATCGCTGCTCTCGATGTCCAACGTCAATGGACCAGTAAAACCGGGAGCCGCTTTGGCCCAGAAAGACGCTTGGTAGGTCATGAAAGGCTTGACCGGGATGCCCCAGAATCCATCATTTGCGGCCCGTCGACCCGCAAGCTGTTGGTCAGAACGGTGCCACTGACCGGCTGGGTCGTGTCGAGCGTCATTGAGCCGGCTCCGCCGTTGTCCTGCACGAGTGACCAATGCACCGGCGCGCTCGCGCTATCCTTGAGCACCCGATTCTGGATCAACTCACCGTAAATATCGCCATCGTAGGAATGGTTGATCTCTTCGGTCATCAATCCGTAGAACTTTGGATTGATGCGAGCGCCCGGGTGGGCGGCATCGATGTTGAGCGTGGCGGGTTGGACTGGCTGCGGTCCCGGTAACGCAGGGTTACCGACCCGCGCGATCGCGAGAATTTGGTCCGGGGTTAGAGCAGCTTGGTAAAGGCGTACATCGTCTATGGCCCCGTTAACCCAATCCACATAGCTATTATTATATTGCCCGTGGCCGATTCCGGTGTGCCCGTTTGCCGGGCTGGGAGAAACGCTGAATACCTGTCCCGCCAGCACGCCATTCACATAGATCGAGGCGGATTGTTGGGTCGCGTCGTACGCCCCGGTTACATGGTACCAGGTGCCGACCGTAGGCGTTATGCCGGAGTCGGCGTAAACGGCAACACCGGGTCCGCCCGCCGCGCCAAAAGGCTGGGTGAAGGTGAACGTGTTGGTGTCGCCACGCTTCTGGAGGAAGAAGGTGGCTTGAAAACCAGAGTCTTCGCTAACGAAGGTTTGAAGCCGCCTAAGCTGTTGAGCTTGACCCAGGCAGCGACGGTGAAACTCTTCGTAGTATCGACAACATCTCGCGGGATGTCGGCATAGCTGCCGACCGCGCCCGTCAGACTGAGTGCACCCGGTCCCACCAGGCCGGTCGTCCAACCGGCGCCACCGAGCAGGGAAGCGCCATTTCCATTGCCGGAAGAGTCGTGAGCAATGGTGCCGGAGCCCTCGTCGAATTTCAGGTAAGCAAGCGGATTTGGTGTTTGCGCGCGCACGGCGACAGCGGTTGACAGGAGCAGGAAGTAAGGGGCGAGCAACGAAAATGGGCGGACATGAGTCCGTATCGCGGCGGGGAGCGAAATACGTGTTCGCATGAATCCTTTCAGTGATACCGAGCTTGGCTCGGGGTTTCCGTTCGTGGGGGTAAAGACAGTTCTTGGCAGCGAGCTGCGAGAACGTTCACGGAAATAGCACTTCAGATAAGAATGTCAACAGGAAAACTTGGCTCGCTCCCGGGAATTCGTCCCGCGCCTGATCTCGTCGCTCCTGCCGATCAACCAGTTCTGATTTCCAAAACGGCATAAGAACAACTTGGGTTTGCTCTGGGCAGAAAAAACCCTCAGCCACCGCAGCAGCCTTTGCACCCGTTTCCGGCGATGACGGCGTTGTCGGCGATGTCGGCGTTTCTATACCGGTGGTGCGGTCGCGCTCAGCCGCTCCACAAACGTCGGCTCAATCGTGTAGGTCTGCGAGCTCTCGCGGCTTCCGCGCAATTGTTCCATCAGACAACGAATGCTTAATGTTCCGATGCTGGCAAAATCGTGCTTAATCGTTGAAAGCGGTGGACGAAAAAATTCAGCTTCGGGAAGATTATCAAATCCGACCACGGAAACGTCCTGCGGCACGCGCAGACCGCCCTCTTCGAAGGCGCGAATGGCGCCAAGTGCCATTTGGTCGTTGGCGACAGCGAGAGCGGTAAATTTTCCACGGTGTTCCTTCAGCAACTTGAGAGTCGCCTCAAATCCTCCTCTCGACGTCCAGTTCCCATCGATGCAAGGATTGGACGAGTAGCCCGCCTCCTTCATCGCCTTCAACCAACCTTGATACCGGAGGCGGGCGACCCGCCAAACCATCGGTCCCCGCAAATAGGCAACTCTCGAGTGTCCCAGGCTGAGCAGATACTTGGTTGCCAAGTAAGCGCCGTATTCTTGGCGGACGTGAACCGAGGGCGCTTCAAATCCAAGGTCGCAGTCTACCGCCACCAGCGGTACGTTCACGCACATCTCGCGGAGAGGACGCAAATCCATCTCAAACGGAAGATGCATCAGGATCCCCGCCACGCGATGGGCACACAGCTTATTAACTGCACGGCGGATCCGGTCGATGGTTGCGTCTCGAATCCCGGCGAACATTATAGTGTAATCGGTTTCCCTGGCCGCCCGTTCGACATTGATCATTATTTGAGCTGGGCCATAGAAACTGGTAGCCCAGGTCACAAAGCCGATCACGCTCGAACGCTGACTCACCAACTGGCGGGCCGTCATATTTGGCCGATAACCCAGATCCTCCATCACATTCAGGATGCGTAATCGAGTTTTGGGGGCCACATCGGGCATGTTGTTGATCACGCGTGAGACTGTCTGGTAAGAGACGCCAGACTGAGCTGCGACATCGTGGATAGTAATGTGCTTTTTATGCCCTAACGTTTGCCTTGCCATTGGTGGAACCTAGCACGATTGCCGGCAAATATTCCATCAGGACGTTAGGGTGGGCTCTCGGCCCGCGGTAGGGATGCGCTCCCGCGCGTCCGCATTCGCCGCGCTCCGGTGCGTCCGCAAGCGTGTACCGCATATTAAAACGATGTGGCATGGCCAGGCACCGGACGCGCCGGAGCGCGTCCCTACCGAAAACACCCTACCGAAAACACCCTACCGAGCCAATGCATCCGCCAGTATCTCGATTGGGTGGAGCGCAATTCGGCCGGTACCATCTTTGATCTGATGCCGGCAACTTGTGCCGGGTGCTGCGATGATTGTGTCAGCTGGCGCCGACCTTACTGCTGGCAGCAGGACCAGTTCTCCGATCTGCATGGAAACCTGGAAATGCTCTTCTTCATATCCGAACGAGCCAGCCATGCCGCAGCAACCGGATGGAATAACCTGGACTTTGTAATTCACTGGTAGCTCGAGCGCTTTGACGGTCGGAGTCAGCGAAGCAAGTGCCTTCTGATGACAATGCCCATGCAGTTTGATGGCGCGCGGTTGTTGCGTGAAGACCTCGTGCCGGATTCGACCGAGGTCAGCCTCCCGGGCAATGAACTCATCAATTAAAAGCGCGTGGTTGGCCAATGTCTTGGCCGCGCTGACCAGGTGCGCTGGAACCAGATCGGGTACTTCGTCGCGGAAACCCAGGATGGCCGATGGTTCAATCCCTATTAGTGGAGTGTCCGCGGCGATCAGATCCTTCAGCAATTCTACATTGCGGACGGCTAATCGTTGCGCGTTGCGGAGCAACCCTTTGGAAATCTGCGCTCGACCGCTATCGACGTGCCGCGGAATGATCACTTGATAACCCAAGCGGTTCAGCAGTCTCACTGCTTTGATGCCGACCTCCGCGTCGTTGAAGTTGGTAAACTCATCGCAGAAGAGAAAAATGCGACCGTTTGGAAAAGCGCCACTTTGATTGGCATTGCGGCGATACCAGCGCCGCAAGGTCGTTTTGTACAATTTCGGCATCGAGCGCCCTTGGGCGAAGCCAGCCGCCCGTTTCAAGAGAGGTGCAATCAGGCCACTGCCGACGATAAAGTTGTATACGGCGGGAGTGAGCGACGCCCAAGCCATCGCGGTCGAGAAATTTCCGATTACTCGCGAGCGCAACGGTACCCCGCGCGCATCATGAAACTGTTGCAGCCATTCTGCTTTGAGCCGCGCAACGTCTACGTTTGATGGACACTCCGATTTGCAACCTTTGCAAGACAGGCACAAATCCATCACCGCGGCGATTTCATCGGAGTCAAATGGATTTGCTTGGCGCGAGCGAGTAAGGACTTCGCGTAGCATATTTGCTCGGGCCCGGGTCGTGTCGCGCTCGTTGCGCGTCGCCATGTAGCTGGGGCACATGGTACCGCCCATCAAATGGGACTTGCGACAATCTCCCGATCCGTTGCACTGTTCGGCTGCTCGCAAGATGCCTCGTGAATCCGAGAAACTAAGCACGGTCGCAAATTCGCGCCCGGCCGGTTCAGGCTCGTAGCGCAAACTGGCATCCATTGGCGGCGTATCGACAATCTTGCCAGGATTGAAGACGCCGGCCAGATCCCAGCTGCGTTTGATATCTTGGAATAACGCGTAGTTCTTCTCACCTACCATGAGCGACAGGAATTCGCCGCGCAAGCGACCATCGCCGTGCTCGCCACTGAGCGAACCGCCGTAACGCTTCACTAAGTGTGCGACGTCGGTAGCGATAATTCGAAAAAGCTTCCGATCCTTTTCGGCTTTGAGGTTGAGAATCGGGCGCAGATGCAGTTCGCCGGAAGCGGCATGACCGTAGTGAACAGCGGAGAGATCGTAGCGCCGGAGAAGATCGTCGAAGTCATGCACAAACTCCGGCAGGTCTTCCGGGTCGACCGCAGTATCTTCAATTACCGCCACCGGTTTGGCATCTCCTGGTATATTGGAGAGCAAACCGAGCGCAGCTTTGCGCAGATTCCAGACGCGTTGCTGGTCAGTGCCCCAAACCGTGGGGTAGTGGTATCCGAGACTGGCAGCGCTCAGTTCAGCCTCAAGGCGTCTCGCCGCGTCTGCGACCTCACCACGGGTGTAAGCAGCTAACTCGACCGCGAGAAGAGCCCCCGGATCGCCTTGCACAAAAAAACGATTCTGCCGTTGTTCGAGGTTGGTTTTGGTACATTCGAGGATGTGGTGGTCGATCAGCTCGCACGAACGCGGGGCGTATCTCAGTGCGACAAGATTTGCCTGTAGCGCTTCGTCGATCGTGGCGCAGTGCACGCAAACGAGCGCACTCTCGGGCGGAGGCAGCGGTTCGCAAGCCAAGGTGATTTCGGTAAGAAACGCCAGGGTGCCTTCTGAGCCAGCGAACAGCCGGCAGAAATTGAAAGGCGGACCGGCAGGTGAAAACGGAACACAGGCCGCGAGGGAATCGAGAGCGTAGCCAGTGTTGCGCCGGTGAATCGATTTTTTTGGAAACTCACGCGCAATGGTTTCACGAGTATTGACGTCGCCAAGCAAACGGCTGATGTCCCGGTAGATCGCTGCCTCAAGCCTGGAGCCGGAACATTTGGCGGCAAATTCCTCGCTCGAGAGCGGACCAAATTCAGCAATCGATCCGTCACTCAATACCACGCGCGCCGAGATGAGATGCTCGCGTGTACTTCCGTAAACTACCGAGTTAGCGCCACAAGAGTTGTTGCCAACCATGCCTCCGATCATCGCTCGGTTCTGCGTAGAGGTTTCGGGCGCGAAGAAAAGTCCGTGGGGAGCAAGAGCCAGATTAAGTTCGTTACGAACGACGCCGGGTTGTACCCGCACCTGTCTGCGCCCGGAATCGATCTCCATGATCCGATTGAGGTAGCGCGAAACATCGACGATGATTCCGGCCCCGACGACTTGTCCAGCCAACGAAGTGCCAGCCGTGCGTGGCACTAATGCCGTGCCATGTTCGCCGGCAAACTGGATAAGATAAACAATGTCCTCTTCGCTCTTCGGTAGGGCGACTGCTTGCGGCATCTCGCGATAAACCGAAGCATCGGTCGCGTAAAGTGTGCGCATCGTCGCGTCGAGATGAAGGTCGCCTGCTAATTTTTTGGCAAGATGCTCAAAAGCGGACGGGCTGGGGGAGGCCATGGGGGAGAATGCAGAATACAGAAGTCAGGGGACAGGAGATAGGGACAAATGGCGACCGTCTCGTCGTGGTGCTGGTCCGCGAATTTTGCCGACCAAACTGCGATCCGACAAGAACATCGTCTGGCAACCAAGCTTGCCGTTGAAACCCGCGTTTGGCAGAAAAAGCAACCACCACTTCGCTGGATCAGAGCGAAACGAGCCTTGCTTGGCCAAGCCATGGCGGGCCGCTTGCAAACGCGCACGAATCGGAAATCGGAAAGTGGGTTTTGGCTCAATGCTTGGCTGCAGTAGCCGCAATGCGTCCTTCGATCGGGTATAATGGATCATTGTATCCCGGCGTGGAGGCGTGACCTGGGACCACGAGCCGATCCACTAGGGCTTCGTCTTCCGCCGTGAAATCATAATCGAGGGCAGCGAGGTAGTCCTCCCATTGTGGCTCCGTTCGCGGCCCAGCAATCGGAGCGGTGACCATCCGGTTGTTAAGCACCCAGGAGAAGGCAAACTGGCCCGGCGTAATTCCGCGCGAGCTTGCATGTTTTGCCAACTCACCAGCGATCTGCAGGCTTTCCCGGCGCCACTCGGTTTCCATGATTCGTTTATCCTGCCGGCCTGCCCGGGTATCCTCGGCCGGCGCGCCATCTGCCGCATATTTGCCGGTTAGGACTCCTCGAGCGAGCGGGCTGTAAGGTGCTACGCCTAGCCCGTAATGGGCGCAGGCCGGCAAGTGCTCGACTTCGGGCATGCGGTTCAAGAGGTTATAATACGGTTGGCTGACGACGGGGCGATCGATCCCCAACAGGTCGCAAAGCCGGCAAATCTCAGCCACGCGCCAGGCCCGGAAATTCGAGACGCCAAAATACCGGATTTTTCCCTGTCGCAGCAAGTCCGCGAGGGCGTGCACCGTCTCGTCCAACGGCGTCGTGTGGTCCTCTCGGTGGAGATAGAGAATATCGATGACGTCGGTTCCGAGGCGGCGCAGACTGGCTTCGACCGCATTAAAGGTCCGGCGCCGCGACAAACCGCGATCATTAGGGCTATCGCTGGTTGGGTTTGCCAGCTTGGTCGCCAGAATCCACCAGGATCGCTCGGGAGCGATAGCGCGTCCCACGACTTCCTCAGACCGGCCGTTATTGTAGGCATCAGCCGTGTCGATGAAGTTGATTCCGACCGCCCGGGCGCGCGCGATGATTCGGCCGGAGGTGGCCTCGTCGGTGGGACCGCCGAACATCATCGTACCCAGACAAAGCGGAGAGACCTTGAGACCGCTGCGCCCTAGACTTCGGTATTCCAAGCTATTCTCCTTCCACCCATTCGTTAACGTCGCCGTAGGCTGAAGTGCGTGATTGCCGCCGATTTTGGTCCTCGGTAAGGTTCGTGGTTTCCCGTTCGCTGTCTCTCAGAAGGAGCTGGGTCATCTGGAATAATAGCAGCGAGTTCGAACCGGGCACACAGAATAAGAAAGACTGCGGTCCCTAATGCCAACTGCGGAAGGATTGCAGCCCTTAGGGCTTACTCAGCATCTGAGGTGTGTGTTGCCGGATAAATTCGCGATACCAATAAAACGAATCCTTTGGGATCCGTTGCTGATTTTTGAAATCGACCTTTACCAAGCCGAAGGTGGGCCGATAGCCAGAAGCCCATTCGAAGTTATCTAAGAGGGACCACACAAAATAGCCACGCACGTCCACTCCTTGACCTATGGCTTCCCGCATTGCGCGAATGTAACCATCGAGGAACTCAATCCGCTGATCGTCGTGTACTTTTCCATCCCCCGATAACGTGTCGTCGAAGTATGCTCCGTTTTCCGTAATGTAGATAGGAGGACACTCGTAATCTTGATGCAGCCAGAGCAATGCATCCCGAAACACCTGCGGATTGATTTCCCAATCGTAACTAGTCCGCGGCAGGTGGGCTGGAGGTGAAACCTGGCGAAATCCGAGCAATTCGTTTGCGTCCGCCTGGATGTATGCACGAAAATAGTGATTGATACCCAAAAATGAAATTGGCTGGCGAATAGAATCCAAATCGCCTGGCCGAATATAAGGATCAAATTCAGAAGTTATCCGATCCGGGTAATTGCCGGACAAGAGCGGTCCTAAAAAGCAGCGATTCCAAAGATCGTTATGTCGTTCGGCCATCACCATGGAATCCTCAGAGCGATCGGCCGGGACGCCTTGGTGAATATTTAGCGTCGTTCCAAGCTGCCAAGAAGAATCGAGCGACCGCAGCGCTTGGAGCGCGAATCCTTGCGCCAAGTTCAAGTGATGGGTGACCGCCAAGAAAGCAGATCGATCGGTAATCCCCGGCGCGTGAATCCCTAAAGCATGGCCCAGACAAGCATAGACCGATGGCTCGTTCAGCATGATCCAATGTTTAACGCGGTCGCCCAAATGGGACGCGGTTCGCGTTGCGTAATCGGTGAACCATCCGCAAACATCACGATTGGCAAAGCCACCATGCTCCTGAAGTGCCTGCGGCAAATCCCAATGGAAAAGCGTTGCGAAGGGGATAATGCCGGCGCCAAGAATCTCATCGGTCAAACGATCGTAAAAATCTAGACCCGCGGCGTTTGGTTGGCCGCGTCCGTCCGGTAGGATCCGCGACCACGAAATCGAAAAACGATAGGCTTGGACGTCTAACTCGCGCATAAGCGCAACGTCTTCTTTGTAGCGATGATAGTGATCGCATGCCTTATCGCCTGTTTCCGAGCGCTCAATCTTACCCGGGGTATGCACAAAAACATCCCAAATGGAAGGGGCTCGTCCATCTTCGGAGACGGCCCCCTCAATTTGATAGCTGGCGGTGGCGGTTCCCCATAGGAAGGGTCTGGTGGATGGATTTGGGCTGGGGGAGGACATAGGGAGAATATGGAATGCTTAGTATGGGAATCTTGGTGATTCCTTTTTTATTTCTGGCGACTTTGCGGCTTTGCGTGAGGTCTTAGGAGTGATTACATAGAGGTCTCCCAGCAAGTCGGAAGCGGGGTTCGCAATAACGAGAGCAGGACCACGACTAAGATCAATCCAAGGCAAAAAATCGACCAGGACCAACGGTGCGAGAGAAGTCTTGGTGTAAATCCGCTCGGCTCCCACGGAAACGCCTTCGTAGAGTAACGATTGAGATCGATTCCCTCTGGGGTGTCTGGGCCGGCATCGGCTGAATGGAACGCTTCTTCGCACAGCGGACAGACCGAAGAGCTTCTCAAATTCGGGCCGCCGCACACGGTGCATGATTGTCTCGCTGGTAGTGGATCCATTTGAACGATTGCGTTGCCCACAGCCTATCACGAATTGGATCCCGGAACGAGGAGTGGGATTGGAACTCGCGTCCGCAGGAGCATGGGCCGGCGGCGGCGTTGCTTGTCGGTTACGTAGCGATTCAGGCATGTGCCCTCCTTCCGCCAGTCCGGCTCGGACCGCCTTGCCGGCGGCCCATTTTCAACGCAACGACGTCACCATTATATGCGAGACGGTACACTAGCGGGTGACCAACTGCGGCTTTTGATTTCCGGGAAATTGATAAACGACATTTTCCCAAATGTGGGAGGTCAACAGCTTCCCTTATCGGCACCAGATTCGATAGCCAGGGGGCAGACGCCCGGAGAATCCAAGTATACCACACCGTGGCATCAAAGCTGCTGTTGGTTCGGTAGAGAAAATCCATTGAACTCTGTAATTCATAAAATAAGTCAACATGTCCTTGGCCAATGCGCGTGCTGCGGCACTTATCGATTGCTCAAGTACCAAGATGCTGAGTTAGGAAATCTTTGTGCCGATTGCGCCGAGCACACGATGGCAGCCGATATCGAGCTAAACTTCGGCGGCTACGATCTGTGTCGGCCAGAAGTGACAAAGACGAACTGACGCGTTCAAGCTCCACTTCGGTTGCCGCCGGTCACAACCAAGTTGGACGATTGAGAATCCCGGCTCGGTGGGATCGCTACCGATACACCGTCAGGGATTGCGTCTGTCCCGTTGACCTTGTTTTATCCGGTGGCCGCTCGGAAATGCGCACGAACACGGGTTCTCTTGCCGCTTTGCTGGAGCCTAGCCTTCTTTTGGCCACCGGCTGCGTTCACCGCTCCGGCCGGAGAGGCCGGCTTGATTTTGGCTTTGCTTGTTTTCATTCGGGTTCTTGGAGAAGCTTCAGGTCGGACAATTCCTCCGGCGATTTCAGATCAACAAACTTGTACGGGTGGTCGTCTACGACATTCGGATACCAACCGGTCACGCTCGGATGAACGAGGTGGATGCTCGTATACCAAAAGATCGGAATCATTATCGACTCGCTAAGTAAGACGTCCTCAGCCTGATGAAGCAGAGCAATGCGCCGATTGAGGTTTCCAGTATGATCAGCTTCGGTCAGCAGATCGTCGTATCGAGCGTTGGTCCAGCCGGACGAATTGTTCGCGTTACCCGCGCTCCAAATTTTTAAGAAAAACGCTGGATCGGGGATTCCGACCCACCCACGCCGGCCAATGTCGAAACGTTTTTTGTTTAGCGTGTCGAGATAGACTTTCCATTCCTGATTCTCCAAGCCGATGTCGATATTCAACTCTTGCCGCCACATCTGTTGAATGGCTTCGGCAATCGTTCGATGGCGCTCGCTCGTGTTCATGAGAATATTGAGTTTGGGAAAGCCGTGACCATCTGGATATCCCGCCTCAGCAAGAAGCTGTCTGGCTCGGCCCGGATCATACGCTATTTGGTGCGCTACCGGATACTCGCTAAATCCGGGCGGAATAAATCCGGTTGCCGCTTGTTCACCGCCCCGCAAGACATTGCGAACCAGAGACTCTCTATCGACCGCGAGGTTCAGGGCGAGACGAACTTTAGGATCGTCGAGTGGTTTGTGCGTTACGTTCAGAATATAAAAATAGACGGCAAGGTACGGCGCAATCTGCAGGACCTCCGGCTCGGTTCGGCGGTAGTATGGAATCTTGTCTAGCGGAACGAATTCCGTTTTGTGTAGCTGACCCACGCGAAAAGCGCGTTCGGTCGTGTCGTAGGATTCGATCGAGTAAAAATTGATTCCGTTGAGTTTCACTTTATCTGCATCCCAGTAGGTCGGACTTTTGACCACCTCGATGACATCGTTTTCGCGCCACGATTTCAGAACAAACGGCCCGTTACCCACAAAACGGTCCGGCTCCGTCCATTTGGTGTCACGTTGACCAATGCTTCCGAACTTCAGAATTGTTCGTGGATGTACGGGCTGGAAGGGTTGAAGAGTGAGCAACGCCAGGAAATAGGGATCGGGCCCGGTTAAGTCAAATCGTAGGGTATAAGGATCGAGGGCTTTCATCCCGACCTGATCAAAATCTTGGATTTGACCGCCCAGATACTCTCTGGCTCCCTTGATGACGAAGAAATACTCGGAGAACGGTGCGCCCAACGAAGCAGTCAGAACTCGTTTCACCGAAAAGAGAAAGTCATCCGCGGTGACTGGATCGCCGTTTGACCACTTCCCATTGCTCCGGAGGTGGAATGTCCAGACGGAATAGTCACTGTTATGTTCCCAGGCCTCGGCGGATCCCGGTATCTGTTTGGAACCGTCCTTTGGGTCGGTGATGACCAAACCTTCGAAAAGAGCTTCTTCAATTTTGCCCTCAGGATCGGTGTCGGTCAGTCCGGGGTCCAACGTTTTCGGCTCGCTTCCCACGGTTACTAAGAGAATTTTGTGTCGATTAGCGGCTGCGAGCATCGGACCACCGTGCTTGGCCGTACTGCCGACCGTCGAAGTGAGCCCAATCAATACCGAAATACTGAGGACGAGTGCGACAGTGATTCCGAGGGTTTTCTTCATGCTCAGGTTCTCCCGAGCCATAAGGGGACGAACCGACAGGAATGATGTGCCTTTCGCAGAATTGATACAATCTGAAACCGCGGCAGGGGCGGCCGATGTCACCGCCGAGCATGATCGGCCTGTGCTGAGATGCGGTTGTCCGACAGGTCACCTTTCTCGATGCGCAGCACGTCGTGCGGCGCAATTGACTGGATAGGCTATCAGCATTGCTGATATTGAGATATCATATGTTCTTAGGCGGATCTTGCTCCGCTGAAGGGAATCCGATGAATCCAAACGATCTCGACCTCAGACTTCTCCGATCCTTTCTCGCCGTGGCCCAGTGCGGCAAGATTTCGACTGCCGCCAAGCAGTTGCACTTGTCGCAACCGGCCGTCACCGCACATCTGCGACGGCTTGAGGAAGTCATGGGCAAACCACTGGTTTCCCGTTCCACCCGCGGCGTTAAGCTAACGGCCCAAGGTAATACTTTGCAGACGTTTGCGACGGAGATCCAGAACACCCTCTCCCGCATCGAAGCTTCGTTTCACCGCGAACAAAAGCTCGCCGGCCAGCTGCGATTGGGCGCAAGTCTTACCATTGCCTCCCAGGTCATCCCTACTTTCCTGGCCGAATTCTGCCGAATCTATCCTGGGGTGACGGTCGAACTGCGGGTTGATAATACGCAATCCGTCCTCGAATCGGTTCGAGAAGGAACCTATCCCTTCGGTTTGGTCGAAGGTAGTCCACGCGCGGCGGGGCTCAGGCTGGAGCAGTTTGTGGAAGACGAAGTAATCCTCGTTGCCGGTACCAATCCGATGTTTCGCAGCTACCAACGTCTGGCTGCGTCGGTTACTTCCGTGCCAGACCTCTACAAAATTCCGTTGATCTGGCGCGAATCCGGCTCGGGAACGAGAGCGGTAGTTGAAACCGCTCTGCGCAAGCTAGGGATCCAAACCAGGCGCCTGGCCTACCAATACGTTATCGCCGATATCCAAGCGATTAAGACGGCTACGATCCACTGCCTCGGGCTCGCATTTCTGTCTCGTTGGAGCGTGAAAGAGGAATTGGCTCTGGGCAAGCTTCGCGCGTTACCGATCGCCAATCTGCTAGTCCGGCGCGGATTTTACTGGGTTCTGCCCAGTGGCGCCTTGGGGGAGCCCAGCGATACTTTTGTCCGCTTCTGTAACGATTATCGGTCAAAACTGACGGCTGGCAGTGGCTGAGGGAAAGCCGGGGGCTCGTCCAATAAAGGACGTTTCCGATCCGTGGCGGGTCGGCGCCATTTCTTCGGTAGCGGCGACTGTCCGGTATGCCCTTTGTCGCACCCGGCCACAAGAGCTCCACCGAAGCCTTACGCTCACCCCAATCTAAGAACGCAGTCGCCATCGTATCCGCTGCGATGGCGACTCGGTTTCGACGCGGCGGTCAGCCATCTGAGCCTGGATTTTGACCACCGTCTACGAGAAGTATGCCCCAGCGGAATCGACGTCTATTTCGAAAATGTCGGTGGCAAGGTCTTTGCAACTGTTCTGCCGCTTCTGAACAATTTTGCGAGAGTTCCGGTCTGTGGACTGATCGCCCACTACAACGATACCGAGTTGCCCGCAGGACCGAACCGAGTTCCTTTGCTGATGCGTGCGATCCTTGCCAATCGCTTGACGGTGCGCGGCTTCCTCAGAGGCGACTTCATTGCGCAGCAGGGGGCATTTTTTGATGATATGGTCGGTTGGATTCGCGAAGGTAAAATCAAATACCGGGAGGACGTCGTGGAAGGGTTAGAAGAGGCCCCTAAA